>JACCDV010295001.1_pt1 | contig 108267 bp, 92 predicted proteins | sample 7446131 | NCBI WGS metagenome assembly JACCDV01 (sample SAMN15323448, study PRJNA562643) | freshwater metagenome | isolation source: river surface water | place: USA:Blue River Watershed | collected 2017-08-17 | reverse complement strand
TGGTGTCTTTGGTCAGGACGATATTCACACTTGGCAAGAAAGAAATTGATGCATTGAGTTTGCTAGAACCAGAGAAGGTGCCGTAGTAAGCCAATGGCATGTAGTCTGCTTGGTAACCCACCAAACGATGTGGTGCAATGATGCCTTCCAGCACGCGCTCATAAGCTTGTGTTGGGTCTGCGCCTACTTCGTCTGGGTAACTACACGGATTGAGGTAAGTTGGACCATCAGGTAAACAGTCATAAGCGTCATTCCCCGGGTCAGTCTCAGGGGCGTAATCGCCTGAGCGCACCCAGTTGGTTGGGAAGAACGCATCGTTGTCTTTGACGCCTGTGAGCCAACGCTTAGATGAATCGGCAAAGGTGATGCTGGCATCGATGAGGCTTGTAGACTTAGATGCCAAGTTACCGATACCAGTATACTTGGTTTGGAAGATTTGTACCGAAACACCCCATTGCGGAATGATTTGCTCGTTGTTAGACGCAATGGTGCGCTCTGAAATCACAGAGTCTATTGGCGTGGCGTCGCCTTTGTTGGCATAGCGGTAAATCACCCAACTTGCGGTATCGGCGCTGTTGCCGATGTTTGGCGCAGTGTAGTCTCTGAATTTGCACTCAAAGTAACCATTTGCCAAGTTCAGCGGATCCACCACTTTGATGTTTACTGGCCCCGCACCGTAGTCATAGGTTGGGTTGGCCATGTAACCGTCTGAAAGAATGGTTTTCATGCTTGCAGCAGTAAGCTCTAAGTTACGGTTGCCGTTACCGTAGCCATCTAGACGCGTGATGCGCGGCGATGAACCATAGGCCACTAGCTGGTTTGTACCGCCAGCTTCTGGCATTGGGTTGTGCGGAATAGCTGTTACTGGAGAAATTGCCGTTCCGTCAAAATTCAAGCGGCTTGAGATATATGGAATTTTTTGACCATCTAAAAGCAAAGGATCGTTAGGATCGTATTCTTTGAATTGGTTGAAGGCATAAGCCACAGCAACGTAATAATATTGTTTGTGGTTCACCAAGGTGCGCGATCCTTGAGCAAATGCATCTTCTTTGATAGAGAAAGAGTGACTGATGCCGTTGTTCTCGCCATCCACTTTTTCTACTGGAACTGCAAAGCCAAGGGCTTCGTCGAACTCAAAGTTGATAACTTTGGAAATGTTGTTTTTGATATCGCACTGAGCTACTAATCTTGCTTTATCTGGGTCTGCGATATCTGCAATTGAAACATCTTGTGCCTTTAATTGGAAGATTTGGTAACCCTCAAAGCGATAGAAGCGATCTACTGACGGATCAGTGATGTTGATTTCGTCGATTTCAGCGTACGCCTCTTGGTAGTTATTTGAAGAGACAGGGTTGTCGAGCATCAAGATCAATTCGTTTTCAAGCTCTTGGATAGTCAAACGTGGTGCGTCTGGTGGAGAAAGAATCTTGAAACATGCATCGAATAAAGCCTGCGCTTTTGTATCGGCGCGTTTCATTGCTTCTACAGAAGCCATTAGGCCACCGTCGGTGCTGCGACCGTAAACAATACCAACAGTAATGTTATTGATTGCACCAGGACGAAGCGTAAACGGACCCGCAGATTGCACAAAACGACGGTCACCTGAAGGGTTGTTGCTTGTTGTTTCATCCCAACCATTCGGGAAAGAAGCAGACATGTCCTCTCCTTGTGTAGACCAATGCAATGGATCTGAAGCTCCAGGGAACATATAATCAGAAAGCGTCTGAGATACACCTGTTGAACCTTGATAACCTAAGCCACCATAGAACATCTCTGAGCCATTTGCCCATTGCCCTTCCATGAAGTTGTAGAACTCTGCTGCTGGCCCTGGGTCATTGTAAGGGTATGCGGATGTTGAAGTATAGTAAGTAAAGCGACGCATACCGAAACGCTCGTTATCGACGATGCCATCAGAATAACCAATTCCAATTCCTTTGTATACGATACCATTGTTGGCAAGTGCATCCACTACTGTTGGAACCACCTCAGTCTGAGTTGCATCATCAAAATAAGGGCCAGGGTTATCAATGCCATCGGCATCTTGATACGGGCCTTCGAAGAAGTCACAACCAATTGATGGTGGATTCTCGCCATAACCTAATTTACCACCATCAGACTCATCAATAAGGTCTCCATTGTACATGTAACCTAAACCGCGAGATACGTCACAACCGGTGTAGTCATCGGCGTAGTTTCCGACATCGGCATCTAGGTATTGAGAGAAGTAAGTATTGTAAAGGGTTTGAGTTCCGCGGTTGATCAATTCATAGTTATAGAAAGTCATGCGGTTTACTTCGTCATTTGTAGCAAATGAGAAAGCTTGTGCACGGATTTCCATACCAATTGGATCTCCGTTGGTTTCTGTGTGGATATTTCCTTTATCGTTGAATACCCACCAATGCGTTTCGTCTCCGTAAAGAGAAATACGACGGTCAATGCCACACTCGATGTCGTCACGACCTAAGATGTCGTCGTACCATGGGTGGTCACCGTTGTCTGGGTTGTAGTTACCATCTTGGTCGCGGTCATAGAACGGGGCCAAGAAGTAATCTTGACCTCTTGATACATCACCGTGAGCTGGCCATCCGTAAATGCGATTCAATTCGTCGTTTGTAGGAGCGGTGATTTCGTCACAGCCTTCTGTTGTAATACCTGCTTTACATTCCCACCAAATATTGAATTTGACAACCTCGGCTTTGCGAATGGTATAAAACTTATCGTATGCAATACATTGGTCTGGATCGATGTTGGCTTCGCCGAAATCGCGAACAGCATCGTCACCAACCGGATTAAGTGGATTGAAGTTTCCTGAACCTGGAGTCACGGTGAGTGGACCAGGCCAGAAGTCGTTGCCTGAGCGGTAGCGCAATGCAGCTAACTTGAGCTGACCATTGACGTCGGTACCACCCATCCAAAGGGCGCCTGCGAAAATAGCAAAGCGGTTACTTCCTTTTGGAACTTCGTAGGCAGCAACACTGGCTGCTCTGTTTTGGAACATGCTTCCGCCCTGCTCAATCAAAGCAGATACATCGTTGAACTTCATGGTCAACTTTGCAGTTGCTGGGCTACAGTTCGCCTTTGGCTTTACTGTAGGCTTGTAGTCTTTGTCATTTGGGCCTAGGTATGCAAATGCTTGTGAGCAAGTTACGGTTAGACCAATAAACGCGGCAATGAATTGCTTTTTCATAATACTTCGTTAATGCTTCTTAAAAATCAAATTTGACACCCAAACGAATGGTTCGAGGTACACTGATATTAAACGGATTTTGAATCTTCATGGTGTAGTAGTCACGGAAAGATTGCTCATCAATTTGGTTCTGGATAGATGTTTGGCTCGCTGCAGCAGCAAGATAGCCGTCGTCGTCCCAGTTGCCGGTAGCGCGGTAAACGTTCAAGACATTGAACTGATTGAACAAGTTTGTTGCACGCACATAAACTTGTAGGAATGCTGTCTTTTTCTTGTTCTCTTTACTGCCATATTCAATATTGATGGTTTTATCTGCTTGAATATCCAAGCGATATTGCCATGGCAAACGCGAACCATTCAAAGTACCATTGATACCCGCATTGAGGTTTCCAATTCCTTCGTCTGTGATAAATGTTTGAGAAGAGTAAGGAGAACCAGAGTTGACATTAGCGATAAGGTTCAAACCTGTATTTTCTAAAATGCGCGTCTTACCAATCATTGGACCGTTGTAGTCTTGGCCTTCACCGTAACGGTAGTCAAAAGTAAAGTTAAACGCATGACGTTGGTCATAGCTGTATGGGAAGATCACACGCAAGTTTGGTAAGCCAGCGTTAACCAATGCTGACATTGAAGTCGCGTCTGAACCAGTACCGTCAGCAAATTGAAGGGTGTAGTTGGCGGTCATGCGGATATTGCCAGTCTGACGCATGTCGTAGGCTACCGTTAATCCTTTTACCGTACCGAAGTCACGGTTACCAAAAGTTTTGTAGGTAACTGGATATGCTTCAAACACGTTGATTAATTGTACGTTGTCGCGCTGTTCGCGGTAGAATGCTGAAATTTTAACCGAAGATGTACGCGTTACTACTTGTTGGAATCCAAGTTCGTAGTCAACTGTTTTTTCTGGTAATAAATTTGCGTTGTTGATGACCGCATTGCGAGACTGAATAAATTGGTACTCGTAAGGGTTAAAGCGGAAACCTGAAGTTGGACGCTTTGTAAGGATGTCGTAGTGCGCAAAGAAAGATGCCTCTTCTGAAATTGGGAAAGAGAAGGCGATACGTGGCATAACATTTACCTGTGCTTTGTAGTCCTCGAATGCGTCTGCTGTAGGTGTTTCTAATGATGGATCAACTAACCATGGAGCAATACCAGCTGCACCGCGAATTTTAGATGGATCTTCGATTGGTGTACCTGTTGCATCGTACCATTGTGATCCGTTTCTGAAACCATTGATACTAGATGGATTGTTGACGTCATTGACATATACTACGTAGTCATCGCCCATTCCAGAAGGAAGATCTACCCAACTGTATTGGTTAGGGTCTGTTTCCAACAATTTTCTAGCTTCCTGAACTGTTTTCGCAGTGTAGAATAAATATGGGTCTTTTAATACGGGTTGGTTTGCATCAAAAACGTCGACGCGAACACCAACATTGAAGACGATATCTTTAAATGCAAATTTATCCATGATGTAACCAGCCATATAGATTGGTTGGAAGGCACCTACAAAACGCTTGAAGTTGCCATTGTCATCATATTCATTGAAATATTTATTGATATCCGTGTTGCCACGTACTTTTTGACCTGTATGATCATAGCCCCAGTAAGAAACATATGATTGACCACTGTTCAATAATTCGTCTGGAGAGAACATGTCAAGTTGGAATAGATTTGGATCGTATTGGTCGATATCGATGAAATCCGTACCGGCTGGATTGTAACCTAATTTTTGACGTAGGTTATAGTCAAAGAAGGATTGTTGGTCATTATTATCTTGACCACCGTATAAACCTGTACCTGTTTGGTATGCATCGCCAGCGTTCAAGCGGTTGTAAGTAATGGCTTTAAATGAACCAGAGTCTGTTACTACACCTGAGTTGAGATCAAGTTCTTTGATGTGGAAGTTTGCCAACTGACGCGCAATTGACCAGATTCCGGCTGGGCCAAAGTCTCCGCTTGTCCAGCCGCGGTCTACGCGTTGTTCGTATTCAAAACCTAAAGAGATAGAGTGGTCACCGAGCACAACCGAACCTGCGCCGGTAACACGGAATTGGTCGTTTTCTGATTTTCCGAAACCATTTGATGGTGCTCCGATGTTAGCCCAAATACCATAAACGCTATTCGGTAAGTCACCATTCCTTAGCGCATTACCTTGTTGGATTTGGAATAGGTTTTCATAACGACCAATTGGGTTGCCTTCGTAAATATCAAAATACTGAGTAGTAATTGAAGCTAGAGCGGCATTGGTTTCAGATGGAGTAAATGCGACCTCTACATCACGGAAACCGTTGTGCACATACATTTGGGTTGCTGGGTCGAATTCATAAGAAGGCACACGGGTAGTTACGAACTTACCTACGTGACCATAATTAAAGATATTGTACTTGTGATTTGGGTCGTAAGACTCATTGAAAGACTTGGAGTAGTCTACCATTAAACTATAAAGTGCAGACTTGATTTTAGAACTTGAGCCTTCGCGATCGTTGTTGAAGCGTTGCGTGAGTCGTGCGTAGACGCGGTAATCTAAGTTTTTACTAACGCCGTAGTTTGTAAAGTTCAATAGTGAACTACCGTAACCATAAGATGTGCCCTGCGCATAGTTCAAGGAACCACCAAACTGAAGGTTGACGGATGGCCCTGTGTTGACGTCGATTTTTCCTGATGCCGAGAAGACGTTATTACGGGCATTCATGCGCCAATCTGTTTTCTCGAAATCATCGGCTCTTAAAAAGAGTGCATTATGGAAAGTGCCAAAACCAGTTGAGGTTGGGCGAAGCGGGTTGGCAAGGAGCTCTTCGCGCGCCTCTTTCTTAATGCGATAAGACCCACCTGCTAAAGGACGAGGATCGAGTTGGTCTGTGTAGTTCGCAGAAACTAAGAAACCTAAACGCGGTTTGGTTTTGTTGCCAGCGGAGTCGCGTTGCATCCAAAGCGGACCAGACAACATTCCTTCAACAAGATTGTAACCAAATTTATCCAATCCAATTACTTTTCCGTCGTATCCGTTTGGATCAACACCTTTTAAATAAAGTCCGGAAGTTACCGCTTCAAGGCTACCAAAGTATACTGATGACGGGCCACGTGTTGTAATGGAGATGATACCACCTGTAACGTCACCGTAGTTGGCCGGAACACCACCAGTAATAACCGAAACCTCTTCTAGTGCCGACTTTGGAAGGTTAGATGAGCCTCGAACTTTGATACCATCTATATAGAAGTAGGTTGCATCTGAGCGGGTACCGCGAACAGAAATGGCTCCGGAGCCTTCGTTCACGTTTACACCACCTACTGTTCCAGCAACAGCAGTTGCAGAACGAGCAGGTAGACGCGCGATGTCTTCGCGGGTTACTGTTGCACCCGAAGCACCACCATCTTTGTCAATGAGTGGCACCTTATATCGGACCACTTTTACCTCTTTTGTTTCTTGGGTTTTGGTAGTTAAAGCCAAGTTATCAAGGAAGGTTATGCGATCGGGAGAGATTGATACGCCTTCCATGGTCAGGTTTTGATAACCACCTTCGGCATTTCTTACTTCTACATCATAAGAACCAGGCTGAATACCGTTGATTTGGAATTTTCCTTTTTCATCGGTTAGCGCGCTACCACGTATCGCACCTGCCTGTTTCAATAGGACCTTACTAAACTCCAAAGGAGCTTTTGTAGCCTCGTCAGTCACGGTACCACGAAGCGTACCAAGACCGGATTGTGAAAATGCATAAGTGCTTACAAACAAAACACTTAAAAGCAATAATTTCAGTCTACCCACCATATGAATGCGTATAAATTTTACTATTTCTCGTTTTTTAAAGATTGTAAATATAGAAAAATCCATAGTCTTAACATAAAATTCATCAAAATTCTATCAGATGTTTGCGCATCTTTGTGGAACTATTTTGTGTTTTCCTCCAGATGACCCATACACTAGATTTTCAGATTCCTTACTTTCAATTGATCTATATCAATACGGCGGCTCATGATTTGCAAGATATTGAGCTGTTCGAAGATGAAATAAATCAATTAGAATCTATCACTAACCCCAAACGTAAAATTGAGTTTTTAGGGGTGCGCTTACTGCGTAATTCACTTAATATCAAGGAGAAAATTAGCTATAAAACCTCAGGAAGACCATTTTTTTTAGGGGCTCAATGCCAGATTTCTATCACTCACTGCCAAGATTTCGTTGCTTTTGCCACATCTCAAGAAGCAATCGGTATTGATATGGAACTAGAAGCACGCGACATATCATCTGTCATTAGTAAATTTACTTCTAGCCATGAGAAAATTTTATATTCCGGAGCCACATCAAATTGGGCTATTGAACTCTGGTGTGCAAAAGAAGCCGTTTACAAACTATTCGATATTCCTGGCTTGGCTTTTCGCGAAGAAATATGTGTAAAAGAAAGGTCACTAACTCATGAATTTGTCCACTTGACTGGAGAGGTTTGTACACGTCTACTCCAAAAAGACTTTGTGGTCAAAATAAAATTTGAAAATGAGTTGGTTATTGCTGTTGCGCAATTTAAATAACAGCCTTTAGGCTCATGTCTAGGGCCTTTACAGAATGAGTTAGTGCGCCAACAGATATAAATTGAACGCCAGTTTCAGCATAGGCTCTAATTGAATCGGAGGTGATGCCTCCTGAGGCTTCTGTTTCTATATCAGATGGAATAAGGCTTAACGCCGACTTTAACGCTTCTGGGCTAAAGTTGTCCAGCATAATTCTGTCGTAATTTTGTTCCAATGAGAGGAGCTCTTGAAGTTCATCCATGGACCTCACCTCAACTTCTACTTTCAAATCTAGATGAGCATTCGTTAAATAGGCTTTGGTCCGATCTAGTGCTGAACGTAGGCCGCCTGCATAATCGATGTGATTGTCTTTGAGCATGATCATGTCGTAGAGTCCAAAGCGGTGATTTGCGCCTCCTCCTATTTTAACGGCATATTTATCCAGAAATCGAAGCCCTGGTGTGGTTTTTCGTGTGTCCAATAAAGTACAATTTGTACCTGAAATCAGAGAGACGTAAAAAGCGGTTTTTGTCGCTACGCCACTCATGTGCTGCATGCAATTGAGGATCAAGCGCTCTGTGGCTAAAATCGAGCGTGCAGGGCCTTCTAAAGTGAAAGCAATTTGACCAAATTCAACACGGTCGCCATCTTGGAGCTGCGGCGTAAAAACCAATTGTGGGTCGTAGATTTCGCAGATTCTTTGAGCGACTTGCATGCCGGCTAATACCCCGTTTTCTTTGATCAGTAAAACCGCTTTTGATCGGGCTTCTTGTGGCACACAGGCCATTGAGGAATGGTCTCCGTCTTGGATGTCTTCTTTTAGAGCGGATGTGATAAATTCATCTAGCATACAACAAAGATAAGAAGAGCTACAGATTCCGCACAATGTTTCTATTTTTGACGTATGATTCCAAGAGAACAGCTATTTGAAAAAGTGAACACCCTGCCGCACAATCCAGGCGTGTATCAGTTCTTGGATGAGCAGGGAAAAATCATCTACGTTGGAAAGGCCATCGATTTAAAAAAGCGAGTGAGTTCCTACTTTCAAAAAGACCACCTCGATGGCAAAACACGCACGCTTGTTAAGTTGATTCGCGACTTGCAATTTACGGTTGTACAAAACGAGCTAGATGCTCTACTGCTTGAAAACAACCTCATCAAGAGTTACAGACCTCGCTACAACGTCTTACTCAAAGACGATAAAACATACCCTTGGATTGTCGTCAAAAACGAAGATTTCCCCAGAGTTTTCCCAACTAGACGCAAGTTCAATGATGGCTCCACTTATTATGGCCCCTACCCCAACGTCAAACAAATGCATCAGTTGTTGGCGCTCATCCGCGAACTTTTTCAGCTTCGAACTTGCGCGCTTGATCTTCGGCCTCAAAAACTCGAGCAGTCTAAATATAAAGTTTGCTTAGAATATCACATAGGCAAATGTGCGGGGCCCTGTCAGCAATTGCAAACTGCAAATGATTACGAGCAAACACTACAGGCCGTTCGGCTATTACTCGAAGGAAAAAACTTTTCGTTAGTTCAGCAACTCAAAAAAGAGATGCTGGCCCACGCTAGTTCTTATGAATTTGAAGCTGCTCAGCGTTGCAAGGAACTCATAGAAGCGCTTGGAAAATACCAAGCAAAGTCAATGGTTGTATCTGATCACACCCAAAATTTTGATGTGTGTTATGTCGAGAAAAATCAGCCAGATGCTTGGCTCAGTTATATGGTGATCCGCGAAGGAAGCATTATACACGCCTACACATCAAAGGTGTCGGATCCATTAGACATACCTATTGATGCGCTGTATATGCAAATCATTCCACAACTCAGAACTCATTTTGAAAGTACGTCCAAAGAAATTGTAATTGGGGTAAATAAGTCATTGCTGCTTTCAGATGCCAAGAGCCTCTTCCCGAAAATAGGAGAAAAGAAGCAACTGCTAGAAATGGCTATGAACAATGTACGCCATGCTCAATTGCAAGCTCGAAAAGCAGCTATGAACAAAAGCTCAAATGTTCAAACGGCGCCCATGCAAGCGGTTTTAGAACTACAAAGTGTACTTTCCCTAAATAAACCACCGCTTCATATAGAGTGTTTTGACAACTCTAATCTACAGGGTACCAATCCGGTATCCGCTTGCGTTGTATTCAAAAACGGTTTGCCCAGCAAGACAGATTACCGCCATTTCAATGTAAAGAGTGTTGTTGGCCCAGATGATTTCAGCACCATGAAAGAAGCCGTTGGCAGACGCTACCAACGTTTGAAAGAGGAAGGGGCTCCCCTACCCGATTTAGTGATCATCGATGGTGGTAAAGGTCAATTAGGTGCGGCATTAGAGGCAATAGAAGAAATCGGGCTACAAACAGAATTGAAACTTGTCGGACTTGCCAAAAGATTAGAAGAAATCTACAAGCCGGGCTTTTCTAAATCATTGATTTTAGATAGGCGCTCTTTAGCGCTCAAACTTGTACAACAACTCCGCGACGAAGCGCATCGTTTTGGCTTGAGTCACCACCGAAACAGACGCAGTAAAAGCGCTGTAGGATCAGAGCTTGACCAGATCAAAGGTCTTGGGCCAAAAACAATTGAATTGCTCTTTCAAGAATTCAAATCTGTATCCAAAATGCGCGAGGCCAATCAAGAAAGCATGGCAAAAAAAATAGGAGCCTCGAAATCGAAACTCCTATTTGCATATTTTGAAAAAGAAAAGGCGTAAAAACCTGATTTTTTATTCCACAACAAAGGTTTTGGTGCTTGACACACCATTGAGTTCTAAAACCAAAAGGTAGCTTCCGCTGGCAAGCTGTGTGGTATCGGTTATCACGAGATTCTGCCCTACTTGAACATACAAAGGATAATATGCAATCACTTTCCCGCTTAAATCTGTAATGCGCAACTGCGCTGCACCGCCAATTTGTGCGCTGAATTCCAAATGAACATCGCCATCTGTAGGGTTCGGATAAAGGACCAAGTTGTTGAACTGATTTTGTTCAACTGCAGCCAGAACCAACTCATTCGATGGCCCTCCGCTATACAAATTGATGTCGTCAAGAAAGAAATTATTGCCTCCCTCACCTTCAAATCTAAAGCGCATGCGGAAGTTATCTGTGAAGTAATTGCTCGTTACGTTCGTCATGTGAACAGTAACCCAATCAGCCTGACTTGTAGGAGCCCACGCCGTAAAAGAGGCTTGACTAGAAAGCTGGTTGCCGCCAAGTGTTTTGCGCTGAGCCCAATTTTCTCCGCAGTTGCCAGTGATGAATACTTTCAAGTATTCGTAGTCGGCAGCAAGCTTTTTGCGATAAGCATAACGGAAAGAAAGCGTCACAGATCCGGTTGTAGCATCGATACCTGATAAATCGATATTGGTTGAGGTGAGTTCATCTACATTAGAAGCCGCTTGTCCAAAGTTATTGAGTCGTGCACACTTGGTTCCTGAGTGCCCAAAATTGGACTCGATGACGTAAGTGTTGTTGTTATTGGCGTTGTATACTTCCCAATTTGGGACATTACTTAAAGTAGTGTAATCCTCGAAGCCTTCCCAGTAAGGAAGTGAAAGTGGCGCGCCCAATACGCGGATGTAGGCTGATTTCGTTTCTGAATCGCTGTTGGTGCCATCTGTGGCAGTTAACTGAATATCGTAAAGGCCGGGCGTATCAAAAGTAACGGCAGGATTCTCTGAGCTTGCAGATGTGCCATTTGCAAAACTCCAACCAGTTGATGGTGTGATGACCCAACTCCAAGTTGTGACGGCGTTATAAGACTCATCTTGAAATTGGACGGTGTTGTTCAGGCAAATCGTCGTTTTATCGGCACTAAAATCAGCCTTGCACAGGTAAGGTGTGCCGGCTGCACCAACAGCTGCTAGGTTCGCTGCAGAGATGACATTAGCACGTCCAGTGCTGTTAACCTGTAAAGCGTTACGCATTCGGGTGCGCTGACCTTCTGTGAACATTTTTGAACAATAGGAGTAATCCATGTAGTTCTCAACGTTGTCACGTATATCAAAACCCCAAAAAGCGTTGTCGTTGTTACATGTATTGGAATTCAATAAACATGCTGATACACCGATACAAGTGGGTGTATCTTGAACGTTGTCTCCGGCGCCAGGACAGCTACTTGCATTACCTGGGTTATTGTTTCCACCCCAAGTATGATCTAAGTTAAGCCAATGGCCAACCTCATGGGTAAGGGTGCGGCTTGTACCAACAGAACTTGTCCCAATGGCTCCTACGTAATCGTGCAAAACCCAAATGCCATTTTGCATGCTCGATGCAGACCAGTTTGCAGGTTTGTAGGTATAACCAGCAGCACCTCCGATATCCCCACAAATAAAAATATTCAAATATTTATTGCCGGCCCATTGACCGTTGTAGACATTATTGCCTGCCACAATAGCGTCTACCTGAGCACCACCATCATCTCCTTGCAAACTCATTGGAGAAAAAGTGCGAGTGATACCGCTAAAACACTGACCATTAGGCGCAATGGTTGCTAATTTGAATTCAATTTCGATATCAGCTGGCATACCCTGAAAATCTGGGTGTACGTTGGCAGTATCGGCGTTTTGTTTGCGATAATCTCTATTTAAGATAGCAAGTGCATTCAGGATCTGCTCGTCAGAAATGTTTTCTACACCACCAAAATGCAACACATGAAAAACTACTGGAATTGTGTAAATAGTTGCCTTTTGAGCACCGCCTTTTTTAGCTACCTCTGCATACTCAGCCTCAGAAATAGCAAGACTTTTTACATAGTCTGGATTTTGTAATAATGCTGCCTGTTTTTTATGTGTGATGCAGTATTCTACATTTTCGCCCTCGCGCATGTTTTGCTTGTCTAGGACGCGCTGCGTGTTTTGGGCTAAAATTGCTGAAGAAAGCGACAACGCAAAAGCTAATTGCGCCAAAAAGGAGTATCGTTTCATAGTTGTTTCAGATAGAGCATGATAGTTCGTTGTAAAAATACAATAAGTACTCCGAATTTTTATATTGTCTTCATAAATAATATCGATAACATGGATTCATTAACTTTGTCATATGAAAGCTAACAAAGCCAGCGAAACACTCGCTATCACCACCAAAATAGTGTTACCTAACGACACCAACACACTTGGAAATCTTTTTGGTGGTCAACTCCTCGCCTGGATGGACGTCATTGCAAGTGTTTCTGCTCATCGTCATTCCAAACGCGTTGTGGTAACGGCGTCGGTCAATAATGTTTCCTTTCAGAAGCCTATAAACCATGCTTCAATTGTGACCCTAGAGGCAAAAGTATCGCGTGCATTTAATTCATCTATGGAAGTTTTCTTAGATGTTTTCGTCGAAGATCCTGTTACGGGTAAACGCGAAAAATGCAATGAGGCCATCTATACTTTTGTAGCTGTAGACCAAAACGGAAATCCGATACAAGTTCCGGACCTCATCCCCGAAACCGAAGAAGAAAAAATGCGTTACGAAGGTGCACTAAGACGCAAACAACTCGCGCTCATTTTAGCAGGAAAGATGAAGCCTTCAGAGGCTACAGAACTCAAAAAATTATTTTTAGATCAAGCGTAATTTCTTCTCTAAACCATTTGTAGACTAAACATTGAGGGCAGCAGCAATTTGCGTCAAGTCTTGCTTGCGCATGCAAGAGAAGTGACCTTTCGGACACTGTTGATATCCAATTTTTGAACAAGGTCGGCAAGCTAAATGAGCCACCTCGTAATGAAAAACATTTTCTTGTTCCAAACGGTACGGATACATCCCAAAATCTTTTACGGTATTGCCCCAAATCAGGTGAATAGGCACTTCAAAAGTTGCGGCAATGTGCATTAGACCGGTATCGTGAGTGAGTAATGCTTTGGCGTTCTTGGCCAACCATGCAGACTCGTGAATAGATGCCGCGCCAACCGCTGAGACCACTTTTGTCTGCTGACAACTTTTCAGTATGAGATCGACCGTTTGTAGGTCTTCTTTACCTCCTAAAATTACAACAGGGTGCTTGAGTTGCTCTATGAGTTCAATCAGCAAATCTGTTGGCAATCTTTTGGTGGCGAATTGCGCGCCAATAGCAATTGCAATATATGTTTGAGGCGCTACTTCAAACCTAGAAGCGATATCAAAATGTGCTTCTTGTGGAATATGGTATTGAAAAGTTGCATGTAAAGGATGAAAATCAGTAAGCAAGCGGTGCAAGGGTTGCAAATACCGCTCAACAACATGGATGCGCTTCTTCGGGAAAACTTTAAATGTGGTGAGCAACCATTTTTCTATATTATTTTTTGGGAAGCGATACACAGGTGCGCTCGAACCTAATAACAAAAGGCGAGTTCGCAGGTTATGATGAAGGTCCAAGACAGCATCGTATTCCTTGAAATCTATTTGCTTGCGAAGTTCGGATAAGGAGTCATTTAAGAGGAATACGCGATCTAGCTCTGGACATGCTTGCAGCAATGCAGCAAATTGTTTTTTAGTCACAAAATCTATTTGACAATGTGGAAACAAGGACTTGATTGTTGAAACAACAGAAAATGTCAAGACGATGTCGCCAATAGAACTAAAGCGGACAATTAAAATTTTCTGAGGAACGGCATTTCGCATGATACGAAAGTACGAAATCTACTTTGTGTGCTGAAATAGAACGCGATCGCGGTCAATTTGACTTTCTAAGGCGTCAAAGAATGCCGAGCGTTGGTCATTTTCAATGCAGTCTAACGGAAAGGAGAGCTGAAGCTCTTCGATGTAGTCAAAATAGATGGTTTGCTGACTTATTGAAACTTTGCGCAGGCCATTGAGATAAATTAGAACAACCTCGCGGTCTGCGACGAGTATAGCTTTTGAGCTCAGCCCTACCCGGAAGTTACTGCGGTGGATGAGTAAAAAAAGAAAGGAGTCGGCAGCCAAAATCAGGTAGACAATCAAGACAAAAACAGCCGTCGGGGTGAGAAACCAATGGGCAAAGGCCAAACTCAAGAAAACCAAACCTTCCAAAGAGTTGTATACAAAAACACGCAACTGACGCTCCTTGCTAATGTGGGCATTCCAAATAAATCTTGAGGTTTGCTTTGCCATAGAAACGCCCATCCAGCGGCGAATACTGCGTCTGAGGCCGATGATGAGGAGCAATAAACCTAAAACCAAATAAACTTCTAGGCCATACGGAAGGCGTTTTCCTGTTGTGTGTAGGACATCAATAGGGAGATCAAAACCCACGAATACTGAGAGTAAAAGCGTAGGTAAACTGATCACCAACAAAATTAAATTGATGAAACTATTCATTTGGGATCAGTTTGAGCTTAGCCTTAAGACCTTGGATTTTCTCTTGAGCGGCAGCTACTTTCTTTTCAACTTCTAAACGAAGTTGATCTGCGCCTTTTGAACGGGCAAAAAAGCCAAGGTTATTTTCTAGCGTGAAGATATCTTTTTGCAAGAAATCGATTTGCTTGCGGATCTCTTGACGCTCAGCTTGTAATAAGCGTTGTTTGTCTGGAGAAGCTAATAAGCCTTCTAGTTTAGCTTGAAAGAAAACGCGCTCTTTCTCTTGGCCTTCTAGCTTGAGGTCTTTGTAGAGCTCGTCCATGCGTGTTTTAAAGGCCGTGTAGGTATTTTGCTTTTCTTTGATACCAACTGGACCTATTGCGTTAAATTGTTGCTGGAAATCGCGCAATTCTGCTAATGCAGCTTGTTTGTCTGCTGGCAAGGTGTAGTTCTGCAGCGCAGTGATCAAAGCAAGTTTAGCTTCTAGGTTTTGCGTATTTGCGGCATCTTGCCCCTCAAAATGAATTTGGCGGGCATCAAAAAATGCATTGCAAGCTGCTCTGAATTCTTTCCATAACTTATTTTCATAGCGCTGCCCGGCAGAGCCAAAGTCTTGCCATTGCTTTTGAAGTTTTTTGAGTTGATCTGCGGTGTTTTTCCAGTCGGTTGAGCTACTCAAAGCTTGTGCTTTCTCGATAAGCCCCCTTTTCTTCTGAACGATTTCTTGGCTCAGTGCATCTGCATCTTTAGAGAAGTTCTTTTTGGCTGCAAAAAATTCGTCGCAGAGCGCCCTAAAAGCTTGATAAACGGCCTCGTTTTCTTTTCTGCTTCCAGAACCGATTGTTTTCCATTGAGCTTGAAGATCTAGGACAAATGCCGTTTGGGTCTCCCAATGCTTGAAAGTGTTCCATTGCTCCGTTTCTTTGAGACGCTCTGATAGTGCATCGATCAGCTTCTTCTTGGCGTCAATATTGGCCTTTAAAACTTGTCTTTGCGCTTCATAGTGCTCGTTGATTTTGTCGTAGATACTTCTAACTGCCTCCCAATAAGCTGTTTTCATGAGCTCCCAGTCTTCGTTCTGAACTGGGCCAATTTCTTCCCATTCATCTTGGAGTGCATGGAGCTGAGCTTCTAAATCGCGCTGCTCTAGAGAGGCCACGCGCAATTGCTTCAGTTTGAAAATCAAATCTTCTTTGAGCTGTTTGTTGCGACGGTAGTCGTGGTCTTTGAGCTCTTTGTAAATTTTGATGTTGTAAAAGAAAATCTCTAGTAAACGTGAGTACTCCTTTTGGATGGTTTCGCGTTGCTCCCTAGGAATAGCACCGATTTTTTTCCAGGTTTCGTGAATTTCTTTGTAGGCCTGAAATGCAGTGCCAATTTTTTCTTCGTTGTCAATGACTTCTTTAAGCCGTGTAATGAGGTCTTTCTTGAGTCTGAGATTCTGCGTCTCTAGCGTTTGTTGCAATTGTTGCTGCGCTTTGCGCTTGGTCACAAAACTATTGTAGGCCTCAAAAAATGCTTCTTTCAAAGGTTTGAAATCAAACTCTTCATAGGTTTCCCCTTGGTCATTAGCCTCTAGGCGCTTGATTTGTTCTTGGCGCTCGAGTTCGAGGAGTTGGTCTTCAAATTGTTGTTTGAGCTCACTTGCACTGCGGCCCAACTGCAATAAATCTTCTTGCTGGCCAAGGGCCACAATTTGCTCTGTTAAATGCTGTAGTTCCATTAGGCTTCTAATTGAAAGGTAGATAGCGATACAAATTCTTGCATTCTATTTTGCAAGTCTTGGTGTGTGATTTCGAGGAGGCGTTCGGTGCCGAACTTCTCTACACAGAAAGAAGCAAGTGCCGAACCGGCAATAATGGCGCGCTTCATGGTGTCAAAATTTATTTGTGGTGCAGCGGCAAGATATCCCATGAAACCTCCTGCAAAGGTGTCTCCGGCTCCGGTAGGATCAAAAACTTCTTCTAACGGAAGCGCCGGTGCATAAAAGATGTTGTCTTCGTGAAATAACAAGGCGCCGTGCTCTCCTTTTTTAATGATCAGAATTGCAGGGCCCATTGCGCGAATAATGCCTGCTGCTTTGCGCAGTGAATAAACACCAGAGAGTTGGCGCGCTTCTTCGTCGTTAATAATCAGGACGTCGATGTGTTTAAGTGTTTCTTTGAGGTCATCTAATGCGATATCCATCCAGAAATTCATGGTATCCATGGCGATTAACTTTGGACGAGCTGTCATTTGCTGAATAACCGACAGCTGAACAGCAGGGCTAAGATTCCCAAGCATTAGAAAAGCAGCCTGCTGTGCATGAGCTGGAACTACCGGCTTGAAATCTGCAAGTACATTGAGTTCAGTCACGAGGGTGTCGCGGGAGTTGAGGTCGGTGTGGTAACGGCCAGACCAAAAGAATGTCTTTTCGTCTTGTTTGATTTCAATGCCGCTGACATCTACCCCTTTGGCTTCTAATAGTGTCAAAAATTCTTTCGGAAAATCGCCACCCACAACGGAGATAAGACTTTGTTCTTTTACAAAGAAAGAAGAGGCTAATGCGATGTAGGAACCTGCCCCACCAACGATTTTGTCTGTTTTCCCGAAAGGCGTTTCTATGGCGTCAAATGCGACACTGCCAACTGCTGCTAAATTCATAGTTCTAAATTGTGCCGCAAAGATAGGTAATTTCGCCGCTTAGCCTATTAAATTATGGTGTTTTCAGTGCTCTTGGATGCGCGCTGCCGTAAGCCTTGCGCAATTGTGCAAAAGAATTGTGGGTATAGACTTGCGTTGCGGATAAATTTGCGTGCCCGAGTAGGTCCTTTAGGGTTTCTAATCCGGCGCCATTATTAAGCATGTGCGTGGCAAATGTATGACGCAAAACATGCGGGCTGCGCTTCTCGACACCACTCAATGCACCTAGAACTTCTCTGACGAGTCTGTATACCAATTGCGGGTAAAGCGCTTCCCCATTTTGACGCACTAATAAATTTGGATGATCGATACCCAAAGCGCATTTAGCAGCTTTGTATTGGTTGATTTTTAAAATTAACTCCGGTGCTATTGGAATGATGCGCTCTTTGTTGCGCTTACCTAAAACCTTTAGATGCTGTGCATTTACGGCAGCTTCTTTCAAATCAATGAGCTCGGACAAACGCATTCCGGTTTGGTAAAATATTTCGATAATGAGTTGGTTTCTGAGCCCTTCAAAATCTGAACCGAAAAGTGCATCGACTTTATGAATATCGAGTTCGGATTCTTTGACAAAAACAGGAAGTCTTTTTTCGCCTTTCGGGCCCTGAATGCGGGTCATTGGATTATCTTCTAGCCTTCCCTCCTTTCGCAACCATTTAAAAAAAGTACGCAAGGTGGCGAGTTTTCGATTTACTGAGCGCTTGCTAAGCCCGCTCTCTAACAAGGAAACCATCCAGCTTCTGATGGTGGCGTTATTTTGTTCTTGCCAATCGGAAAGGGCAGTACATCCGGCAAATTCGCTGAACTGCTGAAGGTCTTGGAGATAGGCCAAACAGGTGTGATCTGAGTAGCGCTTTTCTTGCCGGATATAATTTTCGAATTCTTGGAGCATAAAAAAAGGAGCCGAAGCTCCTTTCCATACGTATTTTGTGGCAATTGGTTACAATTGCTGACTTTGCATTCTTTGTTTGTAAGCAGCGCGAATCACTTCCTGACGACGAGTAATAGATGGCTTCTCGAATTCTTTGCGGCCACGCAACTGTTTCATCACATTGGTTTTTTCGTACTTCTTTTTGTACTTCTTCAATGCGCGTTCGATGTTTTCGCCTTCTTTAATTGGAATGATCAACATATGCTTTAATTTCTTTGTTTTAAACTTAGGGTCGCAAAGATACGAGAGAAATTGAATTCTACAAAATTATTTCAAAATTTCTCGAGAAATTACCAACTTTTGGATTTCTGAAGTGCCCTCCCCTATGGTCATGAGTTTGGCATCGCGCAAAAACTTCTCGGCAGGATACTCTTTGGTGTAGCCATAACCTCCCATTATTTGCACTGCTTCATTACCGCATTTGACAGCTACTTCAGAGGCAAAATACTTTGCAAATGCTCCTTCTTTAGTTACCGGTAGTTTGGCGTCTTTTTTAGCAGCGGCCTGAAAAGTGAGGAGCTCTGCAGCCTCAATTTGAGTAGCCATGTCGGCAAGCTTAAAGCTTATGGCCTGAAAATGCGCAATTGGCTGACCAAATTGTTCGCGCTCTTTAGCGTACTTCACAGAAGCTTCAAAAGCACCGCGAGCAATACCGCAACTCAAAGATGCAATAGAAATTCGGCCACCATCTAGTATTTGCATGGCTTGCTGGAACCCTTGACCAACCTCGCCAATGACATTTTCTTTTGGGATGCGTACGTTATCAAAAATGAGTTCTGCGGTTTCACTTGCGCGAACGCCAAGTTTTTCTTTGATCTTGACCGCTGAAAACCCCGGGGTGCCTTTTTCGACAATAAATGCGGTAATGCCTTTGCTGTCGAGGAGTTCGCCGGTCCGGATTAACACAACAACCACATCTCCTGAAAGACCATGCGTGATCCAGTTTTTGGAACCATTCAAGACCCAATGATCGCCATCTTGCACTGCCGTAGCTTTCATGCGCATGGCGTCCGAACCCGTATTCGCTTCGGTAAGGCCCCAAGCGCCGATCCATTCTCCGCTGGCTAACTTGGGTAAGTATTTTTGCTTTTGTGCTTCTGTTCCGTGGTAATAGATATGACCCGTGCAGAGCGAGTTGTGAGCGGCAACGCTTAAGCCAACACCACCACAAACCTTGCCGAGCTCCATTAAAACGGTGGCATATTCATTGTAGCCAAAACCCGAGCCGCCATATTGTTCGGGGATGAAAATTCCGAGCAAGCCAAGCTCGCCCATTTTTTTCATGACCTCTATTGGGAAGATTTCGTGATCGTCCCAGTGTTTTAGTTGCGGGCGAATTTCTCGCTCTGCAAAATCTCGCACCATTTGGGCAAGCATTTGCTGTTGTTCAGTGAAATAAGTACTCATGTTGTTGATTGATGGATTGTTGATGAAGGTAAATGAAGTACGATTAATTCATATTAAAGTTTAATAATGTACGATGGCGTTGAGCTGCTCGCTAAATGGCGCCAACGTTTGCGCACCCCCTAAAAAATCTAGGGCAACCAAAAAGTCAAAGCCCGCAACCACTCCCCCACTCTTTTCAATAAGTGTGGCAGCTGCAGCTGCAGAGCCACCTGTTGCAAGAAGGTCGTCGTGGATCAGGACGCGCTGACCTGCTTGAACGGCATCGGTGTGCATTTCAATGACAGCTGAACCATATTCGAGTTCATATGCATGTTTGATTTTATCGTAAGGCAACTTGCCTTCTTTGCGAATCAGTACAAAAGGAATCCCCAAGCGCATAGCCAAAGGGTAACCAAATAAGAAACCTCGGCTCTCGATGCCGGCAATAGCATCTAGTCCTGCATCTTGATACTTCAAAACCAAATGGTCTAGAACCGCATTAGAAACTTTTGGGTCTAACATGATGGTTGAGATGTCCTTGAAAAGAATGCCAGGTTTAGGGAAATCCGGAACGTCGCGGATTACTGCTTTGAGGTGCTCGTGAATTGTCATGTCACAAAGATAAGTAAGGCAGCAGTTTTTTGTATGTCTCTTCGTCAATTAAAACAGATTCTTTGAGTTCTTGCAGTTGCTTGAAAGCCCCACGCTGCTTGCGCATTTTGATGATTGAATTGGCCTGATTCCAGGTCAAATAAGGGTGCTGTCGCAGTGTTTCTATCCCGACTTCATTGACCATCATTTTTGTAACGCCTTGTTTGAGTTCCAAAAAAGGCAATGCCTGCTGCACGATTTCAGGCTTGAGTCCGGGTATTTCGCTCAACTGATCCAAAGCTAAAAATCCACCGAGCCGATCTCGATAAGCAATAATTTTAGAAGCTGAATACGCACCAATTCCTGGTAAGGCTACCAACATGACTTCTGTGGCAGTGTTCAGCTCTAATTTAATCAATTGCTTTTCCTGCTTTTGAGACAGCACCTCATTGCCATCTTTTGCGACAATTTGGTTTTCTCTAATCATTGGGGTGTCAAAGCGCAAGGAATCTGCAATGAGTTGCAATAGTTCAGAAGGTAGGACTCGAATACGCTGCATTTGTGCTAGAGAATGAAGGCCATACTTATCTCTGTAGCGTATAATTGATGCGCTCTGCTTTGAACTGAGGCCCAGGCGCTGCCAATCTGCTGCATTTAGGGATTCGGGATTGCAACGCTTCCAAAGCGGCTTAAATCGGCTTAAACCTGTCTTTTCAGGCGTTTTAAATCGTTTGAAAGCTTTCCGTTCTTGCGTATAGCTCCAGGAGTAAGAAATAGTTGACGGATAAAAGTAAGCCTCGATGCGGGGTAAAAAAACCACGAGCGTACAAATCAGCAACCAAATCAGCGTGCCTCTTTCCAGACGCTTCGAGAAAATAACAAAGGGTTTCTTCATGAAAAGTCCAACGCGAACTTTCTCTAGAAATTTGCTTACTTGACTGCTCTTTTCGACTCAATTAAGTAATATACCGGAATTCCGAGCAATACAATAAAAAGGCCCATTCCGGCATTTCGAAAATCATAAATCAATAAATCGACACAAATGGCCAGCGTGAGCACAATGTAGAGTGCAGGAATAAGCGGATAACCCCAAGCTTTATATGGGCGTGGTGTATCTGGTTCTAATTTGCGCAACCTGAAAATACCATAGATGGTTAAGATGTAAAACAACAAACTCGCAAATGTGCTGTAGGTCAGCAAGTCGCCGTATTTTCCAGACAGGCACAAGACACTTGCCCAAGCACATTGGATCCAGAGTGCTTGAGAAGGGACTCCGTTCCCGTTCAAACGTGCTGCACTCTTGAAAAACAAACCATCTTTGGACATCGCATAAAACAAGCGTGAACCAGCCAGAACCAATCCATTATTGCAACCAAAAGTAGAAACCATGATAAGCCCAGCCATGAGTAAAATACCTGCATCGCCAAAAATCACATAGGCAGCCGACGCACCAACGCGGTCATTACTCGCAAAGAGCATGCCTTGGTCAACGGGCGTGAGGCCGTCATGGCTTCCATTTACCGGCAACAAGGCTAGATATGCTACATTGGCCAGCACATAAATTACAGTGACGATTAAGGTGCCAAAAAACAAACTTTTGGGAATGTTCTTTTTGGGGTCTTTGATTTCACCGGCAATAAAAGTGACGTTATTCCAGGCATCTGCCGAAAACAATGAATTGATAATCGTAGCGCCTAGTGCCCCGACCAAGGCCCAACCGGTAAGGGAGATTTGAGTAATGCTTCCTTCATCGGAAACAACGGTTTTAGTGGCTTTCCAGGCGTCGGCAAAGTTGAAGGCAAAAACATCGGTTTTAAAGCCCAAATAAATTCCTAAAACAATCAAAGCGCCGAGCGCAAAAAGCTTGGCAGAAGTAAAAATGAACTGGATGATTTTCCCGTTCTGAACCCCTTGCGAGTTTGAATAAGTAAGTAAAACAACCGAGGCGATGGCAAGAACTTGAGCCCAAGTAACGGTAAACAAAGAAGTCTCTAAAATACTTGCATTCAATCCAGGGAAAAAGACAGCCGTATACTTTGCAAAAGCAACGGCAACTGCAGCGATAACCCCAGTCTGAATAACGGTAAAGACGGTCCAGCCATATAGAAAGGAGGCCATTTTACCGTAAGCGCGTTGAATATAAACATACTGACCACCTGCATTTGGCATCATGCCTGCAAGTTCGCCGTAGCTCAAGGCCGCAAAAACGGTGATTAGGCCAGTGAGAACCCACAAAACCAACAACCAAGCCGGCGAACCGATATCGCGCAGCATCAGTGTAGAGACAATAAAAATTCCCGAACCAATCATGGAACCCGATACCAATAAGGTGGCATCGAGCAGGCCGAGTGATTTTTTAGCGTCGGATTGCATCAATCTTCTTCTGAAGCATTTACAATCGCATCATGACCTTTGAGTGACTCCTCAAAAGCATAGTTGTTGAGATTGCTGTGCTTGCGCGAATACAAGAAGTAGACGATAAGGCCCAAGGTTGACCACACGATGAATGCCACCCAGGTATCAGGACGTACAAAATACATTAGGCCAAAGTTGAATGCCGCACCGGCAATGGCCACAAACCATACTGCAGGCGTTTTGAACGGACGCTCTAATTCTGGTTGGCGAATACGCATGATCAATACTGCAATTGAAATCATGGCAAACGCGAGAAGTGTTCCCATGGAGCACATTTCAGATACTTTGTTAATCGGTGTTGTGGCAGCCACAACAGATACCACGGCTCCAACTAAAATAGTACTTCTGAATGGCGTTTTATAAGTTTCATGGATTTTACCAAAAATCTTAAATGGCAACAAGCCATCTTTGGCCATCCCTAAGAAAATACGCGTCTGACCGAGCATCATGACCAACATCACGGACGTTAGCCCTGCTACAGCAGCAATGGTAATGAGCTTAGTTGCCCATGGCATTCCGACACCCTCAAAAGCAGAAGCTACAGGCGCCTTGATATCTAACTCATTGTAAGGAACCATTCCGGTTAAAACCAAAGAAACGACGATATACAAGATAGTACAGATGACCAAAGACATAATAATGGCAAAAGGCACATCTTTTTTCGGGTTAATCGCTTCACCCGCTTGCGTTGAAACTGCATCAAAACCAATATAAGCAAAGAAGACAATAGTAGCAGCGGTGACCACACCAGACCAACCAAAAGAGGAAGAGCCGTCGTCATTGTGAACGGTTTCTGGGATAAAAGGAACGTAGTTGTCTGTATCGATGAAGAAGAAGCCAACAAAGATCACGAACAATACTACTGCTACTTTAAGAATAACAATAAGGTTATTGGTTTTGGCAGCTTCTTTGATGCCTTTGATCAAGATGGCAGTTACCACCCAAGTAATTAGAAAGGCAGGAAGATTAAAAGCAAACTCTGGTTCTGCCATGCCAGCTTCTTTGGCTTTTGTAGCCGCGGTAACTGCGTCGTTCATAAGCCACATAGGTGGGTGTATTTTAAACTGATGCAGCAGCTTTTCAAAATAGCCGCTCCAAGCAACAGCCACAGTGGTGGCGCCCATCATGTATTCCAAAATGAGGTTCCAGCCAATGATCCAAGCGAAAAGTTCACCCATTGTGCCGTAAGAATAAGCATAAGCCGAACCTTCAACAGGTAATATTGAGGCGAATTCTGCGTAACAAAGCGACGCAAATAAACATCCTACTCCGGCAATGACAAAAGACAAAGCAAGCGCGGGGCCCGCGTGATCATGGGCAGCTATACCCGTAAGTGTAAAAATACCACCTCCAATGATAGCGCCAATTCCGAGAGAAGTAAGACCCCAACGGCCAAGAACGCGATTCAATTCATTTTTTTTCATGTCACGTTCAAAGTGACTCACTGGTTTTTTTCTCCAAACACTCATAGTTCGATTTTTTTTAGGTAGGTAAAGATAAATTTTTTTCTCTATTTCAAGAGCGCAAATGTTTGCTCGAGGGTACTCGGTTCGTAGCCCAAAATATGGCGTGCTTTATCGAGTTTAAAGCCAGTTCGAGGTGGGCGTTTGGCTGGCTGTTGAAGCTGCTCACTGCTCACTTTGCTTATATGTTCTACGGAAAGGTTGTAAAAACGTGCTAAACGCAGCACAATTTCATAAATGGAAAGCGTTTCAGGCCCAGAGATATGGAAAATTCCGGTCTGATTGAGCTCACAGATGCGCAAGCAAGCCCAAGCGAGGTCATCTGCCCAGGTTGGCGCCCTAAATTGATCATCAACCACTTGAAGCGGCTCGCCATTTTGGAGTGCATTCTTGGCCCAGATAATCAAATTGGACCGCGAGAGTTTTTCACCTTCTCCGTATACAATAATGGTCCGAACGATAGAAAAATGTAAGTCTTGAGTTGTTTGTGCAATTTTTTCTGCCTCTACTTTAGATCGTGCGTAGATACTTAATGGGTTGGGCTGATCCGCTTCTGTATAGGGGCCAGCTAAGCCATCAAAAACGAAATCTGTAGACAACAACTGAAAATGGATTTGATGCAACTGACAATAATTAGCCAGCATTTGTACCGATTGACGATTGACTAAATCACAGGCCTCTGGATGCAATTCGCACTGATCGACATTCGTCATGGCTGCCGTATGGATCAGGTGTGTCGGTTTGTATGCATGTAACACCTCAGTGATGTTTTGTTCGTCGGTAATATCTAAGGTTGCATAGTTTTCTTGAGGGCATCTGGAGTTGCGATTGGCCCCGCTTGAAGTGGCTAAAAACGAAATGCTTTGGCCCAAGCATAGATCGACAAGCTTTTGGCCTAAAAGACCATTGCTACCGGTTATCAGCACTTTCATAAATCCCAGATAGATTGTTTGCGTTTGGCTTGAAATTTAAAATAATGCTTGTGCTCAAGAATCCAGGCCATAATGAGATACAATAAAACAGGTGAACCCAATCCTATAAAACTTAGGTAAATGAATCCCAACCTTACTTTATTGGTTCGGATACCCAAACGACGTGCCCACCACTCGCAAACTCCAAAAGACTGGAGTTCGAAGAAGAAAACAATTTTTTGAAGGAGGCGTCTCATGGTTTAAAACAAAAGGCGCCTTCCGACGCCTTTTTTATTATAATCTTGGAAGTTGTTTAAACTTGCGGTATTCTGGGTCTGCCGGAGGGGCAGAATTTGGATCAAAGGTTGTGCTTGTGATTTTGGCGGTTGTACGACGGTTGATTGTGTGTAGCATTTCGTACTTCGCTTTGTCAGTTGATTTGAATTGTTCGATATATTCCGGCGAAAGAACTACTGTTTTACCCGTTTCATCTACCCAAGTTGCTGGCTCAGCCTCTCCTTTGCCAATAGGGCGAATGCGACGTGGATCGATTCCACAAGTTTCTACCAAATGCTTGTAAACGGCCTTAGCACGGTTTTCAGATAACATTTGGTTACGTGCGTCGCCACCACGTGCATCTGTATGTGAAAAGAGGTCGATGGTGATATTAGGGTATTCTTTGAGCATGCTGTCGAGGAATTTCAAAGAGTCTAGGGACATACAAGTTGCGTCGTTGATGAACACCCATTGGTCAAATACGTATCTAACCTCTGGCGTACGAATTACACCAACAGGCAACAATGGCATCTCAATTAAGAAACTTTGACTTTGGTCGAGGCCAAGTGTAGAAATTTTTGCTCCTTTTTTATCTTCGTAGAAGCCTTCTTTCTCTGCTTTGAGTGTGTATTCTTTACCCGTTACGATATAGCGACCTTTTTTGTCTGGGCGCTCTTTCCAGATAATTTTTCCTTTGGCATCTGTAACGCCTTCCCAACTTGTGCCATCGGAAACAGTTACATAAACTTTTGCACCGGCAAGCTTGTTTCCTTTTTTACCAGACTCGTAGACAGTAACGCGGAGATCAAATAGATTAGGCAAGGTATTGAAACTCCAGATGTCTGGTGCGTATTCTTGGTTGCTTGTGGTTTTGCGCTCAGAGGTAAAGAAACCAGACTTGCCATCAAAATCAGACATCGCGTAGTCATTACCTTGAGAATTAAACGGATAGCCCATGTTCTTGACGGCTGTCCATTTGTTTTCTCCTGCAACTTGTTCGGCTACAAAGATATCTAGGCCACCAATTCCTGGTAAGCCATCAGAAGCAAAATATAACTGACCATTAGGGCCCAAAGAAGGGAATAATTCATTCCCTGCAGTGTTGAACATAGCACCCATGTTGTGTGGAACGGAATCCCAAGTTTTGGTGCGCTTGTCAAAATTAACGTACCAAAGATCGCGGCCACCAAAAGATTTTTCACCGTTCGGGCTCACGCGCATGTCTGATGCAAAAATGAGCATTTGGTCGTCTGGAGACAAACAAGGGTGTCCGACAGAAATGGTATCTGAAACTGTTAATGAGATTTTACGTGGATCGTCGAAATCTTCACCACTCATGGTAGCTGTCCAGATTTCACAACCGAGGTCCATTTTTTCAGCGTTCGGGCAACGCGTAAAGTAAATGTTCTTGCGCTTAGAATCGAAAGTTGCTGAACCTTCGTTAGCAGTAGTGTTCACAACACCTTTTGTGTCGAGTGACTTCACGTTTGTAGGGTTGCCATTAACATCGTATTCAGCGATGTAGAGGTCCATGTATTTTTCGCCGGAAATTGGATCCCTTTGAGCGCCAGTGCTTTCGTCACGTGACGAGCTGAAAACGATTACTTTCCCTTTTTTGTCCATGAAGGAAGGGGCCATATCCATTTGCTTTGTGTTGATTTTCACTTCTGGTTTGATGACCAATTTAGAAGTTTCAAACTCGTCAAAGTCTTTGTATTTTTCACAGGCCATGATGGCGCCGTCTACTTCTGTTGTTCTGGACTTTGGTGCAATGCGCTTGAATTCGCGGTAGCTCTTAATAGCGTTGTCGAAGTCTTTCATCATGCGCTGCATATCGCCTTTGTAGTAATATACTTCTGGCACGACATCAAAGTATTTAAGCTCTATGCAGGTACCGTACCAATCATTGGCTTTGTCGAACATTTCTAATGCGCGGTAAGATTCAGCAATTTTAAAGGCCATATCGCCTTTTTGACGCAGTGAACCGCGTGCACCTAACTTTTTGTAAGCATCTTGACAGATGTTGATCGCTTCAAAGTAATTTCCTGAAATGAATACTTCGTTGGCTTCACGTACAAATTTAGGGTCAGGAGCGGTTTGTGAAAAGCTCACAGATGCAGTGAAAAGTGTTAAAATGGCGGCAATGAATAATTGTTTCATAAAGCGTAGTTTTAGCCCGGCTAAGTACCAAGGAAAGCAAAAATAGAGAAATTTTATTTAAAATCCGAACAATAGGTGCGCCAGCGTTCCAATAAGCGCTGAAAACCGTTAGGTAGCTCAGAATCAAACTCTAAATATTGTTTGGTAGTAGGTTGAATAAATCCGAGGGTTTTGGCATGTAAAGCCTGCCCTGGTAACAAATCAAAATTATTGGACATGAATTTTTCGTAGGCCGTTGATTTAGTGCCCTTTAAAATGCGATCACCACCGTATTCTAAATCGTTAAAGAGCGGATGTCCAATGTGTTGCATATGCGCTCTAATTTGGTGCGTGCGCCCTGTTTCCAATTTGCATTCGACAAGTGTCACGTAACCAAAACGTTCGAGAATTTTGTAGTGTGTAATGGCCGGCTTTCCGTAATCGCCATCAGGGAAAACCGTCATCACTTTTCGGTTTTTAAGCGACCTGCCTATATGACCCACAACTGTTCCGTTTTCACTGAGATCACCCCATACCAATGCATAATATCGACGCTCTGTGGTTCGGTCATAAAATTGTTTTGCTAGGTCGTTGAGCGCATTTTCTGTTTTGGCAATAACCAATAAGCCAGTGGTGTGTTTGTCGATGCGATGCACTAAACCCGGACGACCAAAATAGTCTTTAGGGCGCGTCGGAAGGTGCTCAAAATGAAAAACTAAGGCATTGACTAAGGTCCCGGAATAATTGCCATAGCCCGGATGCACGACCATATTTGCAGGTTTATTAACCACCAACAAATCTTCATCTTCATAGGCAATCTCAATGGGAATATCTTGTGCAATAAGCTCAATTTCTCTCACCGGATAAGGAAGAACTATCGCGATTTCGTCACCTGGTTTGACGCGGTAGTTTTGTTTGACCGCTTGTCCATTGACATGAATATTACCGTTTTTGGCGGCCACCTGGATTTTATTTCGAGAGGTGTCGGCCATGCGGTCCAGTAAGAATTTGTCTATGCGAATGACTTCCTGTCCGGGGTCTGCCTTAAACCTATGGTGTTCAAAGAGATCCGCTTCTTCGACTTCAATTTCGAGATTTTCTTCGCTCATTAGTGGTTAATGATCAGCTTTAATGTGCTTAAATGAGTAGATGGGCACTGCAAGAAATATATACCATTGGGTAAAGTACTGATATCAAATGTACTTGATGCCTGAGCCATCTGAATTTTACCCATTGCATCCAAAAGAATGATTTGTTTGCCTTCATATGCTTTCGGTAACACAATTTGCACTTGGTTACTTGCTGGATTTGGAACTGCAGCCCAAGTGGCAGCTGCTTCTGTTTGTTGTTTAATGCCGAGCGACGCATCGAGTGCAGTGGAGAAAATAGGATGTATCATGGCAGAGCCTTCAAAAGGAGAGGTATACCAAGTAAAGCCACCATCTACGCTATATTGCACTTTGTCTGAATGATCTATGTTGCGGTCTAGACCTAAATTCAAGCGCTCTGCATCGAGTTGTCTCCAGCCGACAAAGAAAGAGCTTGGAACACTCACTTTCTGTGTGTCTGCAAAATAATAGGGGATAAATATACCGCGTTCGTCTCCGTACAGCGGCGTTCTAGGGAAGAAGACGTCATCTTCGTAAAGCAATTCACCAGGATGGCCATTTTCATTGCTCCAAACACTCACCAAAAAGAGTTTTTCGGATACATCGATTACAGATGGAACAAAATGAAAGGATACACCAATGAGTGAATCTGCTTCGTAAGCGTTGTATTCAACAGCTAAGCGAGACTGCACGCCGGTTGGGCCAAATGCCGCCTCGGCACTACCGTCATCATAACTGTAGAAATTAAAAAACGGCTGGTTGAAACTGGTAGTGTCGTTGAGTGATAAATTAGGAAATTGCACGTTAATAGCGCCCTTTACACGAAACGCTTGTTCGTTGCCCCCTCCGTTTACCGGGAAAGACCCGAAGGAACTGATATTGTGGGTAGAGAAGTATGTGGTATTCGGTTCATAGTTCAAATCTCCATTTGACAGCTGACTGCCGGCAATTGAAAATTGATTGAGTTGAATACCGGCTTGGTCAATAGTAAACTGCCCTGCAAATTGGTTGTTTTCAGGAGTAGGGCTGCCATTGTGGAGTGCCACTGGAAAATCGTTTCTAAAAGGTTTTGGCGTGTTTTTATAGTGATCCCAGGGAACAGAGGTGTAGTCTTGTAATAATGAGTTCATAGGGTACACCCAAGCAAAGTCCTTGAATAAGGTATCTGCTACATTTGATTGCGCACGCAAGTGCACGTAGTCAATATGGAAATGATCGAGGGCACCGGATAAAGCGCCATAATTGCTAAATCGGAACTGGAATCCTTTTTTAAAATACTTGGCCTCTTTTACAGGAATATGAACCACCTTAAATGGCGCCGTGGTGTCCCCGGCTATTGCCCAAATATGGAACCATTGATCGAGGTCTTTGGCGTAAAATTCTAAGCGCAACGAATCTGTAGCTTCGGGGAGGTCTCCCCAGCCTTGAGACTGAACTAAAAACGAGAAATACAGAGAGTCACTAGCGTTTAAGCCACTCAAATCAATGGGTTTGGAATGTAAGATATCGGCTGTATTTGTGACCGATGTGCCGATTGCGTACGGGAAGCCTGAAGCGTCTAGACCGTCAAAAGTTACGACACCCAATGAACGCGGCGCTACACCAAAACGGCGGTTCAAATAGGCATGATCATCGAGCCAGAGCGCAGCTGGGTCATTAATTGTCGCAAAGAAGATGCGGGCAGAATCTTGGAAATAACTTGGGTTTTGCACCCAAACGGTATCTGGGGTATCTACCACCCCTATTGTATCGTAAATGTAATAAGGCGGGTATAAATTTAGGGTTTGATAAACCAAAGGGAAAGCTGAAAAATCAGCGACTTTAACTGCCGTTACAGGAAAAATAGAATCCGTAAAAGTACTAGTCGATAAATCAAAAGTGCGGCGAAAAGTAGCCTGATCTGTAAAGGTTTGAGCAGCGGGATAGGCTATCAAGGTGCTGGGATCAAGCAGTTTGTAGTAGAGTGTTGAACTCACGCCCGGATCGTTGTATTGGGCCGTGTATTTTTGAAATTTATCCGTAGAAAATTCATCAAAAAAAGGCAAGTCTAAGGTATCTGGGGTATAAAAAAATGTGCTGTCAATGGAGTTTACAGCGCTTTTTAGTTGTCCGTTAGCTTTACCGAGGTCAAAATTTCGGCTTATAGGGCCCACTTCAAAACCTTGTGCCCAAAGCGACGAAATCGCCAGGAAATTGAAAAAAATAAGAATGAAGCGCATCATAAACTATGGATTTTGTCCGTCTCCTCCTTTTTGCATGGAGAGGATAAATTGAGTGGATTTAAAAACGGTGGTTCCTTCAATATATTCTGGTGATTGCGAAAAAATTCGGGCAACCGCAGAATCTTGACTTGTTTGACAATCCGGACAAATAAATGAATAGCTACTCACGCCGAGCGTATCAAAAATATAACTCGCTTCTGACATCGTAAGACCAAGCAAATTTGGCAAAGCAATAGGCTCACCTTCATCGTTTTGGCCCACAATAAGCGTCACGACCGCGCCAATTGGAAGACGCTCGCCTTCTTTGATGCGACGTCCTTTGTAGCGCTGATCGAGTACAGAACCATTTGCCTCGGCAGTAGGTTGGTATTGAATGATAAAGCGCAGACCACGTTGCTCAAGAATACTTTGAGCGAACTGGATTTGTTTGTGCAACAAACTCGGCATTTCTACAAGTTGGCTTTTTTTGGAAAGGCGCAGCCCAATAATTCGACCCGATTTGACATAAACCTGAGATAATGAAGTCGGTTCAACAAGTTGTTCAACAACAGTTCCTTCTGGCAATTTTGGGTCGTAAATACTATCTAAAATTTGGTACGTGAGATCCAGACTTTCGATGCGCTTTTTGGCTTTTTCACCGGAAAGGCCAACTAAGTTCGGAACTGCAATTTTTTCGCCGTGGTTGGTGGCAAAATCGAGGTAAAGAATGGTGGCAAAGACCATTACCAAGTAAAATAAAATCACCAAGCCAAAGTGTTTCCAGAAGTGTTTGGTCTTCATAAAAGGGATGACCAGTCGAAGCGTACTTTTGATTTTATCCAACATAGAGAAACGGTATATGTATTACAAAGATGCTTAGAAATTTGGAGAAAGTGCATGAGAACTGAAGAAGTCCTCGATAAACTGCAATGCTTCGTCGGTAGAGTCGGTGATTTTGAACAATTCGAGGTCTGCTTCCGAAATATAACCCTCGGCAAGTTGCACATTTTTGACCCAGTCAAATAAACCTTGCCAAAATGCAGTTCCAAATAAGACAATCGGCCTTCTTGCGATTTTACGGGTTTGGATCAAGGTAATGGCCTCGAAAAGCTCGTCTAGGGTGCCAAAACCACCTGGCATGATCACGAATGCTTGTGCATACTTGACAAAAATGACTTTGCGTACGAAGAAGTAATCAAACTCTAGAAAATGGTCGCGGTCTATGTACTGATTGTGAAATTGCTCAAAAGGCAAATCGATGTTGAGCCCTACAGAAGTGCCTCCACCCTGCTTTGCTCCTTTGTTACCTGCTTCCATAATTCCTGGGCCACCTCCAGTAATGACACCATAGCCAGCTCTTGCAATTTTCTCGGCAAGTTCTACCGTCTTTTCATAATAAAGGTGCTCCGTATTGGTGCGGGCCGAACCAAAAATAGAAATACAGGGGCCCGCTTTGGCCATTTTGTCATAAGCCTCGACGAACTCAGCCATGATTTTAAAAATAGACCAAGAATCATTGCTCTTGATCTCTGACCAATCTTTGCGGTGGTTTTCCATGTGCTCTATTTGATGATGCTAACTTCAAACATTTTAGGCCAATATTTGCCCGTCATGTAGGTTTTGCCTGTCTTTGAGTTGTAGGCAATGCCATTCAAGACCTCGCCATTCCCTTTACCTACCGCAACCAAATTGCCCGCGTCGATAAGCGCAATTACTCTGCCTAAGACCGGCTCAATGACCGCTACGAAATTTGTTGTGTAGATATTGGCATAAATTAGCCCATCAATGAACTCAAGCTCGTTGAGTTGTGGCAATGGCCCCTGATCAGAATAAACTTCGATTGTCCGGATAGTTTGAAAGGTTTTTGGGTCTTTAAACGTAAGGCGCTCAGTACCGTCGGACATAATGAGTTGTTTGCCGTCGGTGCAAAGCCCCCAACCTTCACCTGTATAGGCGAGCTCTCGTTTGAGTTGGAAGGTTTTGAGGTCGTAAACAAAACACTGTTGGTTTTTCCAGGTGAGTTGAAAAATTTCATCGCCAAAAATGGCAATTCCTTCTCCGAACTTACTGGCATCCAGTTGTTGTTTAAAAGTGGTTGTGCCTTGCTGAATTGGCGCGCCTGTTGCAATATTGATTTTAGAAACCATAGAACTACCATCTTGATTAGGGTCGCCGGTAGATTCGTAGAGTTCGCCGTTCCAAAAGGTAAGCCCTTGGGTATAATTAGCTACATTGTGTGTGTAAGAAGCTCCTAGTTTGAGAGACCATCGCTCTGGCTTGATATCCGATAAAATACGGAGGTTGCGCTGCTCCGAATAAGGACTCCCGTTGGCGTCTAGGACTTGTAAATCGAGAAGAAAAGCACCCGGCTTGAAATCTTTGGTGTCTAAAAAGTAGACTTCCTTTTTCTTTGGTTTTGCAACTTCTAGAACAATTGAGTCGGCGATTTTGAGAACTAATTTAGAGCAGTTTTCGGATATTTTAAGCGGGATTGCAATAGTTTGGCCATAGGTGGTAGCTAAATGCTCTTTGAATCCAAATGTGGCTGCTGTGTTCTCGGCGTCGGTAGATGACGAGCGTAGAAATGGAGCTAAGAACCCGACTAATAAACCGAGTACCAGAACCCAGATGATGATTTTTTTCATTTGTTGAAGATCAGTTGTTGAATAGTTTTTGCGTCAATAGAACCGTGACTTTCTGCATAAATAACTTTGCTTTTATCTATTACGATGCATTGCGGAGATTCATGCCAAACCTGGGTTTCGGTAGCAACCATATTGGAGAGTTCTCGGTAGGCAATCAGGTCTAGATACCAAAAGGTCATTGCCTCAGATTTAAATAATTCACTGTTTTCAAAGCGATTCAGCACCATTGAAGAGATTGAGCAGCGCGTGCTGTGCTTAAAAAGCAACTGAGGCGCCTGCTCAGACGCATTCAAGATTTCTTGCCACTGGGCTAAAGCTGAAAATGGATGCCAACTCATGCCATGCCAGGTTTAAACTGACGCAAAAAGCGTACGTCGTTTTCGGAATATAGGCGCAAATCGGTGACGCGGTATTTCAGCTGAGCAATGCGTTCAACGCCCATGCCAAATGCAAAACCAGAATATACTTGTGAATCAATGCCACAGGCCTCCAATACATTTGGGTCTACCATACCACAACCCATAATTTCTAACCAGCCAGTATACTTACAAACATTGCAACCTTTAGCAGCACAAAGCGAGCAAGATACATCGACCTCTGCACTTGGCTCGGTGAAAGGGAAGTATGAGGGGCGCATACGTATCTGGGTTTCGGGTCCAAATAATGCTTGAGCAAAGTAAAGTAAGGTTTGTTTGAGGTCGGCAAAAGAAACGTCTTTGTCGATGTAAAGCCCCTCTACCTGATGAAAGAAACAGTGTGCTCTGGCTGAAATGGCTTCGTTGCGATAAACGCGGCCAGGAGAAATTGTGCGGATTGGGGGGGCTTGATTCTCCATAACGCGAACTTGTACGCTGCTGGTGTGGGTCCGAAGTGCAATTTCTTGCTCTCCTTTTTGTATAAAAAAGGTGTCTTGCATGTCGCGGGCAGGGTGTTCTGGCGGAAAGTTAAGCGCGCTGAAGTTGTGCCAGTCGTCTTCAATTTCGGGACCCTCTGAAACAACAAAGCCAATGCGGTTAAAAATCTCAATGATTTCTCTGCGAATCAAAGATAACGGATGGTGCGCGCCCACTTTTGCATCGCCTGCGGGTCTTGTAAGGTCTTGTGCTTCACTTGCAGCCTGAACTTGAGTCAGGGTCGCTTTATTTTCGTGAAAAATTTGTTCAGCACGCTCTTTGAGTGCATTGACCTGCTGACCATATGTGCGCTTTTGATCATTAGGGATGTCTTTAATAGCGGCGTATAAATCTTTGAGTACATTTTTTGAGCCCAAAAAGCGAATGCGAAACTGTTCGAGTGCTTGTTCGTCTTGGATTTGGACTTCAGTCAATTCTTGAGATAAATCTGCTATGTTCATTTTTAAATGGTTCTGTTGTAACCTTTTGACCCTTCTTGTTGTTTAACAACGAAAAATCTTGGTATTCATGCAAATGTACAAGAAAAAAAAGCTGCACACTATTGCTGCGATCTCATTTCTATCGCTATTTGCCACGGTGTTTTTGTTCACATCTTGCAAAGATACACCTGCAACAACTTTGGAAGTGACTGTTGTCAATACAAACGGAGCCATACTCTCGGATGCAAAAGTTTGGCTTGTGGCCGAACCTACTGACACCGCTCATAATGCGATCGCCGTTAAAGACAGCGCTTTCACCGATGCTGCGGGCAAAGCCTATTTTAACCTCTCTTCTTTTTACAAACCTGGGCAAATTGGCGTCATGCAAATTAAAGTAAAGGGCTTTTATTTTGGCTTAACAGGCGATGCACTTGCAGAAATTACGGAAGAGCAACGCAATCAAGTCTTACTTCAAATACAATAAACACCACTTTCTAAGTTTTAAAATTCAAAAATTAAAACGTAAATTTGAAACATTCAAAACCTATGAAAACTATACTTACCAGCTTTTTCGCACTTTCGCTGCTCTTTATTTTGGGCGGTTGCGAACCTAAAGACCCCGCAATTATTAAGGTATTTGTGCGTTCATCATCGAACCAACTCATCGATGGCGCCAAAGTCATCATCGTTGGTGATCAGCAGTCTACACCAGCAACACTTGCCTACGTAGATACCACGTACACCAACTCTTCGGGTTTTACCTCCTTTGATATGGATCCTTATTTTTCTATCGCAGGAGAAAGCAACAAAACTGGCTATTTCGACATCATCGTCAAGTACAATAACAAAACAGCTTACGGATACACGCGTGCTAAAGTGCACACTACCGCTGTTGAGACCATCTACTTACCCAACTAAACACCATGAAAAAGATTCTTTTATTTGCTGTGGCAGCTACCTCTTTAGTTTCATTGAGCGCATGCCGTAAAAAAATGGATACCGTTGCACATATTTATGTGAAAGACGAAACCAATGCAAGTGTTTCTAACGCCATGGTTGTCTTATACGGTACCAATACACAAAGCACGCCACAACAAGTTGCTGTCTTTGATACCGCTTACACCAATGTAAACGGTCTTGCAACCTTCAACTACAACGAGCTTTATCAGCTTGGGCAAGCAGGTGTTGCAGTTCTTGATATCAAAGCCCAAAAAGGAAATAAAGTTGGGCAAGGCATCATTAAAATTGAAGCTGAAAAAGTGAACGAAGAAACCGTTTACATCCAGCCTTAAGCTTTTAAGCAACAATTTTTCTTACCATTTTTTGATCTGCACCTATCACTTCTTCGAGTGGCAGGTAGCATTGAACTTCTGCCGGAAAGCTAATTTCATATTCGGTAATAAATCCGAATTCGAAACGACACATATACTCACTTACTTCAATATCAGCAGCCTTCTGAATTTTTGAAACAACGCCATTAAGCGCAGACATCTTAATGACTAATTTAGTTTCATAGACTAAAACATCGTCTTGAATGAGGCCCGACAATGTAACATCAGCGTCGTGATTATTGAACCAAATGTGTTGAATTGCAAATTTTTTGTTCATGGCGTTTTGTTTTGATGATACAAAGTTGAGATAGTACATCGTAAACAATTTACGTTCATCTTTTTCATCTTTCTTTTCCAGAATAAATCCTTAATTTTACGGCATGTCTGAGGATAAGCCAATGTCATTTTTAGATCACCTTGAAGAGCTGCGCTGGCGCTTGCTGAGAGCTGCTTTGGCCGTGATTGTATTCTCAATTGTCATTTGGATTTACCAACGTGAAATCATGGAAAACATCTTCCTTAACATGGTAGACCCCGATTTCATCACATTTAAACTTCTTTGCCAATACCTTGGCGTCTGTGTTGAACAAATAAACGTTGATTTTCAGAGCACCACCTTAGCTGGCCAGTTTTCTTACGCCCTCATGATGAGCATCATGGGCGGGGTGGTCATTTCATTTCCATATATCTTTTACCAACTTTGGGCTTTTGTTAAACCGGGTCTCAAGGGCAACGAAAAGCAAATGGCCAGGGGCATTGTTTTTTATGTCAGTTTGCTTTTCTTTCTCGGGATTCTATTTGGATATTACGTTGTAGCGCCGCTAAGTGTCCAGTTTTTTGGCGCTTTTCAAATTACACCAGAAATTAAAACCGACGTCACTATTGCATCGTACATGAGTACCATTCTATCCACTGTTTTTTACACTGGCCTCTTCTTTTTGTTTCCGATTGTCACGTTCCTTTTGGTTAAAATTGGGCTCTTCACCCCTGAATTTTTAGTCAAATACCGCAAACACGCCATTGTGGTGATCCTCATTTTAGCAGCGGTCATTACCCCGCCAGATGTCATCTCACAAGTTATTGTTACCATCCCTATTTACTTGCTTTTTGAGATCAGCGTATTGGTCGCAAAACGCGTCGACAGAAGTGAAAAAAGCTAATGAGACTCCTTAGTTTCTTCCTACTTGTTTGTTGCAATTATTTGGCTATTTGGGGCCAGCAAACCGTCGTCACGGGAAAAGTCACCGACAAGAAAGGAGAGCCGCTCAGCTTTGTGCAAATTCAATTCTTAGATTCCAAAATTGGCACCAAGTCAGACTCACTAGGGAATTTCTATCTCAGTACCTACTACCCCACCGATACCCTTCTTTTTAGATTGTTGGGTTTTCAGACCGAACGTGTTCGCATTAACAAAGACAAAACCCAGGAGGTCAACGTCAAAATGTCTACCCAAGATAAAGAGGTTGCGGAAATCTTCCTGAAGGCGCCCACTGAAACACGCGGCGCACAACTCCATCGGCGTATCATTACCTACAAAGCCATCAACAACAAAGAAAAACTAAGCGCTTATCAATACCATCTTTACAACAAAATTCAATTAGATGCGAGCAACTTAGATTCTAACCTCATCAATAATCCGCTCGTTGACCGACTTTCCATCGTAAAAAATTACCTGCAAACAGACTCTACCGACAAAAACCTTTTGCCAGTCATATTGTCGGAAAGCGTTTCAGATTATTACTATCTCAAAGATCCAAAGCTTAAAAAAGAACTTGTAACGGCTAGCCGCATCACTGGCGTCGAGAATATGCAGATGACGCAGTTCCTCGGCGACATGTACTTGGAACTCAATATCTACGACAACATTTATGATTTGTTCAATAAATCATTCATTAGTCCTTTAGCGCCTTATGCACGAAGCTACTATCAATTCTATCTCGACGACTCTACATTTATAGGTGCCGATTGGTGCTATAAATTGCGTTTTGTGCCCAAGCGTAGCGGTGACCTCGTTTTTGAAGGTCATATGTGGGTGCACGACACCACCTATGCAGTCAAAAGATTCCAAGCGAACATTGCTCCCGGCGCGAACCTAAACTACATTCAAGAATTTTATATTGAGCAAGAATTTGAGCAAGTCCAAAAAGAAATTTGGATGCTGACCAGCGAAAAAATGGTGCTCTCGTTCAAAGTCACGGAAAAATCCAAATTCATGGGGCTCATTGGCCGAAAATACAGCACGCGTAGCCAGTTTGTCATCAACGAGCCTGAGCCTGAAGAATTCTATAGATCCCCGAACGCCGTAGATATACAGGCGAACGCCAAAATACGCACAGACGAAGAATGGGCTGCGCTCAGGCCTGTAGCCCTCAATGAAAAAGAATTGCGCATACAAGAAATGGTCGATTCATTAGAAGCGCAACCATTTTACCAAAATATGCGCAAGCTGACCTACTTCGCAACCACCGGTTACTGGCCCATTCAAAAAATAGAAATTGGTTCGGTCGCCTCATTAGTTAGCATGAACCCCGTCGAAAATTTCAGGGTGGCACTGGCGCTGCGCACCTCCAATGATTTCTCTAAAAGACTAGAACTTGGGGGGCGTTTGGCATACGGTTTTGGCGATCAGCGCTTCAAATATAACCTTCGTGTTCGCTATAACATCACGCCCCAGAAACGAGGCATGGTCAATGCCTATTACAATTACGATATAGAGCAAATTGGCCAGTCTCCAACGGCTGCCTCCATGGGAACATCATTTGTTACGTTCCTGAGTACCGCCCCTTTTGACAAACTCACCTTTGTAGAAAAAACGGGGCTCAGTTTGGAAAAAGACATTAAAAAAGACCTCATCCTTTTTGGTGCTTTTGAATGGAAAAACTACACGCCACTTGGCCTGGCAACCTATCAGCAATTCAACGGCCTTGACACCGTAAATATCAGCCAAATTACAGCAACAGAGCTCACCACCCGCGTCCGCTGGACCAAAGACGAAGAATTTCTTTCGGGGTCTTTTGACCGAACGGCTTTGCGTTCACCCTACCCTATTCTTTCTTTTCAAGGCATCTTCGGATTTAAAGACGTGCTCGGCAGTGACTACAGCTATCAAAAATTTGAATTTCAATACGAACACAACACCCAGCTTGGCGTGCTTGGCCGCATGCGCTACGGCTTTACCTTGGGTTATATCAATGGAATCGCCGCTTATCCGCTATTAAAAGTACACGAAGGAAACCAATCTTTATGGCTACTCACAAGTACACCAAATATGGTCAACTTCTTAGAATTCATCAGCGATCGCTACGTGGTTGGTTTTGCAGAAAATCGTTGGGAGGGACTCATTTTTGACCGCATACCACTCATCAAAGCCAGTAAAATCAGACTCATTACCACCGAACGCATTATGTTGGGCAGTTTATCGGCTAAGCAAAATCAAGCACTTTTGATTCCTTCTTTTGTACAACCTTTTAACGGAATTCCATACATCGAGGTCGGGGTTGGTATTGAAAATATCTTGAAAGTCATTCGCATCGACGTGATCTACCGAGCCACCCATCAAATACCAGGAACAAGCCCATTCGGAATCAAAGCCCGCTACTCACTTAATTTTTAGTAATTTCGATTCATGAAACTCAGAACCCTTGATATCTGTAAAACCTACCGCGGCCGTTCAGTAGTAAACGGCGTGAGTGTAGAAGTCAATCAAGGTGAAATTGTCGGCTTACTCGGTCCAAACGGTGCCGGTAAAACCACTTCATTCTACATGATGGTGGGTTTGGTAAAGCCCGATACCGGCCAAGTTTTTCTCGACGACACTGAAATCACCAAATTACCAATGTACAAGAGAGCCCAACTTGGGCTGGGCTATTTGCCTCAAGAAGTCTCTGTTTTTCGCAAACTAAGCGTCGAAGACAACATCATGGCCATTTTAGAAATGGGGCCATTGAATAAAGCGGAGCGCGAAGCAAAATTAGAACGCTTACTCGAAGAATTCAGCCTCACTCATGTACGCAAAAACCTCGGAGACAGACTTTCTGGAGGAGAGAAACGCAGAACCGAAATTGCACGTGCCTTGGCCACAGACCCCAAATTCGTTTTGCTAGACGAACCATTTGCAGGTGTTGACCCCATTGCTGTAGAAGACATTCAAGCAATCGTTTCTGAACTCAAAAAGCGAAATATCGGCATCCTCATTACCGACCACAACGTACAAGAAACCCTTTCGATCACCGATCGTGCCTACTTGCTTTTTGAAGGTAAAATCTTGAAATCAGGTACAGCAGAGGAGTTGGCCGCTGATGAACAAGTCAGAAAAGTCTATTTGGGTCAAAATTTTGTCTTGCGCAGATCTTAAACTATCGCAATAAATGAACCACGCCCTCGCGCTGGCGTCGGATGTACGGTTCATGACAGGGCCTAAATTTCAGCACATAATTATAGAGTCCATCTTGGCACTGTAAGCCTTTGTAGGTGCCGTCCCATCCTTCGTTCGGGTTTTGCGTTACAAAAACACGCTCGCCCCAACGATTGAAAATTTCTAAAGACCAATCGCTTACACCAAAATCAGTGACCACTTTAAAAACTTCATTGCGACCATCGCCATCTGGAATGAAGGTGTTTGGTGCATAAATACTAAACGGTTCTACTTCAATACTTGAATATGCAGTATCGGTACAACCAAAACTATTGGCAACCACCTGCATCGGGTAGTCGGTGCCACCGCTTTGATAAGCGTGTACAAAATTGGCAGTATTGTATTGGAAACTGCGGTCCTCTACAAAATACTGATACGTCACGGCATCTACAGATAAATCAGTGAAAACCGCCTCGTTTTGACAAACATCGACTTTATCCGGACTAATCGAGAACCCAGCCTGAGGTGAAGGATGCACCGTTACGAGGTCTTGTTGCGCCATAAATAAGGTGTCTTGGCAGCCAATTTGCTCGATGAGCGTGAGGGTAACGGTGTAGTTTCCTGGTTGGCTATACGTGTGCAATACGTTTGTTGCTGAAACTTGTGTGCCATCGCCTAAATCCCAGATGTAGTTCGTTGGCACTTCACTTTGACTCAAATTGACAAATTGTGCCTGAGATGGCGCACACTGTAAGGTATTTAAAAACATGAAATTGATACTAGGGTGGCCAAAAACCCGCACAAGCGCGGTAATGGTATCGGCACATAGCGCATTTTGCCCCATCAGCAAAACCTGTTGATTGCCGTTTTGATCGAATAGGACGTTATTGCCCGTCAATTGGGTGCTAGTGGCGGGCGTAGCATGTGGGCCGAAATCCCAATTATAGGTCGTTCCGACAGGGCCGCTTACCTGCGCATCAAAAACAAAAATGTCGTCAATGCAAAGCGAATCAGAATGGGTCAAATTGAGTACAATAGGTTCGGCAATAGTGACATTTACCACCGTAGTGTCCAAACAATTAGGCGAAGACCCCGCAATCAACGTGACCGGATAATTCCCAGGCCCTGGAAACGTTACTACTGGTAACATTTGTGAACTAGTAAGGCCGTTTCCGAAGTCCCAGTCGTAAATCATCGCATTTTGAGAAACGTTGCCAAACTGAATGGTGTAACCCAAACACTCCACTTGAGGGGGCACAACAATGGCTGCGCTAGCCTCTCCAAAAATAAAAACTGAATCTAAATAAGACTCCTGACAATAAGTGGTGGTGGCCTCAAGTAAAATTGGATGAAATCCTGCCGTATCAAAAACCACATTGGGCACCGATGTGCCATTTGCTGTCGCTATTGAAGCACTCGCAGGGAAAGTCCAGGTAAGGGTAGCTGTAGGATCTGATACTTGGGCTGTAAAGTCATGTGAATTACCGGTCAGACACAAAGAATCTTGAGTTTGCCAAGTTAAGTCTAGGGGTTCGTTGACAATGATTTCTATATATGCGGTATCCGTACAGTTTTGCCCTGGATTGACAATTAATTGGGCCGTGTAGGTCCCTGAACTTGGGTAAGTGTAGGTAGGCTCAAAAAGCGTACTGACGTCGGAATTTGTACCCGAGACTCCAAAATTCCAAGCGTAATTGGTTCCGCCAAATGATTGGTTGTCGAATTGTACGGTCAGACCATCGCAATAACCGCTAAAATTTGGCAATTGCGGTTGTAGGGGAAGAATGGCCGCTAATTGGATATTGCAATCAAAAACACGGAACAAAAAATCGCGGATAGTTTCTCCGATGAGCTGACCATTTCTAAACTCTTGAACGCGCACACCTACGACAAATAAGCCGATCAAATTCGGACTCACCGTAAGCAGCCCTGTACTGGGATGAATAATGGTAGACGAGCCAGGACCAAGTGGTACTGGGGCATTGAAATTGGATTGCCATGTGACCGGAAAATATGGTGGCGGGGGCATTTGCAAGGGTTGAGGGTTTCCTGAATTCGCGCCAGCATAGGGGGTCACTAACGAGTAGACGAGCTGATCGCCATCTGGGTCGGTGGCGGAATGATCAAAAACGAGTTGGTCGTTGTTGCACAACAACACCGGCGGATAATTATTAAAACGCGGGCTACTGTTGTTACTCGCCCCCGTATTCGAACCCGGCACATGGGCCACTAGCGTTAGCCCCGTGTCATCTGGAAACTGAAGATTGGTAATGTTTGGCCCTCTGCAACATCTCTGATAGGACACGGTGTAACCACCAGGAATGGGCGGCAGTGTAAGAACTACCTGATAAATAGCGCGCTCTACGCAAATTCCGGAAGGTTGCGTTGCGCAGGGATTGTTGAAATTAATGGGTAAAATAACAGAGCCTGGAAAAGGAACTTGCACCGTTTGGTAATGAACGTTGCCTTGCGTAAAAATAGAAAGGTAAAGCGGGTCATCGTATTGAGCTCCTGTAGATGCGCAATCGCGATAAAGTGTAATAAAGAAGCGGTATTGATTATTACCGAGAAAGTCATAGTAGATGTCTCCGCCAATAATGTGCGACGCAGCAACCCACCCCGAAAGTAGCAGTGAAAAAGATAAGAAGAGTGTTTTTAACTTGTGCACAGCGTTACAACGCAAAATTAAGGCTTTGGTTGTTCGTGTACAAACAGTAAATTTGTAAAAAAATTGTAACGATGGAAACTTTTGATGTGGTAGTAATTGGTTCAGGTCCTGGCGGATACGTTTCAGCCTTGCGTTGTGCACAACTTGGACTCAAAACAGCTTTAATAGAAAAATACAGCACTTTAGGCGGAACTTGCCTCAATGTTGGCTGTATTCCATCCAAAGCGCTCCTAGATTCATCGGAACATTTTTACAACGCCCAGCATAATTTTTCAGCACACGGCATCGAAGTAAAAGGGCTTAAGGCCAACCTCGCGCAAATGATCACCAGAAAAAACGAAGTGGTGTCGCAAACCTGTGCGGGAGTTAAGTTCCTCATGGATAAAAATAAAATTACTGTTTACCAGGGCGTTGGTAGTTTTCTTGACCCACATACCATTGAAATCAAGGGTGAACAAACGAGCCAAATCAGCGGTAAAAACATCATTATTGCAACTGGTAGCAAACCCAACTATTTCCCAGGAATGGAACCCGACAAAAAACGCATCATTACCTCTACGGAGGCCCTCAACATGAGTGAAATTCCAAAGCGCATGTTGGTGATTGGTGGCGGAGTCATTGGCCTCGAACTCGGTTCTGTTTACGCGCGTCTTGGCGCTACCGTTGAGGTAGTAGAATTTGCGCCAAGCATACTTCCAACTATGGATGCAGGAATAGGCAAAGAATTCACCAAAATCCTGAAAAAAGAAGGCTTTAAATTCCATATGGAACACAAAGTACTTGGAGTTGTCAATAACGGAAAACAAGTGGTGCTTACCGCCGAAAACAAAAAAGGCGAGCAAATTACGCTCGAAGCCGACTACTGTTTAGTGGCCGTGGGTCGCAAGGCTTATACTGATGGCTTGAACCTCGATAAGGCAGGTCTTCAAATCAATCAAAGAGGTCAAATTGAAGTCAATGATCATCTTCAGACAGCAGTTTCACATATTTATGCAATTGGAGATGTTGTGCGCGGCGCCATGCTCGCTCACAAAGCCGAAGAAGAAGGCGTATTTGTTGCAGAACAAATTGCAGGTCAAAAGCCGCATATCAATTACAACCTTATCCCTGGCGTGGTATATACTTGGCCAGAAATCGCTGCGGTTGGCCAAACTGAAGAAGAACTCAAAGCAGAAGGACGCGCCTACAAAGCCGGTTCGTTTCCAATCAAAGCGTTGGGTCGTGCAAGAGCAAGTATGGACACCAGTGGGTTTGTCAAGATTTTGGCAGATGCCCAAACAGATGAAATTTTAGGTGTACACATGATTGCCCCACGTGCAGCAGACCTCATCATGGAAGCAGTAACCGCAATGGAATATCGCGCCTCTGCCGAAGATATTGCACGCATTTGCCACGGGCACCCTACTTATTCAGAAGCAATTAAAGAAGCTGCACTTGCTGCAACGGCAGATCGCGCGCTTCACGTTTAAATTTAAGGCCTAGGACTGAACGCATCTTTAATGTGAGTGAGGTCCGTGTGGTTACTGTTGTGCACGATAGAAACGACATCAAAGCGCACTTCTTGCGGCCATTGAATCGATTTGGTGTAGTAATTGGCAACGCGTATAATTTGTTTTTGCTTGGCTAAATTAACTGCGCGCCAGGGCTCTCCGAGCTCAGCACTATGCCTCGTCTTGACTTCAATTACTACGAGCGTTTGGCCGTCGGTCATGACTAAGTCAATTTCCATCCGATTGAATTTATAGTTACGAGCCATAAGCACGTAACCAATGCCGAGCAAATGCTTTAAGGCAAAGGCCTCGCCCCATTTGCCCAATACGTCGTGCTTCATCTCTGAATTTCTTTCCATCATTCGGACGAAATTAAGTCAAAATTGCCCTTATCTTTACAGTGAAAATACGTATGCGCAAACAATTTATTAAGAATATCAAAGGATTGGTGCAAGCCGGTGAAGGGCTACCCGAAATGTTGCGCGGTCCGCAAATGAAGCAGCTCTCCATTATTGAAAACGCCTATCTCGCTCTCGAAAACAACGAAGTCATAGCCTACGGGCCAATGAACGAATGGCCTGGGATTACCGATTGGCGAGATGTCGAAGTCATCGACGCTACCAATTGCTTCGTTTTGCCAGCATTTATTGATGCGCATACGCATACTGTATTTGCGGCGAGCCGTGAAGAAGAATTTGTAGACCGGATCAATGGACTGAGCTACGAAGAAATAGCGGCCAAAGGTGGTGGTATTCTCAATTCTGCCGCAAAACTGACCTCAATGTCAGAAGAGGAGCTTTATCAAGCCGCCCTCCAACGCATTCAAAAAATGATTGCCTCGGGTACTGGTGCACTCGAAATCAAATCGGGCTATGGGCTTAGTGTAGAAGGCGAACTTAAAATGCTGCGCGTCATCAAAAAGCTCAAAGAAACGGCCCCAATTTCCATAAAGGCCACTTTTCTTGGTGCTCATGCCATTCCCCAAGAGTACAAAACGAGGCGCGAAGATTACATCGCCCTACTCATCAATGAAATGTTACCGGCAATTGCAGCCGAACAACTTGCAGACTACATCGATGTTTTTTGCGAACGCAACTATTTTAGTACGGCCGAAATGGAAGAAATCTTGGAAGCCGGAGCACAATATGGGCTCAAACCAAAAGTGCATGTCAATCAGTTTTCGGTATTAGGAGGTGTGCCTGCAGCCATCGCAAAAGGAGCAATTTCTGTTGATCACCTCGAAGAACTTGACCAAAATGACCTCCATGCATTGGCCAATAGCAATTGTGTCGCCACACTCCTGCCGGGTTGCTCTCACTTCTTATCGATTCCTTACGGAGCCGCAACTGACCTCATCGATGCAGGGGCTGTCGTAGCGCTCGCAAGCGACTTCAATCCAGGATCATCGCCAAGTTATGACCTCATGCATGTGCTGTCTTTGGCTTGTATCAAAATGAAAATGACACCCGAAGCAGCCATCAATGCACTCACAATCAATGCAGCAGCAGCTCTAGAAATGCAACACTCTCACGGCAAAATAGCGCTAGGAAGAACCTCCCCTATTTTACTGACTCATGAGATTCCATCTCTGGCGTATTTAGCATACGCATATACAGAAAAACACATTCAACGTGTTTTTATTTGATTAACTTTGAGTAAATGCGTTTAGCCCTTCTTTTTCTTGTTTATATCTCCGCCAATATTGGTCGGGCTCAGACTTTAGAGCTCGATAAAGAACTTCTTTGGGAAGTGAGCAACCCTAAATTAGGTGTCAAATCCTATATTTTTGGAACGCTACATTCCAACGACCGCGAGTTATTCGCGCTTTCAGACAGCGTATACATCGCCTTTGATCAAGCCAAAAAGATTGTTTTAGAAACAGACATTTACAGTCTGTTTGCAACCATGGATACCCGTAAAAAATTACCAGAAACGCGCATCGACGACAAAGGAAAGGCCTACACAAGCTTGGTCATGACCTCTCAAACATTGTATGGCTCTGAAGACGGCATGCCGCAATTTCTCGATGCCTATTTTCAAATACTCGGTCTGCAACTTGGCAAAGAAACCATTGCACTCGAGAAGCTAGAGGATCAATACGCACTTTCCAACGAATTCAAACTGAGTGAACGTCGAATCATCGACAATCAAATCAACGCATTTACCCAAGAAAAACTACTTGAACTTTATTTGCGCGGAGACCTTGATGCGCTCCAACGTTTCATGAAATCTTACTTATCTGTTCAAGATAGCCTCTACGAAGAAGTCATTGTGAAGCGCAATCAACAAATGCTCGACAAACTCATTGGTCTGCTAAAGGTTCCCGAATCCTTTTTCTGTGGCATTGGTGCCGGTCATTTAGGTGGAGAGGAAGGTATCCTACAGCTGCTTAGAGCCAGAGGCTATAAAGTAAGGCCCGTCCGCTGGACCATCAATTCCGAAGCGCCGAAAAGTAAAATCTTCCTCAAGAAACAAAACGAATTTGTATCCATTGACCCTATTTCGGGCCTCGTTGCCAAATTTCCTGGCAAGCCCTACATTTCCAAACTCGCAGACGGCACTCAAAGAATGATCTACCGAGAATTAGGGCAAGGCAATACATTTGAAATCAATATTCAAGCGCTAGATGCTACAATTTCTCCGGAAGAAATCGCAAGCATTTACATTAACCCTCCTGCAGGCGCAGCCATCACAAAAAAAACACTAGACGATGGCTCAATTGTTTTTCAAGGACTATCTGATACATACCCAGAAGGCCTCAATTATGTGCAAATTCAGTTTGGTGCCAATTACTTTGCTGTGATCAAGTGTTATGGTGGGCATAAATTCATGCACTCCAACAGACCTTTTTCCTTTTTTGAAAAAGTTTGGTTTGAATAAGTATTCAAAACTATCGGCATGAAATTCCTAGACCAACTGGCTCAAGATATTTTTTCGAGAGGAATTCCTCCAAAAAAACTAACTATCCTACTGCCATCCGATCGGGCCAAGCGTTACCTCATCAACGCGCTTTATAAAGCAAATAAGGGGCCCTTGATTTCTCCTCATATCCTGACTATAGACCAGTGGGTTGCGTCTCTATGCTCACAGGATATCCTTCACCCCACGCGGTCTTTGCTCGAACTCTACAAAGTGTATCAAGAGGTTCAAAAAGAAGAGGCCCTGCCTTTCGAAGATTACCTAACCTGGGGCCCAATACTCCTATCAGATTTCGACGACGTCGATCGATATTTGGTAGACCACCAACAACTCTATAAAAACTTAGCTTCCATTAAGGCCTTAGAAAGTTGGCAAATCGATGAAGAAGTTTATTCAGCTTCCCAAAAAAAATTCATGCTATTTTGGGAACTCATTCCACAGCTTCATACAGGCCTACAAGAAAAAATGAAGCAGCTCAACGCTTGCTCTAAGGCCCAAGCTTACCGTCGATTAGCAGAAAATCCTGCTCAGTATCTCGATGAAGATATGCACTATTTATTTGTGGGTTTCAATGCGCTTTCCGCAGCAGAACAACGCATCATTAAATATTTAATCGACAAAAAACAAGGCGAATTCATCATTGATTCAGACCACTACTACCTAGAAAATAAGTTTCATGAAGCCGGTGATTTTCAGCGTAAAAACCTCCAATATTTTGGGCAAAAAAATCCTGAAAACTTACCAAAAAGACTCCAGACAGCTTCATATCAAGTAAAAGTAATTGAGTGTGCTCAGCACATTGGTCAAGTAAAAGTTTTAGCTACAGAACTCCTCGAAAATCCAGTCCAGGACTGGAGCGAGGTTTTGGTGCTGCTCGCCGATGAATCTTTAGTGCATGCTGCCATTCGCAATATTCCTAAAATTGTAGGTCAGGCCAACATTACACTGGGTTTGCCCCTGGATCAAACACCGGTACGCACTTGGGTTGATCTCTGCTTTCAGCTTCAGGAAAACCAACTTAAATTCAAAACCAAAGCTCTTTACTACAAAGATTTTCAGCGCTTTTGTCACCATGCTTTTACCACACTGGCATTTGACCCCCAACAACAAACTCAACTCGCGGCAGTCGAATACCAAACAATAAAAAACAACCGTGTATTCCAAAATGCCGATCAACTCAAATTAGACAGCACCTTATTGGCCTTTCTCCAACTGCTCTCTACAAATTGGGAGGGTAATTGGCAAAAAGCCATCCAACAACTGCGCCAACTCAATGGCCAATTGCTTCAATTGATACCAGCAGCAAACGACTTTGAACGAACAGCCTTGCTCTCATTCGAACAAGCTTGTCGTCAATTTGAGGTATTTATTGATGCCGATTTTCCAAAAATGGCACTGAGCAGTTTTAAAAAACTGTTCTACCAGCACTGGACACGTACCAACCTAGCTTACCTCGGAAGCCCAACCACCGGTTTGCAGCTCACCGGGCTCCTTGAAACAAGGCTCCTCGACTTTCAGCGCATTTACGTACTGGGCATGAACGAGGGTAAGTTACCGCCCACCAATCCAATTCAGAGCATCATCCCGATGGATTTGCGCGCTGCATTTGGCATGCCAAACAACCGCGACAAACAAGGGCTTTTTGCCCAACACTTCTATCGTCTTTTGCACCATGCCCGCGAGCTCATTTTTACCTATACCTCCACAAGTGAAGTTTTAGGGAGCCATGAGCGCAGCCGCTACCTACTTCAACTCAAAATGGAGTGGCTTCAGCAAAACCCGAACGTCAGCTGGCAAGAATTTTTCTACCAAATACCTGCCGCACAACAGAACAACGAACAAAATACCATACCCAAAACACCTGCCATTCAAGCGCGCACAAGAAACTACCTAACAGGCAATGTTTCGGCGTCTGCGCTTCGCAAGTTTGTCACATGCCCACTTGATTTCTATTACCGCTATGTAGTTGACTTTGGTGAAGAAGAGGAGGTCGAAGAAGACCTCGCAACAAGTACATTCGGGTCGCTTATTCATAGCTGTCTCGAAGAACTCTTTACGCCCTATGCTCAACGCGACAAATATGGCGTAGCCGTTAGCCCGATACCTGGGCCGGTAACGGAGCAAGCCGTCTCGCACATGCTCAGCATTTATCCCGGAGTTCTGAGAAAATACTTTCTAGACTACTTTGATCAAAACGAAACGCTATTTAAGCGAGGAAAAAATTTACTCAGCTTTGAGATGGCGCTCGACCTTACCCAACAATTGTTACTAAAAGAACTTGCCTTTGTCAAAAGCCTTAGCGAACCGCTTCACATCATTCAATTAGAAGGGCGCTTTGAGCTCACGCACTCCATTCAAGTGGGGCAAGATGCCATTCCAATTCATTTTGTAGGCTATATTGATCGCATCGACTGCATTGGCGCCGATCATTACCGAGTCATTGACTACAAGTCCGGGAAAGTGAAAGAAACGGATGTAAAAATGAGCCAAAAAGAAGATGCCTACGCCAATCTGACCAGTCCGAAACATGCCCTGCAACTCTGCCTCTACACTTTATTTTTTAAAGAAACTTTTGGTCACCTACCCACGGAAGCGCGGATAGAATCATTGATCAATCGAGACGACAATTTTGCGCTTTGCATGGAAAAAAGTACAGATTTATCAATTGTGCCAAGTATTTTTGATAAGGGTATTCAAACACTCACCCAAAACTTACTTGATCCTGAGGTGCCGTTTACGCATGACCCTATTGCTAAATACTGTCAGTTTTGTACATAAAAAAACCTGGAACGTAATTCCAGGTTTCTCTGCAAGATAATTAAAACCAAAATGAACAATGACTTGCTCCTTTTCAACGAGACGAGTTGACTCGTGTTTTGGTTGCTTAGTATAATTCTAATTTAAGTGCTGAACGGTAATCTTTGATTTCTTCGCGGTTGATTTTGTGCTCAGCATTTTTGAGTAGGTTCAAGAAATAAAGCAAGTTTTCTTTGTCTTCGATTTCGATAGGATACTCGTTACCTTCTTCATCTTCTTCGTATTGGGCCTCGACATCGAAGCATTCGTTTTCTTGAAGAAATTCATAGGTAAGGCGCAATGATTTTACGACCAATGGGTCTTGTTCGAGCAAAGCCATTTCTCTGAGTTCTTTGAGATCGTCGATGAGTTTTGGGGCTTCGATACCCTTCTTTTCGACGTTGGCAATAATTTGTTCGAGTTTTTGATTGGCGCGCAAAGTTTTCATGTTGTCTTAATTGTGTAGCAAATTTAGTGCATTTCCTGAAATAAACATCGCGCTGTCCGTAACATTAGCATACTAAAAACATTTCTAGCTCTTTTAAGGTTATTTTTGTTACATGGATATGGTCTTTCACGCATTTACGATTGGTCTCTTACTCTCCATCATTCCGGGGCCCGTATTCTTTGTCTTGCTTGAAAACAGCATCACAAAGGGTATTCGCAGTGCGCTAGCAATAGATTTTGGCGTCATGCTCAGCGATGTAGTCTATATTTTGCTTTCGGTATTATTCGTCGAACAAATCAATTCACTCCTAACAGGCAAAAACAAAGAACTATTCGATGTGCTTGGCGGGCTCATCTTTATCGCTTTTGGAATTGTCAATTTATTCAAGAAGTCCAAGATGCACAACGGCGATCAAGAATTGGAAGAGGTCACTGAAAAATATCATTTGAGAGAAAGCAACGATCCTAAAAAGAACTTCGGTCTCATGATCGCTAAAGGCTTTTTGCTCAATTTTGCAAACCCGCTTGTTATTTTCTATTGGCTGAGTGTCGCATCGGTGGCCAAGCATGATAGTCCCGATGACAGCAACGGATTTTTGTTCTTGTTTTTAGGCATCATTTTAGCCACTTTCTTCACTTTTGATGTCATCAAGATCATTACCGCTAAGAAAATTAGAAATTTGGTTACCGTTCAATTACTCAACCTCCTCAATAAATTTATCGGAACGGTTTTCATTGGGTTTGGTCTCTTCTTCATTTTCCGCGTCTTTTTTTAGGTCCATATGCGCATTAAAGCTCTCCTCGTTTTTATTTGCTTAGCGGGAACTATTCTCGGTCAGGAAGTCAAAGTTCTGAAAGAAAACCTCAGCCCTAAAACACGTATTTTCTGGGATGCAGCCAACAAACACTTGCAAGGTGTAGGATCCTATTTTCGCAGTGATGCGACGCCAAACACAACCGAAAAACATGGCAAATGGCTTTTTTATTCTTATGACGGTGTCCTCGAAGAAGAAGCCAATTATTACCGCGGTCGTTTGCATGGCAAACGCGTATTTTACGATGAACAAAAGCGGATCAAACAAGAATCTTACTTTAAATTCAATGTGCCAGACTCTATTTACCGCGAATACGCTGCCAATGGAAAAGTACAAGTGCGCGGGCAATTTGAGCTAGGAAGCCCTGTAGGTTTGTGGGAATACTTCTACGAAGACGGACGTGAGAAATCCATTGAAAACGTGAGCAACGACACTGTTTATCTCATGGCTTTTTGGAAACCGGATAGCGCGCATACACAAACAATCAAAGACGGCAACGGGCAAATTATCAACTACTTTGTGGACGGCGTTGTCAAAGAGCTTTACACCTTCCAAAACGGGCTCAAAACTGGTCCGTTTGAAGAAAGAACTGCGAATGGCGTACTTTCTGTTGCCGGTGCTTTTGATAAAGGTAAAAAAGATGGCGTTTGGGAATTTTACCACTTCGACGGCGTTTTAGAGAAAAGAGTGGGTTATCAGGCAGATTCTTTACACGGAATTTATCTTGTCATGGCCAATGAAAGCGATACACTCACTTTTGGGCACTATGATAAAGGGCTCAAAACAGATAACTGGAAGTGGTTTACCTCAGACGGAAAACTCGACATGGAGGGCTATTTTTCAAAAGGGAAACAAGATAGCATTTGGCATTATTATTTTTCAAACGGACAGCTCTCCTATATTGCGCATTTCAAAGAAGATTTGCGTACGGGCAACTGGACCTATTATTACCCAAATGGCGCCTTATACAGGACAGGAAGTTATCAAACTGATTTGCGAACAGGGCTTTGGCAAACTTGGTACGAAGACTCAACACTCTTAATGACAGGTAAATACCTGAACGGGAAAGAAGAAGGAGAGTGGCTTAATTATTGGGAAAATGGCCGCCTCAAAGACAAAACCACATTTAAGAATGGTCAATTAGATGGTGCCTGGGAATCCTATTCTCCAGAATCGGTCTTGAAGCTCAAAGGCAATTATAAAAATGGCTACAAAGTTGGTGAATGGACGAGTTATTTTAATAATGGTAGGCTCAAAGAAAAGCAGCATTTCAAGGTTTTCACGCACAGAAATGTCGCAGATGGGATGGCAATAATGGGGCTCAAAGAAACCGAAAGCGATTTTCATGGTTCTTATGAAGCCTACTCTCAAGCTGACTTCCAAATCAAAGAAACGGGCAAATACTACCATGGTCTCAAGCATGGAACCTGGACCAACTACTACCCAGGTGGGGTGGTGCCAACGATTGTTGCGCAGTATCGCTACGGTCGCCTACACGGTGTTTTCAAGCAATTTGATCGCTACGGCAGACTAGTCTATGAAATTCACTATAAAAATGGCTTAAAGGATGGGCCTTTTTATGCCTACAATGAAAACGGACAACTCGTCAGCAAGAAACAATTCAAGAATGGAGTTGAACTAGGGGAACAAAGGCAAGAAGGATTTAGTCCTTATTAGCCAAATTCTCTATAAAACAGGTCAGCTCGATAAAATCTTCGACGCTCAACCGTTCTGGCCTTTGCTGTTCAAATTTCTCAGGTAAAGGCGCATCTTTTAACAAAACGCGCAAAGAATTTCTCAGCGTTTTACGCCTTTGATTGAACGCTACCTTAACAACTTGAAAATATAATTTTTCATCACACGGGAGCGAATCACGCTCATTGCGTACGCAGCGAATCACACCACTTTTCACCTTTGGCGGCGGAATAAAGACGTGTTCATCAACTGTAAAACAATAATGGATATCATAATAGGTCTGCAACAACACACTGATGATGCCGTACTCTTTTGACCCCGGTTTTTGGGCAACCCGAACGGCAACCTCTTTCTGAAACATACCCATAATTTGAGGCACCTGATTGCGGTGTTCAAGGCACTTAAAAAGAATTTGCGACGAAATGTTGTAAGGGAAATTACCTACCACAATAAAAGAATCATTGCCAAATAATTCTGAGGGGTCGAGGCGTAAAAAATCGCCAAAAAGAATGCGCTCTGAATGTTCAGGATAAGTGGCGCGCAAATAATCGATCGATTCGATATCGACGTCAAGCAGCCACAAATCAATTGCTGGAATATCCCAAAGATATTTGCTGAGCGCGCCCATACCTGGCCCTATTTCTAAGACTTTGCGGGTGTCGTTGGTCCAGATGACTTGATTGGCAATTTTCTGACATGTTCCGGCGTCCTTTAAGAAATGCTGACCGAGTTGCTTTTTGGGTTTGACGTTCATCGTTTGTATTCTTCTATCACATTGAGTGTGGTGCGAAAAGCGGCAAATTTACCGTTATAACGCGTAGCGTGGTCTTGCTGCAGCGCCGGTGCAAATTGCGCTTGGTAATGATCTAAAGTCGCTTGGTCTTGGGCAAGGTACATTACGGAATAGGTGCAACCACCGTCTTCTTCTCCATTGACTCTCGAAAGCCGACACTCTAAAAAACAACCTGATTGTAAGACCTCTGGAATATGCGTACTGCGCATCCAAGAAAGCCATTCAAGTTCTACCGCTTGATCGATGCTGACCGTTACATTGTAAATTACCATATCACAAAGGTAGCCAAAGCAACTGATAGAAAAAATTGGACTCATTAGGTATTATTACGCTAGATTAACTATAAAAATAATAGTACTTTTAACACAGAAACTTTAATTCAATGCTATGAAAAAACTCTTACTTTCTACTTTATTTACAATGACTTATGCCCTTTCTTGGGGCCAGTCTTGTACGCCGGGCGCCAATTTTGTAGACTCCACTTACGGAATTTGGCCAGACACTACTCAGAACTTGCCCCCCGCACTTCCTAACGTTGCCTACTCTACAGATATCAACTTTAAAGTACCTGCTTCGGTTACGCCAGAGATTGATCCAAGTGGACAATTTGTAGGTTCTGTAATCCAACAATTCACAATTGACGGCCTTCAAGGCTTACCTCCAGGTTTTGACTACGCTTGTAATATCTCTAATTGTACTTACCTAGGCGGTGCCAATGGTTGTGCTAACATCTTTGGAACTACCGATTCCATCGCTGTTTTCCCCGTCACAGTAGATGTAACGGCAACAGTACTTGTTGTGCTTTTCCCAGGATTGCCGCCAACTCCAGTTACCCAAACAGTTTCATTTGACGGCTACAAAATTGTAGTTGGTTCAGGAGGTGTCATTGATCAAGTGATCAATCCTTTGACCTTACAACCTAATCCGGCCAACACATCTATAGAAGTGACTGGTTTATACGCCGGCACCACTGCAACAGTAACACTCCGCGACCTCACAGGAAAAGTGATTGAAATTCAACAAACAAGCGCAAGTTCAACTAGTTTTGACTTGAGCAAACTATCGAGTGGAACTTACCTAATTGAGCTTTCTGATTCTTTTGGAACGCAACAACAAAAATTTGTGAAGCTCTAAGCTCAACCATTTTCATATTAAGGGGGAGGAAACTCCCCTTTTTTTGTGCACTTATTTTTGATACAAACCGCGTTCTGCGATATACATAGCAACGGGCTCTGTTACTAGAAACGAACAATCCTTTCCTTCAGCTAAGCGTGCGCGTATATGACTTGCGCTGATTCCCAAAATTGGGACGTCTTTGACCATTTCGATATTTGGATGGGCTAATAATTCAGGCTTGATTTCATGATCTATTCCATCTTCGGCAATTCTAGGATAAACAAAAAGGCGATGATGGGCTATGATTTGCTCCCAGTTATACCACTTGTGAAAGGTTCGCAAATTATCTGCGCCAATCAATAAACTAAATTCATCCTGTGGGTACTTTTCTTGCAGATGCGTGAGAGTAGAAATCGTATAATTGGGTTTTGGTAAGTGAAATTCAATGTCACTTGCTTTTAAAAAAGGGCTGTCGTAAATGGCGTCTCTGACCATGTCTAAGCGCAAATGATCAGCGAGTAAGGTAGATTTCTCTTTGTGAGGATTATGTGGCGTCACGACCAACCATACTTGATCTAGTTGTTGGAGTTGGGCCATATGATTGGCAATGATCAGGTGCCCAACATGAATGGGGTTAAAGGTTCCAAAAAACAAACCTATTCTCATGGCTCAATAAATGCTAAAATGAGTTGCTCTATTTGCTCAATTGCGACTGTGAGGTCGTCGTTAATGACGACATGATCAAAAGCACTAGAATGGCTCATCTCTTCGGCAGCTTTAGCGATGCGCAACTGTATTTTCTCTTCAGAATCTGTTTGTCGCTTTCGGAGTCTTTGTTCTAAAATAGCAATACTCGGCGGCTGAATAAAGATGGAAAGCGCCGCTTTTTGCAACTTTTGCTTGATGTTGATACCGCCAATGACGTCTACATCAAAAACAACTATTTTACCTGCTGACCAAATGCGCTCGAGTTCTGATTGCAAGGTACCGTAATACATGCCATTGTAAACCTCTTCCCATTCAAAAAAAGCACCTTCCGTAATTTTTTGCTTGAATTCTGCTGGCGCTAAGAAGTAATAATCGATGCCCTCTTGCTCTTGCCCTCTTGGGGGTCTGGAGCAGGCAGATACAGAAAATGCCAATTGTGGGTACTTTGCAAGCAAGGCCCCAACGATGGTTGATTTACCAGCGCCTGATGGAGCAGAAATTACGATGCTGCGTCGGGTGTCCATTTCTAAAGAGCGTTGAGAACTTGTTCTTTGATTTTTTCTAAGTGATCTTTCATGATCACTACCCTTCTCTGGATTTCTGAATGGTTGCATTTGCTCCCAAGTGTATTGATCTCACGACCCATTTCTTGGGCAATAAAACCAAGCTTTTTTCCTGAGGCTTCTTGATTCAGGGTTTCCATGAAATAATTGAGGTGCTGCTGCAACCTTTGTTTTTCTTCCGAAATATCGAGCTTTTCGACATAATAAATCATTTCTTGCTCCAATCGATTGGCGTCTATACGGCTTTCATCTATCGAAGCCAAACCTTTTTGGATGCGCTCTTTGACCTGAGCTACTCTTTCTTGTTCAAAAGGAACAATGCCTTGAAGTTCGTTTCGGATTTGCTCCAAATTAGCAATGAGATCTTGCGCTAAACTAAGCCCTTCTTGTTTGCGAAATTTCTGAAGTTGCTCACACGCTTGGCGCACCAAATCAGAGATAAATGCTGCCTCTTCATCGGAAAGCTCCTCGTTCTGACTTGTGAGCACCTCTGGCATGCGCAACACCAACGCCAGGTAATCTTGGGTGTTGGTTCCCCAAGCAGTATTCAAAGCTTTGAGTTTTTCAAAATAGGCGGTGGCTACTTGTTCGTTGATCAGGCCGGCAATTTGATGTTGTTGACTCTCTATGTAAATACCGAGATCCATTTTGCCACGCAGCAAAGTCTCGGTAACTAACTTGCGAATGGGTGACTCAAGATCGCGATAGCTAGATGGAACCTTTAGGTTGAGGTCTAGGCCTTTTGAATTGAGCGAACGAACCTCAACAGAGATTTTTTTATCTTGAAAATGGCCATTGGCTTTGCCAAATCCGGTCATTGATTGCAGTGCAACTTGATTCATTTTTAGTCGTTGTCTATTAGTAAGTCAGCATCAATGCCGTCGTTTTGTTCTTTCACAAACCATGCAATTTCGCTCATGATTTGTGCTTTTTGGTCAGTTTGAGGCGCGCGCTCTTCGATGTATTCCTTGAGCAAGAGTTGCGACTCTAGCAATTGAGATTCATCAAAGGGGCCTGACATGTTTTCTATTATCGTTAGGCAATCAAGGGCCTCCAAGTAATCGCCTTGTGAGGCTAACATGACAAAAAATGGCAAATGAGCATCAAAAGGTAATTTAGAATTCCAAATAGCCGACAATACCAGCTTGCGGTTATCGGCGTTGGTTTCTTCTTCTAAATAAGTAATGAAGGCATCTGTTGCGTCGGTATCTTGGATATCCGAAAGAAAGCCTAAAATGAGTTGTTGTTCGGCGCGTTCACGGCCTTCTAAGGTTTTGAATAAGTCAGGAAGGACCGAAGGATGCCCGTAATCTTTATAGATAGCAAGTGCCGCGTTTAATGAACTCAGGTCTTTTTTTTGTAAAAGACCAAAAGCCTCTTCTAACTTCTTTTGGTTTTTCTTTGCAACAGTCATGCTACAAAGGTAAGGAATTCGACTTCTTTGTACACCAAAAAGCCCAGATGTGTTACTTTATACAATATCTAGTGTTTATAAAAACAAAAAAAAGACAAATTCAATACCCGATATTCTAACAACTTTGTAAAAAAAGCTAGATCCATGAAAAATATCTTGTTGTTCTCCTTTGTTGCCACTTTGATTTTCACGGCTTGTGTTCCGTCAAAAAAATACAACGAACTGCTCGAACGCGAAAAATCTTGCAGTGAAGAACTTGCCAAATACAAAAAGAGTAGTAGTGACTACGAAGTCTTGTCTAAAGACTTACAAACCAAATACGATTTAGCTGCCAAAGAAGTAAGCCGTTTGCGCGGTGACACCAATAATTTGGGCAATCAAATGCGCCTCTTGAAACGCGAACAAGAAACCTTAGAATCTCAATATGAAGCGCTTGAAAACTCTTTTGACAAGCTCAAAAGTTTAAGTGCCAAAGAAACGGCCACACTTCAAACAGAACTCGAACAAAAAACAAAAGAACTTCAACGCAAAGAAGATGCGCTTCTGAAACTAGACCAAGAGCTCAAAGCCAAGCAAGTATTGCTCGAAGAACGCGAAAAACGCGTCAATGAACTAGAAGAAGCTATCCGCAAAAAAGATGCGAAGATTCAATTGCTTAAGGCGCGCGTAGCCAATGCACTTCGAAACTTCGAAAATCAAGGCCTTACGGTGGTTCAAAAAAATGGTAAAATTTACGTGAGTTTAGAGGCTAAGCTTCTCTTCAATTCAGGATCAACAAAGGTAGAAGATGAAGGGAAATCAGCACTCGTAGAGCTCGCACGCGTACTCGAAACAGAACGCGATCTAGAAATTGTTGTCGAAGGGCATACCGATACGGATAAATTGAATAGCACGGTTTCTCCAAAAAACAACTGGGAATTATCTGTACTCCGTGCAACTGCCGTTGTTGAATTGATGCTTGCCAACTCGAATATGGCTCCAACGCAAATTATGGCTGCAGGGCGCAGTGAGTATCATCCGGTAGACCCTAACGATAAATCGAAAAACCGTCGCATCGAAATCATCATTTCGCCAAACTTGAATGAATTATTCGAAATCATTTCGAACGAATAAGTAAGGCGATCAGCGAATCACATTCACATGACCTGAAAGGTCTTCGTAGATGCCTTTTTCAATTTCGTAGATCAGATACCAAGTATAGGTTCCGTCTTGAACGGGAATACCCTCATACTTGCCGTCCCATACAAAATTGAGTTGATCTGAAAAGAATACTTCCTGCCCCCAACGATTGAAAATATAAAATCGGGCACTCATCAGACCAATAAAACGGCCATAGAAATACTCGTTTAGGCCATCTTCGTCTGGAGTAAAGGAGTTTGGAAGATAAATATAGCGTTCTGGTGCGATGTCTATCCATTTGGAAATACTATCTATACAACCTTTTTGATCAGTTGCAATGAGTGTAATTTCGTAAGCTCCGGGCTGCGTATAGACGTGCGTCGGATTCACTAAAAAAGAAGTATTCCCGTCGCCAAAAGACCAGGTATAAGACCACGCGTTCAATGAGGCATTCGTTAATTGAACAGGTAAGCCTTGCATTGGTGCTTGTGTTGCTACATAGAAATTTGCCAATGGCTTAACGACTTGAACAATGCCTACCGCAGTTGTGCTGAACGTCTGACACTCATCACTGACTTGCACAAAATAAGAAGTTGTCGTTTGTGGCGCTACCGAAATTCCGGGTGTTGTAGCAGAAGTAGACCAATTATAGTAGTAGTTGCCATAACCACCTGTAGCGCTTACGAGCAGATCTACAGAATCGCCAGGGCAAATTTCAAAGGGTCCGTTCATCTGTAATACGAGAGGTGGGCTCAAAATAGTATAAATAACAGAATCTTGTAGGCTGTTGCCGCATTGATCACTTACTGTAATGAGGTATGTGCTAGTGCTTCCTGGATTGACGAGCAAAGAATCTGAAGTTCCGCTTAAAACATTGTTGGTCGTCCATAGGTAAGAATATTGACCTGATCCTCCGCTCGCTTGAACACCTATAGTAGCAGGGATATAAGGACAAATTTCGGTGATATCCTGACTTACCGTGAGTGCCATTGGGCTAAAAACAGGGACAACTACCACAATTGTGTCGTAGGCCGGAATTCCGGAACAAGCATCGATTACCTCTAACCAAACCGTGGTTGTTAGGCTTGGCGTAATGGTAATGCTTCCGGTTGTTTGCCCTGTACTCCAGAGATAAGAATAAGGCTGGACCCCACCGCTAATTTGAGAATTAATGATGATCGGATCACCGGGGCAACTAGCGGGTGTGTAATTCAATAACACTTGCATCGGTTGGTTGTCTTGAATCCATAGATCGAGAACAAGCGGAGTTACGTTGCCACAAGGATCAGTGATGGGAAATGTAAGTGTAAGGGTTTCCAATCCTTCTAGCAAAGCATCTGTAAGCGATTGAATCGTGAAACTCACTGTAGATTGACCCGGCTGGAAGGTCACGCTTGCAGGTATGCCGTTGTAGTCTACGCCATTGGTTGCAGTACCACTTAACTGAACAGGTATGGTTAAACTTTGAGTGAGATTGGATTGACGGGTGAGGGTAACGTTGGTACTCACGCAACCTTCGGCCATCCAATCAGGATTCGCAAAAACTTGCTGCGATAAGGTATGATCGATCTCAATTGGAGTGATTGTAGAAAGGCTATTTGCTTCTAGAAAGATACCGGAATCCCATTGGCCGTCGCCAACGTCTGCAATGGCAATAATAAGATGATAAGTTTGGCCGCACTGCACTTTTGAAACGGCTTCGAGCACCTTGGTAAAACCATCGTATTGAATATATTGTGGGCTTTGATTGTAAGGTGCTGTATTGCCATCGCCATTGTTCACAAAATAGAATGGATTGGTGATGGCATTCACGTTATTAATTGATACCACAGAACCATTTGGCAAAAGAGCTATATTCTGAAAGCCCGTAATGCCTGGCCCAGAAATAAAGAAGCCGAAAACATCGTTGTAAGTGGTGTTATTTGGCGGGGCAAATTCAGGATATTCGTCGGAGCCAAACACGTATTTGAAACGGACGGTATCGGCATAAGGAATTAAATCAAATTCTAAGATCGCTGCATTGTATGTCTGGGTTCCTTGTATCGCTTGAGAAAGCAAATTAAAGCCGCCCATGTTGTTATCGACACCTGCTCCCGGGGTGTCGTTGGGGCCTTGAGGGCCGTCGCCATTGGGCAAGGTTGTTCCGGTAGTGAGGACAATTCCGCTATTGATGCCTAGCGTGGTGTTGGCTGCGGTAAATTGCGCAATTGCAACTGGGCTTCCATTATAAGAAACGTTTGAAACCGTTACGCCATTGCCCAGTAAGACATTCTGAACTAATCCTTGCGGATTCAACGAGTTGTTGGTGAGCAATTGGGCATAGACAGACATTTGGAAGAAAGTCCAGAAAAATAAAAAATATGTGCCAAAGCGCTTGCGCATCCTATCTAAAACGGATTTCAAATCATTTCGTTGTCATTTTTGGCATTTTTTTTCAAAAAAAAAGGATGCCGAAGCATCCTTTCAAGTATTGTGCCAAAACCGCACTACTTTTTATTAAAAATAATGGGTTGAAATGACATCCAAATTAAAGGCAAAACGAATAAACATGGAATGGCAACGATAGGTAAAAAAGTAGTGTCAATTTCTGTATTGGTGTATTTCAATGGGACGCCCATTGAGGCAACAGCAAAAAAACTGATCACTGCGTTTATCACAAAAAGACCCCTATTTTTCCATTTGCTTTCGACGAAATATGCCAAAAGTGAAAGACTCAAAGCCAATAAAAAGTAAACAAATACTACCTTCCAAATGGGTAGAATTTTTACCGTTTCGTCAAACTCAAAAGCGTAGAAGTAATTTAGAAAAAAACCAATTACAGCAGATGATAACGAGGCGATGATCAGGCCGAAAATAAGGGTGCGTTTCATAATTCTATTTTTTAATGACTGGAATTGTGGCTGTAATTTTAATTGTTTCAGCTACGCCTCCATTTTTTTTACCAATCTGAAAATCAGATCTGTCTACGCTAAATTTAGCGTTAAATGTTGCTTTATTGCCTTTTTCAGAGAATGTAAATGGTATACTAACCTCTTTACTGACACCATGCATTTGAAGTTTTCCTGTTGCTTTGAAGCCTTCAGCTGTTTTTTCGATCTTGGATGACGTGAATTCAATGTAAGGATACTTTTCTGCATTGAACCACTCTTCACCTTTAGCGTGTTTGTTCATCAGGCCATTACCAGTATTAATAGAACTCACTTCTAGCTTTAAACTGAGCTTTGAACTGGCTAACTTGGCAGCGTCAAAAACTATTGACGGCGCACTAAGCTCATCAAAAGTACCACTGACGTCAGGATTCGTGAAAGAAATCTTGTAGCCATCGGCAAGTTTATAGGACTGACCGAAACTAGTAAGGACCGATAAGCATAAACAAATCAGGAAAAAACTTCTCATCTAAATTAGTTTTTAGCAATTTCTAAATCTGCTTGAAGCTTCACTTCGTCAGCCAAACCTGGGCTTACTTCACCCATTCCAAATTCTGAACGCTTAACAGCACCTGTAATTTGCAAACCAGCAACTTCAGTGCCCTTGTAATTTTTACCGTTACCAGTATGAACACCATTGAAAGTTACTTTCTTGGTTGTGCCGTGCATGGTGAGTTCTCCTTCGATCACATAAGTGCCTTTCGCTTTAGCAGCAGTAACAGAGGTGCTTTTGAAAGAAATTGATGGATATTTTTCAGAATCGAAACAATCAGCAGTACGCAAGTGGTTGTCGCGGGCTTCGATTCCTGTGTTTACAGAAGCTGCATCGGCATTCAAAGTAATTGTTGCGCCTGTGAAGTCTGCATTAGGGGTAGTGACTTCCATTGTGAATTTATTGAAGTTACCATGAACGTTTGTGATGCCGTTGTGAAGGATCGTAAATCCTAAACGAGAGTGTGCGCCATCTACAGACCAAACGCCTGCTTGAGATACCACAAAAGAAAATAAAGCAAAAGCGCCAACTAATCCAACTAATAAATTTTTCATGTTTTAAATTTTAAGGTTATTGATTAAACAAAATTGAGACCACAAAGTTGCAACATCGACCGAAAATTTCTCTTGACGTAGGTCAAGGAATCAGTTTGTGAGTTCTTGCAAGGCCTTGAGCTTCTCAAATGCATCTTTAATATGCCGTATTGGTTCGATGACCAATCTAAGTTTATCTTCTTTTTGAACAAGTCTGTAACCTGTTGGTTGAGCTAAAATGCGGTTGAGGATGCCCTGAAACTGTTCGGTTTCATAGAAGGGGGATTGCGGATTGGCAATAAAATGACCAACGAGTTTCTCAGATTTGAGTACCAAGCGCTCGAGCCCCATTGATTCTGCCAACCAACGCAATTCAAAAGAAAACAAAAGCTCCTTCACTTCTTTGGGAAGTGGGCCAAAGCGGTCTTGGAGTTGGGCGCTAAAGGCACTCAATTCTTCTTGGTTTTTAAGGTTGTCCATCGCTTGATACAAACTAAGTCGTTCGGCCACTTGATTGACATATTGATCTGGGATACGTACCTCCATATCAGTTTCAAATACACAATCCTGAACAAAACCGTTGAACTGATCGGTGGTGCGCTCGTCAAAAAGTTCCTTGTATTCGCTTTCGCGGAGTTCTTTCATGGCTTCATTGAGGATTTTTTGATACATCTCAAAACCAATTTCGGCAATAAAACCGCTTTGTTCGCCACCCAACATATTACCTGCCCCACGAATATCGAGGTCTTTCATGGCAATATTGAAACCAGAGCCCAAATCAGAGAATTGCACGAGCGCCTCTAAACGCTTGCGCGCCTCTGAGGTCATGATGCTGAATTTTGGTGCAATGAGATAGCAAAAGCCCTTTTTATTGCTGCGTCCTACTCGGCCACGCAATTGGTGGAGGTCGCTTAGGCCAAACTGATGGGCGTCGTTGATAATGATGGTGTTGGCATTCGAAATATCGATGCCCGACTCAATAATCGTTGTGGCCAAAAGAACATCGTAAGCACCTTCAATGAAATCGAGCATGATTTTTTCGAGTTGCTTACCATCCATTTGGCCGTGGCCGATACCAACACGCACTCCCGGACACAAGCGTTGGATCATGCCGGAGAGTTCTTTGATATTGGATAGCCGGTTATTGACAAAAAATACTTGACCGCCGCGCCCTACTTCATAAGCAATGGCATCGCGGATTTGTTCTTCGTTAAAAGAAATGATATCGGTTAGCACCGGCTGCCGATTTGGAGGCGGCGTATTGATGATACTCAGGTCTCTAGCGCCCATTAACGAAAATTGTAAGGTGCGCGGAATTGGTGTGGCGGTTAAAGTAAGTGTATCAACGGTTGTGCGAAGTGTCTTGAGCTTGTCTTTGACTGCCACCCCAAATTTTTGTTCTTCATCGATGATCATGAGGCCCAAATCTTTGAACTTAACGCGTTCAGCCACTAAAGCATGGGTGCCAATTAAGATGTCAATTTGGCCAGCCGCCAATTTCTTAAGTGTTTCTGTGATTTCTTTGGCAGATTTGAAGCGATTGATGTAGTCGACGGTTACCGGAAAAGTCGAAAGTCGGTTTTTAAAACTTCGATAGTGCTGCAAGGATAAAATGGTGGTTGGGACCAATACTGCCACTTGTTTAGAGTCAGTAACAGCTTTGAATGCAGCGCGAATAGCCACTTCTGTTTTTCCGAAGCCGACGTCGCCACACACCAAACGATCCATCGGACGCGGCGCTTCCATGTCGCGTTTGATATCTTGAGTGGCTTTATACTGATCTGGGGTGTCTTCGAACATAAAAGACGCCTCGAGTTCGTTTTGCAAGTAGCTATCCGGAGCAAAAGAAAAACCTGGTTTACTGCGCCGCTGGGCGTATAGTTTGATGAGGTCAAACGCAAGTTCTTTGATTTTCTTTTTGGTCTTGTTCTTGAGATTAGACCATGCTTGTGTGCCGAGTTTATTCAGCGTTGGTGCACTCCCCTCTTTGCCGGTGAATTTTGAAATGCGGTGTAAGGAGTGAATGCCAACGTATAGTACATCGCCATCTTTGTAAACCAAACGAATCGCTTCTTGAGGCTTGCCATTGACATCGATTGTTTCTAGGCCTGAAAACTGACCTACACCGTGGTCAATGTGCGTGACGTAATCTCCTTTCTGAAGCTGATAGATTTCTTTGAGTGTCAGTGCTTGTTTGGCTTGCTTGAACCCTTCTTTGAGTCTGAAACGATGGTAGCGCTCAAAAAGTTGGTGGTCGGTATAACACACCAACTTTAGTGTAGGGAAGATAAAACCTTCGTGCAAAGCCAAAGGCAATGCGCTGAACTCACCCTCTTCACCAATATCACTGAAAATTTGGTAGAGTCTTTCTACCTGACGAGGCTGATTCGAGAAAATTAAATTTTGATACCCTTCTGCCTTGCGTGCTTTTAGATCGGCGTTGAGCCTCTCAAAATCTTTATTAAAGCTGGGTTGAGGGATGCAATCAAAAGTCTCGGTATGGCTTGCTTTGAAATGAAAAATCGGGCCGTATTCAATGACGCGATGAGCTGCTAATTGGGTCTCGAATTCGAGATGCGAAACAAATTTATCTTGCGGGAGCGCATATTGGACAGGGCCTTCATGCTTACTGTGGATTTCTACAGCGCGCTCGTATTCCCGTTTCATGATGTCAAAAGTTCTTTGAACATCTGCCATCCAGCAAATTGTTTGAGGGCCTACAAAACCAAGCAATGTTTCTTGAATTTCTAGACTATGCCCAGATTGAATGTTGGGTACTACATTGAAAAATTGATGGCTGGCAATTGAAAGCTGACTTGCGGCATCAAAGGTGCGAATGCTCTCCACCTCATCGCCAAAAAATTCGATGCGAAAGGGATGCTCATTCGCAAAAGAAAAGACGTCTAAAATGCCCCCTCGTATCGAAAACTGACCTGGCTCATAAACAAAGTCTACGCGCTCAAACTGGTATTCTAAAAGCAACTCGTTGAGAAAATCTGTGCTGTAAGTTTTAGCCACCTCTAGGCGCATGGTATGCTTGACGAGGTTCTTTTTGGTTGGGATTTTTTCAAAAAGAGCTTCAGGATAGGTAACAACCCATGTATTTTGTTTGTCGCTGAGCTTTTCCAATACCTCAGCCCTAGCCACTACATTCGAGTTGTCTGTTTGCTCTTGCTGATAAGGTACTCTATACGAAGCCGGATAAAATAAAATGCGTTTGTCTTCTGGGAACAAGCCTTCAAAGTCATTTAAGAAATAGGCGGCTTCTTCTTTATCTGACAATATAAAAAGATGTGTGCCCGGAACCTGCTGGGCCACCATTAACGAAAGTAAAGATTTGGCCGACCCAACCATTCCCTTCCAATGCAACCGTGCTGTAGGAATTTGCAAGGCCGCTGCACTTCTGTCAAGTGCGGGATGTTTGGCAAGAGTTTTGATGAAGGTGTTGAGTTCCATAGGGGGCTGCAAAATTACGCAAAGTATCCGCGGAGCGAAAAATTTTGTGACCTTTTCGGCTTATAACGTTGCAAATAACAATTCAGTGTGAATATCTCCAAGTGTTTGCAGCAAGTTGCCTAAGGTCTATTACTAATTTTAGCGTACCAAATTAGAACCCAAATATGAAGTTTTCAGTCAAATACACATTAGTAGCCGCGTTCTTGATGAGCGCAGGAGTTTTGAGCGCTCAAGTAGCAGAAGCCGCAACCGAAGAATCTTTAAAAACCGTCGAAGAAATTTCGGCAATTGACTTCCTTATGAAAGGAGGGGTTTTCCTTATTCCTATTGTATTGCTTTTATTCTACACGACCTACGTGGCAGTAGAGCGCTTCTTGTACATTCGCCGCATGACCAAACAAAACCAAATGCTCCTCAACGAATTGCAAACGCAGCTCAATGCAGCCAACATGCAAGGGGCGCTAGACGTAGTCAATCGCGATCAAACTGCATTTGGAGCGGTCGTAAAAGAGGGTGTCCAATCGATTGGTCGTCCGATTCCGCAAATTGAAGCAAATATGGAGAAAGTGGCCAATATCGAAATTGGCAAAATGGAGAAAAACATCAATCATTTAGGTCTGATTGCAGGTATTGCACCTACACTAGGATTTATCGGTACGATTTCAGGGGTAATTAAAATTTTCTATAGTATCTCAATTTCCGAAAATGTATCTATCGGTAACATCTCAGGTGGTTTATACGAAAAAATGATTTCCTCAGGTTCAGGTTTGGTTGTCGGTATTTTGGCCTTTACAGCATATCACTTACTGAATGGCCTCATCGATAATTATGCGTTGGCCATTCAAAAAATCAACCTTGAGTTTGTCAAATTAATTAGTTCCAAAGATGGCCATAAAGCGTAATAGAAGGTTCCATGCAGAGGTGGCTACTTCTGCATTGAGCGACATCATGTTCTTCTTGCTATTGTTCTTTTTGATCATCTCTACTTTGGCCAACCCGAACGTTATCAAAGTTCCGTTGCCAAAGTCCGATGCAAACGAAAAGACGCAACAACAGCACGTTACCCTTACAGTCAAGTTTGATGAAAATCAGCAGCGTCATTTCTATGTAAACAACGACGAAATTGCATTTGACCAGCTAGAAGGCGTACTTATTGGCGAAACCAAAAAGCTCGGAGACAACACCGTCATTCTCCGCCTGCCATTTGATGCGCAAGTGCAAGAACTTGTTGACCTCCTTAAAATTGGGATGTTGAACGATCTAAAAATGATTATCGCTACCAAAGAGGGCTAAACTCCTAGGGTTAAGAATCATTAAGAATTGAAGTACTAAATAAAAGCTTATGGATGCCTATCAAATAGAAATCATTCGTGCACGTGAAGATTCCAAAAAATCATTGGTCTATACCTCTGTGTGGTTGTTTTGTTTATTGCTTCTAACGATCATTATTAAATTCGACGCAAGACCCGATCAATTGGTCGATACTCCTCCACTCCGTTCAGATGAAGTCATTGAAGAATTTCAAATAGACAACGTTGAGCTCGAAGAAGCTGCAGGAGGATCTCGCGGTGGTGGCACACCAGGTTCTGGCCGTATTGCGCCGCCTGCTGAACAAACCGAAAGAGTAGCGACGGCAAGTCAGAGTGATTTTTCACACACCAGTGGCAATTCTGACAACCACAATGCTTCCAATAGTAACAATACGAGCTCGACGACAAGCCGAGTCACCGATCCGTTTAGTGGATCGGGCGGGCGTGGCGGAGGAAATGGTTCTGGTAATGGCCCGTTTGGAGGTCCTGGAAAAGGGAATGGCGAGGGAGATGGTATTGGAAACGGTCGCGGTTCTGGAAAAGGCAGAATACGCTTGAATAATGTCAGTTTGCCGAGGTATGAAAGTGATTTTGACTGCCGTATCGGTTTCAGAGTTCAAGTCAATGCCGAAGGGCAAGTTGTTGGCGTTAGATCTATTAAATCATTGACTACTTGTATCGACGACAGAACGATCAATGATATCAAAGAGCGCATCAAGCGCGAAGTAAAATACAATAAAGAACCAGGAGCTGGGATTGTAGAGATGGACTATACCATTAATCTGAAAGCTTCGAACTCTTAAAGCAAGCCCATTGCTTTTTCTACCATTAGTTTAGAGCCAATATAGAAACCTACCCGTTGATGCAAAGCGGTTGGTTTGATATCCAAAATGCGCTGCTTACCGTCTGTAGCTAAGCCACCTGCTTGTTCTGCTAGGAAAGCCAACGGATTACACTCGTAAAGCAAGCGCAAACGCCCATTTGGTGCAGAAGGCACTGTTGGGTAAATGTAAATTCCGCCTTTGATCAGGTTGCGATGAAAATCGGCAACCAAAGAGCCGATGTAACGACCTGAATACGCTTTGCCTGTTTGGTTGTCATTGGATTGACAGTAAGCGAGATAAGCGCGCAGCTGTGGATCGAAATCGTTGAGATTGCCTTCATTGACAGAATAAAGCCGCCCGTTCTCAGGCATTTTCATGTTGGGATGTGACAAGAAATATTCACCAATAGAAGGGTCTAAGGTGAAACCATTGACGCCATTGCCTGTGGTGTAAACTAAAAGTGTTGATGACCCATAGAGCACATAGCCGGCAGCAACCTGCTGAGTGCCTGGCTGTAGCATGTCTTCGAGGGTTGCTAAAGAGCCAACAGGAGAAACGCGTCGGTAAATAGAAAATATAGTGCCAATAGACACATTGACATCGATGTTGCTAGAACCATCTAATGGATCGAATAAGACAACATAATTGGCATGTTGAGCACTTTGGGAATCAAAGGCAAGGAAATCATCGTTTTCTTCGGAGGCAATGCCACAAACTTCGCCGCCATTTTGAAAAGCGCGGATAAAGGCTTCGTCGGCAACTACATCTAACTTTTGTTGCTCTTCACCCTGCACGTTTTGGCCACCTTGGGCTCCAAGAATGTGATCTACTAAGCCCGCCTTGCGGACGTCGTTGCTAACGATTTTGGAAGCTAATGCGATATCGTGGAGCAAGCGAGAAAGCTCACCGCTCGCAAATGGAAAATCTTTTTGCTTACTGACAATAAACTCGTGTAGGGTAATGAGTTTAGACATGTCTTACATCGAGAACATATTGCTGTAGTCCGAACCTAAGTGGATTGGATTGACAATAAGTGTTGGAATCAGGGCGTCATTGGTGATGATGTACTGCTCGTGATTCGAGGTTAGCGCTGTAAAGAGGTTGTTGCGCTGTAGATTCATGATGGCAATGAGGTCGGCATCTACACTTACCGCATATTTGACAACTTCTTTGTCGAAACCTGCGCTCGGTACAAGAGCGCTGGTCATTTCAATACCGCGGTCTTTGAAGAAACCTTCAGAGAATGTGATATTGGAACGCACTTGGTGACGCAAAAACTCATCGGATTCGTCTGGGGTAACGACGTGCACTTTTGAATTGAAGTATTGAGCCAAATTGGCAACAATAGAGAGTTTTTGTTTGGTCTCTTTGTGGAGGTCCATCGGGACAACGATAGAGTCGTAGCCAGAAGCTTTTACTGCTTTTTCTTGAACAATAATAAACGGAACCTGAGAGCTAGTTACTACCTTGAGTGCATGGCTACCCGTAATGTGTTGCCAACCGTGAGCACCATGTGTGCCCATTACAATGAGTTCAGCTTGATGTTCGGCAGCAAACGCGCCGATATCTTCAAAAATACTGCCGATGCGGACATTAGGCTTGAGCAACACGCCTTCTTGTTCGAACTTACCAATTACATTTTCTAGTTGCGCAAGTGCTTCAGGGATTTGGGTGTCTTTGGAAACAACGTGAAGTACTTGGATTTCAGCACCTAGAGGCTTGGCTGTAGCAATGGCATGTTGAAGGGCGATATCGGCCACTGCGGTGAAGTCGTGAGGAACAATGAAGGTTTTAGTTGGCATAGTGAAGTTTTTTACAAATTTAAAACAAAGTGCAGTAAGAACGCACTAGTTTTCTCTTTATTTTTGTGTGAAGCCTCTGCTAAAAAAGCTTCTTTTCAAATGGCCATAATTGGTAAGCTCATACAACGCAGTACTGCAATTAGTTTCAAGCGCATCTCACGCGTCAGCGCAGACTACAAACAGCAACTCGAGGCCTTGCGCCTAAACATAGACCACGCCAGGAAGACCGCTTTTGGTCAGCAGCATCAGTTCGGCACAATTCTGCAAAAAACAGACCTCGTCTCGCGTTACCAACAAGTTGTTCCAATTACAGAATACGATCAATTTTACACCGATTGGTTAAAAGAAACAATCAACGGTAAAAAAGACGTCATTTGGCCGGGTCGCATCAAGTATTTTGCATTATCATCGGGCACAACAGGTTCGCCAAGTAAAAGAATTCCGGTATCTACAGAAATGATCCGTTCTTTTCAACGCGTATCATTGCGCCAATTCTCGATCCTTCACGAACTGAATCTTCCAGATTCATTCTATAGTGCCAAAGTATTGGCCGTTGGCGGATCAACTAAACTCAAAAAAATAGACCAACACTTTGAGGGAGACCTCAGCGGAATCCTAAAAAAACATACCTCCTTAATTGCAGCACCATTTACCAAACCCACCAAAAAAATCACGCATCTCAAAGATTGGAAAGCCAAATTACCTTTAATGGTACAAGAGGCTCCAAAATGGGATATTGGGATAATGGCTGGTATTCCAAGTTGGTGTGTATTGCTTTTAGAGGAGATCGTTAAACATTACCAACTTCAAAACATCCACGAAATTTGGCCTAATTTTCAAGTTTACGTTCACGGTGGGGTTTACATGGATCCGTTTGTCGAAAGACTGCAAAAGGTTTCTGGAAAACCAGTGGTATTGCTCGATACTTATTTAGCGAGCGAAGGCTATTTTGCGTATCAAACGAGTCCAAAGAAAAGAGGCATGACGCTGCTGATGAACAATAGTATCTTCTACGAATTCATTCCGTTTAATGCAGAGTACTTTACCGAATCTGGAGAGCTCAAAAATCAATTCAAAGCATACACCATCAGTGAGGTCAAGCCCGGAATCGACTACGCGTTGGTCATCAGTACAAATGCAGGTCTATGGCGTTACATGATCGGTGACCTCGTTCGATTTATAGACACCAGCACCCACGAAATCATCATTGCCGGCCGCATCAAGCAATTCTTGAGTTTGTGTGGCGAACACCTCTCCCTAGACAATATCAATCAGGCACTCAAAGAGGTGAGCGCAAAAGCCAAGGGCTCGTTTTCAGAATATACCATTCATGCCGACGAAGAAAACCAACAACATTGTTGGTATATTGGCTCTGACGACCCAAATACGGATCCTAAAGTCATAGAACTCATCGATGCCGAGCTGCAGCAAATCAACGACGACTACGCCTACGTCAGAAAACACAGTATGCCAATGCCACAGCTTCAATTAGTGCCTACTGCAGTGTTTTACAATTACCTGGAAAGTATTGGCAAGCTAGGCGCTCAAAACAAAGTGCCCCGCGTCATGAATAAAGAGCAAGCTAAACAATGGCGGAATTATCTTAGCGCAAACGGCTTCCTTTAAAGGCAGACTTTTTAAGAAACGTATAAGAAGCATTGAGTTCAACAGAGTGTCGGAAAACCGAAGATGTTGCGCCGAGGTCTGCGTCATAAGAAACACCAAAATCAAAAGCTCCAAAATCTAAAGAAAAGTAAGGCGCAATTGCTGCCGTTGATCTGAAATATAGACCAGCACTCATGTAGCGCGTACTCACCTCGTTTGTGATTTGCGAACTACCGCGCAACTTCATGCGATAGATGGCCCCTAACATGCTTTCTGAATGAGTGCCTTGTCGGATGTGTGTAAGTGAGACCTGCAAAGTAGAAATTTCATTGAGACCCAATGAAAAGCAGGAGTAAGCCACTGCTTTTTGATACAAGCGGTCGGCAGACAAGGTGTTATATTGAAGTCGTGGGCGATTGACGTGTTGTAAGGAAAATCCGGTTTGCAAAGCCCATTCGCCATCGCGTAGTTCTCCGCGCTGGTTGGGTTCAAAACGATAAGCCAAGCCAAGGCCTGCATCTACAAACGCAAAATTGACAAAGTCGTTTTCTTCACCAGAATAAACACTTGGGTCGAGTGCGCTACCGTTCCATTGCGAATAATAAAGCAACTTACTGAAATCGGCACTGCGTTGCTGAATCGCGGTCTGGATACCTGCGTCTAGCCAATGTCCTTTGGCAAGCGGAAGATGCCCACTTGCAGTAAGGCCAAATGATTTTTGGGTCATGCGGGAATCACCTCCTACATCATTGCTAAAAGAAGCGGCAATACCAGCATAAGCACGGTCAGCTTGGCGTGTTCTACCCGGCGTAAATTCTGCCATGCCATAACTCGTCAAAAATTGAGTTCCGGAACCTATCCATTGATTGCGGTTCAGTAAAGAAATACGTTCAAAACCTTTATATGCCCCAACGTAAGCTGGATTCAAGAAAGCAATACTTCTATCTGCCTGAGTGAGGTGAAAATCTTGTGAAAGCACGCAGGCTGGAAGGCTAACAAGCAGACCAATCGCAACTAACTTTGAACGGAAAAATCCTTTTAAGAAGCGCATCGCTTATCGAATTAAAGTGATGTTTCCTGTGAACTTTTTGGTGCTGCCGTTATCGTAAGTTACATCGCATACGTAAGCATAAACACCACTATTGCACGGTTTATCTTTATAACTGCCATCCCATTTGAATAATTTGTTATTCGATGAGAAAACCAAGTTGCCCCAACGATCTACAATTTTTATATTGATACTTGCAATGTCTTTACCTGCAATTACTTGGTAAACTTCGTTGAGGCCGTTGCCTACTCCGTTCGGAGAGAAAGCGGTCGGGAAGAAAATTCCGGTAGTACACTCAGGGCTGCTGCCGTCAGGATCACAAGGATCTAATGGATTCGAACCATTGGCTACTTCGGTGCCGTCATTGATGCCGTCGCCGTCGGTATCTGGGTTGAGCGGGTTGGTGCCCAATACCCCTTCTTGTGCGTCTGTGAGGCCATCAAAGTCTGTATCAATTTGACAACCTGGCAGGGTGTCGTCTGGGTCACATGGGTTCAGCGGATCAGAACCATTCGTTACTTCTGCTCCGTCGCTCAAACCATCGGCATCGGTATCAGGATTGGTCGTATTAGTTCCGGTAGCGGTTTCTTGACTATTCGTGAGGCCATCGCCATCTTGGTCGCATGGGCCCGCATTTGGGTTTGGAATACAAGGATCGGTATTGGCAGGGTCTAATTCATCCGAAACGCCATCGCCATCGGTGTCGGTAATGGAAGATTCTAGTGCATCGATGATGCCATCGCCATCGGTGTCCGTTGGGGCAGCTACGTTGCCAATCTCTGCACAATCGTTTTCGCCATCGCCATCGGTATCTGGATTAGATGGGTCTGTTCCAACGAGGTTCTCATCTACATTCAAGCAGCCATCAGCATCTACATCTGGTACGTCAGGAATAAAGACCGCAACAATGGTTTCTGGACCGTTGATATTGATAAAATTGCTTGCAGTTGTGCTAGGTAAACCTAATGGGCCCGTTGTGACGGTCCAGTGACTGAACACGAAACCAGGATTAGCATTGGGCTCAAGTAATGTTTGAATTCCTCCAAAATAGGTGGTTGCCCATGGATAGTTCGGAGGATTTACAGAATTTACTTGAATAGTTCCGGCGCCTACTGGGGTGACATCAAAGGTTACTGCAAAGGGCCCTGAAAGCTGGTAGCAATCTATGAGGCCTTGCTCCAGAGCCAAGCAACGCTGGTTGATAAAATTGCGCAGTTGTGTAACGCGCGATTGCCAACCGCTATAGCTACCTCCCCACTTCGCGCAATGTGCGGTCATTTCAGGATCAATTTCGTTGACCATACTATCTAGTAAGGCTAGCATACTTGCACAACTGAACGAGGTATTGATTAAGTCGATGTAGCGGGTAATATAGTACTGCTCTACGATCGGATTTTCGTTGATCAACTTTTCAAGGATATCTGTATGCCCTTGACCACCTGGATTTGGTAAGTTTTCTGCGTTACAAGGGTCGGCATTGGCACTTGGATCTGGAATTCCGGTATAATTGATATAATGGCCAAACGTAGCATCCATATCCCAAAGCGCATAACCCCATTTTTTGTGATCTCCTGTAGTGTCGAGGCCTCGCCACCAAGCAGTGTTCCAATTAAGCCAGTCTTGATTGACCGTGTAGGAATTGATCATGAAGTAGTCAGAAAGTGATTTCCAACTGAGTAAAGAGTCAACGTAATTAAAGTTGGCCGCATTCCCCATGTTGTTGGTTAAAATATAATTGCGAAGTGAATTCCAAGCTGGTTGGGCATTTGGAGCACCATATTCTTGCCATGTGCCACCCCAGGTTTTGAGGTAATGCATGTTGTATTTATCCTGACTGTAATATTCATCGGCGTAATCGTGGTCATCGGCCTTTTCACGAATTTCATAAACTCCCCAGAAACTACCATTTAGATACACAACTGCCGGACGCCAAGTGCGCTCATCGAGTTTCATGTTGGCGCGAATTGAAAGCGTATGGATAAATGCATCTCTAATGTGTGCGCCCTGCTCAAAAGGATAGTTATCACTGGCTCCTGGTTTCAAAATCACGCGTTGAAAATCGTTTCGATTTTTTTCAGGAAAAATTTCGTGGTCAAGGTCTCCATTATGACCGTATTGGTCTCTGCAAACAAAATCAAAACCTCGTTGAGCATATGCCCAAGAGTCATTGCCATGCTTGTTAAAATCACCCTCGGATTCATCAATAAAGGAACCATCTTGTTCAAAAAGTTCAAAAGATCCGATGCGGTTTGGTGGATTCTGACTGCCGTTGGCCACTAAAGAGTAGACGCCTTGGCTACAAACAGAAACAACAGGAATCGTATGATTCACATTAATAAAATAGGTATTGGTTTCCGTAAAAGAGGACAATGTTGTTCCGAATGCCGTGGCGCGTAAAACCTTGGTAGAGGGTATATTAATAGGGCCATTGTAGGCTGTAGAAGTTGCGGTTGGATCTGAACCATCTAAGGTGTAACGAATTGTTGCAGTTGGGTCGGCACAAGTAATGGTGACTGTTTGTGCACCTGTGTAAAAACCAGGTGCCAAACTAAAGACTGGTTTTGGCGGGTAAAAATTAACACCACCAGTGTTGTTCGCATTTGGGGTTGGGGTTGTAAATAGCTTGAAATCAATGGCCCCATTGCTCGAACGCCCAACAGAGTGATTGGATTTGGTCAGGTGGACTATTTTAAATGAGTCTACTACTACAGCCGATGGATTTGAGAGAATAATCCAGTCGCCGTCTGTTTGAGATAAATTGAAATTGGGGTGGTATTGGTTGCCATTCACGAGATTGCGCTTGGAACAAAACACCATTTTGAAACCATTGGCGTTAATGTTGCCACTGGGAATTTGCCATTTGGTAAGGTTCGTGGCTTTGTCTGAGAGGTACCAACCCGTTAAATCTACTGTTGCTCCGGTGGTATTGTAAAGCTCAACCCAATCTTCTCTTTCACCGTAGGCATCCGTTGGGCCAGTTACATTCGAACACGAATATTCATTGATAACAACCTGTGAAAAAGCAAATAGAGGGAGACAAAATATCAAGGAGAGTAGTAAGTGTTTCATTTAGCTCGGTTTAGCGTGACCAATATTACTGAAATAACAATTTTTATCCAAACAAACAGACGCAAGAAGTCGAGAAAAGTTGTTTTTTTGTTAACATTGCCAAAAAAAAGAAATGAAAAGACTTTCTCTTATTTTGACAATAGGTTTATTCGCTCTAACAATTGCCGGGTGTAAAAAGTTTGAAGGGCAAGGTGGCCGAAGTACAATAACTGGCAAATTGACGGTCAATGAAAAGCTTTATATCAATGGAGCATTAGCTCAGACAGTAAGTTACCCCGGAGCTACTGAGGATGTTTATATCGTTTACGGCACGCAAGACAGCATTTTTGATGACAAAGTGGAGTGCAATTACGACGGCAGCTTCAGCTTTAATTATTTATTCCCTGGTACTTACACAATTTACGCCTACAACGAAGTTTTTCATACGGGTAATTCCATCACCAATAATGACGACGATTATTACACCAAAGAGCCAACTGAACTTTACTCTGTTACGATCGGCAAAAACGAGGTAAAAAATTTAGGTGAAATCACCGTTATTCGATAAGAATGCGCGTTATTGTCCTTATATTTTTACTGCTCACCTTTGGAGTTCGTGGTCAAAATAGCACAGTTTTTCAAGTATGGAATGAGGTAGGTGTTGGTTATAAAATAGACAAAACACAAAGCTTAGCATTTGACCTCACCACCCGAAGCGGTGCAGGTGGAGTTCAGACCTTCTTTCCGCAAATCTCATACAAATATAAACTCAACAAATACATTCGTCCGTCTGTAGATTACCGCTACATCGGCAGCCGTACAGAGGAGGGGAACTTTACTTTTCAGCACCGATTAAATGTCAATGTGCAAACCAATTATGATTTAGAACGCTTCCAATTGGGTTTGAGAGGCCGCTACCAATTTACAACCAATCGACTTGCGGCTAATTATGAGCCTGAATTTGGCGAGGCTTTTCGCCTCAAGCCAAGTATCGTTTACGATATCAAAAAATCTGTGCTTCTGCCGCAGGCATCCATGGAATTTTTTACCGGCCCCTTGGAAGGCCAGCAAGGGTATCACCTCAACCGCATTCGTTGGAGTGTTGGTTTAGGATTTGACTGGGATGGCCCCCATGCTTTAGAAATCGCGTATTTATATGACCAACGCATCATGAGCCCCGGCACTTTGAATCGGGCCATATTCAACTTGTCGTATGGCTACAACATTGGTGAGGCTAAGTCTAAAAAACCATCGCCAAAGCAACGAAACGGCCGCTTTTTATAGATCAATCGGTATAGGCATCAAGAGCCAAGCGGTCTATCACCACTTGAAGGTTTTCTTCTTTCTTTTTTTGACGTAGCTCTTTGGCAGTAGCTGTAAAGTACTGATGCTGTTTTAAGAACCTCACTTGTATTTCATCCCATTCTTTTCTCGATTGCAACTTGCCCATTTCTGTAAGCTCTTGTCTCAATTTATCGGCAATCGTTTCAAAGTCATCTCGGCCTAGATAATCTAAATCCGCATCGCAAATAATCTCTTGAAGTTTATTGATGGGTTTATGAGGAATCTCGGTTGCATGGATCAGCTCCACAATGGTTCTCACATGCTGTTCGGTGTAGCCGTATTTCGGTAAGATTTCTTGTGCCATGCGTGCGCCAATTGCTTCATTGTGGTCGTACTGTTCAATGAAGCCCGCGTCGTGGAAAATCGCGGCTGTTTTAAGTAAAAACAAGCCCTCATCGGTGACACCCTCTAGCAATGCTATGCGCTCAACGGATTTGACGACGTCTTTGGTGTGATGAATAGAATGATAGTAAAGGCTCGACGCTAAGTTCTTTTGGAGAATTCCCATCACGTGATGCTCTGTCTTGTAATATTTGATGGAGCTATAATGGTGTAGTTTTTTTATTTCTTCAAAACGAGAGTTTGGTATAAGCCCTTCGCCGTTTACAGAAAGTTCAGGCTTGATGCGCTGTACCACATACATGTCTACCTTCGTGCGAGATTTGGTCAGTGCCTTGCCCTTGTAATCACACTCAAAATAGGGTTCGATGTGCTGAAATGTATTGCCCGTGACGGTAACTTTACCGGGCTCGCCGAGCATTTCCATGCGCTGAGCGAGGTTCACTGAAGATCCCCAAACGTCGTAAGCCAATCGAATATTGCCGATGATTCCGGCAATGACAGGCCCTGTATTGATGCCCAATCGGATTTCCCAGTAATCTTCGTGATCGGCAATTGCTTCATATTTGAGCTTATCCATGAAGGCCTGAATTTGCAACGCTGCGCAACAAGCATCAATCGGATTTGTTGAATTCTCTACAGGAACACCTCCGGCACACATATAGGCATCTCCAATGGTCTTGATTTTCTCAAGATTGTTGGCCTGAATGATCTCATCAAATTTCTGAAACAGGATATCGAGCTTAGAAACAATGCGACTCGGGGCCATGGATTCAGAAATTCGAGTAAAGCCAACTACATCCGTAAACATGATGGATACTTGTTTGAAGGCTTGGGCCTTTACTTTACCGTTTCTCTTGAGTTCTATCACTACCTCAGAAGGCAAGGTGTTGAGGAGCCATTGTTCTGTGCGGTCTTTTTCTCGTTGTAAGAGTGCTTGTTGCTCCTCTACCTTAAATTTCTCTTCTTCTAGAAGTCGCTTTTGCTCTTCAATTTTCGTCTTTTGAAGGCGAATTTCTTTGGTGCGCTCAGCAATTTTTACCTCTAATCTTACTTGATTTCGACGCGAGGTTTCAATGCGGCGGCGAATAAAAATGAGTATCATTAACAAAAAAAGTGAGGCTGCCAAGATAGACAGCCACCACGATTGAAAAATAAAAAGAGAAACAACCAAAGCGTTTAAAATCTATAGAACCAACTAGCCATTGGCAATGGAAAAGAGAGGTCTCCAGGAATAATAACACCTGCTAAACTTACTTGAAACGCCTTGCTCTCACTGCGCTGAAAACGCATGCCTGGCATGACAACTAATATATTTTGATATTGTTTTTTATACTCGCCTACCACAACCTGTTGCAATTGCCACCCAAATTGGTCGTATTGGTAGTCTACTTCTTGACTACTTCCTGATGTTGCCATGATCAACATGCAATCATAAATAAAGCTCGCCTTTTTACCCACTTTTGCTTGGCCCGCTAAACCAATGATCGGGGCCCTAAATAAACTTCCATTTACCAATTCTGTGCCCTGTGCTGTAAGTAATGGCATAGAACCATCTAGCGACACATAGGTCCCTGGTTTATAGATGGTTTGTTGATACGAATATTTGTACCCATCATTGAAGTACCCATAACCAACCGAAAGCGTAGCGTTATTCCGGCGGTCGCCGTAGGTAATCATTCCCCAATGCAAGCCACCAAATCCTTTTCCTTGGTTGAGGTAACCAGCAGTTCCTAACAATGTGCCAACTCCATAATTGATTTTTGGATTAGACGTACCTCGCGTGTATTTCATGGCGAGTGCAATTGGCGAACCTATCCAGGTAGACATTATGCCGACCGAAAAATCTTTGTGAACCGCAAAATGTACTTCTGGGCCATAGAGGTTAACCATGGCATAATTCTCCCCTTTTTTGATCGGAAAGCAATTGGTAGTGAACTGGTAGCGGGTTGTAAACACACCCGCACTGCTGAATTCACCTTTAGCCACATCTTCGGCGTAGTCTATGGGGCGCATCGATTTGATATCACTTTTAGGAATGTAAATTTTACCTAATGATTTCGTCTCGACAAGAACCTCGCGGCCATCGTCGGAAAGGATGAGCCCTACGTATTCATTGCCATCATTTTTGACGATAATAAATTTTGTAGTGTCTGAGGTTGGTGTGCTTGTGTTGGGTACTTGTGCACGTAATTGAAAACTTCCCAGTAAGAAGCATAAAACAGGAAGTAAGTGAGCAATACTAAGTCGTAATTTCATGAGATTTCAATTATGTTTCAATGAATAAGTAAAACTAGCTATAACCTAAGATATGTCCAAAAAGTCAGTGCAAAAATGCTAAAACCTGTAAAACCAACTTGCCATCGGCAATGGGAATGAAATATCGCCCGGAATAATAACCCCTGCCAAACTGATTTGAAAAGCTTTGTTTTCACTCCTTTGAAAACGCATTCCTGGCATCAATATGAGCGTATTTGTAGTTCTAATCGCAGAAAGATCTTGCCACTCGCCTATCGTTACAGACTCTATATCCCAAGTAATAGGGTTATATTGATATTGAAACGATTGATAACCATATTTAACTTCTCTTCTACCCATAATCAACATACAGTCATAAATGAAACTGGCTTTCTTGCCTACTTTTGCTTGACCTGCGAAACCTATAATAGGTGCTTCGGCTTTGAAACCTGAGGTGATCTCTTTGTTGCCTTGAATTGGATAAGGAGCTAATACACCATTCACAGCAGCATATGTTCCGGGCACATAGCATGCTTTCTCCTTTATACTGTAATACCCATCATTGAAATAACCGTAACCTGCAGAAATGGTGATATTGTTGCGTCGGTCACCAAAGGTGATCATGCCCCAATGTAAACCCCCAAATCCTTTTCCCTGATTAAGGTAACCTGCAGTACCCAACAATGTGCCAACACCAAAATTGATTTTTGGATTCGACGTACCACGCGTATACTTAAAGGCAAGTGCAATTGGCGAGCCAATCCAGGTTGACATAACTCCTACCGAAAAATCTTTGTGGACCGCAAAATGGACCTCGGGGCCATATAAGTTGACCATCGCGTAATTCTCTCCTTTTTTGATTGGGAAACAATTGGTGGTGAATTGGTAGCGCGTTGTAAACACACCCGCACTGCTGAATTCCCCTTTGGCAACATCTTCGGTGTAGTTTACGGGGCGTATTGATTTGATATCGCTCTTCGGGATATAAATTTTACCCAATGATTTGGTTTCGATATATACCTCGCGGCCATCGTCAGATAGAATCAGACCAACATATTCGCTGCCATCATTTTTGACGATTATAAATTTTGTGGTGTCCGAGGAAGGTGAGCTTGTGTTAGGTACTTGCGCACGTAATTGAAAACTTCCTAGTAAGAAGTACAAAATAGGAAGCAAGTATGAAAAACGAAGTTTTACTTTCATATTGAACTAATTTAAAATGGATTAAAAAAAATGAAATTTCATAGTGGAATGACTAACTGGTTAAAACCTAAAAAACCAACTCGCCATTGGCAATGGGAATGAAAACTCTCCAGGTACAATCACACCGGCCAAACTGACTTGAAATGCCCTGTTCTCATTTTTCTGAAAGCGCATCCCTGGCATCACGATAAGCAAATTTTGATTCGTGATTTTAGTTTTTTTAATCGCCGGGCTAACAACTGTTTGAGTATATGTCCAGGTTAAATAATCATATTGTCGATCTACACTTTGATCTGTATAGCTCCAAGATGTTTCTCCAATAATGAACATACAATCATAAATGAAACTTGCTTTCTTGCCGACTTTTGCCTGACCCGCTAAGCCAATAATTGGGGCCATGGCTTTGAATTTATTGACACTGTTCTCTTGTAAAGGCAGATTATATTGCGCTACGTCTCCAGGGTAAGTGCCCGAAACGTAAATTGGACGACCCGGCGTTTGGTTGTTAAAATAACCATACCCTAAAGAGAGTGTCGCATTATTTCGTCGATCACCATAGGTGATCATGCCCCAATGTAAACCTCCTAATCCTTTGCCTTGATTGAGGTATCCTGAAGTGCCAATGAGTGTTCCGACACCATAATTGATTTTTGGATTAGACGTACCACGTGTGTACTTTAAGGCCAGTGCAAGTGGAGAACCTATCCAGGTAGACATAATACCAACCGAAAAGTCTTTGTGGACAGCAAAATGTACCTCTGGGCCATAAAGGTTCAACATTGTATAATTCTCGCCTTTTTTAATCGGGAAACAATTGGTGGTGAACTGGTAGCGCGTGGTAAACACCCCAGCGCTGTTGAATTCGCCTTTAGCCACATCTTCGGCGTAGTCAATAGGGCGCATCGATTTGATATCGCTTTTTGGGATATAAATTTTACCCAAAGACTTGGTTTCAATGAGTACCTCACGGCCATCGTCGGAGAGGATCAGACCTACATATTCGTTTCCATCGTTTTTGATGATGATAAATTTTGTAGTGTCAGAGGTAGGTGTGCTCGTGTTTGGTGCTTGCGCAGAAACGCCCTGACTTCCTAAGAAGCAGAGCGCTAATGCGAAACACAGTTTGAAGAGTAAATGTGCTTTCATATGAGAAAAAATGGTCTAGTAATATCTTTGTGGACTTGTTGTTTTGTTAATTGGCTGCTTACTTTTTTGCACATTGAAGCCCATATTGACGCCTAAGAACCCGCCTCCTTTTTGTGAACTATAGAATATATTCACTGGGATATTGAGCGCTCCGGCTTGAAAAGTGCGACCAAAAGCAATCAAGAATGAAGTGCTCAATCTTTTGGTGCCGTCTTTGTCAAAGTGTCTTTCAAATCCTGGGTCAGTAATGATTACACCATTTGCATCTGTAAAATTATTAGCTGCCCATTCTTGGGTATTGTAGTATGCGCCTGCTTCACCATAGGTGCCTTTCGTGTCGAGGTAGCCATTTGATGTGGACGAAATTCCGAATCTTGGGCCAAAAGCAAACTCCCAGTTTGCCTTCCCAAAACGGAAGCCATTGAGTAAGGAAAATGAAGGAATAAATTGACTTTGTTCCAAGCCTGAAACATTAACGATTCCTTCGACCAAGGCAGAGAAGTTCTCTGTGCCGACATACTGCCCTTCAATTTGGTAACCAATCATTGAAGTAAAGGGTTGAATGCCGAGGCCTCCGTATTGTTCAGAACGCATGGCAAATTCAGCAACAGAACCCGTCAGGACCGCCGCTCCGATGCGCGGACCAGAATTGTTGATTTTACCCACATTGTTAGAAGTGATCACTTCATTTTTGAAAGACAAACGATCAGATAGTACTTTATCTATGGTTAGACCGTGCATTTCAGCTAAAACAATTTCTATCATGCGCTGCACCTCTAACTCTTGATTGTCGAATTCACGCACTGAAGATTTATAAAGGCCTTGCGCTTTGACATCAATAATTTTAACCGTCACAACAATTTTGTTGCCGAGCCCGTCTATTGAGCCAGACATCACGTAATCTACTTTGAGTTCTTCTCCTAATTTAGCCAAGCAGGCTTGACCATAACAACCCACCTTGTATTCTTCCTTCGCCTTAATGACTTCGTTCATGTCGAATTCATCATAGACTTTGTATTTATTGATTTTAATCAATTCAAGGCGCATCATTTTTGCAACCGACTCCGGTTTAATGGTGAGGGCATTCACATTCGGGTTGGCAACAGCAATACTGCTACTTGGTTGCGCGAAATAACTAGCCATACCACTAAACAAAATGGCAACTAGTGTAAAGAACGATTGTAATTTTTTTGTTTTCATAACATACAATTTTATGGTACAAAGTTGCCACTACTGTTGTATGGAACAAAACTGAATTTCGGAGCACGCAACTTCTTAGTTGCGAAAAACGCAAGTGCTAAGAAAGGAAATCGAGATCGGCTTCAATTTTCTTGCGAAACATACCAATCGTTTTCTCGAAATCGACGAAGAAATTATTGCGCTCCCTTTCATTTACTACACTGATCAAGCTTGAATTAGCGAGCTGTTTGTCGATCACCTGCTTTGCATCTTGAACGTATTGTGCGTCGGTAGTTTGGAGGTAATTCATGATGTTGTGAGAGAGGAATAGTCCCTGTTTGTCTTTGCTCTCGTAGTAAAAGGCAGAATCAGCGTTGATCGTTTCATTTAAATACATTTCAAAACGATTGCCATTCGCAGGAACTTGTGTGCCATAAATAAACTTTTTACCATGATCAGCTTGCTCTCTAAGATGCGCTGAAAACATCAGCAAACGGTCGCACAAAAAAAGTGCATAGGTTGGGTCTTCGAACTGATTCGATTTGTAGTAGTAATGAATCTGTCGTAAAAACCCACGCATTAGTTCGGGGTCAAAAATTTCTACGGAAGGAATTGTATTATAGGAATGTAAGATGGCTTTACCTAGTTCAAATGCTCGTTCGGTTGTTTTTTCATGCTTAAAGAGTACATTCTTGTAGTCTGGTATCTGAAGATGAGTCTTGGCCCAAAAGAACAACTTAAAACGCACCAACTGCGGAAAATTCAGGAGTTGAAAAAAATGCGTGTTGTTGATGGTGAGCATGATTTTTGGGTCTTCGAGATGGCGCAGGCGCTCAAAGGCTTCGAGAATGCCTTCCAAATAAGACTCCAACGAAAAATCGTAGGCGTTTAAAGGTGTATACCTGAAAATGACATTTGTTTTCTGCTGCTGTATCAGTGAGTCAAATGAAATATCAAAGGTTTTACAAAGCCTTTTGAGTTCGTCTATTGTAAGTGCTGTTTCGTTGCGCATTCGGCGATAGGCAGCATCCATGCTAATGTGCAAAGTCTCGCTCAGGATATGCCCAAGGGCCTCGCCGGGCGGTAGTTTCGCTTTGATTAGCTGTAGTAATTGATCTTGAACTGTCTCCATTGTTAAAACTTGTAAAACCAACTGAGCATTGGTACAGGGAAAGAGTAGCGATTGACAGATGATTCTGAACCTTTGATTTGTTCCCTTTTACCAATGACACCTGCTAAGGTAACTTGAAATGCTTTATTTTCCGCTTTTTGAAAACGCATCCCGGGCATAATAACAAAATTTGTGCTCTTCACTTGCATGATTGGATCACCATAGACGACCGAACTTGGTTGACCTGTAATGGGATCATAAAAGTATTGAACGTCTTGAAAATCATAAACCTGACGCTTGTTTCCTCCAATGATCATGAGGTCCCAGACAAAACTTGCTTTTTTACCTACTGAGGTGATTCCTGAAATACCAGCTATTGGTGCTTTGAAACCATCGTTTTGGTTTTCATAAGTGAGGACTTCAGGAATTGGAAAACTATAAAATCCTTGACTCAGGACTGCCGCGTAGGTGCCCGGCGTGTAATAGGTGTTTTGATCGTTGAACGAAAATCCTGAATTAAAATAGACATAGCCTAAAGAAAGCGTAGCGTTGCTGCGGCGCGTTCCGTAGGTTGCCATTCCCCAATGAAGCCCGCCAAAACCTTTTGCTTGATTTAGATAACCCGAAGACGCCATAATACTGCCTAATCCAAAATTGAGTTTTGGATTTTGGGTCGGGATGGTGTATTTCAATGCTAAAGCAATCGGACTGGCAATCCAGGTAGCCATGATACCGACACTCAGATTCGGAAGAAGGCCAAAATGAACTTCGGGACCATATAAATTGATCAGCGCATAGTTCTCTCCCCTTTTTATTGGAAAAGCATTGGTTGTAAACTGATATCGCGTTGTAAATACGCCTTGACCCAAATATTCGCCTCCTCGGTAGTCCGCTTGAACATCCACTAAAGTAACACTCTTGACATCGGCTTTTGGTATATAAATTTTACCCAATTCTTGAGTAAGTAATAGGATTTCGCGGCCATCATCGGCCAAAATCTGGCCTACATATTCTACCCCATTATTGCGCACAATCAGGTACTTGAGGGTATCTATTTCGGTCTTTGGAACTTGCGCTTCTACGCTGATAACACTAAAAATGATCAGAAAAAACAAAGTATATTTCATGAATTTAGGCTTTGGTTGAGCTTAAATTTAATCAATCGAGTAGGTCCGTTGCACGCGAGGTGAGATACTTGTAAGAATTTCATAAGGAATTGTCTTTGCCGCAAGAGCAAAGGCAGATAAATGTTGATGCTGACCAATGATTTCAACCTCGGCTCCTGGTCTTGCGTGGGGTGCTAATACCATAATCATGTCCATGCATACTCGGCCAATTGTAGGGCAAAACAACCCATCGATATACACGCCACCTATTCCATTGCTAAGTTCTCTACGAAAGCCATCGGCATATCCTACGGGGATAATTGCGATCTGGCTATCCTCTGCTAACTCTTCTGAGCAACCGTAGCCAACAAAATCACCTTTTTTCAAAGATTTTAGCTGAGAGATCTGGCTTGTCCAGGAAACAACAGGCTTCAATTTAGCTTCAAAAATAGGGTCGTGATTGACCCCAAAAAGACCAATTCCCAAACGCACCATATCAAATTGAGCCTCCGGAAAATGAGCTGCGCCTTCTGAATTCAAAAGGTGTTTGAGAAAAGAATACGGGAGCGCTTGTTCGAGTTCACTGCAAATTTCTTGGAAACTTGCAATTTGCATGGCATTCATTGGGTGCAGCGGTTCGTCTGCGCAGGCCATATGGCTGTATACACTCTTGACGCAAACCTCTGGCTGTGCACTTAAAGTTTGAAGCACCTGCTTGGTTTGTTGTGGCAAAAATCCCAAGCGATGCATGCCTGTGTCAAATTTCAGGTGAATCGGGTAAGCTTGAATTTGTTGGGCAATCAAAGCGCGAATAAAGGCATCGAGATGTCCGAGGCTATAAATAGCCGGCTCTAAATGATATTCAATACAGCTTTCAAAACTTCCAGGCGCTGCATTCATAACGAGAATAGGCAAAGTAACTCCGGCTTGTCTGAGCAAAACGCCCTCATCGGCATAGGCTACGCCAAAATAATTGACGCCTCCGGCAATGAGTTGTTGAGCCACCTGCTCTATACCTGCGCCATAAGCTTGAGCTTTCACCATAGCAAGAATGCGGGTGGTAGGCGCTAAGTTCTGTTGATATTGTTTCAAATTGTGCTCAAGTGCAGATAAATCATAACGAACTACTGTACTATGTGATTTTCTTTTCCATTTGGACAGCAAAGCTTCTGTGAGCTGCTGATTTCCTTTGATCAGGACAACTTGATTTGCAATTTCAGGTAGCTGAGCAGGAAGCGTAGTCCAAATGTAAAAGTGTTCAATGTGATTGGCTTGCAATAAACCAGTAATCTCAGCTTTTAAATGCAATTGGTTTTCATTGAGCAGGCAACAAACCAATGCTTGCTTGTCTTTAGAAACTGACTTCAAAAAGGCGAGAGCGCCTTCAAAAGCTAAAACATCTAAAGTGTAGGAATCATTGATCAGCGTTGCGCCATTAACCCCCTCAAAAGTTTCGAGGCGATTCGCTAGCTTAGGCAACTGACTTACGGCTTCAATGGAGCAGCTCCCAAATCGAAGTGCACATGTAATTGCAACTTTCGCGTTGTGTATGCGCACAGGATCTTTAAATGGGATTTGTGCCATTAAATTTTCTGAATCAGGAGCGGTGAAGTCAGTTAACTGATCGCCATCTAGGACCCATTCGCAGCCAATTGTTAATTGCTTTAGTTCTTGTAAGTAGGCCTCTTCTGAGCCGAATTCATGACGGAATCCATTTTTTTTGGTGGTGATCACCGCAAAATTTGGCGCTATCATGGTGCGCAAGCGCTGCATTTCACCTGGCTTAGTAAAGGCTGCCTCTATAAGGGCCAGCTCGCCATTTACAGGGAGCTCCAAGAGCGAAATGGCAACACCCAACTGAGAATTGTAACTTTTCGGACTGCGCAATACCTTAAGTTGCCCAGACAATAAATGATATATCCATTCCTTAACGGTCGTTTTTCCTATAGCTCCTGTTATGGCAAGAATTGGATATTTAATTCTTTGGCGATGGAACACCGCTAGATTTTGGAGTGCTAAAAGGACATCATCGACTATAAAATAGCGCGCATCTGATTTGATGTCTTTTGGCGCCTCCTCCAAAACAAAAAAGCGAATCCCCTTTTGATATGCATCTGAAACAAAGTCTATACCTTTTCGCTTTGGCCCATTTAAACCAAAGAAAACAACGCCTTCTGAGCGCGTAATTTTACGCGAATCGTAAATCACTTCTTGAAGCGGTAAATCGCAGGCCGTGCCTAGCAAACGGGCATGAATGACTTCACAAAATGCTGCTTGAGAAAGATGGAGTTTCATGAGAGCGCTTTTTGATAACAGCTTCGGCAAAGCGGTTGGTATTTTTCTACCGCCCCCACTAAAACTTGTTCTGTCTGAGCAACAGTTCGGTGCGAGAACTGTGCTAATTTTCCGCAATGTACACAAACCGCATGTACCTTGGTTACGTATTCTGCTATCGACATTAGGTGAGGCATAGGTCCAAAAGGAATGCCTTTGAAGTCCATGTCGAGGCCTGCGACAATGACACGCACTCCTTTATTGGCTAAATCTGTACAGACTTGTATGACCGCCTCATCAAAAAACTGGGCTTCGTCGAGCGCTACTATTTGTTCGCCGTCCCAGGATTCAAGCACTTCTGCTGCAGAAGCAAGGCGTTTGGCTTCAAGACGCTGTCCTTGATGACTCACAACCGCTTCTGTTGCATAGCGGTCATCGATACGCGGTTTGACCAGTAAAATGGTTTGCTTGGCAAATGCCGCGCGTCGCAATCGGCGAATCAGTTCTTCTGTTTTGCCAGAGAACATAGAGCCGCAAATCACTTCTATCCATCCTTGTTGACCGTTTTCTTTGGTAAATTGCTCTAAAAACATAGTGCTGTTGAATGAGATTGTGAAATGTTTTCTAATTTTGATTCGGTGGTGCAACGTGCCGCCAATTGCACGAAATTAATAAGATATAAGCAATGTCAGAAAAAAGTCCTTCTCTAATGATCAAAACAATTCTCGGACACCTCCAAACTGGTGTAGACAAACTTGAATCTGGGCAGCTCTCTCCAGAAGACATGGAATTATTAGTTGAGGACGCCAAAGAGCTATACGAGCGCATGATCATCTTGCGCTATAAAATATACGAAACCAATGTTTTAGGGGTTAGAGAACCGGTTATTTCGGCTAGTTTGCGCCAACCTGAAATCGAAACACCCATTGATTTATTTGGCGCAATCGATGAGCCAGCGCCTGCACCTGAATTTGAGGTCACTTTTGCAAATGACGAAAGCGAATATTCAAATGAAGCGATCTTCAATGACGAAATCGAAGAGGAACTCGAAGACGAAGTTGAACTTGAAGACGAAGAAGTGCAAAACGAAACTGTAGAAGCTGTTGAGCAATTAGAAGAGGTCATAGAAATGCCTGATGCCATTGAAACCGCAGATGAAGAGGTGATCGAAATTCAAGAAGAAACTCCACGTGAAGAAGAAACCCCACTTCCAGAAGAAGTAATTGAAGAACCAATCGTACACGAACTTCTAGAAGAACCTACCGAGAGTCCAAGTGCTCAAGCCTCAAACTGGGAACCTGAATTCTCCGCAGACCAACCCATCTGGATGGCAGAAATGGAAGCCAACATCCGCGACAACCGCAGTGTTTTCCCTCTTGAAAGCCTCATTGGCGCATTTACGCTCAATGAAAAGCTACAATTTATCAATGAACTCTTCGACGGTTCTTCGGACGATTTCTCGAGCAATATCAAACAGCTGGACCAATTAGCTTCCATGGACGCTGCCCGCAATATGCTTGCAGAGCTCTCTCAAACTTTCAACTGGGACACCGAGTCAGAAATTGTCGAGGATTTCATCTACAAAATCTGTCGCCGCTATGCGACTGGCGCATAGTTTCATTTTTTGCTTCTTGTTTCTTCTAGGATATAGTCAAACATATCCTTACAGAGAAACCATCGCCAAACTCTGTTCACCTGAATTTGCGGGTAGAGGTTACGTCGATGGCGGAAGAATTTTAGCTGCTAATTTAATTGCTGTAGAATTCAATAAAATAGGTCTCAAACCCTTCAATAAAAATTTCCAACAGCCATTTACCCTACCCGTCCAAACTTTTCCAGGAGCGTGCACAATTGCAATCGGTGAAGACACACTGCGTCCGGGTTTAGATTACCTTGTTGCACCGTCGTCTGCTGGCGTAATGCCTCAGTTTTTTAACCTCGTTTATTGCAATACCGCTACTTTATACAGAAGTGTCAATGCTTTTAAACCTTGCCCCGCTGATCGCATCTTGGTAGTCCAGACCTCGGGATTTGGCGGTGACACCAATAAAGTATTACAAGCTAGGCTTCAAGAACTCCAGAAATTTGCAGCAACAATAGAACTTACCTCTAGCAAGCTCACTTGGTCTGTGAGTCAAGAAGCAAGTCCTTACCCTGCTTTTCAAGTTCTAACGTCTGCTTTGTCCAACAAACCACAAAGTGCGTTCATCCACTTAGAAGCATTTTTCAATCCAAAATTCACCTCAAGTAATGTGATCGGCTATCTGCCTGCTGCCCAACAGGCAAAGAAAAAACCTTATTTAGTCATTACCGCACATTACGACCACCTCGGAAAGATGGGCAAAGACACCTATTTCCCTGGTGCCAATGACAACGCTTCTGGGGTCGGGATGCTGCTGTATCTCGCAAAAGAATTGAGTATTAAACGCAACCCGAACTTTAATTATGTTTTCATTGCATTTGGTGGCGAAGAAGCAGGGCTCGTTGGATCAAATTACTTTGTAAATCATCCGCTCTTCAAACTATCTCAAATTCGATTTCTGCTCAATACTGATATCATGGGCAGCGGAGAAGAGGGCATTACAGTTGTAAATGCAACCCTTTTCAAAACAGAATTTGATCGCTTGGTCGAAATGAACGAGGACGGAAACTTTCTGACTCAAGTCAAAGCACGAGGGCCAGCTGCTAATTCTGATCATTATTTCTTTACAGAAAGTGGTGTGCCAGCATTTTTTGTATACACGATGGGGCCAAATAAACATTATCACGATATCCACGACAAAGCCGAAGAATTGAGTTATGCGGCCTTTGAACCCCTCGCCAAACTTTTACTAGGTTTTATGCGCTCATTTTAGTCTTCTGACTAAATAGCTTGTCTGAAGGATCAGGACACTCAAGGAAAGCCCTAAAAGGTACAATACGAGCTCTACGCTTTGATTGGTGTAGATCAGCGCTAAGCTAGTTGAAAGATAACCCAACAACTGTGTAACACTTATGATCAGAAATCGAAAAGTCTGGGCAGTTTGCTCGCCATTATTACGCACAAATAAAATGGCTGCTGAAATGACGATCAGTAAAATCGAGGTGAGTTGGACACTCCATACTTGATGCATGGGCAGTTTAAAAACCTGCATCAAGGCAAGTAACAAAAAGACGACATGAACAGCCGTTAGCGTGGCCAAATAAGACCAAGGAGTAAGTTGCTTTTTTGAACTAGTCTTCACGGTTCAGCGAATTCACTTCTTTGATGATGAGATATAGACCTATACCCACCCCCAACAGGGCAAGCACAATTGTAAAAACCGTTGATGTATGGAACTGCTTATCGAGAAAAGTACCCAGCCAAGTAAAACCGCCAATGACAGCAGCCATTTGAAATGCGGCCGAACTCAGTTTAAGGTAAGCATTGTTAGAACCGTCTTTTTTAGTCATTGAAAGCAGCCTCTGTGTCGAGCTTAGGTGTGCTGACACCAGCGCGCATTACGCATGCGCCTTCGAAAAAGGCCCCCTCTTCGATGTGGAGTTTCATGGTTTGAATATCGCCTTTGATGCGCGCAGTTGAGCGCAAGACCAAAAGGTTTTCTACCATAAGCTGACCGTCCATGGCGCCATCGATTTCAGCGTTTACACAAACAAGGTTGCCATTGATTTTACCCGAAGTACCGATGATAACGCGTCCGGCGCAAGAAACGTTGCCGTTCACCTCACCTTCTAGGTGAATGTTTGTGTCGGAAGTGAGGTCTCCGTTGATTTCTGTACCGGCAATAATGCGGTTCGTGCGGTCTGTGTTGTCAGGTTGTTGAGAACCTCCGAAAATGTCTTTTCTTAGCATGTTGCTTAGTAATTGTCGATGAAAAATCCTTTATATTCATCAAATTTCGAGGTTTCTATCAACTTTTTCAAATTTTCTTGATTGATAATGAAAATTTTATTGTTTTGGTAGTCATCTAAATACTCAGCTCCGGCCTTATAGGCATTGAGGAAATCCCATGCAATTTTGGTTGTAGGGAATTCGGCCACAAGTACAAAATTCTTTTCGTCGAGGGTAGTTTTAACGCTTGCTTTCACCTTTGCTGTTTTAAAGGCTTTGGTAGAAAAATTAGCAACTGCTGTGCGCAGATCGTCGGCGTCTTCATCTTCGTCGAGCAAAACGATGACATATTGAGGGACATTTGGAATGTCGACAAAAATAGATTGCGCTTTGGCTGCCTGTGTTACCTCAAATTTAGAGTACCCTTTTTTCAGGATTTCAAGCATTTCTTTGGCACGAGTAGCTTGATCCGATTTTGGTTTTTCGTCGATGATGCGCTGCAAAAGAGGAACGAGTACTTGCTTATCTGCGGTTTGCTGACCTACAGCTAATGCATTGAGCAACAAATACTCTGGCCTGTAAGCATTGGCAGGGTCGTTGTCTATGATTTGTTGAGTGGCGCTTTGCACCTGAGCAAAGTATCCTTGGTCATACTTCTTGAGCAATGCAAGATAGGCTTCTTGGTCCTTTTGGGCACTCAATTTTTGCTTGACATAAAAATCTGGGTCCTTGAAATACTTTGCCGCATCGGAACTTGGATATTTCTTGAGAATGTATTGACGGTATTTGTCGGCATCGGAGGTCGTTTCGTAAATTTTGAACAACTGGAATGCTGCAGAAAGGTCTGTAGGGTGGTCTAGATTTTTATCTAGGATGGCGAGAAATTGAGCTGCCGCTAGTTCTGTTTCGTTGAGAATTTCTTTATACAAGACGCCCGAGGTATAAAGCGCCTCTAACAAACGCTCCTGAGATGCTTTGAGTGCTTCTGGTGTGAGCGGGATATTCTTCATGAGGCTTTCAACTGAAAGGGAGTCTTTTTGATTTGAAGAAGCTTGAGACAGGGTGCTATCTTGGTCTTGAACTGAGATATTTGCGTTCAGAACAACGCGCTCACTGCGGCGCCAGTCATCGGTATTTTCTCGAATACCCCAGTTTTTACGAAACTCATTGTAGCCTTCTTCGCGCAATTTAGGGTTGTTGAAAATAAACTTGTTGCTATTGGCATTTGTATTTGTCGGCTGGCTCTGTTGGAGCGCGAGCAATTTGGCAGCCTCAAGTTCTTTGCGGCGTTGCTCATCTCGCTTGATTTGCTTGAGTGTCTCTTTGAGAAAATCTTCACGGTCTTTTTCCGAGAGGGCGGCAATCTTTTGGACAGAATCTTCGAATTGCGCTATTTCGATCGCTTTTACTAAGTCAGCTAACTTCGTTGCCTTGCTTTTAATTTGCTCACCATTCGGATAATCGTCGGTGATGAAGCGAGCACTTGAATCGTAATATTTTTGAGCGTAAACGAAATTCTTTTCTTGAAACGAGATATCTCCTAACTTCTCATATGACTGAGCGCGCTGGCGTTTGTTGTTATTGGAATAAAATGCGGATGAGGTCAGGTGAGATTTAGCAAGGGGCTTGTTGCCTTTATTGAGCTCCATGAGCGCCATTGCGTAATAAATCTGGTCTTTAAAAGTCGCGTTTTTAGCATCGCGCAGCATTTTTTGGAGATCGGCCATAAGGCGTTCGTCTCCACTAACGATGGCGCGATTGAGACGCGCATTGAACGCGATGTCGGGCGCTGCAGCTGCCCTGAAAGCTTTGCCGTAGTGCGTAGCTGCTTCGGGTAATTTATTTTGCTGTTGGTATACCTGAGCTAAAATGTAGTGCAACCTCGTTTTCTCTTTGGCGTTAGGGCATTTTTGAATAGCCATTTCTAGACCTTCAATAGCGACGTCGTATTCTCTGCGACGAAGAGCGAGGTCGGCATAGGCGCGATGAATTTCAAATTGCAACGTCCTGGACATCTGAGGCCCAGCTTCGGGATTTTTCTTGCGCAAAAATGGAATGTAATCTGTGAACTGCTTATCATTTTGGATTTCAGCGCGTTCGTTGAGCGCATCTAGAATGAGTTTGGCATCGGCATATTTGCGCTGTTCGATATAAATTCTGGCAATCCAGAGACTGGCAATGTAAGAACTTGGATCTTTTTCAAAAAAGCGCTTCACAAACTGAAAGTTGTCAAGGGCTTTTGAGTAGTCTCGTCTGTAAAAATAGGCTTCGCCGACAGTGAGCCAATTTTCATCGATCCATTTGTTGTATTCTACCGTTTTGTAGAACATGTTTTCTGCGGTGGGCATGCTGTGATTGAGGATCACTTTTGCACATTTGACAACAGCGGTATCAATTGCCGGCAGCATCCCTTTGACTTCTTTCTCATTGGGTACCGGGAACACAGGAAGCAAAGCATAAAAATCTTCTTTGCGTCCGTCTTGGTAGGTCTTTAATGAAACGCGAAGTAATTCTTTGGCATTGAAATGGCCGTTGTATTTGGCCGTAGTTTGGTGATAAAAACGATTGAGGGGAGTGTTGTTTTCTGTAGAACAAGCCCATGACAATAGGAGCAACAGCGATGTCAGTATAAAGTAAAGGCTTGAGCGCATGAACAATGAAAGGCGTTATAACGCAAAAATTGCGTTTTTAGTATTTAGTTTAGGCAATATTGGTAAAGACCTGCTGGATGTCGTCGTCGTCTTCAATTTTGTCGAGCATTTTTTCGATGTCTATTAACTGTTCTTCGGAGAATTCAACAGGGCTCGTTGGTATGCGCTTGAGGCTAGATTTTTGAACTTCAATTTGCATGTCTTCGAGTGCTTTGGCGATGGTACCAAATGAGGTGTAGTCGCCGTAAACAACAATGTGTTCTTCTTCGACGTCAATTTGTTCGCAACCAGCATCGATGAGCTCTAGCTCTAGCATTTCAGGGTCAATTTCTGGGGTTTTGGCGATTTCAAAAACGCTTTTGCGAGCAAACATGAATTCCATAGAGCCGTTCGGTACTACAGCGCCGCCTGCCTTATTGAAATAAGACTTTACGTTAGCCACCGTGCGCGTTGGGTTGTCTGTGGCACATTCCACATAAACTAAAACGCCGTGAGGGCCTTTTCCTTCATAGTTGACCTCTGTAAAAGATGCAATATCTTTTTGAGCGGCGCGTTTGATCGCCGACTCGATATTGTCTTTGGGCATGTTCTCGGACTTCGCGTTTTGAATAGCGGTGCGGAGTTTGGCGTTGGTGCTGGGGTCCATGCCGCCTTCTTTAGCGGCCATAGTGATGGCTTTACCTAGTTTTGGAAACATTTTGGACATTTTGTCCCAACGTTTTTCTTTTGCTGCTCTGCGGTATTCAAATGCTCTTCCCATAATGCGGATACTTTTGGGCAAAAGTAAGGAATTCGCAAGGAAAATTCAAGAGAGTGCGCAGCCCTTTAGGCCAAAATCTGCTCGATGTAGTTAAGTAACGGCTCTTTGCCAAAACCAGACTCACTTGAAGTAGTGAATACAGGTGGCATTTCTGCCCAATACTTGAGCATCTCCTTTTTGTATTTCGCTAAGTTTTTTTGGAGCGCTGTACTTGATAACTTATCGATTTTAGTAAAGACCATAGAAAACGGTAAGCCCTTTTCACCACACCAGTTCATGAACTCTAAGTCAATCTTTTGCGGCTCTAAGCGTGCGTCTAGCAAGACGAAGATATTAAATAGGGTTTCGCGCTTGGTGAGGTAGTCTGCAATAAAGCGCTCAAATGAACTGCGCTGTGTGCGACTCACTTTGGCATAGCCGTAGCCTGGTAAATCAACTAAATACCAATGTTCATTGATTAAGAAGTGATTGATCAGTTGGGTTTTGCCCGGCGTTCCGGAAGTTTTGGCTAAGCCTTTTTTAGACGTTAACATATTGATCAACGAGGACTTACCTACGTTTGACCTTCCGATAAATGCGAATTCAGGTTTGCCGTCTAGCGGACACTTGCTGACCTCGGTATTGGAAATAGTAAATTCTGCGCTTTTGATTTGCATCTTGCAAAGTTACTTTAAACTTTTATTTTTGCAGCCGTTGCGAACAATCTATCTTAAAGGTTGTTAGGGTTTGACTAGATAGCAAATGGCAGAGTATAAAATAAAAGATATCGAAATCCTGACGGGAATCAAAGCCCACACCATTCGCATATGGGAAAAGCGCTACGGAATGCTCATTCCAGACCGCACTGACACCCAAATCAGGACCTACACCGACGCAGATTTATCCTTTTTACTCAATGTGAGTTTATTGAACAAAAAAGGCGTCAAAATATCGAAAATCGCCACAATGGGCACTACGGCAATCCACAACATGGTTGCCGAAATCCGACTCAATTCTTCCATAGACAACGCCGAGGAAAAGCTCATTTTAGCGCTTCTTGAACTCGACGAACAACTCTTCAGAAATACCCTCAACGACCTCATCAAAAACAAAGGACTTGAGGCAACCTTTTCAGAAAACCTCATTCCTTTCCTCGATCGCATTGGCGTCATGTGGTTGGTAAACAGCATTACGGCCGCCCAAGAACATTTCATTTCAAACCTGATTCGTCAAAAGGTCATTACAGAAATCGATAAACTACCGATTCCGCCCAAGTCTACAGAAAGTGTTTTGCTCTTTTTACCAGAACACGACTGGCATGAAATCGGCTTGCTTTTCTATCAATATTTGCTCCGCTCCAAAGGGCACTATACGTATTACTTAGGTCAAAGTTTACCTTACGATTCGCTTGTAGATTGCATCGAAAGACTCAAGCCTACAGTTGTGTTGAGTAGCTGGCTCACCGCAGTTGACCAACATTTTATTGTCGGGTACTTCAAGCAACTGCACAACGATGCACCAGAAGTGCGTTATATTGCAGGTGGCGCGCAAATTCATACGCACTCCGAGGCACTCAAAGGCCTCATTACTGAAGTGAAGAATTCTGCTAGTTTGCTCTCTCTTTTTGCTTAGAGTACAATATTGACAATCTTGCCATGCACCACAATAACCTTCTTAGGCGTTTTGCCTTCGAGCCATTTTTGAGTTTCGGGTTTGTCCAAAATATGCGCTTGAACTTCCTCGATAGATAAGGAGAGGTCTAGCGTGGCCTTGTAGCGCATTTTACCATTAAACGAAACCGGATAATCAAAACTTGATTCTTGTAAATAGCTTTCGTCAAATACAGGATAAGTTGCATTAAAAATACTCGAGGATGCCGGTTGCAATTGAGACCAAATTTCTTCGCAGATATGCGGCGCATAAGGTGCCATAAGAATGGTCAGTTGCTCGAGAATGTGGCGATTATTACACTTTTGTTCGGTGAGTTCGTTGACGCAAATCATAAAGCTAGACACCCCCGTATTAAAAGAGAAACGCTCGAGGTCATCGGTGAGTTTCTTGATGGTTTTGTGTAGCGTTTTGAGCGCTGCTGGGCTCGGTTGGGCATCGCTAACCTCGAACTGGCCATTGAGGTGAAACAAACGCCAATATTTTTTAAGAAAGCCGTGTACACCCGTAATTCCTTTGGTATCCCAAGGCTTGCTTTGTTCGAGCGGCCCTAGGAACATCTCGTACATTCGGAGGGTGTCAGCACCGTATTTCTCACAAAGATCATCTGGAGTAACCACGTTATACCATCGTTTAGACATTTTGTCTACTTCTCTCTTGACCACTACTTTTCCGTCTGTATTACAAACAAATTCTTGTTGTGCATATTGCGGCTGCCAAGCTTTGAGTGCGTCGAGCTGGATGCTGTCGTCGTCGTTGAGTAAGTCAATGAGGATACGCACTTCTCGGAACCCTTCGGTAGAAGCAGGTAGCATGTCCATTGAGTACATTTTTTGATCCGGACCAATGTAAGCAATCGCAGATTTTCCGAGGATCATGCCTTGATTGATGAGTTTGGCAAAAGGTTCGTCGAACTGCAGGTATCCGAGGTCATAGAGGGCTTTTGTCCAGAAGCGTGCATAAAGCAAATGGCCCGTTGCGTGTTCTGAACCACCAATATATAAATCAACCTGATTCCAATATGCTAGCTTTTGTGGGTCTGCAAATGCGGCTTGGTTGTTGGGGTCCATGTAGCGCAAGAAATACCAAGAGCTTCCTGCCCAACCTGGCATGGTATTGTATTCCATGCGCTCACCTAACTGACAAGACCATGCTTCTTTGGCGGCTCTGGCCAAAGGCGGCTCGCCATCTGCTGTAGGTAAATAAGCGTCTACTTCGGGCAAAGTGATGGGTAGCATTTCGTCGTCGACGAGCTGTGGCAAACCATCTTGGTAATAAACCGGGAAAGGTTCGCCCCAATAACGCTGGCGAGAGAATACTGCGTCTCTAAGGCGGTAGTTAGTCTTGCCCTTACCAATGCCTTTTGCTTCAATAGCGGCAATTGCTTTTTCCATGGCGGATTTGGTATCCAGGCCATTCAAAAAATCTGAATTGGCAATAACCGCATCCTTTTCGGCATAGGCCATTTCGGAGATGTCTTTATCGGCGAATATAGAAGGAATTGGAAGGCTGAAATGCTTGGCAAAATCGTAGTCGCGTTGGTCGCCACATGGGACAGCCATAACGGCGCCAGTGCCATAAGATGCCAAAACGTAGTCTCCGATCCAGATAGGAATTTCTTGCCCTGTGAATGGATGCAAGGCGTATGCGCCCGTAAAAGCGCCGGTGATATTCTTGACGTCGGCCTGACGGTCTCGCTCGGTTTTGAGCGCGGCTTGCTGTTGGTAAGTAGCCACTTCATTTTGTTGAGACGGCGTGCAAATTTGGGCCACAAAAGGGTGTTCCGGGGCCAAAACCATGAAACTGACCCCAAAAATAGTGTCGGGGCGGGTGGTAAAGACCTCTATTTGCAATGCTGAATCTTTGACTGCGAAATGTACGCTTGAGCCCTTAGATTTTCCAATCCAGTTGCGCTGCTGTTCTTTGAGGGCGTCGGTCCAGTCAATACGGTCTAAGCCTTCTAGCAAGCGCTCAGCATAGGCCTTGATGCGCATAGACCACTGCATCATGCGCTTTTGTTCTACGGGGTGGCCACCGCGCTCAGAAACGCCATTTACAATTTCGTCATTGGCTAAAACTGTACCCAAAGCAGGGCACCAATTGACCCAGCTCTCTGCAAGATATGCCATGCGGTAATTTTGCAAAACCGCTTCTTTCTGTGCGGCACTGAACGATGCCCATGTTGCAGCGTCAAAAATTTCTTCTTGGTCACTCACCGCTTTTACCTGCTCATTACCTTCAGTTTCAAAGATGGAAGTGAGCTTAGATATCGGTTCAGCTTTATTGCTCGATTCATCGTAATAAGCATTGAAAAGCTGCTTGAAGATCCATTGGGTCCATTTGTAGTAGGACGGGTCAGAAGTGCGCACCTCGCGATCCCAGTCGAAACTAAAGCCCATGAGGTCGAGTTGTTCGCGGTAGCGGGCAATATTATCTTTAGTGGTGATTGCAGGGTGCTGACCGGTCTGAATGGCGTATTGTTCGGCTGGCAAACCAAATGAGTCATAACCCATAGGGTGCAATACATTGAACCCTTTTAAACGCTTGTAGCGAGCAAAAATATCAGAAGCGATGTAACCGAGCGGATGGCCCACATGCAAACCTGCTCCGGATGGATACGGGAACATGTCGAGGACATAAAACTTAGGTTTGTTGGGGTCTTCGGTAACTTGATATGTTTTGCGCTCCTGCCAAATTTGACGCCATTTGGCTTCGATTGCGTTGAAAGTGTAGTCCATGTTTGCTAATAGAAAGCACAAAGATACAAAGCTTGTGCTTAACGCAATAGAAAGTAGATGCCAAGAACCAAAAGCAATGCATCATAAGAGCGTTTAGGCAAATGAAGTTCCCGCCTCATCACCAATAAAGCAAGCATGATCCAAACCCAAGGGAGGCCCAACAAAAATGAAGCAAATGAAAATAAAAAGACGATCAGAAAACCTGCTTGTTTCGCACCAAGTAGGCCGACTAAAGTGGTTATTTTACCGCTGTCTTCATCGATGTCTTCTAAATCTGCTTGCAAGCTCAAGGCCAAATAAAACACCAAAAACGCCGCATTGAATAAATTCCAAGACCCCAACATAGCTGGAATAAAGTTCAGCTGGATAAACCACATACACGGAATCAAAACATTTTTAAGTAAAGGGATCTGGCGCCATTTAGCTCCTCTTTCATATTGACTTGCAAGTACCAACTGCAACAGCAAGAATAACCAAAACCAAACAAAAGGAATAAGGGCTTGATATGCCCAAATATAAAGTGCTGAGCTGAAAATCAAGAAAATCAATTGAAAACGCTTGTATTGCGCAAACTGCATCCAAAAATATACTTGGCCAACCAGTAAGCCGTTGATGCTTGCGGCAAAAACCTGATGATTAGTCAAGCCTTTTGGGCCGTTGCTGTAAACCAATAAGCCTAAGCTATAGACCGCAACAAAAATGGCCAATAAGCTATTGCGCAATAAGCTATTTCTCAATGGCATCTGTGATTCTTTCTATCGGAATTTGCGCGACACAAGTACAGTTGAGACCTGCAGCACATTGCTTGCAATTTGGATCGTATTCTAGTGCTCTAGACGAAACCCCCAATGCGGCCCAGCGGCCTAGATGAATTGGCTTTCGGCTGGCAAATAAGCCGATGGCCCGAATACCCGTGAGCCCTGCCAAATGATATGGACCCGTTGAACATGCAACCAATGCTTTGGACTTGGAAATCACGCTTATAAACGTAGTGAGGTCCCATTTTCCGGAGGCATCGCTGATCCTCGGATGTAATGGTATAGAAGCACGAAAATCAGCTCCTTCTTTTTCCGTTCCTGTAAAAATGACAGTATAATTTTTCTCAGCTAAAGCCAAAGCCAATTCCTTGTATTTTTCCATAGGATATTCCACCCCACTCCCATTTGACTTCGGGTGCAATAAAACCGTATTTCGCCAATCTTGATTTAACAGGGCATGGCTTAATTCCGGAGTCTTGAATTTCAAGCTTTTTGAAAGTTCTATAAGAGAAGGCGTCAGCGTTAGCCCTAACGGAGCAAGTAATTTGAAATTCAATTGCGACTCATGTAATTCTGATCGTTTGCGCGAAAAACGAGGCCGCTGGTTACAAGTAAAAAGATGAAAAAAGCGATGAGCGGTGCCAATGCGCATTGGTATCTTGGCGTGCTTGCACCATTTTGCAACCGTTTTATTTGGAAATAAATGAATGACGACATCAAATTTCCCGAGTTGTGTATCGCGCTCAAGTGAAGAGGATTGTTCGAGTTGCTCTAGCGTAATTATTTGTGAGATGGGCTCAAAACAGGCCACAACTGCTCGCGTATATGACCTACAAAGATAAGTGAGTTCGGCGGCAGGAAAAGCAGCTGCAAGTGCTTGGCAGACCGGAAGCGTGAGGCAGACGTCTCCGATGGCATCTGTGCGGCTAATTAAAATTCTCTGCGGTTTATGCATGGCGCCAAAGTTGTCTGAGTAGCGCGTATTTTTGCTGCGTCGCATATGCGCTTCTTATGGCAATTAGCCATCCGGCTTTTCCGTCTAAAAAACCTGTTTTGATAAGATATGACTTCAGAAATTGCGCCGCCACTTTCATGTATAATTTGACAATACCACAACGAACTTTCCTTATAAATAATTCTTTCGCTGCAATTTGAGAAAAATAAGCGATTTGTTTGAAATGATCTTCCTTGGTATAATATGAGTAATGCAATAGGTCGCCTTTTAAATGCTGTACTTTGATGTCCTCACTTGGTAAAAGTTGGTCGTGCGGATTGATTCCACCCCATTTGACATCCAATCTTGAGGCCAAGCGCAGTTTGGTATCTGGATACCAACCGCTGTGTTTGATCCAAGTTCCGCAATAATTCGTGAGGCGATTGAATGTGTAGGCGCCGCGATCAGGCAAACTAGATTTGATTTGTAAAATAGATTGCTTCAACTCAGGGGTCAGTGCTTCATCGGCATCTAGCGATAAAATCCAGGGATGTTGGGCTCTATTGAGTGCTTCATTCTTTTGCTGAATATGACCTTCAAAAGGATGTTGCTCAAAACGAGCCCCATGTTTCAAGCAAATAGCTTCGGTTTCATCCGTAGAAAAGGAATCAAGAACAAAGATTTCATCGCAAACATCTTGAAGTGATTCCAAACAGCGACCGATATTTCGGGCTTCGTTGTAAGTGATGATGACGCCAGAAATTTTCATCGGGATTTATTTGATGCGAATGCGCTGCCCTACATCTATGCTGTTGACGCGAATTCCTGGATTGAGCCGCTGAAGTTGGGCTTGGGTGAGGTTATGGCGCTGCGCGATCTTGCCAAAAGTGTCGCCCGGACGCACCGTGTAGTATTTCTTGACTGGTGGCGGTGGCGGCGTTGGTGTTGGTGTAGTTTGCTGAACCTGAGTTTGTTGAACCTGAGTTTGGTTGGTGTATATAGTCAATTTTTGACCCACATAAATATTAGTGGTGCGCAATGCATTCCACTCCATTAATTGCTCAATAGAAACGCTGTATTTCAGAGCAATTTGGCGTAGATTCTCGCCGCTCTTCACTTTGTGGTAAAGCAGGCTGTTTGTTGGAGGAGCCGTGGCTTGCAAGGTATCTATTTGAGGAGCGACAATGATGGTGGAATCTTTTTGTGTAGAATCTTGGCCCACTACTGGTGCAGGAATAATGGGTTTAGGATGGTAAATGGCCTCTTCGAGTAGGTACAATGAATCTTCAAAACTCACCAATAAACCAATTTTGTCGAGTGGGCCTGTTACGCAACGAGCAGGACTCATTTTAGGAATAAAAGTTGTTTTGTAAACAGGATTGAGGCTTTGAATTTCTGTGAGGTCCCAATCGACGAGCTTTGCAATGGTTTGCATGTGTACGCCGCTTTTCACGCACATGGTGTCTAGCTGCGCATTATGGATCTTGGCCTCCATTGGAATGATGTTGTATTCGGCATGATAGGTCATCATGTAGGCCGCAGCAATAAAATTCGGCACATAACCTTGCGTTTCCGCAGGTAAAAAAGGCCTGACCTCCCAATAAGTGGTTTTACCTCCAGACTTGCGTATGGCATGGTTCACATTGCCTGGGCCTGCGTTGTAGGCCGCCAAGGCTAAGTTCCAGTCGCCATATATACCGTAAAGTTGTTTGAGGTAACGACAAGCTGCGTCAGTGGCTTTTTCTGGATCCATGCGCTCGTCTATGTACGAGTTTTCTTCGAGGCCAAAATAGAGCCCTGTTTTGTACATAAATTGCCATAATCCGAGTGCTCCTGCCCTGGATTTAACCTGCGGTCTTAGGCCACTTTCGATAACTGATAAAAAACGCAATTCTAATGGCAATCCGTATTCAGTGAGCTTCTCTTCGAATAAATCAAAGTAGAGAGCCGAACGGCCTAGCGCTACGCGAATAAAGCCCCTGCGCTGTGCTGCAAAGAATTTAATTGTCGAAAGTGTGGCTGAATTGCAATCGAGCTGAAAAGGCGTGAGTTCGTTCATTTTGGCCAAGCGGGCACAAATAACGGAATCTGAAAAAGTTGGGATTTGCCCTGGCGCGTAATTCAGTGCCGTGATGATGGAATCGTACTTATTGGAATTCGCGTAATCGGCGTAAAATAAATTGAGGCTTTGCTGTACGGTATTGACAAATGGGTCCGGATCGAGGGAATCAGATGGACGTACGAGATGGGCAGGCTTTTGCGCAACGACAAGAGAAGTTGAAACCATTAGAACGAGTACGCAAAGCCATTTCATCATAGCACTGCTTGTATTTGATGTGCGGCATGAAAAAGTAAGTCTTCTTCAAAGTCACGAGCCATGAGTTGAATGCCAAATGGCAAACCATTGCTGTGTACGCCAAACGGAATACTGATTGCAGGATTACCTGTTAGGTTGGCATGTACCGTGAAAATATCTTGCAAATACATTTGAATTGGGTCTTTGACCGCATTAAGTTCAAAGGCAGTTGTGGGTGTAGTTGGAGACAAAAGAACGTCACATTCGCTCAAAAGCGCAGTTGTGCGGTCTTTGAGCACACGGCGGACCTGTTGGCCTTTGGTATAATAAGCGTCGTAGTAGCCATGAGATAGAACGAAAGTACCGGTCATGATGCGACGCTGTACCTCTGGGCCAAAGCCTTCGCTGCGCGACTTCACATAGGTTTCTTCTACGCCCTTTGCATCTGCGCTACGGTAACCGTAATGAACGCCATCAAAGCGAGACAAGTTGGACGAGGCCTCTGCTGTCGTAAGGACGTAATAAGTTGGAACCATGTAGTCGAGATATGGAAAGCTTACCTCTACAATTTGGTGTCCGTCTTTGCGCAGTGCCTCCAAGGTTGTTTCTAATTTTTGTTTGATCTCAGGATCAAGACCAGGATGCGTAAGGCACTCGGCCAATACGCCAATTTTAAGCTTCCCAGGAAGATTGGTTCTTACTTCATTGGGTTCGCTTGAGCTCGTTGCATCATATGGGTCTTCACCTGCAGTGAGTTCTAGCAACAATTGGGTGTCTTTTAAATCATTGGTAAAGTAGCCAATTTGATCAAAAGACGAGGCATAGGCGATGAGCCCATAACGGCTCAACCGACCATAAGTTGGTTTAATTCCGAATGTGCCGGTCCAGGATGCAGGCTGACGGACTGATCCGCCGGTGTCAGAACCGAGCGAAACCGTACACAAATGAGCAGAAACCGCTACCGCGCTACCGCCGGAAGAACCTCCGGGAACGTAGTTTGGTTTCCAGTTATTTTGAACAGGACCAAATGCTGAATTTTCATTCGAGCTTCCCATAGCGAATTCATCGCAATTGAGACGGCCAATGACAATAGCGTCTTGGTCTATGAGGCGCTGAAGCACCGTTGAAGTGTAAATGGATTGAAAACCAGCTAAAATCTTTGACGATGCGGAGACTTTGTGGTCTTTGTAACAGATGTTGTCTTTGATACCGACAATGACACCTGCAAGTTTGCCTGCTGTACCTGCTTTGATTTTCTGATCTACTAATAGCGCCTGAGCCCTCGCTGAATCAGAAAATACTTCCAAAAAAGCATTGAGATGCTGATGAGCTTCGATGCGCGTAAGGTGTTCCTCAACGAGGTCAAAAGCCGTTTTGCCAGAATGCAAGGCCTTCTGAATCTCTGCGATTGTACGATACATGCAGTTATTTTTCTTCTTTAGAAATCTCAGTTGAAGTCTCTGAAGCGTTGTTTTCGCCTTTGGAAGCGTCTTTGAATTCTTTAACGCCTTTACCAAGACCACGCATAAGTTCTGGAATTTTTTTACCTCCGAAGAAAAGTAAAACTATAACGAGGATGAGAATGATCTCTGTTGGTCCAAATTTGCCCATAATTACTTTATTTAGTGTCTTACAAAATTAATGAAAATTAGCCTTGCCGCTTGGACCTTACAATTTTCTTGCCACTTCTACCTCTTCATAAGCCTCGATGATATCGCCAATTTTGATATCGTTGAACTTGTCGATGTTCAGACCACACTCATAGTTGTTTTTCACCTCTTTGACGTCGTCTTTGAAGCGCTTTAAGGAGCCTAAGCTGCCCGAATGAACCACAATTCCGTCGCGGATAAGGCGAATTTTGGAACTGCGCTTGATGATGCCGTCGAGGACGTAACAACCTGCAATGGTACCCACTTTGGTAATCTCGAAGGTTTCGCGAACTTCGGCAGAACCCAGGACTTTCTCTTCGATATCTGGAGATAGCATCCCTTCCATTGCGGCCTTGATTTCTTCGATAGCCTTGTAGATAACGGAGTACATACGGATGTCAATTTGCTCTGTTTCAGCCAATTTGCGCGCTGGCAAGGTTGGTCGAACCTGGAAGCCAACGATAATGGCATCAGAGGCGGAAGCCAAGTTGACATCGGCTTCTGTAATCGCACCAACACCTTTGTGAACGATGTTGACTTGGATTTCTTCTGTCGATAAATTGAGCAAGGAATCAGAAAGTGCTTCGATAGAACCGTCGACATCACCTTTGACAATGATATTGAGTTCTTTGAAGTCTCCGATAGCCAAACGACGACCGATTTCGTCGAGGGTAATGTGCTTGGTTGTACGCAAGCCCTGCTCGCGGTATAGTTGTTCGCGTTTTTGTGCGATTGACTTCGCTTCTTTTTCGTCGTCTAAGACGTTGAATTTGTCACCAGCGCTAGGGGCTCCGTTGATACCGAGTACTGACACGGGTTGAGCAGGCCCAGCTTCTTTGAGCGCCTGACCATGTTCGTCGTGCATGGCGCGAACGCGACCGTAATAACGACCAACGAGGATGACGTCGCCGATGCGCATCGTACCTGCCTCAACTAACATGTTGGTTACGTAACCTTTTCCTTTATCCAAAGAAGATTCAATCACGGTACCAACCGCATTTTTCGCAGGATTTGCTTTGAGGTCGAGTAATTCGGCTTCTAAAAGTACTTTATCTAGAAGTGCGTCGATATTCAGGTTTTGCTTCGCAGAAATCTCTTGAACTTGGTATTTTCCACCCCAGTCTTCGACGAGGATATTCATGGCTGAAAGCTGCTCGCGGATGCGGTCAGGACTAGCTCCTGGTTTGTCTATTTTGTTGATCGCAAAAATCATAGGGACATTAGCCGCCTGTGCGTGCGAAATCGCTTCTTTTGTTTGTGGCATGACGTCGTCATCTGCCGCTACAATAATGATGGCAACGTCGGTAACTTGCGCACCGCGGGCACGCATCGCTGTAAAGGCTTCGTGACCTGGTGTATCGAGGAAGGTCATTTTGCGTCCGTCCTTGAGCAAAACGGAATAAGCACCGATGTGCTGGGTAATACCACCCGCTTCCCCTTCGGTAACGTTCGCATTGCGAATGCGGTCTAGTAAAGAAGTTTTACCGTGGTCAACGTGACCCATTACGGTAATAATTGGCGGACGTGCAATGAGGTCTTCTGGTTGGTCTTCTACGACGGTGATCGCGTCTTGTAATTCTGCACTGATGAATTCGGTTTCGAAGCCAAATTCGTCTGCCACAATTTGAATGGTTTCGGCATCAAGTCTTTGGTTGATTGATGCGAAAATCCCTAAGGACATACAAACTGAGATGACTTGCGTAGGCTGTACGTTCATCATGGAAGCGAGCTCAGAAACGGTAACAAACTCTGTGAGTTTGAGTGTTTTTTCTTCGAGCTCTGCCATTGCCATTTCTTCTTGGCGACGTTGTGCGTAGTTATCTCGCTTCTGACGGCGATTTTTAGAGGCCTTAGACTTACCGCCTTGATTCGACAAACGAGCAAGGGTTTCTTTGATCTCTTTTTGGATATCTTGTTCTGAGATCTCGGCTTTTTCTGTCTTTGGCTTATTTTGGTTGTTTGGCGTATTGCCAACTTCTACTTTCTTGATGCGCTTGCGTTTGCGTTTCGAGTTGGCGTCTTCTGATGAAGATGCAACTGGCGTGCGCGGACGCTCTACTGGGAGTTCGATTTTGCCTAATACAGTAGGGCCTGAAAGGGTTTGTCGCGTAACGCGAATGGTTTCAATTTCAGGAGCTTTTTCAGGAGTAGCTTCAGCAACTGGCGCAGCAGGTGCGGGTGCAACGGGTTCTTCCACAGGTGCGGGAGATGTTGGCGCTGCTTGCTTTTCTGCGACTTTTTCTTTTTTCTTGTCAGGGCGCGTACGCTGGTTAATGGCGTCGAGGTCGATTTTGCCGACTACATTGACTTTGTTCTCAGTTGGTTCTGCTTTTGTTTCCGCAGCAGCGGGCTCTTCTTGAATAGGAGCTGCCGCAACTTTTGTTTCAGGCGCCTTAGTTGGGGCATCGCTGAGAACTTGACGCTTGATTTCTTCTAGGTTGATATCTTCGTCGTCTTCATCTTCCACAATTGGAGCACTGGTAGGCTCATCTTGTGGTTTGTCTTTCAACGATAAAGATTCTCGCTTCTCGCGACGCAATGCAGCTTTAGACTGCTCTTTCATGCTTTGGTCTGCAGCAAATTCACGACATAAAATATCATAGTGCTCCTGCTCCAAACGAGATGTTGGAGTGGGATCAATGACAATGCCTTTTGAACCTAAGAATTCGACGATTGTCGGTATTCCTACATTCAATTCTCCTGCTGCTTTTCCTAAACGAATCGGTTTTCCCGCCATAATCTACTGTTGCGCTCCTTATTGGTATTAAAGTTATTCAAATTCCGCTTTCA
>JACCDV011001458.1_pt1 | contig 110586 bp, 67 predicted proteins | sample 7446131 | NCBI WGS metagenome assembly JACCDV01 (sample SAMN15323448, study PRJNA562643) | freshwater metagenome | isolation source: river surface water | place: USA:Blue River Watershed | collected 2017-08-17 | reverse complement strand
GCCTTTCTAAATGCAGCTTCTGCAATTTGTAGGAATTTCTTGTCTAGATTGAAAAAATCTTTCAAATGAATTTCTTTGGCGGTCTTTTTATCAAAATGATAATAACCTACACCGTATGAGCCGTGTGCACCTCCTTGATAGGTACTCGACTCCGATTTTAAGGTGGCGAACCCTGGTCTTTCTGCAGCAATTTGATAAGTTTCCCAGAGCCCCCAAACCATATTCATTTCGTCTTCATCATAGCGTTTGGATTCTTTTTTGAAGGCGAGCAAGGCCTGATGAAAGAGCTCTTTATTCAATGGAGCGGTATAAGGCGCTTGTTCTTCTGGTTTATAAAGGCTATTGCGAATCAAATGATTAATGGCTAATTGCCATTTTTCTAGCTTAGCCGTTTCATCGTAGATTTGATACGTAATTTTTGACCATTCTTTATCCCATTTTTCAACAACTTTCTTTTTTGAAATGAGCACGCTGTCTGCGCCAGAAAGGATAAAAGCGGTGTCTGTGGGGTTCAGTGCTTTGGCTTGAACCTCTGTTTCTTTTGGTTCTACCCCTTCTTTTACTTTTAGAACTTCTTTTTTGGATTTAGCTTCGGTCTGGCATGCAAATGCCAGTAATATGGCAAGCGCAAAGGTAGAAATGATATTAAGCTTCATTTGTTGATTTTTTAGTTGCCTTCACTATCAAGTAAATTCCGGCAATTACAAGAGGAATACTGAGGAGCTGACCGGTGTTGAGGGGTAAGGTGTAGTCGCGGGCGGTTTGGCCGAGTTTGAAAAATTCGCAAATAATGCGCGAACCAAAAATGAGGATCAGGAAACTGCCAAAAACAAAGCCTGGTTGCTGCCATTTTTTGAGTTTCCAATAGAGGTAAAGCAAGATGCCAAAGGAGATGAAATAACAGATGGCCTCATAAAGCTGCGCTGGGTGGCGCGGAGAAGGGTCGTAGTTGCCAATAGCTTCGTTGTAGAAATATTGGAATTCAAAAGCCCAAGGCACATCGGTCACATAACCCACCATTTCGTGATTGACCAAATTGCCTAAACGGATAAAGGTGGCCGCAATAGCAATTGGCGCGGCAATGCGGTCGAGGATCCAGATGTAAGGGCGCTTGGATACTTTTTTGGTGAAAAAAAACAGCGCAATCAAAATTGCAATTGCTGCGCCATGGCTGGCCAAACCGCCCTCCCAAATTTTGATCATGTCATCTGGGTGCGAAAAATAGCCGCGTTCAATGATTTGCCCGTTTTCGATTTTGTCCCAGTAAGGGCCATAAAAAAGGACATGGCCAAGGCGTGCGCCAAGAATGGTGGCAAGCACCATGTAGGTAACGAGCGTATCGAGTACTTTGTCTTCTACTTGTTCGGCTTTGAACATTTTGCGGATTACAAAATACCCCATGATGATGCCTGAAACGAAAAGCAAGCCATAGAGATTTGGGGTGCGCCAGCCGTCGATGAGCTGGGAGTCTACGGCCCAATGTATTGAAAGGATCATGGTTGTTGGTTTTTGAGAGCTTGATCTACAAGCGCTTGTGGTTTTTCTTTTTGACCTTGAAAAGGCAACGCAGCAGAGCGTCCTTTTTTGAAGATGAGGTTACTTTTATCTTGGCCTTTGCGCAACTCTTTTTGAACTTCTAAAGGCAAGTGAATGGTCTCTTGGCAGGCTGAACTACAGCAGTTTTCCATTTTGGTTTTGCAGTCGTCGCACTGAATGAAAAGCAAATGACAGGCGTCGTTAACACAGTTGGTATGGGTGTCTGCAGGGTTTCCGCATTGGTGGCAAACCGCAATGATATCAGGGGTGATGCGTTCGCCTCGGCGCTCGTCAAAGACGAAATTTTTGCCGATGAATTTGTTTTCGAGTCCTTTTTCTTTGCAGTCGTTGGCATATTTGATAATCCCGCCTTCGAGTTGGTGTACATTTTTGAAGCCGCGGTGCTTGAACCAAGCCGATGCTTTTTCGCAGCGCACGCCACCGGTGCAGTACATGACGATATTTTTATCTTCGTTGCCTTTGAGGACCGTTTCTTCTATGTAGGGTAAGGATTCTCTAAACGTATCTACGTCGGGCAGCACAGCACCTTTGAAATGGCCTACTTCCCATTCGTAATGATTGCGAAAATCAATCAGGAGCGTGTTGGGGTCGTTGGTGAGTTCGTTGAAAGCTGCAGCGTCTAGGTGAATGCCTTTGTCAGTGACGTCGAAGGTGGTGTCGTTGAGGCCGTCGGCTAAAATTTTTGACCTGACCTTAATTTTGAGCTTCAAAAATGGAAATTCGGCTTCGGCGTCGTCTACGGCAAAATTGAGGCGCACCCCATTTAAAAAATCGATTTGATAAAGCTGCTCTCTGAATTGGGCCAGGTTTTCTGTCGGTACGGCAATTTGAGCATTGATTCCTTCTTTGGCTACATAGGTTCTTCCTACAATGTCTAGCGCAGACCAATCGATAAATAATTGATTCCTGAAGGCCTGCGGATCTGTAATGTGTGCGTACTGATAGAAAGAAATCGTAATGTATTTATGACCAATAGCTGCTAGTTGCTTTTCTAGTGAAGCGCGGTCAAGGATATTCCAGAGTTGCATTTTCTCAGACATTAGACAGCTACATTATGTTCGCGCAAGGCATCGTTGAGTGAGGTCTTGAGGTCTGTGGAGGCTTTGCGTTGCCCGATGATGAGCGCACAAGGCACTTGGTAGTCTCCGGCTGCAAAAGATTTGGTGTAAGAACCAGGAATAACAACCGATCTTTCTGGTACATAGCCGCTGAATTCAATTGGTTCGGGCCCGGTTACATCGATGATTTTTGTAGATTTAGTGAGCACAACATTGGCGCCGAGTACGGCTTCTTTGCCCACGCGCACGCCTTCTACTACAATGCAGCGCGAGCCAATAAACGCACCGTCTTCAATCACTACAGGTGCGGCCTGGAGGGGTTCTAACACGCCACCAATTCCTACGCCGCCGCTCAAATGCACATCTTTGCCAATTTGGGCGCAGCTGCCAACAGTTGCCCAGGTGTCTACCATGGTGCCGCTGTCTACGTAGGCGCCGATATTGATGTAAGAAGGCATCATGATGACGCCAGGTGCTACAAAAGCCCCGTAGCGCGCAATTGCATGTGGCACCACGCGAACACCCAATTCTTTGTAATTGCGCTTGAGTGCCATTTTATCGTGGAATTCAAACGGCCCCACTTCAATGGTTTCCATTTGGCGGATCGGAAAATAAAGCACAACTGCTTTTTTAACCCATTCATTCACTTGCCAAGTGCCGTCGTCGAGCGGTTCGGCTACGCGCAATAGGCCTTTGTCGAGGTCTTCGATGACTTGCTCAATGGCCTGAATAGTGGCGGTTTCGTTTAATAAGGCGCGGTTTTCCCAGGCGGCTTCAATTTCTTGTCTCATGCGCTTGTTGTTGAGGTATGCGAATTAGTAATAGTAGGCCGATTGCAAAAAATACGACCAATGCGAGGATAGATGTGCGAATGTCTAGTAAGCCTTCGATGAGCCCGAAAGTGAGGGTACCGAGGGCCAGCCCCAACTTTTCGGCTAAATCGTAAAAACTAAAATAAGAGGTGAGGTCTTTGGTTTCGGGAAGTAGTTTGGAGTAGGTCGATCTAGAGAGCGATTGGATGCCGCCCATAACCAAGCCCACACCTGCTGCCGCAATAAAAAACTGCCAAGGATACCATACAAATTGATACACGTAAATGCAGAGCGCAATCCAGATGACAATTGCGCCACCCAAGGCTTTGAAGTTGCCCACGCGCTTAGAGATAAATGACATGAGGTAGGCACCGCCAATCCCGATAAACTGAATAATGAGGATCGAAATAATCAGGTCTTGTTGCTTGATTCCGATGACTTCTTTATTGGCAAAAGCAACGGCCATTACCATGATGGTTTGCACGGCCATGTTGAACATGAAATAGGACCCTAAGTATCCTTTGAGTGTTTTGTTCTGCCTGATTTGCTTCCAGACACCGTAAACCTCCGAATAACCTTTTCGAATGAGGTTTTTGCTGTCTTTTTGCGTGGCGCTCGTCTTGGGGAGTCTCGAAAAAGAGAAGGTTGCAAAAGAAATCCACCAAAGACTTACCAGCGGAAAAGCCCAGCGAATAGGGAGCACTTTTGTAAACACAGTCAGTATCAAAATGATGATCAGTAGGGTTGAGCTCCCTAAATAACCCATTGAGAAGCCGCGCGCAGAAACGCGGTCGTGGTCTTTGGCTTCGGCGATATCTGGCAAATAAGCGTTGTAGTAAACCAAACTGGCCCAAAAGCCGATAGAACCAAAAAACAAGGGCAAGATGCTCCAGTTGATCATAAACGGGCTGTCCTCGGCCGGAGGTGCATTAAAAAAGTAGAGCAGTCCGCTAGAAATGGCACCCATATAGCAAAAAAACTGCATGAAAAGTTTGCGCTTTCCACCCGCATCGGCAATGCCCGATAAAAGTGGCGTCATAAGCGCAACTAAAATATAGGACAAGCAAATGACATAGGCGTAGAATTCGGTGTTGTGGAATTCGCGTCCTAGGAAGCTAACCGTGTCATAGACCGTACGGCCAGCCTCATTTTTGAGGCTTGTTTGGGTCTCGTAAAGTATCGGAAAAATAGCCGAGCTAATGATCAGCGGATAAACCGAGTTGGCCCAGTCGTAGAAGACCCATCCGGTGATGGTGCGTTTGTTCCCTTTTTGCTGCATGATTCAAAATTAGGGAAATATCTTTAGTGTTGGATGTTGAGCCTGTATTTCACTAATAAACCGGGAAGTTGGGCAAACTGAATTTTTGCGCCTTTCATGGAATTGAATTCGGGATCTAAGGTCAATTCAGTTACACCCGTTAAATCAGCTCTGCTGAGGTCACTTCTTTCAAAGTGGGCGCTCAGTAAGTGAGAGCCTTCAAAAGAAACGCCCATAGCCTTTACTTCTGTAAATTCGACACCTTCTAAATCACAATTTAAAAAAGTACAATTTTGAAGATTCATTTGATAAAAGCTGGCGTGTTTGAGCAAGCAATTTTCAAAATGACACGCAAAACCAAACGCATTGGCGTATTCAAAGTGCAGCCCTAATAATTTGCAATTGTTGAACGCCACACCATTGAAAACAGCATCTACCAAGCTGCAATTAGATAAATTGCATTCTTCAAAAATGCAATCTAAAAATTTGGATTGGCTTACTTTAACGGCCGCGAAATCTAAACCAATAAATCGACATGCTTCATAACTAGATTTTTCCTGAAAATCTTCAATAGTTGTGAATTCAATATCGTAAAAATCTTGTCTCATTCGAGGCCTTCTAGATAGGGTTGAAGATAAGCAAATGGTTCGTTGAGTTGCCCCTCTAAAGTTGTTTGGGTTCCTCGGTAAATAATTTGATCGGGGTCTGGGCCTAATAAAACAGGAAAGACGTTCTTGAGCAATTCCGAGCCAAAATCTTCGGCGGCATCTTTGGAGAGTTCGCAAGGCAGGTTGTCTACGGCCATGACGGCAATAGCACCTGGCTGCAGCATGTCTACTTCTGTGCCTGTTTTTGGGTCGTAACCGTACATGGACGCACCAATTTTACTTGGGCGAATGGTACAGGCGATGGGGCCGTCGATGTCGCAAGAAACGTCGGCAACTACTTGTAGTGCGTTGGTTGGGTCTTGCAGCATTTGTTGGGTCAAGATAAACGGCGATTTCGACGACCAAAAATGGCAAGGAATATACACATTGCTCTTTTCAGTAAAAGCCCCAAAATTGCTTTGATACAATTCGGGTTGGGTGTAAAATTCTTTTTTGTCAAAGCCTGCATCAGACTTTCTGCAGAAGTATTGGTGCGTGTCGAGGTGCGTAAATACGGCTTCGTTGTGTTGCTCTTGAAGATAGGCTGCTGGATCAACTTCTTTAATGGGCAATAGTTTGACAATTTCTCTGGCGCCATTGCCGACGCGTCCGTAGCCGGTAAGGACCAATTTGAAATCCGCTGGCAAAACAACCTTTTTCAATTCTTCTTCTACTTCTTTGCGGTCGGTACAAAGGTGTGCGGGTTTGATGCTGTAGGCGCCCGTTTTGAGGCCGTAAGTGAGAAAGGCGTTGTAAGCACCCACCACACCAGCATAACGACCAAAGCCAATAATGCGTTTGTTGTTGGCGTCTTTGAGTACTTCGTAGTCTATGAGGCGGATTTTCTTGTCTAAGATGGCTTGTAAAAGCGCTCTGTTATAGGGTTGTTTTTTAAAGGTGTGCGAAAAGAAAAGATAGGTTTTTCCAGAAATGAGTTGTTCTTTTGGAACTTCTTTTACACCCAATAAAATGTCGCAGTGGCTGAGGTCTTCTTGAACAGCGAGGCCAAGCTCAGTGTATTGGGCATCGGTAAAACAGCGAATAGGGCTGGTCTGAATCGTGACTTTGACGTTTGGATATTGCTTTTCTAGTTGCTGGCATTGAGCGGGGCTGAGCGGTACCCGAAAATCAGGTGGAGTTTTGCCTTCGCGAATAATACCAATATGAATAGTAGACATATTGTTGTTGAAGTTGATGGAAAGAAAATGATTAGCTCAGGTAGTTGTCAATGAATTCGCGCACACAAGCATCGCCGCCTTTGCGACTAAGTATGATGTCTGCAGTGCTTTTAATGGAGGCCACTGCCGACGAAGGGCAAACCGCCAAGCCAACGGCTTTCATGACCTCGGCGTCGTTGCGGTCGTCGCCGATGAATGCTACTTCTTTGGGAGAAATATTCATTTCCTTACACCAATTTTCAAGGATGCTAAGTTTGGAGTCGCGGCCCACATAGACGCGTTCGATGCCGAGCAGCGCTGCGCGGTCCTGGACCATGTGTTGGGTAAAACCCGAAGAAATAATACCGAGCTCCAGTTTTTTACTTTTACTGAGTTCAAGGATGGCCAAGCCGTCGTGGGTGTTGTAGCGCTTCATTTGATCGCCGTTTTCGCTCACGAACATGCCGCCGTCGGTCAGGACGCCATCGACGTCTAGGATGAGCATTTTGAGTGCCTTGATTTTTTTGTCGAGGCTTGCTTGTGAAAACAAAGGCTTGAACAAGAGTGCTTGAAGGTCGAGCTCGTATTCTTCACAGATGGCTTCGAGGTCATAGACCGAAAGTTCGTGAACGTTGTCGACATCGAGGTCGGCTAAGAAGTCGTCGAATTCAATGCCGTTGGTCTTGCAGAGACCTTTAATGTTTAGTTCAAGTAACATGTTTATACAATTTGATAACCAACGCTTTGCGCTACCTTCTGAATATCTGAATGTAGCTTGCGGAATTCGTCGTAATTGAGTTGCTGAGAGGCATCAGATTTAGCCACTTTCGGGTTCGGGTGCGCCTCGATGAGCAAGCCATCTATGCCCATAGCGACACAAGCGCGCGCTAAAGGATTAACGCCGTAGGCGTAGCCCATGGCATGAGATGGATCCAAAACAATTGGTAAGTTGCAATGTTCTTGCAACCACGCCACACCACACAAGTCTAGTGTAAAGCGGGTCCCGGTTTCAAAGGTGCGGATACCGCGCTCGCAGAGCACGACGTTTTCGTTTCCGCCAGAAAGCACAAACTCTGCTGCCTGTACAAATTCTTGGAGGGTAGTACCAAAACCGCGCTTGATGAGCACAGGCTTTTTGATTTTGGCACAAGCTCTTAAAATTCCTTGGTCATACATGGCTTTGGCGCCCACCTGAATGATATCGGTGTGCTCGATGATTTCATTGATGTGCGTGGCGTCTCTGGCCTCAGTGATGACGTTTAAGCCGTAGTCTTGGCGCATTTTGGCCAAAAGTTGCAAGCCTTCTAAACCCATACCCTGAAAAGAGTAAGGGCTGGTGCGCGGTTTGTAGGCGCCACCTCTGAGGGTGCTGAGGCCCATACTCACGAGTAATTCGGCTGATCCGCGCAATTGTTCTTCAGATTCTACAGAACAAGGCCCACCAATGAGGATCGTGTTGTTGGTTTGGCCACCAATGGTGACATTTCCAAACTTCACTTCGCGTTTTTGGTCTTGGAACTTGCGCGATGCCAATTGGATATCGTTGGCAAAAACCCAATGGTTTTGGGTGTGGTCTTGGAGTGCTGCTGGCACTTCTTTGACACCGCTTCCGGTAATCAGGAAGTCTTTGCCATCGTATTGAATGTGAAAAGCGTGGTGTGCGGCAGCGAGTTCCGCTGCGTTGGTACTGTTTTTAAGTTCGATGATCATATTTCTGCTTTGATCAGGTTGGAGAATTGTACGATGCCTTTGAGTTTTTGCGCGTTGTCAATGACGGGCAAGTAAAGCACAGCAAAGGGGCTGTTTTTGATGAGTTGCAAGAGCTCAACAACGCTGGCATCTTCATGGATGCAAATAGGTTGGTGGTTGATCATGCTATTTGGATCGAGCTCGTTGAGGTCTGAACCGTTATGGAGGTGCTTCAGAACGGCTTTTCTGATATCGGCACTAGAAACCAATCCAATCAATGACTGATTGGCATCAATGGCCATGGCCACACCCATTTGGCCGTCTTCTACGGTTTGCAAGACGTTTTTCAATGCCAAATTTTCTATTTGAAACTGAGGTGTTTCATGGAAAGGAGTCATGAAATCGGCGACCTTAAATGAAGAACCGATACTGCGCTTGGTAAGGTTCATGAGGGCATTGCCCACACTGGCTTCTTTGAATAAATAGGAGCCGGAAACGGCGGTGCTGACGCCCATTTGTCTGAGGATAAACGAAACCTCGGGGTTTACACCTCCGTCGACATGAATTGATTTATGAGGGTATTGTTTTCTGAAATTTCTGATTTTTTCAAAATTAAGCCGGTCAAAAACGCCGCCAGACTGCCCTGGAATGGTGGCCATTATAAGAATAAAATCGAAGTCAGGATAAGCGGCAAAGGCTGAAATTGGGGTAGGCGTAATGACGGCCAAGCCTTTTTTACCGGTAATTTCTTTGGGGATGTGTAGTTCGCTTTTTAAATCTTCTACCTGAAACGTAAGGTATTCTACGGGGTTTTCTAGCAGATAGGGGTAAAATTTAGCGGGATCTGGGGTAATGATATGGAGATCGAGCGGAAGCGTGCACCATTCTCGGATCTGTTTGATGTCTTCGAAAACGCGGAGGTCGTCGTTGCAGTCTATGTGGAGGAGGTCTACTTGATGTGCTTCTAAATCGGCGATAACGGCCTTTAACGGGCGTGAGGCGTCGGAATAAATAGAAGCTGAAATTTTCATGGCAAGCAGAAAAAAAGATGGGGTAAGCTACTTTTATCGCACCGCTACAACCTCTTACCTTTGCTACATTCCTGTCCTGGAGGATTCAGAGGGAGCTGGTCGTAAAAGACTTACCCCATGCAAAAATACGAAATTCTTGTGATTCTATGCAATAATTGCGCGGTTCAATAAAGAAATCATGGCTAAGCTCACAATAAAGAGCTGAGTGGCAGTTTCTTCTGACAAGGCTGATCCGTCTTCGTCTTCTTCAGACACTTCCATGGCCATAAATTGCGCTAAATTAGGTTGATCGCAAAAAGACTCAATAATTTCTTCGTCTTCAGATTCAAAGTATTGGTCTAGCATATCAAAGAAAGGTTCTTCGAGTTCGTCGATGTCTGCCTCTGAAATGGTGCGCAGCTCAATGCCTTCTTGCTTGAATGCTTCAAGAACGAGGCAGAAATAATAAATCAATAACCCTTCGAGGTCTTCGTTTTTATATTCTTCAGGCGCCGTCATGACATAGCCTAAAAGGGCCTCTTGCGCAGCAGCGTAACGTTCGGTAATGTTTTCGAGTTGTTCGTCGGTGAGGTTGTCTACAACCTCAATGGCCTTTTCGATGGCCGCTAAAGAAACTTGCTTCATATAATAATTTTGACAAAGGTAGTTTATTTCTTGCTCTTCATTCTGTGTAACTTGCACTACAAACCAAAATGTAACATGTTATTAATTTTGTAGTCGAAATGAAAAAGATACTCCTTTCCGAAAAATATTTTACTGGCATAGGTTACCTTCTTGGAGCTGTACTAGGATATATCTATTTTTTGATGTTTCCTTGTACTACAGGTTGTGCGCTTAGAAGCACTCCTTATGCAACTGTTCTCTTAGGATTGCTATTAGGTGGGACTATTTTTCAATACCTATTTGAAATTATCAACGCTAAAAATAAAAAAGATGTCAAAAACAATCATTGATGTGCGTACGCACGCAGAATTTGCCGGAGGCCATGTGGCTGGCTCTATCAATATTCCACTTCAAGAAATCACTGCACATATCGACGAAATCAAAGCGATGGCGCAACCCATTATTTTCTGTTGTGCTTCGGGCAATCGCTCTGGTCAGGCCACACATTATTTCCAATCTATTGGTGTTAACTGTGAAAACGGCGGCTCTTGGTTAGATGTGAACTACTTAGCTTCTCAACAATAAGCGATGTCATTACTCAAGAAATTATTCGGCGGATCCAGTGTAGATTTCGCTACACTCGTGAAGCAAGGCGCCATGATCATTGACGTGCGTTCACCTGCAGAATTCAAAGGAGGTCATGTCAAAGGAGCAGTCAATATACCATTGCAGTCTTTGCAAGCAAATATGAGCAAGATTCCAAAGAGCAAAACCATCATTACTTGTTGTGCGTCAGGTATGCGCAGCGGAAGTGCCAAAAGCTTGCTCAAGGCAGCAGGCTATGACGTACACAACGGCGGTGGTTGGATGAGTCTTAATCGTTATTTTCAATAATATAATTCAATACCTTTTCCATTAAATGTGCGCGGTCTTTGCCGATGACATTGTGTGGATGCATTGGGTACACAAAGTAATCTGCTTGCACGCCGTTGTCGATAAATGACTTGAGTAGTGCCTCGTTGTGCTGCATCACTACGACGTCGTCTACGGTACCGTGGATGAGCAATAATTTACCTTTCAAATTCTTGGTGTGGTTCAATAGTGAATTGGCCGAATAGCCCTCAGGGTTTTGTTCTGGGCGGTCCATGTAGCGCTCACCGTACATGATTTCATAGAATTTCCAGTCGGTTACGGGCCCACCTGCAACACCAACATTAAATACACCTGCTTGGCGCAGCATGAGGCTTGTGGTCATGAAGCCACCAAAAGACCACCCATGGACCGCCAAGCGCTGGCCATCGATGTAAGGCAAAGACTTGAGGTAGTCTACACCTGTAAGCTGATCTTCCATCTCTACGGTTCCGAGTTGGCGGTGAATTTGACTCTCGAAAGCAAAGCCACGCTCGCCCGAGCCGCGGTTATCTAGGGTAAAGACAATATAGCCTTGATTGGCCAGCCAGTGCATCCAAAGATTGGCGCCCGCCAACCAGCTGTTGGTCACCATTTGGGCATGTGGCCCGCCATAGACATACACCAACACTGGGTATTTTTTATTAGGGTCAAAGTCAGCAGGCTTGATCATGCGGTAGTAAAGCGCCGATCCGTCTTTTCCTTTGATGTTGCCAATTTCGGTGCTGCCAATGTTGTACTCGGCTAATTTATCTGGAGAATCTTGAAGTAGTTTGGCCATTTTGCCATTGAGGGTCATGACATATTCCTTGTTGGCTACTTCAACACTGCTGTAGCCATCGTAATAATAAGCGCCTTTTGGTGCCAAAGCAAAGCGGTGCGTGCCTTCTGCTTGTGTCAGTTGGCGTTGGTTGCCTTGTAAATCCACTTCATAAACTAATGTATTACACGGATTGGCGCCCGTTGCCGAGAAGTAAATTTTACTGCCGTCTTCATTCGCTTCGAGGATATCCTTTACTACAAATTTGTTGGAGGTTAGGGTCTTGATGATTTGCCCGTTAATATCTACGTAATAGAGGTTGTTGAAACCATTCTTTTCTGAAATCCAAACGAAGTTATCTGATATTTTGGACGGGAAAAATGCCGGATGCTCGGGCTCTACCCATTTGTCGTTTTGCTCCTCCCATAAAGTGCGCACTAACTTTCCTTTTAGGTCATAGAGGTACAGCCACATGTGGTTTTGATCGCGGTTGACTTCTGCAACCAAAAGGTATTTTTCGCTTGGTGTAAACGCCACATTGGTGAGGTAGGAATCGGCTCCTGAAAGGGGGCTAATAAAGACTGTTTTCTTGGTTTTGAGATTGTAGATACCCACGCGCGGCTTTTCTGACGCTTGGCCAGCCATTGGGTATTTGATGAATTGAACTGCGCCGGGTGTTTGATTGATGTCCAGAAGCGGGTAGTCGTGAACCGCACTTTCATCTTTTTGATAAAAAGCGAGCAAAGCCCCAGAATTGGACCAGAAAATTCCTTCTGTAATCCCGAACTCACTGCGCGCATAGGTTTGGCCAGAAACGATGTTTTTGTCTTTGTTTTTAGTAATGGCACGCCCATCGATGTAGAGGTTGTTTTCAATGGTGTAGGCGAGGTGCTTACTCGCTGCATGAAAATGCGCGTTCTCACCACCTTCTTTCACTTGATGAACGCTACCTGTTTTGGTTGCGGTGTTGTAAAGCGCATAAACGCTACCGCCGTCAGAAACCTCAAGTACATCTTTGCTCACCCATTTTGCATAAGCGAGGTGCGCAAAAGAAGTATTTAGTTTTTCATTGATTTCCTTGACACTTGTGAGCTCAATAGATTTTTCAGAAGCCACAGAACTTTGTTGTAGACTTTGCCAATCTGCACTGCAGTAAGTGTAGGAATCGGTTTCTGGAATCCATTGGAAATTATTGAGGCGCACCGGCGAAAGCGCTCTTTGCTTCAAAACAGACTCCTTGAGGTCGAAGGTTTTCTTTTGACCAAAACTCACAAAGGTGAGTCCGATGAATAACAATTGGAAGAAGAATTTCATGAACGTTGTATAAATTGATTGAAAAATAATTCGATGGGGCGCCCCACTTTGTAGCAATCCAATATGAGTTGATCTAGGGTAGGGCTGAGCACGGTCTGCGGCTCAAAGTGGGCGAAAAAATAAAACTGTTTATTGAAAAGCAGCGGTTCTTGCACAGCGGCCTCTTGAAAAGCTTTGTCGAGTTTTTTGTTTTTTTCTCCGCGGATTTGGCCAAATAAATTACTGAAATCTTTGTGTTTGTAGAGCTTCTGAAAAGTGGCTAAGTTTTCGGCGATTCCTTCTCTGAGTGCATATAAATCGTCTTTTTCGATTTCGTATACACCGCCATAGGCGCGAACATGCTCAGGGCCTAATTCAAAATAAATCCCGTGAATAGAACTGCTTTTTTTCCCCTGCGGAGAAATAACGGCCGAACACATCGTTTTGTAAGGCGTTTTGTCTTTGGAAAAACGAATGTCTCGGTTGATCCGAAAAATGCAGTCACTTGCCCGAAGCTCCTTAAATGCAGGTTCTTTCTTGGAAATTTCTGTAATCAGATGCTCAGTAAACGCCTTGAAGGGCTCTTTCACACTTTTTTCATAGCGCTTGCGATTGGCATCAAACCACTCTTTGTGATTGTTGGCAGCAAGCTCCTGAAAGAACAATAAATAATCTTCAGTGAAAAATGACATAGGGTAAAGGTAAAAAAAAAGCCCCATTGCTGGGGATTTTTCTGTTTTTTGGATTTTACCTAATCAAATTCACATGGCCATGGAAATCTAAGATTTCTTGGGTTTGTAGGGTTTCGAGTTTGAGTTTCCAAGTGTAGGTACCGGTTGGGCAATCCAATGCAGCAGGGCCGTAGGTGCCGTCCCATCCGTAGCTTGGGTCGTGGCTTTCAAAGACGAGTTCGCCCCAACGGTTGTAGATGTAGAATTCCATATAAGTGCGCTTCATGCCTTGCGATAGCACTGGGTAGAACGTTTGGTTCTTTTCGTCGTCGTTTGGCGTGAAGGTATTCGGTACATAGAAAATCAATTCTTCAAAGACATGGATGTCGATAGAAGTGGTATCAAAACAGCCTACTTCGTTGAAGGCCGTCATCAAGACGTGGTAGTCTGCACCTTCCATCGGGTAGGTATAGGTTGGGTTGTCGTCGTAACTGATGCCACCGTCGCCCATTTGCCAGATGTAAGAAATGGCGTGTTGGGAAGAATTGGAGAATTGTACGGTTGGGTTCAAGGCATTCACGCTAGTAGGTGAGGCGCCAATAAACGCAATTGGGTTTTCATAGACACAAACGTAGTCGTTATACGTTTCCTGTGCTACGCATCCTTCCGGACTCGTTACCGTAAGGGTAACGTCATAGCAGCCTGCCTGGCCGTAGTAGTTGGTAACGTTGCCCACTTGTGCTAGTGTTTGCCCGTCGCCGAAATCCCAGACCATGTCGCTAGTGGCTTGGTAGTTAGCATAGAAAGTCGCGTTGAGGTTGCCACAGCCAATTGTATCTACCGTATAGAAATTTGCATCTGGCATTTTGTTTACGATAATTGTAGTTGAGTCAGCAGCTGAACAGTTGTTGAGCGGATTGGTGCCAACTAACATAACCTCATAAACGCCAGAGTTGTTGTAGATGTGAGCAGGCGAGTAGGCCACTGAGGTGCCACCGTCTCCGAAGCTCCAGTCGAAGTCAAAGTTTGGAGAAGATAAATTCGTGAATTGAATGTCGTCTTCAGAACAAAGTGGATTGGTGGCCACAATGAAGTCTACGTCTGGTTTGTCGTGAACAGTCACCAAAACGGAGTCAAGTGGGGCCGTACAACCATTTGCCGTTGCCGAAACTTCATAAACAAGTATTTGGTCTAGCCCGGAATCATTGATCAATTCATCGTTGATGTAAGTACCCGAGATATTTGCATAGGTTTCACCAATAATTGGAATGTTAAAGACCCCGTTCCAGATGATACTTGCAGGGATATTCGTCACCAAATTGATATTCGTATGTTCACCTGAACAGATCGTTGTATCGTTATTGAGCAAGATTGGCAATGGCAATACGTTTACAGTAATTGGTAAATCAAATGCCACACAACCAGAGATATCTGCCACTACATCTACTGCATAATAGACCTGTTCGGTAAGCGCAGAGTTGTTGATCAAGACGTCATTGATTAAATTGGTATTCTGAGGGGTAGTGGTTTCACCCTGCACCACGCCGTTGTTAGTGGCGTACCAAGTAAATGTAGCATTGACGGTTGCTGCTAAATTAAGGTTGAGCGCATCTGTGCTACACAAATTGATGTTCGTGGCATTGGTAAGTTGAATCGCCGGGAAGACCAAAATTGTGATGGTTTGTGGCACACCTTGACAAGCGTTCGGTGTAGAAAGCATGTCGATGTAGTACGTTACATATTGGTTGAACGGTGTGTTGTTCACCAGGATGTCGCTAATGTAGGCACCTGCTGTCGCAGTTGTTGTTTCACCAGTTACATTCGGATTAGGAAGGGCATGCCACACGATATTCGCCGGGTAGTTGGTCTGTAAGAAAATATTCGTAAGCTCTCCACTACAAATCGAATCTATAAGTGGTGTAACTGCGGTGTTCAAGATGATGTCGGGTATCACCTCTACAGTGAAGTCGAGGTCAGTGCCCACACAGCCGCCATTGATAGAGGTAGGTGTAATGGTGTAGTCTACATATTGAATGCTTGAACTCGTGTTTTGAAGGCTGTTATAAATGAAGTTTGAGTTCACCGGCCCTACTGATTCGCCATTTACATTCGGATTGTTTTGCGCTCCCCAAACAAAGGTTGAAGGGATGCTCGAATTGATGTTTTGCGAAACCACATCACCACTACAAATGGTGAGGTCATTGATATTCGAAACAACTGGTTCTGGGAGCACCACAATTTGCCCGATAGGCCCAACGGTTGTACACGCATTCAGAGGTGTGCTAGCGGTTCCTTGGAATAAGATTTGCTGCGCGTTTGTACTTGAATTGGAGATCACCATTTCTGGAATTTGGTTTGTTCCTGAAAGAATGAGAGGGAGTGTGGGGTCCGAACCAGATAGCGAACTAGGAACACTCAGTAATTGCCAAGAGATACTCACACCATTCGTGGTTGAAGAGATGACGACAATATCTGTCGTGTCACCAGAGCAAAACGTTTGATTTGGCAAGGAGTAATCGATAATTGGAACTGGCTCCACGGTGATGGTCAGTTGATCTGGCGTGCCTGCACAAACAAAACCATTGTTAATGTATTGTGGAACAACGGTGATATTTGAAATTGCCGTTTGAGGCCCTGCATTCGTTACGTTAAATGATGGAATGTTCCCATTGCCATTAAGCGCCAGACCGATACTCGAGTTCGTGTTCGACCACGCATAATTGGTGGCAGTTCCATTGAGCGTCCAGTTAATTGGATCAGTTGCTGTTCCGGCACAACGCAATTGATCTGGCAATGAACTTACAACCGGCAATGGATTCACGATAATGGACAACGGCAAGGACTGCGCATCACAACCCGTCACGGTAGAAGTTGCACTTATTGTATAGTTTACAATTTGGTGGGTATTCACACCTGGTGCAAGGCTCAAGTTATCATTGAGTACAGTGGTGTTTTGCGTAGTAGTCGACTCTCCGTCTACCAAACCATTTTGGGTGGCATACCAGCTAAATGTGGCATTTTCTGTAGCCGTGAGGGTCAAGTTGAATGGTGCTCCACTACACATTTGAGTTGGTGAAGTATTCGTAATGGTAAGCGCAGGATGAACCGCTACATTCACCACTTGAGGAAGACCATAACAACCATAAGGGTTAGAAGACACCTGTACGTTGTAACTAACGATTTGGTCATACGACGTATTGTTACTTAAGATATCGTTGATATAGAATCCTGGTTGCGTATTGCTCGATTCACCTTGTACGTTCGGGTTGTTGGTAGCCGTATAGGTAAACAAACCAGGTAAATTAGAGCTCAAAGTGATGTCCGTAGCTTCGCCACTACAGATTTCATAGTTCATGACATTCGTGAATTGAATGTTCGGTACAACTTCTACAACAAAGCTCTCAGGCGCACCAAGGCATCCCGAAGGGAAAGAGGTTGGTGTGGCGGTATAAGTCACATACTGGAGTGTTGTCGCATTATTTTGAAGCGTATTGTAAATCAAATTCGAGTTGACAGCTGAGGAAGGTTGCCCAACAACATTGGTATTGCTTGTTGCCGACCAGCTGAAAGTTGACGGGATGCTTGCGACCAAGTTGTAATTGATCAGGTCATTGCTACAAATAGTGAGGTCGTTGAGCGGTTGCATTACAGGTGCTGGGTCAACACTGATGGTTCCTAACGGGCCATAGCCCATACATGATGCCAATGGCGTTACTGCAATTCCTTGGAAGTTGAATTGGGCGCTAGCATTGCTGGCATTGACGAGCGTCATGCTAGGTATGTTGCCAGAACCACTCATGTTCGTAATTCCGGAAATAGCACCAGAAGGGTTCAGGATGTTCCAGGTATAAGTGAGCCCCGTGGTAGGTGAACTTAAGATCACCGCATTTGTAGCAGAACCTGTACAGATCGCTTGAGAGATCTGACTGTATTGTACCGTTGGAATTGGTTCAACTGTAATAGTGAGGTTTTGTGGTGTACCTAAACAAGTGGTGCCCGCATTAGTATATTCCGGCGTTACTTGAATTTGAGCCACAGCGTTGAGTGGGCCGTTGTTTTGAGCAATGAAAGCTGGAATATTTCCGCTACCAAACGATGGTAAGCCAATTGTTGTGTTGGAATTGGTCCAGGCGTAAGTGCTCGCATTGCCACTAAATACAACCGGTAAAGACTGAGCTTGACTACACAAGGCCTGGTTGTTAGGGGCCTGCATGTTTGGCGTCGGATTGACCGTAATGGTAAAGATTTCCGGTGTTCCCTCGCAAGTTTGACTGCCTTGTCCGGTTTGTGGTGTAACGGTAATTGTAGCAAGAAGTGGGTTGCTGCTCGTATTCGTATTGGTAAATACCGGTAGGTTGCCGCTTCCACTTGCAGCGAGGCCAATGGCTGGGTTCGAGTTGGTCCAGTTAAAGGTATTTGCTGTCCCGGAGAAAGCAAGAACACCTGAAGCAGTTCCGTTACAAGCCACTACATCTGAGACTGCATTGATCGATGGACTTGGCAATACCGTAATGGTAGTGGTACCTGGTGTACCGACACATGTTGTGTTGTTGTACGTGTATGTTGGCGTAATGACCACATTTGCCACGTTATTGGTGGCGCCTGCAACAGCATTAAATCCAGGTATATTACCAGACCCGGCGCCAGCGAGGCCAACAGAAACGTTGTTGTTGATCCAAGAATAAGTGGTTGCGTTACCTGTAAAAGTAATTGGTGCGGTGGCCGTACCATTACAAAGTACTTGCGGATTCACGGTATTCAAAGTCGGTACAGGTAATACATCGATGACAAACAATTCTGGTGCACCTTGGCAAGTAAGTCCTGCATTGGTAAATTGAGGGGTGACACTCACGTTGGCAGTGGCAACTGATGGCAAGGTGTTTTGCGTCACAAACGAACTAATGTTGCCTGTTCCAGAACTTGCTAAACCGATTGCACTGTTTGAATTTGACCAAATGAAGTTATTTGCATTTCCTGAAAACAGCAGCGCAGGAGAGTTGCTTTGCGCACAAAGCACTTGATCTGCAATTGGCGTAATGGTAGGTGTAGGGTTAACGATAATCGAGAAGTCTGTGGCAGGTGCCATACAAGTTAAACCGGCAAAGAAATTGACAGGCGTAACGGTGATGACCGAACTGACAGGGCTTTGGGTCGCATTAATTACATTGAACGATGGAATAGAGCCCGACCCAATTGCAGCCGTGCCTATACTTGGGTTGCTGCTGCTCCAGTTGAGTTCACTGGCGTTCCCTAGAATTTGAATGAGACCTGTAGCCTCGCCATTACATAAAACGATATCCTGAAGCGGTAATACGGCAGGTGTTGGAACAACCGTAATTTGTACGTTTTGAACAGGCCCTGGGCAAGAAACACCGCCTAATGAATAAAGTGGCGTAACTGCGATAGTACCTGTTGTATTAGAACCAGTGGCGGTGGTGAGGAACGCAGGGATGTTTCCTGTACCACTTGCTGGTAAGCCAATGGAAGGTTGATTATTTGTCCAGGCAAAGCTCGTTGCTGTTCCGCTCATATTGATCGTGGCGCTCAGGTCACCACTACAAACTGTTTGTGTGGCAGGTGTTACGCTTACATTCGGATTCGGTAGGATCGTGATGGTAAAGGTTTCGATGTCACCTGGGCAGGTTGTAACGGCATTGAAAGAAGGAGTCACGCTTAGGTGAGCTACAATTGGTTGGGTGCCGTTGTTCACTGCTAAGAAGGCAGGGAGTGTTCCGGATCCTGAAGCAGGTATGCCTAGTGCCGGTAGGTCGTTGGTCCAGTTATTGATGAGCGCCGAACCAAAGAATTGCACACCATTGACTCCTGTACCATGACACAAAATAAGGTCTTGTGGGTCTTGTACGTCTTGATAAGGGTTCACCATGATTTGGAACTCAACCGGAGTTCCGGAACATGTTGTAGTCAGTGTAGTCAGTTGTGGGGTAACCGAAATATTGCCTACTATACCAAAGTTGTTCATGTTGGTGACGGTAAAAGGTACAATATCACCGAAACCAGATGCGGCCAACCCGATGCCAGGGTTGTCATTTATCCAGCTATAGGTAGTCCCGGCAATTGGCCCAGTGAAATGGACTAAATCGCTTAAGTCGTCATTACAATACAAATAAGAACCAACGGAGTCAACTACAGGAACTGGCATCACGATCACTTCAGCTTGATTTGAAGTTTGAACGTTACAACCGTTCCCAGACAAAGTTAGAATGACGTTGTAATAGAAAGAACCTGCCACATTATAGTTTGGTGGTAAATAGGTAGCAGTGGTAGCTACGGCTGTAGATGTACTGCCATTTATGAAGTTCCATTGGTAGCTTGGGGTTCCGTAGCCTCCTGTATAAGAAATATTCAGAGGAGCTCCGAGTGTAGTTCCAAAACAAACCGCTTGATTGGCCAATGGTTGTACCGAAATAATAGGGTCCGGATGTATGGTTACGCCACCCGTATTCGAGCTAATGGTCGTACAACTAATGGATGGGAAGCTGATCACACAATAATAGTAGGTCGTAGCTGCCGTATTGTTAGGCGGCAAATAACTTGCAGCGTTTGCTCCTGGTATCGGCGTTCCACCTGTATTGGCATTTACTGAATTGCTGTACCATTGATAGCTAGGGCTTGTGCTTGCGCCAGAATAGGCAACCGTTAAGTTGGTGAGTGTTCCGCCTACACATGCCGTTTGCATGGTTGTTGGTTGTGCAGTGAAAGCAGGTGCTGGAGAAGTTGTAATTAAAGCAGTGGCCGATGCTACCGAACAACCCGTATTTGCCGCTCCTTGGCTCACAACGCAGTAGTAATAAACCGCACCATTTGTATTGACAGGTGGCGTATAGCTAGCTGCAGTGGCACCCGTAATGAGCGTACCTGAAGTGTTGGAATTGACGGTATTGCTATACCATTGGTAGGCAAAGGCACTCGTGATTCCGCCGTTTGCAACCACGCTCAAGGCCTGAACAGGCGTGTAACCATTACAGTAAGTTGCCGATATCGGGGCTGTTACTGTTGGGTCTGGCAAGACAATCACTTGTGCGTTATTAGACTGAACCATATTACAGCCGCTGCCACTCAAACTAATTTGCACCGCAAAGTTATAAGTACCTGGAGTTGTAAATGCTGGTGGTAAGTAGGTTGCTGAGGTGGCACTGCCAATGAGGGTATTTGTAGAACCGTTAACGCTATACCACTGATAACTTAAGGTCCCGGTTCCACCTGAATAGGCCACATTGAGTGCATTCGGGATTGAACCACCACCACAAATGGTTTGGGTCGTTAAAGGCTGGGTAGTGACTACAGGGTCCGCAACAACCACAATTTGCGAAATGTTCGATGAAATGGAAGAACAGCCACTTGAGGCAAAAGTAATGACGCAGAAGTAGTAGGTTGTGCCCACTAAGTTGGTCAAAGGTACGTAAGATGAGCCTGCCGCACCAGGTATTGCGACCCCACCAATGTATGAATTGCTGCTATTGCTATACCATTGATATGACGGAGACCCACTTCCGCTAGCGTAAGCAACAGATAGGGCAGACACGGCACCATCCAAACAAACAGTTTGCGTACCAATAGGCTGACTACTGATCGAAGGAGCTGAAGTAACCGCGATGGCTGCTGCATTTGAACTGACGCTGCATCCATTGCCTTGTGTGACAATACAGTAGTAATAGGTGGTTGCAACGGAGGTCGTAGCAGGAATATAGCTGGCCGAATTTGCACCTGAAATTGATGTGCCACCCGTGTTGTTATTGACACTGTTGGCATACCATTGGTAGGTATATGGAGTGCTTGTTCCTCCACTGGCCGTAATGCTGAGCGGAACTGCCGTGCTTGAATTCAAACAATAGGAAGCAGGCGTAGGGCTCGTAATTGTAGGGTCTGCCAAAACATTGACTTGAACTGTATTTGATTGTGCCAATCCACAACCACTTCCGCTCAAGGAAATTTGAGCCATATAGTAATAAGTACCAATAGTGTTGAATACACCTGGCATGTAACTAGTCGTATTTGCACCAGAAATGGCCGTATTTGTTCCTCCATTGACGCTAAACCATTGGATGGTTGCAGATCCAGTACCGTTAGAGAAAGCCACACTTAGTGGTGCAGGGATCGAACCGCCTTGGCAAATTGCTTGACTGGCCAAGGGTTGCGTGCTTATTGACGGTCCGCTTGTAATAGTGATTGTCGCCAAATTCGATGTAATGGTAGCACATGTCGCCGCGTTTGCGAACGTTAAGGTGCAATAGTAATAGGTAGTCCCAACGGCGCTGGCTGCAGGCAACGTATAAGAAGCACTCGTTGCACCATTAATTGCGCTGCCATTTGCCGTGCTATTTGTTGTTGAGCTATACCATTGATAGGTAGGGGTGCCATTTCCACCCGAATACGCTACACTGAGGTTACTCAAACTTCCTCCCAAACAAACCGTTTGACTTTGAGGTTGAGAAGTGATGGTCGGTAGTGGAATGACATTAATCGTGTAGGACTGTGAAGTTCCCGTACAAACTTTTGTGCCCGAAACATAGCTTGGGCTTATGTTTACTGTCGCTAACACAGGGCTTGTGCCTGAGTTGGTTGCAGTGAATGCAGGAATGGTTGCAGTTGTTCCGGTATTTGTCAGGCCAATGCTCGTTGCGTTATTTGTCCAGGTGTAGTTTGTTGCAACTCCGTAAAGGTTTACTGCATTAACGGTAGTGCCACTGCAAACCACAAGATTCGGCGGATCCACAACCGAAGGCGTAGGAAGCACCTGGATATTAAATGTCGTGCTTCCGCCATTACAACCTGTACCACCTCCTGAAAATTGAGAGGTGACGGTTATGGTCGTATTAACAGGCGTACTGCCCGTATTGATTGCTGTAAAAGGAGGAATTCCGCCCGTACCCGAAGCGGCAGTTCCGATATTTGTTCCGTTGTTGGCCCATGAGTAGTTGGAACCACTGCCTGAAAAATTGATGGCAACGCTTGTTTCACCATTACACAATTGAACGTTTGGTACAGTATTAATTGTTGTTCCGGGGTTAATTTGAATGCTAAATGTTGTCGCTGGACCCGTACAAGTTTGGCCGTTGAATAATAGGGTTGGAGTCACTGTAACAAGTGAACTGGCTACAGACGTAGTACTCGTGTTGGCAGTGTTGAACACTGGGATATTTCCAGTGCCTGTTGCTTGAAGTCCTATTGCTGTATTTGCATTGGCCCAGCTATAGCTAGCTCCGGTTACAGTGCCGCTAATTGGAATGACCGTGGATTGAATACCACTACAAAAAACTTGGTTACTTATTGAATTCACCAAAGGATTGGGAGCAACTTGTATGGTGAAACTTGCACTATTTCCTGTACACTGAACATTATTATTTGTATAAACAGGGCTCACACTAATAAGCCCGGAAATAGGCGTTGAATTGGTGTTGTTGGTTGTGAAACTGATGTTGCCTATTCCTGCAGCACCCAATCCGATAGAAGTATTCGAATTGGTCCAGTTGTAGACCACTCCTGTATTGATATTAGAAGAAAGTGGAATACTCGCAGCTGTACCATAACAGAAAGAAGGGTTGTTGACGGCTGTCATTACTGGTATAGGGTTGACAGTAATTAGCGCGGTTACCGGGCTACCGGAACACGTTTGGTTGTTTGTAACTAAGGATGGTGTTACACTAATCAGACCCTGAGATGGAGCAGAGCCGTTATTCGTGGTGTTAAATGCACCAATTGAACTTCCTGAACCTGAAGACAGTAGTCCGATGTTGGAATTGGAATTTGTCCAAGTATATTGCGTACCCGTTAAATTTGAAGAGAAATTAATTGCAGCACTAGGATTACCCGAACAAACCGTCTGATTGCTCAAAGCATTCATCACAGGTGTAGGTAATACGACAATATCAAACGTCTCAGGAGCGCCCCAACAGGTACTTCCGGCAGAAGTAAAGCTCGGTGTTACTGTAATTGTTGCAGTTATCGGAGAAGTTGTCGTATTCGTGGCATTAAAAGAAAGCGCACCCGTACCAGATGCTGATAAACCAATAGCGGTATTGTTGTTTGACCAATTGTAAATAGTTCCGACAATATTTGGAGAAGATGTAAACTGAACCGTTGTATTGTATTGCGCACATACTTGTTGATCCGCAATAGGGTTGACATTCGGAGTTGGGTTGATGGTGATACCAAATTGCCCAGCAGTTCCTGTACATGTGATGTTATTGTATGTATAACTAGGCACTACACTTACCGTAGACACATTAGGTGCATTTGTAGTATTTAGTCCTATAAAATCAGGAATCAAGGCTGTACCATTTGCTGCCAAGCCAGTACTTGTGTTATTGTTGCTCCAAGTGTAAACTGTACCGGGAATATTCCCGGTTGGTGTTACCGCTGAAGTGCTGCTACCCACACACAAACCTTGACTTGTGATAGGATTCACAGTAGGCATTGGGTTAACGGTAATCACAAATTGATCAGGTGTTCCGGTACAAGTAACCCCGTTATTTGTATAGGTAGGGGTAACGCTAACGGTTCCTGTAATTGGAACAAGAGAAGTGTTTGTTGCGGTAAAGAAGTGCGATCCATTTCCTGATGCAGCCATACCAATTGCAAGATTGGAATTGGACCAAGCATATGTTGTTCCTAAGCCAACAATCGGATTTAAACTTGAAAATTGATTTGATCCCGTACTGGTTGCACAAATTGTATAATCTGGCAATGGAATGACATCGGGAAGTGGATTAATGGTAATAGCAAAAGGAACTGCTGTTCCAGGACACGAAACACCGCCATTGGAATAAACTGGCGTGACCATGAAATTGGAAGTTAAGGGCTGGTTCGGGTTGCTCAGGTTATTTACCGCAGTAAATGACAACCCTGGGCTCGTGCTTGTGCCAGTTGCTCCCACACCAATTTGGGTGTTGTCATTCGTCCAAGTATAGGACATGCCACTTGAAATATTTGCAGCAAAAGGCACGAAACCAGTAGCGTTTTCACAGAACACATACAAAAGGGGGTTAAATTGTTGCATTACAGGCGTCGGGTTGACCGTAATTGTAAAGGCAGTTGTAGGACTTCCAGGACAAGTTAAGTTCGTTCCGCCATTCACGTTTGCAATGGTATAGCTGGGCGTAACAGTAACGGTAGCTGTGACAGGTGCAGTACCGTTATTAACTGTTGTAAAACCAGGTATTGTAGCAGTTGTTCCAGACGTAGGAGAAAGCCCAACAGATGAGCCTGAAAGCGCCCAAGTGTAAGACATTCCAGAACTATAGTTTGAAGTTAAGGGAGTTGCAGGTGCAGCCACATTTTTACAATAAACTTGATTTCCAATGGCATTTAGTGTAGGAGCACCTAAAACAGTAACAGCAGCTGCATTAGAACTAATCACCGAACAACCGCCCGTTGCACTAAAACTAATGACACAGTAGTAATAAGTAACACCCGCACTTGCACTTAAACTTGCCGGTGGGGTATAAGAGGCGCCTGTTGCGCCGCTGATCAAAGTTCCGCCTGAATTGCTATTCGTAGTATTGCTATACCATTGATAGGTCGGCGTGCCGCTTCCTCCCGAACTAACAACACTCAACGCTGTAAAAGTACCACCTACACAACGTGTTTGATTTGCCGGCTGGCTTGAAACTGATGGGCCAGCGGTAACGGTAATTGCCGCAACGGCAGATGCTGTGGAACAGCCTGATGAAGCTGGATCAATACTTACAACACAGTAATAATATTTTGTCCCAACAACGTTAACCGGTGGTGTGTAACTAGATGTAGTGGCGCCTGAAATGAGTGTGCCAGAGGTGTTGTTGTTAGCGGTGTTGACATACCATTGGTAACCATACGTGGAGCTCAATCCGCCAGAAGCAGTTACACTCAATGCGCTGACAGAAGCTGCATCTTGACAATAACTGGCACCAGTAGGGGCACTCACAACAGGGTCTGCCACAACGGTAATTTGTGCCGAACCTGAACTGACACTACAACCCGTTGTTGCCGCTGGGTTAATAGTTACCAAACAATAATATGTTGCCGCTGCAGAAGTTGGGGTGTAAGAACTAGAAGTTGCACCGCTAATAGCTGTTGCTCCACTGTACCATTGATAGCTATAATTAGAATTGATACCACCACTCGCAGTTACTGTTAGTGCATTTGGCGTTCCTCCGGTACAAATCGTTTGACCTGTTGGTGAAGTAACCGAAGGGTCGGTTACAACGGTCACTGAAATCGTATTTGATGTATTTTGACAAACAATTGAACCGCCTACTAATGCAGAAACCATACGTCGGTAATAGGTGGTTGTACTCAGTACTGGCGGATCATAGGTTGCGCTGGTTGCACTCGGAATATTCGACCAATTTGTGTTGTCAGTGGAGCTTTGCCATTGGTATGCAATCTGAGGTGCATTGGATGTTGCTGCAACACTAGTAAACGCAATTGGGTCACCACCAACACAAATCGTTTGATTCGCATCAATAGAACCCGGAGAAAGGTTGTAAATATTAATGGCTATTGACGGTGTATTTGCCGTACAAAAGACGCCATTTTGTGCGCTTGTAACTAATATACTGTAATAGACAGATGTACTTGGTGCAGGTGGGTCGTAAGTGTTTCCTGTTTGCCCAGAAATTGAATTCCAAGGCCCTGATGCATTAGAACTTTGTTGCCAAATAGTACTGATTATACCACTTCCGCTCGCATTCGTAACAACATTGAGCGCAACAGGGTCATCACCTGCACAGATATTTTGGGTCGCACTTATTGTACCAGGGCTTACTGTGTTCACTGTAATACAGACCATATTAGATGTAGCCTGGCAATTGGTTCCATTAGAATTAAAAGTAACAATTCGTCTAAAGCAAGTGCTAGCAGCTATTCCAGCTGGCGGATCATAAATTGCACTTGTTCCATTTGATGCAATATTGCTCCAAGTTGTTCCTCCATTGGCTGAACTCTGCCATTGGTAGCTTGGAGTTCCCGCCCCAATTGGTGTGGTCCCTGTTATTGGGCCTGGGTCTGCGCCATTACATACTGTGATATCAGATGAGATGACACCCGCATCTACGTAATTCAAAAGAATTGTTGATGTCGCTGCATTTCCAGCACAGCCAAGTGGCGAAGTGGGTACAACAGAATAACTGATGGTTTGAGGACTTGTGACTGTGTTGTCGAGTATGTCATTGATGGTAGTAGTCGTTTGAGGAGTTGTAGACTCTCCGATTACATTTGTATTGTCACTGGCCTGCCAACTATAAGTGCAATTCGCAATATTTGTTGCACTTTGAAGATTAATAGCAGCCGTATATGGATCACTACAAGTCGAAATATTAACAGGTGTATAAATGGGTTTAGGATTAACCGTAACGGTTTGGCTGCATGTCGAAAAACAGTTGGGATTTCCAAAATTGACAGCAGTGTTGTACGGATCTTTTGGTGTAACTGTAAGTGAAATCGTAAATGTTTGAGGTGTTGTCAATGGGTTAGTTAACACTAAATTTCCTGGAGCTTGTGCCGTACTCGTCGTATAACTCGCAGTGGTACCTGTTGGAGAGGTAACCGTCCAAGCATAGGTGAGTGGTACTGGTGTGCCTCCACAGGTAGGTGCTTCGGTTGTATTGTTGATCGCAACAGTCAATGGCGAACATCCGCTTGAAGGTGTTGCCGTAAATTGACAGGTAGGAGGGCTGATGACGCAGATGTTGCGTACCTTAACATCTGAACCACATGAGTTATAATAGACTTGTGAAATAGTGTAATAACCTGGGGTAGTAAATGTAACATTTAGTGTATTCGATCCGTTAGTTGCTGTATTTCCCCATTGGGTATTTGTTGTTCCTAGTTGTTGACCTGCGCCTATTGTGAAATTTGTTCCTAAGGTTCCGCCGGTGATCAACCATTTGAATTTACCTTGGGGAGAGCAGTTATATGGTGAACTGGTTCCGGCAATGGATCCTTGTGCTCCTAAACTCGTTACGGTAATTGTTTGACCAGCACAGATGGTGGAATCTGAAACAGAAAAGTCTGCTGTTGGTAAATCGTGTACCGTAATAGGTGAATAGAAACTTTGTGTTGTTCCACAAGGGTTTTGAGCCGTTATTACAGCATAATAGGTATTGTTTGGAAATGTTGTTCCAGCATTTGAAATATTACATGATGTGGTATTGTATTGATGCGCTATAATGGTGTCATTCAATAAATTGCTAAAGTTTATTGACCCGGCAACATCACTAAAGACCAATGAGTAAGTGGTTCCTGGTGGATTTGTAACACCAACACTTTGCGTTGGGTCAATTGTAAAATTGACAGTTGAACCTGGACAGAGATTAATAGAATTACTTCCTCCCAATGCCACGTATGGATTTGATCCTGAATAAATGTTAATGGCGTTTGTTAAACTACAAACGCCGTTATTGGCTGTGATTACAAATGAATTACTCCCATAAATTATTGGAACCACAACACCCGTATCAATAGGATTAGACGGCCCGTTATTAATGCTGTAGGTATAAGTTGTATTCGGAGGATTACTGAAATTATTGTTGTAAACTAAAGCAGTAGAAGTACTCGTTCCCGAACAAATAGGGTAGGTATTGACACCATTGATGACTTGTAAATTTACACCAGACACCTCCGGCGCCGCATTGGCAAGATTTAAAATAGTTATACTTTGCGTTGAGGAGGGCAATGAACAAGAACCTAATGAAGCAACAACCGACACAGAGTAGGTAATCTGGTTGCTGCCTCCACTGCCAAAAATAAATGTCGGATTATTTGAATTTAAACCAATACTATTGCTTGATGGAGTAACAGTCCATTGATAACTCACTCCCGTCTGCGGCGTGAATGACAAAGGATTGTAATCTGTTACTGGGCACCCATTTGTAGGTAGCGTAAATGTTGGTGTGTTAGGATTTAAATTTAATGTTGTACTTAAAAAAGGATACGGACATGAATTTCCATTTCCAGATACAGTTACATTGGCATAGTAGCTTCCAACATTGCTTGAACCAAAGTTAGGAACGCTTACTGTGGCATTAGATCCTGAAAAATTATTTGGTCCCGACCAAAGATAAGTTGCGGTATACCCCGAAGGTAATGATGGATTAAAATTCACACTAAGGCTAGCCGTTGAACCGCTGTTAATACATGGGGTTGCGCTAATTGTAGGCGCATTTAAAACCTGAACGGTAAGCACATTGGAAATACATGTTTCTGTTATGGGGGTGTTATTACCAATTGTTACTTCTAAAACCCTGCGGAAGTAGGTTGTTGAACTGATGTTTGGAGCGTTGTATGTTGCATTTGTTGCACCTGCAATAGGCGTCCAAGGGCCATTGATATTGGTGGCAGATTCCCATTGATACGTATGAGAAAAATTGTTGACGTTATTTAGTGAGGTAGTTCCTCCACTGGTACTTGTAAACGGGTCTGGATCATAGGGCGAAGTACATGAAAACTGATCACCTGCAATTACTCCGGGATTTATTGTGTACACCTTCATTTGGTCGCTGTCAGTGGTACTGTCTGAAAGTAGAGCAGTACAAGCTACATTTTGAGGGTTATTCGGACTTAAACTCGCATTTACCGTAATGCTCGAAGATGTACTTGACCCTGTAGCAACACCGTCTACTGTCCAGGAATAGGATAGTATGGTCAGGCCTCCTAAGTTATTCAGTGTGGCCGAAACAATAGCTGTATTACTGCCCGAACATATGATTTGATTACTGCCGATATTCAAACTTGGCCCACCTTGCCCATATGAAAAATGTACAAATAGGAGACTGAGTAAACCCAGTATAAATTTGAGTTTTAGGCTCGTTTGAGAGTAGTTTTTCATATGTCGGAGAGCGTAGTTTTGTGGCATTCTATTCAACTTACAAAGTTAGGTTCAATTGTTGAGCTTAAAAAACTGGCAAGCCTTGATTTATTCAGCCTTTTGAGTTCAACTTAGTTCATTTTAATTCTTCACCAATTTCATCGGAGTTTCGCTGCCGATGCGCAACCAATAGCTACCTGTTGCGACGTCATTGAGTTCGATGAGCTGTTTCATTTCTTGAGCGGTGTTTTCTTGAATAAGTCGGCCGGCCATGTCGAAAATCTGAATGGTTTGGCCAATAAGGGCCTGAGGCATTTCAAGGGTGAACACGCCGTTGTTCGGATTCGGGTAAAGCAAAATCTGTGAAGAAAGGTGGTCGTCGAGGCCAATTGTGGTGATGCTCGTACAAAGCGAGGTATCGGATCCACAGCCGTTCGTTACCACCACTGCATAAACGCCGTTCGATGTTGGGTTGTAGGTGATGGCGGTTTGCCCAGAAATTGGCGTGAGGTCCGAACAAGTTATCCATTGGTAAGTGAGTCCAGGAACGAGGTCCGTAGAAAGATTGACCTGGTTTTGGACGTAGATGTTTGGCTGATTTGGCGCATAATTCAAGGTTAAGTTCAAGGTGAGCGTTGAATCACAGCCCGCGCTATTTGAAAGCAATTGCGAATAAGTGCCACTTGCCGTATAGGTTTGCCCATTGAGCGTATAGGCATCACAAGCTGTTACGTTCAAGGTTGCACTTGTTGGGTTGTTTACCGTGACCACAACTACATCCGAGCTCTGACAGCCGTTGTTGTCGGTACCTGTTACCGTGTAAGTCGCAGTTGAATTCGGAACAAAAGGAAGCCCGTCCTGAATACCGTTGTCCCAAACAACTATTGGAGCGCCACTTGCATTGAGTGTTACCGAACCGCCAATACATATTTCTTGATCAAGCCCGGCATCCATGACTGGTAAAGGATATATAGCAATCGTATAACTTTGCGTTGCTCCGGCACAACCCATGAAATTGGGTGTCACAGAAATAGTCGCAACTTGAGTGGTTCCCGATGTATTTTGAGCTACAAAATTCGGCACAAAGTTGATGCCCGCATTCTGAAGGCCAATGGTTGTATTGGTATTGACCCAGCTGTAAGTTTGCCCAACTCCAGCAAATACGTAAGCCGGAACTGACTCGCCAGCACAATAATATTGGTCAGACGGTACACTAACCGACAGGCATGGCATCACACTGATATTGAACTGCACAGGTGTGCCGTTACAACCTTGGTTGCTTGGCGTCACGAGGTAGACAATATTTTGAGGTGTGCTGCTGTTGTTGGTGAGCACATTAGCAGGAATATCGCCGTTTCCAGTACTGCTGAAACCTGTGAGTAAAGGCGAGCTCGAGCTGGCTGTCCAGCTGTAGCTCGAGGCCGTTCCTACAAAGTTGACCGGAGCGCTCGATGCCTGACAGCAAATCGATTGGCTATTTGGCTGGAACATCGATGGCGTGGTCACGACACTGATGCTTGCGGTGTTACTTGTGAGATTGCCACAACCGCCGCCAGCTATAGTCACAATACAATAGTAGTATTTTGTTCCTAAAACATTACTTGGCGGAAGAAAACTTGCGCTAGTGGCCCCCACAATGAGGCTGCCGCCGCTCGTGCTGTTGTTGATGTTGCTATACCATTGGTAAGTGAGCGCATAGTTTCCAGCGCTTACGGCCACAGTCAATGGGCTCGGTGTTTGCCCTAAGCAAAGGCTTTGTGCAGTAATTGGTTGTTGGTTCATTGTAGCGGCTACGCCAACGCTAATTGCGCTCAAGCCCGAAAGCGCCGCACAACCACTCCCTTGAGTGACCTCACAGTAATAGTAAATGGTGCCAATTTGATTGACCAACGGCACGTAAGTATTCGTATTGGCACCCGCAATTGGCGTGCCTCCAATCGTAGAATTAGCAGTGTTGCTGTACCATTGATACGTATAGCTTGTATTGATACCACCGCTGGCCGTTGCACTCAAAGGCGCTACGCTAGTGGTGTTCTGACAATAACTTCCACTATTTGGGCTGCTCACAACTGGATCGGCTACTGCATTTACAATAGCAGCATTAGAGACTAAAGTTGGGCAGGCGCTATTTGCAGGGTAGGTGACTTGGCAGAAATAATAGAGAGTTCCGCTCGTGCTGGCGCTATTTGGTGTAAAACTTGGGCTATTGGCGTTTGCAATGGCTGTTGCATTTACAATTGTATTGGAATTGTTGCTATACCATTGGTAGCTTGGAGCGCTTACGCCGCCTGTTGTGGCAATCGTCAGGGCTTGAGGTGTACCGCCGATACAAACCGATTGCGGGCGGAGCGCCTGGCTGCTCACAGTCGGAGCACTCACAATTGTGACAGCAGCAGGTGTAGATGCCGTTTGGCAACCACCCCCCTGACTCACTACGCAGTAATAATAAGTACTCGAACCATTGATGTTCGGCGTATAATTCGCGTTGTTTGCCCCGAGAATAGGATTTCCTCCGAAGTTCGCATTGCTGGCATTGCTGAACCATTGATAGTTATAGTTGTTTGATGTGCCGCCGTTTGCCACAACACTTAAAGGTTGTGCTACTGACGTACTTTGGCAATAGGTTGCACTGAGTGGTCCGTTGACGCTTGGGTTTGCCACTGCATTGATCACAGCAACGTTTGAGGTAACGATTGGGCAGCTGCTGTTCGATAAACTCACCACACAATAATAAAATGAACTACCCACTGTAGTGAAATTACTCGGAGTGTAGGTACTGAAGGTAGCGCCTGTAATTGGAGTTCCTCCTACATTTGAATTTTGCGCATTGGAGTACCACTGGTAGCTTGCGGCTCCTACACCTCCAGTGTAGCTCACTGTAAGTGCACTTGGCGTACCACCCGTACAAATGGTTTGATTCGCAATTGGTTGCGTACTGATCACAGGGCTTGGGTTACTGACAACCGTAGCAACCGCAGAACTCGACGCACAACCTGCGTTTTGCGTCACTACACAGTAATAGTATAGTGTACCTAAACTGCTCAAAGAAGGAGTGTATGTACTTGATGTTGCTTGTGGAATTACCGTACCACCACTGTTGCTATTGATGGTGTGTTGGTACCACTGATAAGTACTTGAACCAAGTCCACCACTTACGCTCACACTCAGTGCTTGGCCGCTTCCGCCTTGGCAATAAACCCCTCCAACTGGTGTGCTTACAACTGGTTGTGCAAGGACTACAAGTTCTGAATTAGAGGAGAAGCCTGTACTACAGCCACTTGCAGCCTGATTCATCGCAACTGCGTAGTTGTAAGTTCCGACCGGAAGGTTGGTCGGTGGAGTGTAGGTGAGTCCTGTTGCACCTAGAATTGGTGTGTAGTTGCTGCCATTGACATTATACCACTGATAACTCGCCGTGCCAGATCCGCCAGAGGTAGCGAAGCTCAAAGTTTGGGCTCCTGATCCTTGACAAATGGTTTGGCTGGCCAATGGCGAACTGCTGAAAACTGGATTCGATATCACATTCACTTGTGCCACATTCGAGGTGATGTTCGAGCAGGTGGTAAATGCAGCATAAGAAACCACACAATAGTAGTAATTCAAGCCGACCACATTAGGGTTAGGCGTAAAGCTGGTGTTGCTTGCGCCGGCAATAGGTGTTCCGCCAAAATTGTTATTGGTGGTAGAGCTGAACCATTGATATGTAGGGGTGCCCACACCACCTGAATAGGCAACAGTGAGTGTGTTTAAGCTCGCGCCAGCACAAACCGTTTGGCTCGCAATTGGCTGAGTGGTAAATGCCGGGCCAGGGCCAACTTGAATGGCGGCAGGAGCAGAGCTCGCTTGGCAACCAGACCCCTGATTCACCATACAGTAATAGTATAAATTACCAATTGTGTTGGTAGGCGGGGTGTATGAGGCTGCGTTGGCGCCGCTAATTGGAATACCTGTTGAATTGTTGTTGCTACCGTTGCTGTACCATTGATAAGTATAACCAGCATTGATGCCACCTGTGGCAATTACGGTTAGCGGTGCACTTGCTGCACCTCCCTGACAATAACTTGCACCTGTTGGGGTAGACACCGTTGGGTCGGCAACCACACTCACATTGGCCACTGGCGAGAATCCGGTTCCACAACCAGCTAAGGTTTGGGTCATGCCAACTGAGTAAGCGTAGTTTCCAGCTAAATTGAAGGCTGGTGGTGTATAACTTGGGTTGGTAGCGCCAAGAATGGTCGTGTAGGTATTGCCGTTGACCAAATACCACTGGTAACTTGCTGTGCCAGAACCGCCGCTTGTTGATATCGTAAGGGCAGGTGTAGTGCCGCCAATACATACCGTTTGATTGGCTGGTGGCACTTGCGTAAATATCGGGTCATTGATGATATTGACGTTGGCAACTTGGCTCGTCGCTTGCGCACAGCTTGTGGCTGCGCTCGGGTAGCTGACCATTGCGTAATAATAAAAATTGCCTGCCGTTGTGCTCGATGGCGCATACGATGCGGAGTTCGCACCGACAATTGCCGTCCCACCAGTTGTAGAAGCCGTAGTGTTGGCATACCACTGATAAGCAGCGCTGCCTATTCCACCTGTAGTTGTAATAGTGAGGTCATTGAGACTTGCGCCCACACAAGCAGATTGGCTTGCTGTTGGTTGGCTAGTAATAGCGGGTTGTACACCGATACTCACTGAAGCGCCGCCAGAGGTGGCCAAGCAGCCGCTTGTTGCAGAGCCTTGTGTCACTGTACAGTAATAATAGAAAGTTCCGGCGCTAGAAAGCGATGGCACATAATTAGCAGAGGTAGCACCAGCAATTGCGGTTCCACCAAAGTTGGCAATGTTTGTATTGCTGTACCATTGGTAGGTATAGGCACTTGCAAGACCGCCGTTTGCACTCGCAGAAAGTGCTGCTGCTGTTCCTCCATTTTGGCAATAACTTGCACTCACAGGATTCGAAATAAGCGGGTCTGCCACAACTGTAACAGCCACTGTATCTGCGTAAGTACAACCGTTTTGCGTGCCAGTTACGATGTAAGTTCCGCTACTTAATGGTGAAAAAGCTACCCCGTTCTGAACGTTGTTGTTCCAAGAGAATGTAGTTGCACCCGTAGCATTGAGCGTAACAGAACCACCGCTACAAATGCTCTGATCAGCACCTGCATTGACGCCGTTGAACGGTATAACAGTAATGGTTTGCGCTGCACTACAACTATTTCCATTCACATCAGTGACGGTGCAAGTGTAAGTAGTTGTGGTGGTCGGCGATACAGTTATTGAAGGAGTTGTTGCCCCACCTGGAGACCAGCTGTAGGTGGTTTGGCCTTGGTTGTAAAGTTGTTGGATTTCAGAAATTGTTAAGGCTCGGTTCCAAATGGCGATGTCGTCGAGTTGTCCGTCTAGATAGTTAACAATTCCTGAACCATCATTTTGATGCCTCGCACCAAACCTTAGAGAAGATGTCGAATTGCTGAAGGATTGATTTTCTTGAGCGACTAATATACCATTCTTATAAATTTTTAGTGTACCATTCTCATAAGTAATAGTAATTTGTATCCATGTATTGATTGGTAAGTTCGTTATGGCATGATTGGATGCTGCGCAATTGACAGATGCAAAATTAGTGCCCGCTATATAGTTGATGAATCCTTGACTTGCAAACCAAATGTCTTTTGAAACGGTTGAATACCAACCACCGGTATTATTTAGATTTTTAACCCAAAATTCAACAGTATAAGAATTGGTCAGATTGAGCGAGTTTGAATGTGCGACATCAATATATGTACTTACCCCATCAAAACTATACGCACTATTCGCATTACCAAAACGGTCAGTCGTCAACGTCGCTCCATTCACCGTTCCATTATTTCCATTGCCTGAAGCGTCATTCGCATTGCCACAGAATGGCCAGAAGCCAATCAATCCTGAGCTCAGCGTACCCGAAAGCGTGGGGCAGGCCGTAGACCCGGTAGTTCCTGAAGTAGATGCAGTCAAGGTCGTGCTTTGCCCTGCGCAAATAGCTGTATTTGTAGCGGTAATGGTTGGTGTTGGATTTACGGTTACTACACTCGATGCGCTTGCACTTACGCCATTGGCCGTAGCTGTGCACGTGTAAGTTGTTGTAGTTGTCGGTGAAACAGTAATCGAAGGAGTTGTTGCACCACCTGGAGACCAAGAATAGGTTGTAGTTGATAAATTATATAAGTCTTGAACCTCTGACAAAGTGAGCGCTCTGTTATAAATTTTGACATCATCTAATAAACCATTAAAGAAATTTGCGTTTACATTTGATTGTCTTCCAAATAAGGCTGGGCCGTTAAAGTTTTGAATATTGACATTATTTGGAATTGTGGAAGTATATACGTTTCCATCGATGATAAATTGTAAAATTTTGGTGTTGTTATTGAAGATGGCAGTTACATGATGCCAGTTAGAATAATCTGGAATGGATGTTCCTGCACTTACATTGCCGCCATTTGTAAGTTTTGTCCAGGATTTGATGTTTCCGCTGCCGTCAAGTTGAATTTGAATTTCGCCATTTGTCGCTTGTCCAAAAAGATAAGAAAAGGTGGAGTTATTAAATTTCGCCCAAAGATCAATCGTATATTCTTGAGGAGAATTTAAGATATAAGAGCCTAAATCAATATAATCATCAACCCCATCAAAACTATAAGCACTATTCGCATTTCCGAAGCGATCGGAGGTTAATGTTGCATCATTCACGGTTCCATTATTCCCATTCCCAGAAGCATCATTCGCATTTCCGCAGAATGGCCAGTAGCCAACTAAGCCAGATTGTAGGCTTGTTGGGAGTTGAGAAGATGAACAAACAGTAGATCCTGCTGTTGCCGTGGCTGAGAGGGTTGTAGATGTTCCTGCACAAATTGATGTGGAGGCAGGTGTGATGGCGATTGTTGGTGGGGTTGGTGCGGGAGTCGTTGTGAAAAGTGCTGATATTTCTGAATTTGTTAAAGTTCTATTCCAAACACCTACATCATCGAGAAACATTTCATAAAATTCTGGAGTACAAACGATATCATTTCCTAAAATAAAGCGAAAGGAAGCATCTAAGCAATTGAATCCGGTGTGAGGTTGTGTCCCTACAACTGCACCGTCTTTGAATACTGTGTAGGTAGTTGCGGAGATGGCTACCACAAAATGGTGCCAACCTGTTTCAATTCCTGGTGTAGGAAAGTCATAACCACCTCCCGATGCGCCACAATTCAAGCAGCCCGAAGATCCAATTACAGCAAAGGATTTGGTGGCTGCTAATGTATTCGGAAGCATTGAGATTCGGGTGGTTGAAGCATTGGCGTAATTGACAATAAAGCGCCAATTTGAGCTAACATTTTTAAACCAAAAAGAATAGGTTTGTAAAGGAGAGCTAGAAAATTGTGAAAATGTAGTTTGTGATTCGAGTTGACTATTGTTTCCCGAAAAATAAGCCGCGCTACTCGGTGTATTATTCCGGTCGTTTCCAAAGCTGACATTAGAATTGGTGAGATGATAGCCATTCCCGCTCAAGTCATTGGCATTGCCGTTGAAAGGCCACCACCCTACGAGGCCGGAGGTAGGGACATAGGCGGGTACTTGGGCAAGTATCGTACCTGTAAGAATAAGAAATAGGGTGGAGAAAATTATTTTCATTTTGATGATTTCGTTTATTATTCTAATTCTTCACAAACTGCAATGGTTGTGTATTTTCCATTTGTATCCAATAGGTTCCTCTGGCAAGATTTAGAACAGAGATTGTGCTTGTTTTTTCTAAAATTGTTTCCTTGAAAAGGATTCTTCCATTGATATCCAAAATTGTATAGGTTTGTCCAATGAGTGTATCCGGAACATCGAGATAGATGGCCTCATTTGTAGGGTTCGGATACAGTGCGATATTCAGCTCTGGTAGCGACTTCACTACGTCATCGATTTGCGGCATTTGGAACATGATTAAGTTCACGACGCTCGAGTAGCCAGAACAGCCAAAAGAGTTGGTGGCTTTTACACGATAAGCACCTGCTGTGTTGGCTGAATACGAAGTATTGGTAGCCCCATTGATATTTTGCCAGACGTTACCGTTCAGTTTTTGCCATTGGTAGGTGAGCCCTGCCACGTTTGTGGTGAAGAGGGTCACGCTAGAACCAAGAGGAATGGTGGTAGCCGTCGTGTTGATATTCGGCGTCGGTGTAGGGTTAACAGTGATGGTGATGGCATTTGAAAGAACCTGCGATGAAGTAGGGCAGGCAATGTTAGCCACGGCAACTGTGTAAATACCGGCCTCTGTAACCGTCAAGGAGGTTCCATTGGCATTTTGGATATTGACACCATTCTTTTTCCATTGATAAGTCACATTCGGCCCGCCGTTATTGACAAGAAGTGTCATTGAGCTTCCGCTACAGATGGTAGTGCTACCCGTTGCGGTAATGGTGGCAGTTGGGTTCTGAATCACAGTAACTTGAATGGTGTTGGTCATGAGTACACAACCACTAGCCGTAGTGATTTCTACCTTATAGGTTCCTGAAGTAGTAACTGTTAAAGAAGCATTTGCTGTTGAATTAAGGGCGTATTGGCCGTTTTTAATCCATTGGTACGCATATCCAGTTCCAGTTGTGGCTTGCAAGGTCACCGATGATCCCTGACAAATTGTGGTGGAACCAAGCGCTGTAAGGGTGGCTTGTAGTTGCGATACGACAAGCACATTGGAAGTCGTTTGGCAACCAGTCGCATTTGTAACCGTGACCGTATATGATCCGGTGTTGTTGGCCATAAAAGTGGCCGCTTGGCCGTTAGACTGCGGAATTCCATTTCTTTTCCATTGATAGGTACAGCCCGGGCTGGCAATGGCGCCTAATTGTACGCTTGAACCTTGGCAAATCACAGTTGATCCATTTGCAGATATACTGACCGTTGGTAATGGAACGACCGTAACAGTAAGGTTATTAGAGTTCGCACTACAGCCGCTGGCGTTATTCACGTTTAATGAATAAACTCCAGATGCGTTTACCGTGATACTAGAACTATTACCTCCAGAAATCGGAGCGCCATTTAACTTCCATTGATAAGGCCCACTTGCGGTGGTAGAAAGAGTAAGGTTTGCTCCTGCACAAATGGTGCTTGATCCGCTGGCGGTAATGGTTGGTGCGGCCAAAGAAACCACCGTAATTGTGGTAGGGTTAGATGTAGCTGAACAACCAGCAGCATTGGATACCGTAACGGTATAGTCACCAGCTGCTGTTGCGATAAGGTTTGGTGAGTTGACCGCTGGTAAAATCGGATTTCCATTGAGGTTCCATGCGAACGAGCCTGTTCCACTTGCAATAAGCTCTATAGATGCTCCTGCACAAATGGTAGTAGATCCATTGGCAACAATAATAGGCGTAATGATGCTCGATCCATTTACTATTGTAGCGGCTGATGTTGCCGTGCAGCCATTCGGATAAACAACCGTTACGGTATAGCTACCAGGTGCAGTAGCTGTATATGATTGGCTCAAGGCTCCACCTATGGCAGTTCCATTGAGTTTCCATTGATAACTTGCAGCTGCAGAAACCGTCATGGTTACTGAACCTCCTGAACAAAGACTCAATGGCCCTGTAGGAGTTATCGTCGGAACCGGAGGAGGCCCAAGGGTTACCGTTAGCGCGGCTGAAGTTCCTTGGCAACCTGATGCGTAGTTCACCATAAGAGAATAGTTTCCAGCGAGTGTTGCACCGTAGGAATTACTTGTTGCCCCAGCTATAGGTAAGCCATTTAGATACCATTGAAGCGTTCCGGTAGCTGTTGTGCTCAACTGGAGTGTAGATCCTGCACAAATTGCAGTTGGGCCGTTGGCAGAAATAACAGGAACAGGGTTAGGGGCCGTGCTCACTTGGATGATGTTAGAAGTAGCAGTGCAACCAGCTGCATTGGTGATGGTGACAGAATAGTTTCCAGGTGCAATAACCGTCACGGATTGGTTCGTTTGATTGACAATAGGTGCGCCATTGTTCAACCATTGATAACTTGCTGCTGCATTAGAAGTGAGTACAACACTAGATCCCGCACAAATAGCGGTTGGTCCATTTGCTGTAATACTTGCCGTTGGGGCCGTTCCTAAGTTAACTTGCACGGCCGCAGAAATAACACTGCATCCGTTGACATTGGTAACCTTAACTGTATAAGATCCGGCTGCTGTGGCCGTGTAGCTTTGCTGTGTCGCGTTAAGGATGTTGCTTCCGTTCAAACGCCATTGATAGGTGCTTGCAATACCTGTACTCAGGATAATGCTGCCGCCTGGGCAAAGGGTGAGTGGGCCTGCTGGTGTAATTTGAGCTAGAGGAGCAGGCACCACCGTGATGGTTACATCGTCTGTGCCCGCACAACCATTTCCATTGGTACCTGTAACGGTGTAGGTTTGAGTGGTCGTAGGAATAAAACTAACGCCATTGCTTACGTTGTTGTTCCACGAGTAGCTATTTGCACCAAAACCATTGAGTGTTACTGCCGTACCAGCACAAACGGTTTGATCAGGGCCTGCACTGACTACAATACCTGGTAAAATAGTTACTGTTACCGAGGCCGTATTTGAACAGCCGTTGCTGTTGGTTCCTGTAACAGTATAAGTTTGAGTAGCTGTAGGAGTGAAAGCAACGCCATTAGTTACACCATTGTTCCAGGTATAAGCGCTTGCTCCAGAGCCATTCAGTGTAACGGCAGTACCTGCGCAAATTTGAAGATTGTTGCCTGCACTCACTGTAGGTAGTGGGTTTACGGTGATCACTACTTGATCTGTTGCGGTACAACCATTGGCAGAATTGGTGCCAGTAAGGGTGTAGGTTCCGGTGCTTGTTGGAACAAATGGAACGCCGTTTAATACATTGTTATTCCAAGTAAAGGTATTAGCGTTCAAGCCAGATCCGTTCAACGTAACAGCTTGCCCTTGGCAAACTTGGAGGTCAGGGCCAGCATTGACTGTAGGGCTTGTGTTGTTCACAAAAACAGTGACAGATGCATTGGCACTACAACCCGTTGCCGGGTTGGTGACGGTTAGCATGTAAATGGTAGTCGTACTTGGATTGGCAATCGGATTGGCAATATTACTTGCACTTAATCCGGTACTAGGGCTCCAGCTGTAGGTCAGACCCGCAACTGGTGCAGCACCAATACTAACGCCATTTGGATTGGAACAGAGAATCTCAACATTTGGTCCCGCAAGCGCAAGTGGAGGGGTAGTATTGACGTTCACGGTGACTTGCCCAATATTTGAACAACCCGAAGCATTCGTAACAACTAATGAATAAATCGTGGTTGTAGTTGGGTTGGCAAACGGGTTGGCAACAAAAGGAGAGCTCAAGCCCGTTGTTGGAGACCAGCTATATTGCAAGCCTGCTACAGGAGCGCTTCCAATTTGAACCCCTGAAGCACTGTTGCTGCAAGTAATGGAGGCATTCGCTCCCGGAACCGCAGTTGGCAATGGGTTAACAGTAATCGTTGTAGAGGCCGTATTGCTACAACCTGCTGCGTTGTATCCGGTAACTGTATAAGTTTGCGTTGCTAGTGGCGTAAATGGATTGCCATTAATGACTCCACCAGACCAAAGGTAGTATTGCGCACCTGTGCCAACTAGAACCGCACTTTGCCCCGCACAAATGTTTTGGTTTGGCCCTGCAGAAACCGTTGGCAATGCATTGACGGTAACGAGAACTTGGTCCTGAGCGGTACACCCAAAACTATTTGTCCCGGTAACGGTGTAGGTTTGTGTAGAAGTTGGAACGAATGGAACACCATTGCTCACACCGTTGTTCCAGCTGAAACTGGTTGCTCCTGAACCCAATAGGGTAACAGGCGTTCCGGCACATACGGTCTGATCCATTCCGGCGTTCACATTTGGCAATGGATTGACAACAACCGTAGCCGGATTAGACATGATCTGACAACCAAATGCATTCGAAATCAATACTTGATAAGTTCCGCTATTGGTAACGATTAGATTCTGAAGTTGCGAGCCAGTGGTCCAGAGATAGGTATAGCCAGAAGGCGCACTAAGAATCACGGAGCCCCCTTGGCAGAACGTAGTTGCTCCGCTTGCAAAAATGGTAGGGGAAGGCAACGCGTAGACATTGACCGTTACAGGAGTAGAAGTTGCAGTACAACCCCCTTGACCTGTTACGGTTACCGAGTAGGTTCCGGCAGTAGATACAATGATAGATTGCGTTTGGGCGCCGTTACTCCAAAGATAACTGCTAGCCGCAGGAGCGGTCAGCATTACAGATTGCCCTTGGCAGAAGTTTGTAGGCCCACTAGCAGAGATCGTTGCATTAGGCAGCGCATTCACATTGATCAGAATAGATGCCGAAACTGAACTACAGCCATTGGCATTGGTTACTTGAACGGTGTAATTACCAGATTGGGTAACGGTTAAAAACTGAGTTTGCGCACCTGTATTCCAAATATAGCTATATCCAGCAGGAGCTGAAAGGGTAGTAGACTGACCAGCGCAAATTGACGTACCACCAATGACATTGACATTCGCAGGTGGGTTGCTAATCACGGTAACCAATACCGGTGCAGATGTCCCTGTACAGCCTTTGTCATTGACAACCGTAACGGTGTAAGAACCCGATGCAGTTACGTTGATAGCCTGGGAAGTGGCTGAGTTATTCCACAAATAAGATTGCGCAGCAGTCGAGGTGAGCGTCACCGAACCGCCTTGGCAGAAGGTCAATGGGCCGCTGGCAATGATGGTTGGCGCAGGAGCTGGATTCACAGTAATCGTCTGAATAACGGTTGCACTTACTCCATTCACAGTCACCGTACAAGTATATGTTGTCGTTGTAGTCGGCGACACAGTAATAGAAGGCGTATTAGCTCCACCTGGGCTCCAAGCGTAAGTAGCTTGCCCTTGTGTGTAGAGCTGCTGAATTTCTGCCGCCGTCAACGCTCGGTTCCAGATGCCGATGTCGTCGAGTTGACCGTTTAAAAATCTTTGATCTAATGAATTACATGACATGCAACCATTAAGAATACCAATAACCCATTGTAAGTCAGCTCCGAATGCCATGTAAGTTGGATTAAATGGTAAAGCACCGTTTTGACCGGGTCCGCTGGTTGAAATTAAAACACCATTATTGTAAAGATTCAACACTCCTGAGGATAATCTAACAATGACTAAGTTTGTCCATTGATTGTTACTCACATAATTTCCAAAAATATTATTGCCTGTTCCGCAACAATTATCTCTAACTAGAATACCAAAATTTCCAGGATTTTGTACAACATCGGCGAGTGTTCCAATGTGGATGTCATACTCTATACCAACGCCATTCTGAAAGGAGACTAAAGGTCCATTTAAATCTGAAGTTTTTACCCAAAGCGAGGTAGAAATTTCTGAAGATGCATTGATAGTGTTTCCGATAGAATTTAAATTTGGTTGTATGTAATCATTCACCCCGTCAAAACTGTAAGCACCATTTGGGTTACCAAAGCGGTCTGTAGATAATGTCGCGCCATTCACGGTGCCATTATTTCCATTCCCAGAAGCATCGTTTGCGTTTCCGCAGAATGGCCAATAGCCGACTAGGCCATTAGATAAAGTACCAGCAAGACCAGATGAACTGCATGGAGCACTTAATGCACTCACATTTGCGGTGATAGTCGTATTTTGACCTGCACAAAGTGTTGTGTTTGTTGCACTGATGGTTGCATTTGGCAATACGGTCACTAAAACTTGGTCTGTTGATGAACAGCCGTTTGTAGTTCCGGTAACTGTGTAATTTGTCGTTGTGGAAGCGGCGAAAGGTACATTATTGGTAACACCGTTATCCCAAGAGTACGAAGCCGCACCCGATCCTGATAGTGTCACCAAGTTGCCTGCAAATACAGTTTGATCTATACCAGCATTCACCGTCGGAACAGCATTCACAACAACTGTCTGACTAACAGTTGTGGTAGCGCCTCCGTTTGTAACGGTACAAGTATAAGTTGTAGTTGTAGTCGGCGACACAGTAATTGACGGCGTTGTTGCACCACCTGGGCTCCAAGAATAGGTAGTCTGTCCTTGTGTGTACAATTGCTGAATTTCAGATGCGGTTAATGCACGGTTCCAATATCCAACATCATCTAATTTTCCTTTAAACCAACAAATTGTTGATCCATCTATATGAGCTCCTATTTTAAATTCATAGTTATTTCCACCAATGATAATTGGACTACCAGCATAGGTGTCTAATAATACTCCATTTATATATAGTTTTCTATTTCCATTTATGTCAGAAGTCAATGATACATGATACCACTGACCAAGGTTTGTGTTTCCAACATAATTTTGAAAGTTATTAGTTGAGCTGTTGTATTCAAGATATGACCATTGATTTTGTATCTGTTCAACACTAAAACCATTTCCGTATAAATTATCCGATTTATGACTTACAAGTGTAGACCCGGGATAATTACCATTACATACATTTAAATCTTCAAAATAAGCCCAGATCGATACACTATAAACACTTGAATTCATAATGTTACTCGATATCTTTTGATTTGCATCAAAATGATACGCACTATTCGCATTGCCAAAACGGTCTGTAGTCAGAGTAGCACCTGTGACCGTTCCATTGTTTCCATTCCCAGAAGCATCGTTTGCATTTCCGCAGAATGGCCAATAGCCAACGAGTCCTGTGGTTAATGAACTCGGAAGTCCAATGGATGCGCACGGTGTTCCTGTACTTGCTGAAGCAGCGGTCAAAGTGGTGCTTTGCCCAGCACATATGGTGCTTGAACTTGCAGAAACAGTTGGGGCTGGGAGTACAGTTACCAAAACTTGGTCAGTTGCCGTACAACCATTGCTTGTTCCAGTTACGGTGTAGGTGTTTGTTGCGTTTGCTGTAAAAGGCGTGTTGTTTGTGATACCATTGCTCCAAGTGTAAGATGTTGCACCAGAACCAGCGAGGGTTACGGAGCTGCCTGTAAATACAGTTTGGTCTGCTCCGGCGTTTACTGTTGGTATAGGATTTACCGTTACCGTTTGGGTTAATGTGCTAGTAGCTCCACCGTTTGTAACAGTACAAGTATAAGTTGTCGTTGTCGTAGGCGAAACCGAAATTGACGGTGTTGTTGCACCACCCGGACTCCAAGCGTAAGTAGCTTGGCCTTGTGTGTAGAGCTGCTGAATTTCTGCCGCTGTCAACGCTCGGTTCCAGATGCCGATGTCGTCGAGTTTGCCGTTTGTGTATTCAATGCCTCCAGGAAAGTCTACTCCAAAAATTAGTGGTAATGCTTGATTTGGATTTTGAGGGAAGCTTCCAACAGGAAAACTACCGATTAAACTTCCATTAATATAAACTAAGAATTGACCGTTGTTTATGATATATCCAATTTGGAACCATTGATTCAATTGCCAATTTGAAAAACTGAATCCATTTTCTGCATTATTGAGATGGGCAATACCTCCTGTTGTATTGAGGCACAATGCATATTTACCATACTGAAATTGTTGGTTTGATTTGTTTAGAACGGGGAAATATCCATTATCCCAATTTGAAATATTTACCCAAGCAAATGCACTAATTGAATTAATATTTTGCAATGAAGCAGAATTATTGATTTGAATAAAATCATTCACCCCATCAAAATTGTAAGCACTATTCGCATTGCCAAAGCGGTCTGTAGTTAGTGTCGCGCCATTCACGGTTCCATTATTCCCATTTCCAGAAGCATCGTTTGCGTTTCCGCAGAATGGCCAATAGCCAACTAGGCCTGTGGTCAAGGAGCTCGGTAGACCAGTTGACGCGCAAGGAGTACCGGAGCTTGCTGATGCAGCAGTCAAAGTTGTGCTTTGGCCAGCGCATATGGTACTTGAACTTGCAGAAACTGTTGGGGCAGGGAGTACGGTTACCAAAACTTGGTCAGTTGCCGTACAACCATTGCTTGTTCCAGTTACGGTATAGGTAGTTGTTGCACTTGCTGTAAAAGGCGTGTTGTTAGTAACGCCGTTGTTCCAAGCGTAAGATGTTGCACCAGAACCAGCGAGGGTTACGGAGCTGCCTGCAAATACAGTTTGATCTACGCCTGCATTCACCGTTGGTATCGGATTGACAACAATAGTTTGTGTTAGGGTACTTGTTGCACCGCCTTGAGTAATCGTACAAGTGTATGTCGTTGTTGTAGTCGGTGAAACCGTAATTGAAGGCGTGGCTGCTCCACCTGGGCTCCAAGAGTAAGTAGCTTGGCCTTGTGTGTAAAGTTGTTGGATTTCAGTTGCGGTGAGTGTACGGTTCCAAATGCCGATGTCGTCGAGTTTGCCCAGAAATTGTTGTGGCCCAAATGATGGATTTCCACCAAAAGTTAAATTAGAGTAACTATTGCCTGTATTTATCGTGGTACTAGGATTATATTGATTTGCATAGCTCGTTAATAAGACGCCGTCTAAATATACCATAACTGCACTCACAGTATTTCCAAAGCTAGACGAATAAACAACCGTTAATTGATGCCAAACGTTAAGGGTAATTACTGGATTGTAGGAGACATACGAATTTCCTACATCAATTCCTAAGTTATTTCCGGGAAAAATAAAAGCTCCGAAACCTTCGCCAAATCCATTCCCACTATAATTGAAAAGTGTCCATTGATCAGAGCTATTATTTGGTGAATTTTGATTAAACCAAATAGAAACAGATCTATTATTAGTACCAAGAATTCCTGGAAACGATGTCACTATATTTTGAAATGTCGAGGAGCCCATATACGCACTATTCGCAGACCCAAATCTATCAGTAGTCAAACTTGCACCATTCACAGTGCCATTGTAACCATTCCCGGAAGCATCATTCGCATTTCCGCAGAATGGCCAGTAGCCAACGAGTCCGGTAGTTAATGAACTCGGAAGTCCAGTGGATGCGCATGGTGTTCCTGTACTTGCTGAAGCAGCTGTCAAAGTTGTGCTTTGCCCAGCACATATGGTGCTAGAACTAGCAGAAACAGTTGGAGCTGGGAGTACCGTTGCCAAAACTTGATCTGTAGCCGAACAACCATTGCTTGTTCCGGTTACGGTGTAGGTATTTGTTGCATTTGCCGTAAAAGGAGTGTTGTTAGTGACGCCGTTGTTCCAGGTGTAAGAAGTCGCACCAGAAGCAGCGAGGGTTACGGAGCTGCCTGCAAAAACCGTTTGGTCTGCACCAGCGTTTACTGTTGGTATTGGATTGACTGTTACCGTTTGGGTTAATGTGCTAGTAGCTCCACCATTTGTAATCGTACAAGTATAAGTTGTGGTTGTAGTCGGCGAAACTGTAATCGAAGGTGTGGTGGCACCACCTGGGCTCCAAACGTAAGTGGCTTGGCCTTGTGTGTACAGTTGTTGGATTTCAGATGCAGTGAGCGCACGGTTCCAAATGCCGATGTCGTCGAGAATCCCGGAAAAATCCTTCCAATATGTATTTTGGCTTCTTCCAAGTCGAATATTTGTGTTTACAAAATTGATAATTCCGTTAACTACTTGTGAATAAACAGGTGAGCCATTCAAATATGTTCTACAACTATCACTTGCTACAGAATAAACGATGTTATGCCAATTGTTATTAAATATATTAAAATTACTTCCTAATCCGTTTATGTAGCCTGCGGCGACCTGTGCACTTGAACCTGAATTGAAATTTACTCCGCCGTTTATCTCAAAGATCACGAAGTTATCATAAGAAATATTGTTATTTGGTAAAAGTCTGGAAATCATCGCGGGATGATTATTTGGTATGCCAACAAGAGAACTTGCTGTTGAACTTGATTTCACCCAAAATGAGATTGAGTAGACTTGGTTATTTAATTGTCCGTTTGAAACTGGTATTTCAATGAAGTCGTTAATTGCATTAAAATCGAATGCACTATTCGTAGACCCAAATCTATCAGTTGTCAATGTAGCTCCAATAACGGTCCCATTGTTCCCATTCCCAGAAGCATCATTCGCATTGCCACAGAAAGGCCAGTAGCCAACGAGGCCAGTGGTTAATGAACTCGGAAGTCCGGTAGATGCGCATGGCGTTCCTGTATTTGCTGAAGCAGCTGTCAAAGTTGTGCTTTGCCCAGCGCAAATGGTACTAGCACTTGCAGATACGGTTGGGGCAGGGAGTACGGTTACCAAAACTTGATCAGTTGCTGTACAACCATTGCTTGTTCCAGTTACGGTATAGGTAGTTGTTGCATTTGCCGTAAAAGGCGTGTTGTTAGTAACGCCGTTGCTCCAAGTGTACGTTGTTGCACCAGAACCAGCAAGTGTTACAGAGCTTCCTGCAAAAACAGTTTGGTCTGCACCTGCATTTACAGTTGGTATAGGATAGACTGTTACCGTTTGGGTTAATGTGCTGGTAGCACCACCATTTGAAATTGTACAAGTGTATGTCGTTGTTGTAGTCGGAGATACAGTAATCGAAGGAGTGTTTGCACCACCCGGACTCCAAGAGTAGATAGCTTGGCCTTGTGTGTAAAGTTGTTGGATTTCAGATGCTGTTAATGCACGGTTCCAGATGCCGATGTCGTCGAGTTTGCCTTGGAAAGGGGTTACACCAATACCCGTTAAATTGCTAAAAATAAATCCTTGATTGTAATTAGGTAAATCACCTTGGTAAGTATTGTCTGTTGCAACTAAAGTACCATTTACGTAAAGTGAGAGGCTCGGGTTAGTATTCTTATTATAAATGGCAACAACATGATACCAGTTATTGGTCAAAGTTGTTTGCGCATTTGTTGCTGTGTGCCAACTCGTTCCGTCATATATATTGTGTTTTATCAAATTATAGTCAATTTCCATTACAAATTCACGTTGATTTAAATTGGAATTGTATTTGGAAATTAAATGTGAGACTTGGCCACTTGGGGGCAGTATGTTTGCATTAACCCAAGTAGACCATGATGCAGTTCCCGTAATTAATTGATTTGAATTATAAGGAATTGTAATATTTGAGTTACCGTCAAAACTATACGCACTACTCGCGTTACCAAATCTATCAGTTGTCAATGTAGCACCATTAACAGTTCCATTATTCCCATTCCCAGAAGCATCATTCGCATTGCCACAGAAAGGCCAGTAGCCAACGAGGCCGGTAGTTAGGGAGTTAGGTAAACCATTGCCCGCACAAGGTGTGCCAGTGTTAGTGGAAGAGGCTGTTAGTGTTGTGCTTTGCCCAGCGCATATGGTGCTTGAACTTGCGCTTACTGTGCCTTGGGAGTTTACTTGTACATTGAATGTACAGTTTTGCCCTCCAATTTCAATTGAAAAAGATGCAAAGCCGACATTAGATGGTGTACCGCTAAGTGTTAACGTTAAATTGCCTGCTCCGCTTGAAAGCAGGCCTGCATTTAAAGTTGCTGTTAGCCCGGTCACACCTGTTGAGTTCAGTATTTGCGCTGCATAAAGACCTCCATTACCCCCTGTGTAAGGAATACTTGTTGTGGCGCCTGTGATGGCTTGGTTTGCGAAAACGCTTGTGCTCGTGGTGACGCCATTGCAATTAATAGCTCCAAGAGACGCTGCAATTTCTTTTATACATCGGATGCATCTGCCATCTGCTCTGTCATTGATATTAAAATACGTACCACTTGTTGTGATGGCAAAATCTTTAGAAAAAGTACCTGAAGTGGTAGATGTCCAAATACTTGCATATTGATTGACGCCATAAATTAAAGCATCCGTATTGTAACGGTCACCCGCTAAAGGAATTTTTAATACGGAATTAAAAGCGCCACTTGCATTCTGATTAGTCCAGCTGTTTTGTTCTGCTATAAATTCTTGCTCTGTTGGAATTCGATATCCAAAAGGGCATGGGTTATTAGTTCCTGTGGTGCCCTGCCACAAGTTGTTATTTTGAGGAGAACGCCAGTCAGTTGGTGCATTAGGAGCAATGATGAAATTTCCATTTATTGGTTGATCCACATTACTTAATGTTGTAGTCGTTGCTGAGGTTCTACATTGATGCCCATCACTTCGTCGCCCCCATTGATAAAGGTCACCAAAGGCGTTTTGATCAGTACTTGAGGTAGCTGCTTGGCTTGCACCAAGATTGCGGTCCATCCATGTACGCCCAGTTGTTGGGTTGGTGACATCAACAATTGCAGTAGGCCCATTAGTGCAGAATAAGCTATTTGCTGGGTATTGTGCTGATAGAGATGTGATGGGAACAATCAGACTGCAGGTTTGACCACCAATTGAAATATTAAAGATGGCATTTCCAGTGCTTGATGGCTGACCAGAAATGTTGAAATTTAGTGTGCCTGAACCATTAGCAAAATTACCGGAAACCAATGTCGCTACAAGTCCGGTGACACCACTTGAGTTATAAGTTTGAGCAGAATATGTACCCGCGTTTCCACCAGCGTAGCTGATACCAATACTGACATTTGTAGCTACTTGTCCGCTATAAAGGTTGCCACTTTGAGTAAAACTATTGCAATTGAGTGATGAAATCACTCCTGAATTTGCGTTGTATATATTTGTGATTTCAGCTTGCGTTAAAGCGCGATTCCAGACGCCAATGTCGTCTATTTTCCCTTCAAAACGCTCGTAAAGTGCTGAAAATGGGGAGTACTCGGCTTTTCCAACCTCAATTGGTTCTGTATTTCCAATTGAAAAGTAGTTGGATTGAATGGTTTGAATGAGTACCCCATTGATATAAATTTTCATTGTTCCATCTGGGCTCCATGTTCCTAAAACATGTTTCCATGAATTGATTGAATAAGCATTCGGTGCAATACTTCCAACACCAACGCCATAGCACCCAATTCCTGAATGAACTTCACCGTTATCTCTAACGTTGATTCTGATTCCATTACTATTGCTTGAACAAAGGGGCACCTTATCTACAATAGAAGCCATTTTAATCGCACTTGCATTGATCCAAGCACTTAATGTGATGCCATTTGTGAAGGAAATGTTATTGGTGTTTTGAAAAACGATGTCATCATTTCCGTCAAAATTATATGCCTGATTTGTGTTGCCAAATCGGTCAGAAGTCAACGTGGCACCATTGATGGATCCATGATAACCATTCCCGCTCAAGTCATTCGCATTGCCGCTGAAAGGCCACCACCCGACGAGGCCCGAGGTAGGGACGTAGGCGGGGACTTGCGCCCAGAGGTTAGTGGTGAGTGTGAGGAGGATGAGTATTGCGAGGTAAATTGTTTTCATGCTGTAGTCTAAAATGGGGTATCGATTTTTGCTTTGGTTTTAAAATTATTCGTAGGTTTTGGTGACTTTGAACATTTTAGGGTCGTAGCCGATTTGATCGACGAGGTCGAGGATGAATTCGTTGGTCCAGTCGGTTTGAATGCTGGTGCTGAAATGCAATTGCATTTCTTCGTCGCGCACAACGTTGGTGGCTCCTTTGCGGCTAATGAGGTCCATTAATTTGGGAGACATGAATGGGCACATTAAGGCGTGGGCCTCGGCGCTGAGCGTGTAGTTGACTTTGGTTTGTCCGAAGGCTGTGCTAGCCGAGATAAAACTGAAAAATAGGATAGTGTAGAATAATTTCATCTTCTTTTATTGATTTACAATGGATATAAAACCGTGTTTGACATAGTTGTCGCTGGTGATTTTGTAGAAATAGGTACCTTCCAATAGTGCTGTGCCGATTTGATCAGTGCCATAGAATACAGGGCCTGTTTCAGAGGCTTCGTAAACGAGGTTGCCCCAGCGGTTGACAATAATGATTTTGAATTCGATGCAGTCGTCGATTTCACTTGAAAAGTCGATGAAATCATTGATGCCGTCGTTATTGGGTGTCAGTACATTCGGAATAATTTGTTCTTCGAGCGTTTCTTCTTTGATCAGGGTAATCATTTTTTGAACGTTGTAAACGCAAGGGTAATCGTTGGTGAAGGTAAAGTCGATGAGGTAGTTGCCGGCGCTAGGGAAGTCATAGCTTGGCGTGAGGGTCCCGTTGCCAAATTGATCTGTTGAATAAGCCCAATGATTGCTGACAATTTGTTCGTTTGCCGGTATGATGCCCTGGAAATTAGCGATGTAGTCGCATTCTTGTTGGTAACTGAAATCAATAACGGGGTTGGTAGGTACTACAATAGCCTGAGTAATGCTATCTGCGCATTGGCCCAACTGACTCGCGCAAACAAGACTTACACTGACATTGCCTGAGCTTAAGAAGTCGAAAGAAAAGGTGCTAGAGGTGCTTGAAATGATGTTTCCGTTATACCACCATTCATATAGAAGTTGATTGTTGTAGTTGGTATTGATGCTACTCTGGTTGGTCATGGAAACAACCGTAGAATAACAGTCTGTCTGGAAAGTGAAATCGGCAACCGGAAGCGCCTGTACTTGCAATAAAAGGGTGTCTTGCCCTTGGCAATTATTGCCGTCTGTTACCTGGACAATTAAATTTTGATTTCCTGTAGAATTAGGTGTGTAAGCACTGCCGTTCGGCACATTGACATTCCAAGCGTAAGAGACTTGGTTTGGTGAACTTGCATTGAGTTGGATAGCCTGACCCAAACAAATGAGGGTATCTGGACCTGCATTGGTACTTGGGTTGTTGACCACCGAGATTTGAACGGTGTCGTAGAATTCACAACCATTCGGATCAATTTGCCACACCACGAGTTCATGGTTTCCGAGCGCTAAGTTATAAATGCTGCCATTTGGTGTGTTAGGGAGCCAAGTAAGTGCGCCAGGGCCTGATGCGCTAGCTGTATAGCTGGTGCCCAGACACAACAAGTCGTCGTTTCCGGCGTTAAGCGGTGGTTTGGCAAAGAAAGTGATGGCTACGTTGTCTGAATTACTACACGTGGTGAGTGTGTTGGTAACGAGGTAATTAAGATTGACGACTTGATTACTTGCACTTGTGTTGCTGTAATTAAGTACTGGATTTGGAATGTTTGCAGCCGAAAGATTGCCCGCAGGTGACCACAAAACGTTTGTGTTTGGCGCTACATTTCCTTGCAAGGTGAGCATTTCTGAGAAGCAAATAGCGGTGTCAGGCCCAGCATTGGCGTAGGGAAGAGGTCTGATTTCAACGCTGTCCAATACGGCGCAATATGCTGGCACAGTAAAGTTGATGTATTGGTATCCAGTATTGAGGCTGCTCGGGTTGAATTGCCCATTGCTTGAAACACCACTTCCCGACCAAATGCCATTTGCATTGTTACCCACGAGCTGAACAGGTTGGGCGTCAGCACAGAGAAAATCGGGGGCATTGATTTGAGGGTCAATGACGGTGATGGTTTTGATAATCGTATCGGAATTCACGCCGCAACTCGAATACAGGTAGATGGTGTGTACACCTGGTGTAGGAAAGGTTACCACTGGGTCAATTTGCCCGTCAATATTAAGCCCGTTGACGTTCCACTGCTGAAAACAGGTGAGTCCGATGAGCGTGGTGTTGGTAAAATAAACGGGTTCATTGACACAAACCGTGGTGTCGGATATCATGAATTCAGGCGTAGATTGACAAGTTTGACAAATATATTGATCAGAGGGGAGGTAATTGTCTACGAGCACATTTGGAATATCAGAACTTATGGTAACGGAATTCACCGCACCAGCCGCTCCAGACACGAGCGTTATCGGAACAACGCTTATTGGTGGCGTGTGCGTCTGACAGCCTACGAAGCCAGCGCTGTCTGTTTTGATGAAAAGAGGGTCGAAACTATTGTCATTATTGCCAAAATAGGGTGAGGTGGTGATGCCAGAAATGGAAAAACCGTTGTCTTCGTTGAATTTCACGCCAATTCCTTTGTCGCGGTCGGCACCACCATAGGTTCTTGCCCAATTGAGCTGGCCGTTGGTGTCGAGCGCAAATAATAAAATGTCTTTTTCGCCAAGCGCCTCGTAAATCTGATTCCCAACGTTTATTGGCGTAGGAAAGGAGCTCGAATGACCAAGTATGGCATAGCCACCGGGGTATTTTGCAATATCTCTGGATTGGTCTCGGCCGCTGCCGCCAAAAACTTTGGACCAGGTCACGTTGCCGTTGTCTAGGCCAATTTTGGCAACTAGAATGTTGTGATCAGCAAGGCCGCCTGAGGTGGTTAAGGAGGTGATAATGACACTATTAGATGTGGTGTCTACTAAGCCTTTGCTCGTCCAAGTGGAGTGATCGACGTCAAACCAAGACATGCCGCCATAGGCTTTCATCCAAACAGGGTTGCCGGCAGAAGTAAAGCGTCCAACTGCAAAATCTTTTCCGATCGCATTATTGACGCTGGTCATGATGATATCGCCATTAGGAAGTTCATCTAACCAAAGCCCCATATCTCCAAAACCTGTAATTTGCTTAGACCAAATGATGGTACCGGTAGGAGTGGTGCGCAGCAAAAACATGCTTCCAGGATTGCGTCCGAGACAAATGAGGTCTCCGTTGGCGGCCTCTTTGGTATACATCATCCATTCGAAGGCGTAGCGCTTGATCCAGAGTAGATTGCCTAGTGCGTCTATTTTCATGTTGAAGCTCCGGAAGGTGCCGGATCCGGAATACAATCCAGAAACTAAGTAGCTGCTATCGGCTAATTTTATGATGCTTTTCCCGCCTTCTTGCGCCCCGGTGCCGTAGAGTTTGAACCATTCGATGTTGCCGCAAATGTCGAGTTTGTAAACGTAAATGTCGCAGTCTCCATGCGAGCCATTTCCTTCGTGTTGGCCCGTTGCAATAAACCCGCCGTCATCGGCAATTTCAAGTTGAAGGGCGCCTTGCATCCCAGATAAATTGTATTTTCTGAAAAACGTATTTTGCTGTGTGTAACTTTTATTCACAAACGAGCAGAGCAGTATCAAAAAGAACATTAGCCTTGATATGCTTGCTTTGTTTTTGAAGGAGATGTGAGTAGAATTTTGCAATAATCAGGGAGTTTTGCACTTAGAAAATAGGGCTTAAAATCCATGAAAACCCCTTATTTTAATTAAAATTACGGCTATTCAAGGGGCTTTTCAAATTTAAATAGTGAAATTAGGGTACACCTTATTTTACCCTATTTTTTCAATCCAATTAATTTTTGAAAATCAATTACTTATGAAATGTTGTATTTATTCTGCCTGAGTATTTGGTCATGTACAACTTCCAACATATATGTGAAAAGATAACAACGAATTTAGTAACAGCAATCGAATTGCTCTGCTCAATTTTGTAGCATGGAGCAACTCATTGGTGCGCAGATTCGGGAGGTAGTAGAGCAACGCGGAATGACCGTCACGGAATTTGCCAAACGCATCAATAAATCGCGCGAAAATGCGTACTCGATTTTCTCGAGAAAGACCATCGATACCGGTCTATTAAAGCACATTTCAGAGGTCTTGAATTACGACTTTTTTAAGCAGTATAGCGCAGAATATATCGTTCTGGAGGCTGCCTACGAGCACAACTTAGCAGAAAATAAAATGCTCCGCGACTACAATCTCTTATTGAGAAAGGAAAAATAGCCCATTTTCTTACTGTGATTTCTTGTGGATTCGCTTATTCTGTGTATCTTTGCACCCCAAATAGTATATTAATTAAAGTTTAACCTTATGAATTCTTACGAAACTGTTTTCATTTTAACTCCCGTTTTGTCTGATGAGCAGGCAAAGGAAGCAGTACAGAAATTCGAAGGCGAGATTACTTCTAAAGGAGGTAAAATCAAGCATTCGGAGAGCTGGGGTTTGCGCAAATTGGCCTACCCAATCCAGAAAAAATCAACAGGATTTTATTTCCTTGTTGAATTTGAAGCTGAAGGCAACGTTGTTGCAGATTACGAATTGATGATGAAGCGCGACGAACGCGTTCTTCGATTCTTAACTGTAAAAATGGATGCTGATCATCTTGCCTACGCTGACAAGCGTCGCGCAAAAGCTGGAGCAACTGCCTAATTTATTGTCAAACCCATTAAACAACGAGACATGTCAAACGATATCCGTTACCTAACTCCGATTAACATCGATATTAAAAAGGAGAAGTATTGCCGCTTCAAAAAGAGTGGTATCAAATTCATCGACTACAAAGACGCTAGTTTCTTATTGAAATTGGTTAACGAACAAGGTAAAATTTTACCACGTCGCATTACCGGTACTTCTCAAAAGTACCAAAAACGTGTCAACAAAGCCATCAAGCGTGCACGCCACCTTGCTATCTTGCCATACGTTGGCGACATGTTGAAATAAGTCATTGTTGAACGATATAATTGAGAAATCATGGAAGTCATTCTAAAGAAAAATGTAGATAAACTCGGTTACGCCAATGAGGTGGTAACTGTTAAGCCAGGATACGGACGTAATTTCCTTATCCCGCAAGGGTATGCTGTGCTAGCTACCGCAAGTGCTAAAAAAGCACACGAAGAAATCATGCGTCAGAAGTCGCACAAAGAATCTAAAATGTTGGCTGAGGCGCAAGAAGTTGCTGCTAAATTAGCTGACGTTACTTTAAGCATCGCCACCAAAGCTGGTGAGAACGGCAAAATCTTCGGATCTGTCAATACCGTTCAACTTGCTGAGGCGCTTCGTGCTTTAGGTTTCGACATCGATCGCAAATCTTTGAAAATCAAAGACGAGCCAATCCGCGACCTCGGTTCATTTGAAGCAGAAGCCAACCTTTACAAAGGCGTGAAGCAAAGCTTTAAATTTGACGTCATTAGCGAATAAGCCCATTCAAACGAATAAAAAAAAGCCTCGCAATTTGCGGGGCTTTTTTTATGGACTTTATTTTGTTATCGTTAATGCTTCATTAAATATTCCTGTACGTAGTTGGTCACGCCTTCTTCGAGGCTATGAAAACCACCTGTGTAGCCAGCGGCCAAAAGCTTGGACATATCGGCTTCTGTAAAATACTGGTATTTTTCACGGATATCAAGGGGAGTGTCGATGAACGAAATTTGAGGTGCTAGGCCTAGCGCTTCGAAAGTGAGGCGCGCTAAATCATAGAAAGTACGCGCTTTACCAGAGCCTAGGTTGTAGAGGCCGCTCGCTGGTGCTTTTTCTTGAAGAAACTGACAAACCTTTGCGACGTCCTTGACATACACGAAATCGCGCAGTTGTTCGCCGTCTTTGTAGAGCGGGTTGTGCGAGCGAAAGAGCTGCATGCTGCCCTTCTCTTGAATTTGCTTGAAAGTGTGTAGTACCACACTGGCCATGCGGCCTTTGTGGTATTCTTTTGGCCCGTAGACATTAAAAAACTTGAGCCCGTACCAATGCGGTGGTTGTTGGTCTTGAGCAAGGGCCCAAATGTCAAAATCGTTTTTGGATTTGCCGTAAAGGTTGAGCGGTTGCAATTGACTACTCAGGGCGTGGTCGTCTTTGTAGCCGAACTCACCAAGGCCGTAGGTGGCTGCAGAGCTCGCATAAACCAACGGAATTTGTTGGGTGCTGCAAATGCGCCAAATGGCTTGGCTGTAGTGTAAATTGAGGTGATCTAGTGTTTGCTGACTCTTTTCGGTGGTGTCTGTGCGGGCGCCCAAATGAAACACAAAGCTAACTTGAGCGGCGTTTTCTTCGAACCAAGGTAAAAATGCCTCGCGGTCAATGCATTGGTCAAAAGCGAGGTGGGTCCAGTTAGGTTTTTTGGTTTCAAATGAGAAGTCATCTACTAAAATGAGGTCTTGGTGGCCGGCTGCATTGAGTGCTTCGGCTAGATAGCTCGCGATAAAGCCAGCGGCTCCTGTTACGACAATCATGTTAGAACAAGCCGTTGATTTCGGCGTCAATTGCGTTGATGATTTTCCCGAGGTCTTCTTGGTTTTCTGGGAAGCGGTTGTTGTCGACGTCAATGATGAGCAGTTTACCCTTGTCATAGGTAGAAATCCAGGCTTCATAGCGCTCGTTGAGGCGCTTGAGGTAGTCTAGACGAATGCTTTCTTCGTAGTCGCGGCCGCGTTGTTGGATTTGAGAAACCAAGGTAGGGACACTTGCACGCAAGTAAATGAGTAGGTCTGGGGCTGAAACGAAAGAATCCATAAGGTTGAACAACGAGAAGTAGTTTTCGAAGTCTCGGGTGGTCATGAGGCCCATAGAGTGCAGGTTTGGCGCAAAAATGAAGGCATCTTCATAGATGGTGCGGTCTTGGATGACCGTATGGGTAGATTCTTTGATCTCTTGAATTTGCGTAAAACGGCTATTGAGGTAGTAGATCTGCAAGTTAAAAGACCAACGCTGCATGTCGTGGTAGAAATCGTTGAGATACGGGTTTTGATCGACGTCTTCGAAATGGGTATCCCAGTTGTAATGCTTTGACAACAAGTTGGTTAATGTGGTTTTTCCTGATCCGATATTACCGGCGATCGCGACGTGCATACAATTCAATTTTAGAGAGCTAAAATACGACATTTACAGCGAAACGTCAAAAGATAGTCCCTACAAAATCAAGCGAAATACCTTGATTTTTTCGCCTTGTTGAAAATAAAAGCGGTCTTCCAAAACCTGAAGCCTTTGATAGCTTTGCAGCGGGAGTTCAATTCGATCCGAATGGATACTCGGCTTTAATTTTTCAATGTAATTTTGATCCTGTAGCCAGATTTCATTTTGAAAGCCAAATAGCGTAAGCCCTGGCGTTAAAGTTAGTTTTTTGACTAAGGTGAGGTTGCGGTCAAATTCATAAAAACGGCCGTCGCTAAGCATGCAAATCAGGTTTTGTCCGTACTCAAAAAAATGAATAATTTGAGCATCTTTGAGGCCTCCAAAACAGTTGTCTACAATCTGAATGACTTCGGCTTGCTTGAAATTATACAATATCAGGCGCTCGCGGTACTGGTCAAAAATCCAAATAAAATCTGGCCTGGAACTTGCAGCGATTTTTGATACTGCAGAAAAATCAAGCTCATAAAATGCAATTATTCCTTCTTGTAGTTGTAAAGTATTGTCTACAAGCCCGAGCATTTGTTGGTTTTCTGAAAACAACAAGCCACGCAAACCATTGATGGGCTGGATGTTGCTGATGTCACCGAGGGTTTTGTACGTTTCCTGAAAAGGTTGCTGATTTTGCACGTTCTGTAACCATACGGTGTTGTTTTTCCATTGATAGAGCTGGCCCCATTCATCGCTGGTCCAGTGGTAGCTACTGTCTTTTAACAACAATTCGTTCTCCAGTACCCAGGTTTGCCCCTGAGCAAAGGTGCTCAGCATCAATAAAAAGCAACTTAACCAAAACCTTAATTCCATTGGCTGATTTCTTTGAGTAGGTCGTCTGTGTTTTGCAAGCGCGGCACTTTGTGCTGCCCGCCTAGTTTGCCTTTGTGTTTGAGCCAGCGGTGAAAGGTTCCTTCGCTTGCCACAGTAATTAACGGAAAACCTATATTGATATTGCCTTTTCGCTTGGCGTCATAATCGGCGTTGTTCTTTTTGAGTGCAGCATCTAGCGTGTTGGCAAAAGCGTCCATATTTTCTGGCGCTTGTTCAAATTCGACTAGCCAGTGATGCCGCCCAACCTGTGTTGTTTCCGAAAAGTCAGGCGCAACCGTATACTCCCTCACTTGTAGGTTTTGTGTCGCACAGGCCTCTTTAATGGCTTGTTCGGCATGTTCGATGATGAGTTTTTCGCCAAATGCATTGATGTAATGTGCTGTTCGGCCACTTACTACAAAACGATAGGGAGCTGTTTGTGTAAAGCGAATGGTGTCTCCGATGATGTAGCGCCAAAGCCCCGATGACGTAGAAATAACCAAAGCGTAATCTGTGCCGATTTCAACAGCTTCTAAAGGAACGACTGTTTTAGAGGCCAAGCCCTCGAAAGTATCCATCGGGATGAACTCGAAGAAAACCTCTGAATTGGTGAGCAAGAGTAAGTCTTTGTAGTCTTTTTGATCCTGTAGCCCGAAGTAACCCTCCGAGGCGTTGTAGTTTTCGACGTAGTTCATGTCTGGTTTGCCTATGATTTTTTCAAAGGCCACCTGGTAAGGCGCAAAAGACATACCGCCATGAATATACAACTCTAAATTGGGCCAAACCTCCGCAATTGTTGCCTTCTGACTCTTTTCCAGTACTTTCTGCAAGAGTAAAAGTGTCCAGCTCGGTACACCAGCAATAATACAAATGTTCTGATCGATGACCGAAGCGGCCATGCGGTCTAGTTTTTCTTCCCAGTTTTCTAAGAGTGCAATTTCTTTTTTAGGGGTGCGCCTGAGCTCGGTCCAGATGGGTAGGTTATTGATGATGATCGCCGATAAATCGCCAATAAACACGCCGTGGCTGTGCTGTTCGATTTTACCGGTGCCACCAACAATCAGGTGCTTTGCGTTATAGAGTTTGCGCCCCTCAAAGTTGTGGTAATACTGCGCAAGCAAGTCCTTGCCGCCTGCATAGTGGTTCTCTAGTAGTGAACTTTCTGTAATAGGCAAGATTTTAATGCGGTCTGCGGTGGTGCCAGAAGATTTAGCGAACCATTTAGTAGCGCCTGGCCAGAGTAAATCTGTTTCACCTTCAATGGCGCGGTCTATGAAGGGCTTGAGGGCGCCGTAATCCGAGAGCGGAACTTTTTGTTGAAAGTCTAGATAGCTCGAGAGCGCAGCAAAATTGTGTTGCTTTCCGTAGTGGGTTTGCGAACCCTCTAAGAGCAAGAACTCCAGCGTGCGCTGCTGATTTGCAAGAGCTTGATCGCGGTAGTCATTGATGCGATCCATACGCCGACCAATCCACCATGAAAATAAGGTGTTAAACGGCATATTTTAAAAGAAAATGCTTAGCCCCAGATGAGGATAGAAACAATGACACTAAGTAAAGCAATGGTAACGATGGTACCTACTGCGGCTGTTGATCCTTCAAAAAAGTTATCTGACATAGCTGAAATTTAATGCCTCAAAAATAAGTATTGTTTTCTTTCTTTTGGCGTCTTGGGTCAAAAAAAAAGACCCAAAAGAGTCTTTTCATTTATTTGAAGAATGGTTTAGTTTCTGTTGCCCAATAAGCGAAGCAAAGAAAGAAACAAATTGACAAATGTGAGATAAAGCTGAAAACCAGCAAATAAGGCAAGTTTTTGACGCAACGTGCTATCCATTTGGGCCTGATGTGCCATGTTCTTGATCATTTGCATTTCATAGGCAACTAAACCTGTAAAAATGAAAACAGAAACCAAAGAAATGATGTAATCAAATCCGCTGCTGCCTAAAAACATATTGACGAGGCTAGAAATAATGACGCCAAACAAGAGCATGTAAAGCAAGCTGCCAAATTTAGTGAGGTCGGTTTTGGTGGTATAGCCCAAGAATGCCATAAAACCAAAAGAACCAGCCGTCATTAAAAATGTGGTAGCGAGTGTACCTGTTGAATAAGCCATGAATAAAACGGATAAACTCATGCCTAAAAGCACAGCGTAGATGACAAAGAGCGCCATGAGTGTGCCAAACGAGAATTTATTAAAGCCACCCGCCATTGCAAACGAAATGAGGATAGGCGAAAACAAAATAACGTAGTAAAAGATAGAGATGCCACCAGAGGCCGTCATGAATAAGGACGCCAATAGGGCAGGGTTGGACCCAATAAAGTAGGAGATAACGCCAGAGATAGTGAGCGCTGCAAACATGTAGTTATAAACGCTTTTGATGAAATCGCGGGCGTAGTCTTGGCTGAGTGAGCCTGAGTTTTGATAATTTAAATCTTCCATGGTTAATGAATTTTAGCTTGTACTAAATTAATAAATTCTTTTCTCGTTGCGTCGTTGGTCATGAAAATTCCGGTGAACGCACTTGTGGTGGTGACTGAGTTTTGTTTTTGTACACCGCGCATTTGCATACACATGTGTGCACATTCAATCACAACTGCCACTCCTTTAGGGGCTAGGGTGCGCTGAATGCAATCGCGAATTTCGATAGTGAGCCTTTCTTGGACCTGCAGTCTGCGAGAAAACGCATCAACAACGCGCGGAATTTTACTAAGGCCAACAATTTTGCCATCAGGGATGTAAGCGATGTGGGCCTTGCCGAAAAAAGGAAGCATGTGGTGTTCGCACATGGAGTAAACCTCGATGTCTTTGACGAGTACCATTTCTGAATACGCTTCATGAAAAATCGCAGACTCAATGATTTGATCTGGGTTTTGATCGTAGCCGCTCGTTAGAAACTGCATGGCTTTAGCGACGCGTTCTGGTGTTTTGATCAAGCCTTCTCTAGTGGGGTCTTCGCCGAGTTGGGCAATGACGGCTTTGTAGAGGTCTTGCAAATTTGAATTTTCCAAATGAATTGTTTTGTTTTAGATGCTAACGAGAATGCCTTAAAAAGGTTCCTTTCCGCCGTAGTATTCTACGTAATTGTTTTCGGTCTCGACGAGTTTGATTTTGGCAAGTTCGCCACCATTTTCCAAAACGAGCGGAGCGAGGATGTCCCAGATGGCGATGGCCATAATTTCTGTAGAGGCCATTTTTCCGGCTAAAAACGGAACGTCGAGGTTCAAGTTTTTGTGGTCTAGCGCTTCGATGATGTGCGTCTTGACAATTTGGCTCAGGAGTTTGAGGTTCATGATGAAACCGGTGTCGGGGTCTGGGGTTCCTTTGACGGTGACCCAGAGCTCAAAGTTGTGGCCGTGCCAGTTTTGATTGCTGCATTTGCCGAATACTTCCCAGTTTTTTTCGTCGGACCATTCGGGGCGCCAAAGTTTGTGAGCTGCATTGAAGGTTTCGCGACGCGTGATGTAAGTTGTTTTCATGAAAAAGCCGAATTACGATGCAAAGTTACTAAGAATGTTGCATTTCATGAGCCCATCGCGGTCAAATTCGGTCAGTTCGACAGGTATCATTTGATTGACGAGCACAGAATTATAGGGGGTCTTAACTTTGACATAGTTGTCGGTAAACCCATATAAATAACCTTCGTTTTCTTCTTGTTCGAACAGCACGTGTCTTTTTTGCCCCACCTGAGTTTCGTAAAATGCTCTTTTCTTGCGATCGGACAAGAGGTGTAGTATTTTGCTTCTTTCTCTACGGGTTTCCATCGGGACTTTCGCCCCCAGCTTAGGTGCCCCGGTATTGGCGCGCTCTGAGTAAGTGAAAACATGTAGGTAAGAGATGTCGAGGTCTTTTAAGAAATTGACGGTTGTCAAGAAATCTTCGTCGGTCTCGCCAGGAAAACCAACAATGACATCTACGCCAATGCAGGTGTCGGGATTGCTGGTTTTAATTTGTTCCACGCGTTCAGCAAACAAAGCGCTTTTGTATTTGCGCCGCATTTTCTCTAGGATTTGATCGGAGCCACTTTGAAGTGGAATATGGAAATGAGGCACAAAACGATTGGCTTTGTTGAGGCAAAAATCGATGATTTCGTCGGAGAGTAAATTGGGCTCAATAGACGAGATGCGAAAGCGTTCAATGCCTTCAATTTGATCTAGGCCTTGAACTAGTCCATAAAAATTTTCGTCGCCACCCTGTCCAAAATCGCCAATATTGACCCCCGTAAGGACCACTTCTTTGACTTCTGTTTGGGCAATTTTTTGAGCTTCGTGTAGGGTTTGGGCAATGCTTGCGTTGCGGCTTTTGCCACGGGCAAGTGGAATGGTGCAAAAGGTGCAAAAATAATCGCAGCCATCTTGTACTTTTAAAAAAGAGCGCGTGCGGTCTCCGTAAGAGTGCGACGGTATAAAGTCGTGGGTGTGCTTGATGTTGTCGTGCACAATTTTAACTTCGCTTTTCTTTTCGAGATGAGCGAGCACATTGAACTTTTCATTGGCGCCCAAAACGAGGTCAACACCAGGGATTTGACTGATTTCTTCTGGCTTCAGCTGAGCATAGCAACCCAAAATGATCACCATGGAGTCGGGTGAGATTTTTTTGGCGCGCTTCACGAGCTGCTTGCATTTTTTGTCGGCATTTTCTGTGACCGAACAAGTATTGATGACAAAAACGTCGGGTTGATCTTCGAAATCTACCTTTGCAAACCCGCCGTCTTCAAAGAGCCGCGCTATTGTAGAGGTCTCTGAAAAGTTGAGTTTACAACCAAGTGTATAAAAAGCGACACGTTCGAACTGATTCATCGCTGCAAAAGTACAAAATCCTTAACTTTGCGTCAAACTAAAGTTATGAAGTACGATATCGCAATAATTGGTGGAGGAATCGTTGGCGCAGCCACTTTCTACAAGCTTCAAAAGAAATTCCCAAACCTCAGTATCGTCTTATTTGAAAAAGAAAAAGTACTCGCCGACCACCAAACCGGCAATAACTCTGGCGTGATTCACTCTGGCCTTTATTACAAGCCAGGCTCACTCAAAGCGCGCAACTGCATTCAAGGGCGCAAAGAACTCGTGCAGTTTGCCAAAGACTACAACATTGCCCACGACGTCTGCGGAAAGGTTGTGGTGGCCACCGATCAGGCAGAATTGCCACACATGGACAAAATTTTCAACACTGGTCTAGAAAATGGCATAGAAGGTATTGAGAAAATCACAGCCGCACAGGTCAATGAAATAGAACCGCATGTCAAGAGCATTGGCGGTATTTGGGTGCCGGTCACCGGAATCATTGATTTTCGTGGCGCCACTGAAAAAATGGCTGAGCTCGCCTTGGCGGCTAATCCGCAAAGTGCAATGCACCTAGGTTGCGAAGTGCAAGGCATTGAAAAAGGAGACGCTACCAGCACAATTTTCACCAACAAAGGAAAATTTGAGGCGCGCTACCTTGTTTTCTGTGCAGGTTTGCAAGCAGACCGCTTGGCACGCAAAGACGGCGTCGATCTCAAAGAGCAAGTTGTTGGTTTCCGCGGAGACTACTATGAACTCACGCCAGAGGCCAAACACAAAGTCAAAAACCTCATTTATCCGGTCCCTAACCCAGACTTTCCATTCTTGGGTGTGCATTTTACCCGCATGACCAACGGCGAAATCGAATGCGGCCCCAACGCTGTATTCACTTTCAAGCGCGAAGGCTATGGCAAAACCGACTTCTCGCTGCGCGACACCTATGATGCACTCACCTACAAAGGCACCTGGAAACTCTTCTTTAATAATATGTCTTTCGGGATCAATGAATACCGCAGGGCTTTCTCCAAGAAACTATTCCTCAAGACCCTACAGCGCATGATTCCATCGCTCACCATGGAAGACATCCATCCGGGCCGCTCAGGCGTTCGAGCGCTCTTACTCGCCGAAGATGGCGACACCCGCGACGACTTCCGCATCGAGTACCACGGCAACTCTATTCACGTACTCAATGCCCCATCTCCTGCCGCAACAGCATCATTAGCCATTGGCGAATACATCGCCTCGGAGGCTGAGAAACATTTTAGTTTGTAGGGTAACTACTTGATTTACTGCCTGCTCAAATTACCGGCCTTCCAGTCTTGGATCAGTTTAGACCAAGCGTAGGGGTTGAGGAGGTTGTTTTGTGGCAATTGGCCGTTGGTGTAGATTTTGGTATTTTGTTGTTTAGCGAGGGCTCCGTATGCTAAGGAGGCATCGGCGTCTAGGCGCGCTGCAACAAAGGCGAGCGATTCGCCGCTGAGTTCTCGTTGGGCTCTTCTGATGTCGTCTTCGTAGGGATTCATATTGATGAAATGTTGGGCAAACGCCTCTTTGTTCGGCCATGGGTAAACACGTACGTCTGGCATAGTGAGGGTGTCTCGTGTAAGCATGTGGATGATGCTGTAGCGGTTGTCTTGTAGGGAGTCAGGAACCCAAAATGGGCTCGTGCTGTAGCCTTTTCTGGAGAAATAGAGGGTGTCGCCCGGCTGGCAAACAATAGAGAAGAAACCGTAACCGTCGGAAATGACACCTTTTTTGAGCGTTTTGTTGTAAACGGTGGTGTAGGGGAGTTCGAATGCTTCTTCGGTCACAACCACTCCGGAAAGTTGAATAAGTGGTTTGTCTGTCGTTTGAGCAAACGATAGCAGCTGACAAAAAAGGAGGCTAAAAATGGAGAATAGTTGTTTCACAGTATAAATTTACGAATATCATGACGATTCAAAGCCACTTAGGTAACCGAATGGCAAATTTTATTGTTAAATTTGCAGGAATTTATTAAAAAATAAGTTCATGTCGCTCTCGAATCTATCCCAGATCACTGAAGGTTTAACCTACGACGACGTCCTTTTGGCGCCTGCCTATTCAGAGGTGCTTCCTCGCGACGTCTCCTTAAAAAGCAAGTTTACAAAGCAAATTTCGGTCAATACCCCGATTGTATCTGCTGCTATGGATACCGTCACCGAATCTGCGCTCGCTATTTCTATCGCACAGCAGGGCGGTATCGGCGTCATTCATAAAAATATGAGCATTCAAGCCCAAGCTTTAGAGGTGCGCAAAGTGAAGCGCTCCGAAAGCGGCATGATCATCGATCCAATTACGCTTCCAGAAAATGCGTTGGTTAAAGATGCCCTTGCCCTCATGCGCGAAAATAGCATCGGTGGTATTCCAGTAGTCGATGCCAATCGCACGCTCAAAGGTATTCTCACCAACCGAGACCTCCGTTTTGAAAAGAACCTCGAGCGTCCGGTTCAAGAAATCATGACCTCCGAAAACATCATCACCACCGGAGACAGCACCGACCTCACTACCGCAGAGGTCATTCTTCAGCAAAACCGCATCGAGAAACTTCCTGTCGTAGATGCCAACAACCGCCTCATAGGCCTCATTACCTACCGCGACATCATTAAGGTGAAAGAACACCCAAGTTCTTGTAAAGATCATTTAGGGCGTTTGCGCGTCGCAGCTGCTGTTGGCGTTACCCACGACACCATGGACCGCGTTGCAGCTCTTGTAGAGGCTGGTGTAGATGCCATTGTCATCGATACCGCTCATGGCCACACTAAAGGTGTTGTTGATCAGCTTAAAGCAGTCAAAGCCGTTTACCCAGAATTACAAATTGTCGTTGGAAACATCGCCACAGCCGAAGCTGCTAAATACTTAGCAGATGCAGGTGCCGACGCCGTGAAAGTCGGAATCGGCCCAGGTTCAATCTGTACCACCCGCGTTATTGCCGGTGTTGGTGTCCCACAACTTACCGCCATCAACGAAGTTGCCAAAGCACTTGAAGGCACGGGTGTCCCTGTAATTGCCGACGGCGGTATTCGCTATACCGGCGATATCGTTAAGGCTATTGCCGCTGGTGCCGATGTCGTGATGCTCGGTTCTATGTTTGCTGGCGTAGAAGAATCGCCAGGAGAAACCATCATTTACGAAGGCCGAAAATTCAAGTCTTATCGTGGCATGGGCTCTCTAGAAGCCATGCAAAAAGGCAGCAAAGACCGTTACTTCCAAGATGCCGAAGACGACATCAAAAAATTGGTACCAGAAGGCATTTCTGGTCGTGTGCCTTACCGTGGCAAGCTCATCGAAGTCATGTTTCAGCTCATTGGTGGCTTGCGTGCCGGAATGGGTTACTGCGGTGCACCAACCATTGACAAACTCAAAGGCGCTCGTTTTGTGCGCATCACTTCTGCTGGTGTACGCGAGTCTCATCCGCACGACGTAACCATTACCAGAGAAGCACCAAACTACAGTATTAAGTAATTTACTATCATAGATTTAACCTAATTAACTTCAACCAATGAAAAAGACACTTATATGCTTCTTGTTTGGTCTAATGGCGCAGTTTTCTTTTGCTCAAAAAGAACCAGTAGTCATGACCATCAACGACAAGCCGGTCACCAAATCAGAGTTTTTACAGATTTATACCAAAAATAACCCGAACCCGAGTTTCGATAAAGATTCTCTTGATCGATACATGCAGTTGTTCGAGGTATTCAAATTAAAGGTCGCAGAAGCTGAAGCATTGGGTTACGACACCCTACCACGCTTGCAAAAAGAGCTCGATGGCTATAAAAAACAATTGGCTTTGCCTTATCTAATAGACTCCGTTCAAAATCAAGCAATGGTGCAAGAAGCCTACAACCGTACGGCGACAGAAGTGCGTTGTTCTCACATCCTGATTAAACTTGATCCGAACGCGAGTCCTAAAGACACTTTAGCTGCCTACAATCGCTTGCTTGGTCTTAAAGCGCGCATTGAAAAAGGCGAAGATTTTGCTTCAGTTGCCAAATCAAAACTAGGCTCCGAAGATCCTTCTGTCGTCAACAACGGCGGAGACTTAGGGTACTTTACCGCTTTTCAAATGGTTTATCCTTTCGAAGAAAAAGCCTACACTACAGCAGTCGGAACCGTTTCAGAACCTTTCCGGACACGTTTTGGTTATCACATTTTAAAAGTTACGGACAAGCGTCCGGCCCGAGGTACTATCAAAGTTGCGCACCTCATGATTTCAACCGGCCGAGATGCAACGACCGAAACCCGTCAAAACGCCGAAAAGAAAATCAATGAAATTTACGATAGTCTTGTTGCGGGTTCATCTTGGGAAAAAATGGTCAGCGCCTACTCCGAAGATGCCAACAGCATTAAAAAAGCGGGCGAATTACCTGCTTTTGGTTCGGGAACCAGTCAGCGAATGGTCTTAGAATTTGAAGATGCTGCCTTTTCTCTAAAAAGACCAGGAGAATTCTCCAAGCCGGTCAAAACACAATATGGGTACCATATCATTAAACTTATTGAATGGACGCCCGTGAAGTCTTTTGACAACATGCGCCGAGAATTACAAGCAAAGGTCAACAAAGATGAGCGCTCAAAAATTACCCAAGATTCCTTTGTTCAGAAACTCAAAACCCAATACAACTATGCCTTCAAAGGCGCCAAAGTACTTTCTGCCATCGAAACTGAAATCGACTCTTCTTTCTTCATGGGTAAATGGAAGGCGAGCGAGATCAAAGGCAATAAAACTTTATTCGTTTTAGGTGCTAAGAAATTCAAGCAACAAGAGTTTGCGGCTTACATGGAAAAGAATTTCCGTTCTGTGCGCAAAGACGAACCGACAGTTGTAGTCAAGCAGCTTTACAATCAATGGGAGAAAAGCCAAATTTTAGCCTATGAAGAAGCGCTGCTTCCTGCTAAATACCCGGCTTACAAAGCATTGGTTCAAGAATACCACGACGGTATTATTTTGTATGAAATCATGCAAGATCAAGTATGGAACAAAGCGGTAAAAGATACCGCTGGTTTGCGTGCCTTCTTCATGGAAAACCGCAACAAGTATTCATGGACAGAACGCCTAGACGCGACCATTTACGAGTGTAAAGACGAATATATTGCCGTTCAAGTATACGGGATGTTAGTTCAATCTGATACCGTTAACTCAAAAGCAGTTTTGTATGTCATTAACAAAGACTCCGAACTCAATTTGAAAGTCCGCATGAATAAATTTGAAGTTTCTCAAACCCCTTACCTTCAAAACCGTAAATTCACTCCTGGTCTGAATCCGGTTTATTCGATGGACGGAAAATGGTATGTGGTTAAGGTCACTTCTATTTTGCCTCCAGCAGCAAAAGAATACAATGAAGCAAAAGGCTTGGCTACTTCTGACTATCAAGCTTATCTCGAGAAAAAATGGTTAGAGGCGTTACGTTTGAAGCACAAGATCGTCATCAATGAAGATGTGCTTTACCAAATCGGCCAATAATGATCAAAAAATCAATCCTTTTACTCTGTTTTCAATTGATATTGCTGGGCCATTCCTTTGCCCAAAAGTTAGTCAATCAAATTGTAGCTCAAGTTGGCGACAACATTATTTTGTGGTCAGACATCGAAACCCAAAGATTGCAGCTCTCTGAAAAAGAACGCGATCTAAGTGGTCAGGAATGTCAAATTTTAGAGCAATTGTTACTTGAAAAACTGCTTGTTAATCAAGCGTTGCTCGATAGCCTTGTTATTTCAGATGAACAAGTAGACGCCGAAATGGAAAACCGCCTGCGCATCATGGAAAACAAAATGGGCGGCAGAGAAAACCTGGAAGAATTTTATGGCAAATCAACCATCGCCATCAAAGAGGAATTCCGCACCATTATTCGCAACAAAATGCTCGCTCAAGAAATGGAGCGAAAAATAACTGGCGATATCACCGTGACTCCCAAAGAGGTGGCGGCCTTCTACCAAAAATTACCAAAAGATAGCATTCCCTTCATCAACATGAAGCTCAGCTTTCAGCAAATCGTGCAGTTTCCTGTGCTCACTGCCGCAGATAAAAAGTTGGCCTATGACCAACTCGTTGATATTCGCAAACAAATAGTGAGCGGAAGCAAACCTTTTGAAACCATGGCGCGCCTCAAGTCAATGGATCCAGGTTCGGCAAGCCAGGGCGGGAAAATTGCAGCCTCCAAAGGCATGATGGTTCCGCAGTTCGAGGCGGCTTTATTTGATTTAAAGCCCGGAGAAGTTTCCGAGATCGTCGAGACAATGTATGGTTATCATATCATTAAGCTCGTTTCTCGCAAAGGCGACGACTACACTTGTTTGCACATCCTCATTATGCCTGAATACAGTTCTGCAAGTATTTCCTTGGCGGCTGCGCGCATGGATACCTGTTACCAACTGCTTTCGCGCAATGCCATTACCTGGGACGAAGCCGTTCTGCGTTTCTCAAATGACGAAGCCACCAAACAAAACAAAGGCGTCCTTACGAATCCTTACACCATGGATATCTACTGGGACATGGAGCAGCTCAACGAGATCGATCAGCAAATCTATTTGCTGACAGACGCACTCGAAAGCGGCGGCGTATCTCAACCCTCTCTTTACATGGACCTCTTCGAGAGAAAGCAAGGCATACGCATCGTCAGATTGCAAAATCGCGTGCCAGCTCACCAAGCCAATCTCGAACAAGATTACGCCTTGATCAAATTAGCCGCAGAAAACGACAAAAAGCAACGCGTCCTCGACGAATGGACTGCCACCAAAATTCCAAATGCTTATATTCGCCTAGACGCACAATTTCAAGATTGTGACTACCGCGTAAATTGGCTTAAAACTCCTTAAATTACCATGACAGACAAAGAAAGAATTGATCAGTTAGTAATTGATTATCAGGTTTTAAAGAAAGAAATTCACCAAGTGATCATCGGTCAAGACGATGTCGTTGATCAAGTGCTTATTGCCATTTTCTCTCGTTCTCATTGTTTGTTAGTTGGCGTACCTGGTTTGGCAAAAACTTTATTGGTTAATACCATCGCCAAAACCTTAGGTCTTTCATTTAACCGCATTCAGTTTACCCCAGACCTCATGCCTTCTGATATCGTGGGTTCTGAAATCCTCGACGAAACCAAACAGTTTAAATTCATCAAAGGCCCCATTTTCTCAAACATGATTTTGGCCGATGAAATCAATCGTACACCGCCCAAAACACAAGCAGCGTTGCTAGAAGCGATGCAAGAGCGCGCAGTTACGGCAGCTGGCACAACCTACAAACTCGAGGCACCATTTTTTGTATTAGCTACGCAAAACCCAATTGAGCAAGAGGGTACTTATCCATTACCAGAAGCACAACTAGACCGCTTCATGTTCAATATTTGGGTAGATTACCCGTCTTACCAAGAAGAACTGGCCATTGTGAAGTCCAGCACTACAGACCAAGTTGTCGCGCTTCAGACGGTCTTGAACGCACAGCAAATCATCGATTATCAAGCGCTTATTCGACGCATTCCGGTTGCAGAAAACGTGTTGGAATACGCAGTTACGCTGGTGGCCAAAACGCGCCTTAAAGATCCATTAGCGCCTCAAATCACGAAAGATTTCATTACTTGGGGTGCAGGGCCGCGCGCATCTCAGAACCTCATTATTGCCGCCAAGTGTCATGCGGCGTTGCATGGAAAGTACTCACCAGATATCGAAGATGTCAAGGCCGTTGCGAAAGCCATTTTGCGTCACCGTTTGGTGCGTAACTATCGCGCAGAGGCCGAAGGCTACACCATGGATGCCATAATTGAAGCTTTGTTGTAGCATATGATTTTTTAATCCTTTAGAAAGCTTAAAAAAACATAATTTCACCTCGTGAAAGCACTGAGCATATTTTTATTGATTTGTTTCACATTGGTACTTACACCAAAGCAATGGTGGCATCATTGTAAGCATGCTGATCATAAAAAAAGTGCACTCAGCCAGAAGCAAACAATAGAAGAAGATTGCCCCGTCTGTGATCTCTCTCTAAGCGTTTTTACGAGCCCTACAACGCTTTCTTTTCGCGCTTTCAGTTTAATACCATTTGTACATGATCAAACGGCTTGCATAGACCTTTCTGGTACTAAAGCTACTTTTCAACAACTTAGGGCGCCTCCTCATTTCAAGTGCTAGCACACTTTGTTATGAATTTTTAGTCCCTAATATTACATGAAAAATTTAATTTTCGGGTTGGCTGTACTTTGCAGCTTTCCCATTTATGCACAGCAAGGCACCAAAGGTTTGGTGCGCGATGCACAAAGCAAACTGCCCCTTCAAAATGTCATTGTTTCCGTACCTGCTTTTCAAATTCAGGTTCGGACCGACAGCAATGGCGTATTTATTTTTCCATTTACTTGGTCCGAACAGCAAGTTCTACGCTTAAGACACCCAGACTATCAAGTGCTAGATACCCTTGTTTCGGGCGCTTCATCAAGTTTGAGTTTTGGAATGCAGTTGGGACACATGACCACCGAAGAAGTAACAGTGAGTGGGCAGCAAGTTGCATTGCGCCATAAAAGTACGGTGCCCATAGAGGTGCGTAATCTTAAAGATCTTCAGCTTTCGGGCGGATTAAACGTTTCTGAATTACTCACCAAAATACCCGGCGTCTACGTGAGTTCTTTGGGAAATGGAATTGCCAAGCCTGTTATTCGGGGCATGCAAGGAATGCGCGTCGTGACGCTAGTAAACGGGGTACGCTTGGAAGGGCAGCAGTGGGGCGGAGATCACGGAATGGGAATTGGAGAATTGGGGCTTGGCACGGCAGAGGTCATTAAGGGGCCAGCTTCGGTTTTGTATGGTGCAGATGCGCTTGGTGGTGTCGTTTATTTGGCCGATGAATCTTTTGCTCAAATTGGACGTCAGGAATTGTGTGTTCAACAAAAATGGAATCAGAACACCAGCGGGAGCACTTCTAGTTTATTGTACAAGAAGAGTAGTGGCAATCGGCGCTTCTTGGTCGCTGGCAGCTACGCAAATCATGCGGATTTTCAATTGCCCAACGGTTTGTATGCGAAAAACGCTCGCTTTCATGAGTGGGTGGGTAAAGCTTCCTATTCTTGGTTTAAGCCCAATCAGTTTCATGTGTTGCGTTATGCTTTTAACAACACAGTTGCCGGAATACCTGGGCATACGCATGACAGCCTTGCCACACCGCTAAGTTTTCAGGTGCCCATACAGGGGAGGCGCTATTCATTACCTGCTCAGTTCTTCACCAATCAGTTGCTCAGCTACGAATACAAGCGTTTTTATAAGAACAGCGAAGTCAATTTACAGCTCGCACAAACCTTAAATCGCTTGGTTGAATACGATGAAAAAGTGACCAAACCATTTATGGAGATGAATTTATGGAACTCCATTTATCAAGCGAAATGGACTAGAAAATGGTCGGGTACACAATTGATTGTGGGTACAGCAGGTATGTTGCAATTGAATCGGAATTCACTGCTTGCTGCCGAGCAACTTTTGCCCGATGCCCAAACCTATGATCAAGGGCTTTTTGCTCTATTTAAATGGGAGCTTTCATCCGTACAACTTATTCAACTGGGGCTAAGGCAAGATCTACGTTTCATAAAAACAACTCAAATTCAAAAGATCTATGCAAGCCCTAATGCCTCGTTTGGTTGGAGTTATCGCATACAACCCCAAACAGAGAGTCGTTTGAATTTATCGAGCGGTTTTCGAGCACCACATCTCAGCGAGTTATTAGCCGATGGATTTCATCATGGTGCCCTTCGTTATGAAGTGGGAGACCTCCTGCTCAAACCTGAGCGCAGTCTGCAGCTCGATTGGGTTTTGGAAAGGGGTGGAGCGCATGGAAACTGGAGTTTGAATCCTTATCATGCTTGGGTTTCCGACTACATCTACTTGCAGCCAAGTGGTGCAGCTATTGATGGCATCCCTGTTTTTGCATACAAACAGCTCAATCAAGGTCGTTTGTATGGACTTGATTTGAGTGCGCATTATCACCCGCATTGGTTGCATCACCTGCATTGGGAGGGGTCCTTTTCTTACGTGCAATTCATCAGTGAGCAAGATAGTTCGATTTCCTTGCTTCCGCCTACGCGTCTGCAGAATGAACTTAAATACGATTGGGTGAGAAAGGGTATCATAAGTAAAGTTGAGTTCAGTTTAAGTCATCAATGGATGGCGGCACAAACGCGTGTGGCCTACCAAGAAACGAGCAGTCCAAGTTATCAGCTCTTGCATTTAAACGCGCGTTTACATTTGGAGAAAAATGGCGTTTGGATCTTGCAAACGGGTGTCCGAAACCTTACAAATAACATGTATATCGATCATTTATCAAGGCTTAAGAATATAGGGATGCCCGGTCCTGGGAGGCATTTTTATGTAAGTGTAAAATACCAGGTTGTCAAATCAACTAATATCAAAAAAGGATGAAAAAATTATTTTTATCGGTCAGTGTTTTAGGTTTACTCGGGGTGTCGTGCGCAAAGAATAAATGTGCTGAATGTCACTATGATGCGCCTTCTGGAGAGGTTGAAATGGGAACTTTTTGCGGCGATGAGCTGAAGAATTTGGAAGCGTTAGGAACTTACACGGATTCTTTGGGTGCTACCTATGTGGTGCATTGCGGCGAGCATTAAAACCAATAACTTTTCAACATTTTGAGCATTTGTTGATAAGTGCCAAATGCATTTGTTGTCATTATGACACAAAGGGCCTAATTTTATAATAAGAATTGGGCCCTATGTTCGACGACGAAGAAGAAGACTACAACGACAGCAGTTTGAGCGAAGACATCGAGCACTTCGAAGCCCACCTAAAGGGTCAAAAGCTCAGATTTATCGACAGCGATCGGCTAGAAGGCCTCATTGACCACTACCTCATTCAAGGGCAGTTCAATAAAGCCAAAATAGCCGCAGAATTCGGCATTTACCAATTTGCTTACAATCCGCTTTTCAAGTTGCGCAAAGCGCAGGCGCTTGGGGGCATGGGCTTGCTGCAAGAAGCACTAGACTGTGTAGTTCAGCTCGAAAGACAAGAAATTGACAGCGCAGAGCTTTACCTCACCAAAGCGTCTATTCACGCTCAGCAGCGCGAGCACAAACAAGCTATTCGCTACTTTAAATTGGCGCTCGAAAATTCCGACCCTGCCGAACACGACTACATCTACTTAGACATCGCCATCGAATACGAGCGTCTTCAGCAATATCAAGATGCCATAGATACCCTGCATCAGGCCCTCAAAGCCAACAAACACAACGAGGCAGCACTCTATGAGCTCGGTCGTTGTTACGACGCGCTTGGCGCCACCCAAGACTCCATCGATGCCTACCTTAAATTCATCGACGAACAACCTTATTCCAGTACTGCTTGGTACAACCTCGGTAATGCTTATAGCCGCCTAGAAAACTACGATCGCGCTGTTTGGGCCTACGAATACGCCATTCTCATCAATGAAGAATTTGGCCCAGCACATTTCAACTTAGGCAATGCTTACCTTTCACTCGAGAAATACCACAAATCCATAGAGCATTTCGAGCTTTGTATGAAGCACGACGGCGACGACGCCATGGCACTTTGCTACATCGGAGAAGCCTACGAACAACTCAACGAACTCGAGCTTTCAAAACACTACTACAAACTTAGCATAGACCTCGAGCCCATGCTGCCAGAGGCCTGGTTGGGGCTCGGTATCGTAGAAGATTTAATGGGCTTCACCAAAGAAGGAATTGTCCTGATTCAAAAAGCCCTAGACTACGACCCCGACAACGCCGGTATTCACCACGTACTAGCTGGCGCATATCAAAAAATAGAGCTTGCTTCTGAGGCGCAGTTTCACTACCTCAAAAGCCTGGAATTAACCCCCGACGACCAAGAAGCACTCAGCGACTACGTCGCTTTCTTAGCAGAAAACTCACTCGCTGAAGCCCAAGCATTCTTGTTGCAATACCGCGCCGATCACCCTTCGGTTTTCGATGCACAATTGCACCTCATCAATATCAAATGGCAAATGGGGCAGTTTGCAGAGGCCAAGCACCTCTACAACCAATGCTTAAATGAAGACGCCACCAGTGCCAAACTGATTTTTGAAATCAACCCCAAACTCCTAGACGACAACGATTTTTTATACTTAGCTGATTAACCATGAACTTTAAACTCACATTTATCCCAAAACGTAGTGAAAAACCCCGCAACAAAGGCGTCACCATGATGATGGATAAGGGCTTAGGGCTTCGCGAAACAGAACATTTCATCGAAGCATCTGCCCACCTTACAGACTTGGTCAAATTTGGCTTTGGAACTGCATTTGTGACACGCCAACTCGAGGAAAAAATCAAACTTTACCGCGAGGCTGGCATCCGCCCTTATTTTGGCGGTACCCTTTTTGAGGCTTTTTATGCCAGAGGCATGTTCAAAGAGTTTGTCAAAATGCTCGACAAATACGACCTCGACCTCGCTGAAATCTCAGATGGCTCCATCATCATTCCCCACGACGAAAAGTGCAAGCTCATCCACGAGCTCTCTCAATCGAGAACAGTACTTTCTGAGGTGGGTTCCAAAGATTCTGGAATCCTGATTTCTCCGGCCAAGTGGGTGCGTCTCATGAAAGCAGAACTTGAGGCAGGAAGCTGGAAAGTAATTGCAGAAGGTAGAGAGGCGGGCAACGTTGGGGTGTTCCGACCAAACGGAACGGCTCACACCATGCTCATCAATCGCATTATCGCAAACGTCAAACCCGAAGACATCCTTTGGGAGGCGCCTCAAAAGAACCAACAAGTTTGGTTTATCAAGCTCTTTGGTGCAGAAGTCAACCTCGGTAACATTGCGCCAAACGACCTCATTCCACTCGAATGTCTGCGTTTGGGCTTGCGCGGTGACACCTTCTTTGACTTTTTACCAAAATCATACGCTGACCGACTCAAGCAGGTCAACGACGAGTCCGACGACGACCAAGAAGATGACCAAGAATAATCCGCAAGCGCCTTATTCCAAATTACTTCAAATTACCGGGCATCAGGGGCCTATTTACGCCCTGAGCCAAGATCAAGAATTCATTTATTCTGCCTCAGCAGACAAATTTGTGGCGCGCTGGCACAAAAGCACGGGGCAGCAAGATCAATTTGCCATTCGCTGCACGCAAGCTCCTTTTAGCCTCTTGGTACTACCCAAAGAGCAGCAACTTGTGATTGGCTTATCCGATGGCAGTTTACACGTCATCGACACCCTACAAAAAAGCGAAATCAAAAACCTCAAAGCGCATCAAGCCGCGGTTTTTGCCATCGCCGAGAATCGATTGTTACAACAGCGCTATACAGCCGATGCCGATGGTACCGTCTTGGTTTGGGACAACAATTGGAACTTACTTTTGCAGTTGCCACTTGCGTGTGGTAAAATCCGACAAATTGCGGTGTCACCAGATGGCAGTTACTTTATCTTGGCGTGTGCCGACGGAAACTGGAGAAAAATTGAAACCTCTTTTTTCAATGAAACCCAGCAAATCTATGCGCACCACGAGGGCTGCAGCGCCGTTTGCATTCTGCCCAATGGAGACTTGCTTTCTGCAGGGAAAGATGCCTTCATTAGGCGTTGGTCTGCATCAGGCGAAAAGCGCAATGCTTTCCCGGCACATTTGGGCACCATTTACCAAATCCTTCATTTAGGTACAGGTGTTTACGTGAGCGCTTCTCGAGACAAAACAATCAAGATTTGGTCCGAACAAAATGATCAATTTGAGTACAAGATTGACATACAAATGGCTGGGCACCGTCATTCAATCAATGCACTGATACCCTTGAATGATGGGTTTGTAAGTGCTGGCGACGACAAAAGAATTATCGTTTGGCGCAGCTCAGATGAAAAAACCTTGTAATTTTAGTTCATGAAGTTTTGGGTCTTTGTATTTGTGTTTTGTCAGGTGGCTGTGCGAGCGCAGTTTCAATTCAATTTCAGTACATACATACCGGTGATTTCCGATGGCCAAAGCCTTACAAAAGCATGGGCAGGAGGCCTCAATACGCCTCAATTTTCTAGCCTAGATTACGATTTCGATGGCGACGAAGACTTGCTTGTTTTTGACCGCAGTGCCGATCAGCTCAGGGTTTTCAGGAACATCACAACGGGCACTGCGCCAAGCTACGAACTTGACTTGCGCGCTCATTTATTTTTTCCGCCAAATCTTCAATATCGTGTCACCACCCATGACTACGACAGCGATGGTCGCAAAGACTTGTTTTGTTATACAGTTGGCGGAATACAAGCGTATCGGAATATTGGTACGGCTGCAACTGGTTTGTCTTGGCAAGCCTACAGCCCTTATTTAGTATCCAATTATGCTGGCCCTACGCTCAATTTATATATTAGTGGTGCTGATATTCCTGCTCTAGTAGACGTCGAAGGAGATGGCGATATGGATATACTGACCTATCACATTAGCGGAGAATACCTGCAGTATCACCAAAACCAAAGTCAGGAGCTCTATGGGCATTCAGATTCGCTGGTTTTTATTTTAAAAAACCGTTGTTGGGGCAAATACCGCGAAGACGTCACGAGCAACACCCTCTTCTTAAACGATACCAGTTCATATTGTACCGATGGCAATGTCTCGAATCCGGAATTGCCTACCAATGAAGCCAATAAAGCACATGCAGGCTCAACAGTCTTAGCGTTGGATCTAGATCAATCTGGGGTTTTAGATTTGCTTCTAGGAGATGTAGCCTACGGAAACCTCATTAGACTCATGAACGGAGGTACTGCGCCAAATACCAATTCGCCAATGGTCAGCGCAGACTACGATTTTCCGAGCAATACCACTCCTGCCAACGTGCAACTATTTCCGGCAGCATATTACCTCGACATCGATTTTGACCAACAAAAAGATCTTTTAGTTGCGCCCAACGCCAATAATGTTTCTGAGAATGAAAATAGCGTTTGGTATTACAAAAACCTAGGATCAACTCAAGCACCCGTCTTTGTTTATCAAGATAACGATTGGCTGCAAGGCGACATGATCGATCACGGTTTGGGTTCAGTTCCCTTCTTATATGATGTCAATCAAGATGGCCTGACCGATCTTTTGGTCGCCAATTATTTTGCCTATAAACCCGTTTTGAATAAAGAAGCCAGGATCGCATATTACCAAAACATAGGAACGGCTACAGCACCGCAACTCATTTTGGTGGACCAAGATTTCTTAAATCTGGCATCGTCTAATCTTGGGCTGCGCTTGTTGCCAGCCATGGGCGATCTCAATGCCGATGGTAAAACCGATTTACTTTTAGGACGTGATAACGGTCAAATCGCTTATTGGCTCAATTCAAGCACAGGTTCAAACCCAACTTTTCAACTCCAAACAGCAGCGCTGAATGATCAAGCTGGGCAAGCGATCCAAGTTCCACTATATGCAGCGCCTCAACTTTTTGACTACAACCAAGATGGCTTGCTCGATTTGATTATAGGGCACAAGGGCGGTACTTTGCATTATTATCGAAATGCTGGCACGGCAAGTACACCAAGTTTCATCCAAGAATCTACTTTATTGGGAGGCGTGAACGTACAAAGCAATGGCCCAGATGGCTTTGCAATTCCGCATTTTTTTAGTTTTCAAGATACCACTTATTTAATGGTAGGCTCGCTAGACGGTCACTTGCATTTTTACGATAGCATCTCTTCAGATGTAGCGGCAACTTACCATGTGCGCAGCCAAGACTTTTTGGGTTTAAGTGCTCAAATAGGCGCCTACGCCGCAGCTGCTATTGGCAACCTAGACAACGATCAACACTTAGAGCTTTTTGTAGGGCAAGATGCCGGAGGCTTGTTTCTTTTGGAAAATGAGCCCGGTTCAGACCTCAGTGTTTCAGAAGTCCTCACCATACCTTTACAAGTAGTTCCGAATCCAACAAAAGAAAAAATCGTCTTGAAAGGGCTTCAAGGCAGTGCAACAGGAGCTATTTATAATTTGCTTGGGCAAAAGGTGCTGTCCATAGATGTGAGCTCGGCACAAGAAATCATAGATGTTGCGGCATTAAACGCCGGGACTTACTTGCTCAAACTAGACAACGGGCAAAGCACATTGTTTATCAAACACTAATGCAATTATTGGTTGAATTTTTACTTGATATTGAGTTCAAGTAGGGTTTGGCCGTTGAGTTCAGCGCGCAATGCATCGCCAATCTGAACTGGGCCTACACCGGCTGGTGTTCCTGTAAAGATCAGGTCACCTGTTTTGAGCGTGATAAATTGCGATACATAAGCAATAATGGTGTCGATGCTAAAAATGAAATCTTTAGGATGGCCTGTTTGCTTGAGTTCGCCGTTTTGAAAAAGTTTGAATTCAGCTGTGCTCAAATCAATACTTGTTTTGTCTATCCATTGATTAGAAAGCGGCGCACTGTGGTCAAAACCTTTGGCCTTTTCCCATGGAAGGCCATTTTCTTTGCATTGTTGTTGGAGGTCTCGGGCAGTGAAATCGATGCCTAAGGTGAAATGCGAATAGTATTTGTGTGCAAATGCGGGTGCAATGTGCTTGCCAACTTTTTCGATGCGCACTACTAATTCACATTCAAAATGTAAGTCTTTGGTAAATTGAGGATAGTAGAAATCGCCTTCTTTGAGGAGTGCGGTATCTGGTTTTAAAAAATAGAGCGGTTCAGTAGGGAGTGCAGCCTTCATTTCTTTGGCATGGTCGGCGTAGTTGCGACCAATACAGATGATTTTCATGGCTTTTTGAATTTATTTTTCAATAACTCGAGTTTGTCTTCGATATTTTGAGTGCTGTTGACCGCTTTGATGCGTTCCATTTCTTTGCGCAATACTTGCTTGGTATATAGCGGGAAATCTGCCTCGAGCATCCAGCCGTAATAGCCGGGCTCTAGCTTGAGCACTTGCGCCACAGTTTTTCCTTTGTGCTTGCCAAAGTTGTAGCAAACCTCTTGGTTTTCGTCGTAGGCCAAGCGGCCTGCAAAATCAGCTTGTTGGTTGCCAACTGTAGAAAACTTAGCCAAGCCTGCAATATCATTTTGCAGATCGGTGTATTTTTCTGTTTGCGCTTGCAATACTTCTAGGGTAGCCAATGTGTCGTAAAGCGCATTGTGGGCATTTTCGATTTGCTTGCCGCAATAAAATTGATAGGCCGCCGCTAAAGTGCGTTGCTCCATTTTATGAAAGATGTTTTGCACATCTACAAAATGACGCGCGCCTAGGTCAAAATCGATGCCGCAGCGCAGTAATTCTTCTGATAATACAGGAATATCGAATTTGTTGGAGTTGTAGCCCGCTAAATCGGCGTCGCCGATAAAGTCGAGTAGACGTGGTGCCAGCGCTTCAAAAGTAGGGGCGTTAGCTACCATTCCGTCGGTAATGCCATGAATAGCAGCGATTTCAGCAGGAATGGATTGGAGTGGATTCACCAATTCATTGAAAGTTTCGGTATGGCCATCTTCAAAAAGTTTAATGACGGCGATCTGAACGATGCGGTCTTTGGTGATTTGAAGGCCGGTGGTCTCAAGGTCAAAAACACAAAGCGGGCGAACGAGTTGTAGCGCCATGCTTAAATGCTTGTTTCTGGGTCAAAACCTTCTAGGTAGTCTGCCACACGACGCACAAATTGCCCTCCGAGCGCTCCGTCTACAACGCGGTGGTCATAGGAGTGCGACAAGAACATTTTGTGACGGATGCCAATGAAGTCTCCTTCAGGGGTTTCAATTACCGCTGGTACTTTGCGAATGGCACCGAGCGCCAAAATTGCTACTTGTGGTTGGTTGATGATTGGTGTGCCCATGACATTGCCAAAAGTTCCGACATTGGTTACGGTGTAGGTGCCGCCTTGGATGTCTTCTGGCTTGAGTTTGTTGTTTCTCGCGTTGTTGGCAAGCTCATTGACTGCTTTGGCCAAACCAACGAGGTTCATGCGGTCGGCATTTTTGATCACAGGAACAATCAGGTTTCCGCTTGGCAACGCAGCAGCCATTCCTATATTGATGTCTTTGCGTTTGATGATATTTGTGCCAGAAACCGAAACATTGATCATGGGGAAGTCTTTGATGGCTTTGGCAACTGCTTCCATGAAAATTGGCGTAAAAGTAAGGTTTTCACCTTCGCGTTTTTTGAACTCGTTTTTCATGCGTTCGCGCCACTTAACGATTGTTGTGACGTCCGCCTCTACGTAGGAAGTAACGTGCGGCGATACATGCACAGACATCACCATGTGTTCGGCGATGAGCTTGCGCATGCGGTCCATTTCGATGATTTCGTCGCCGCTATTTGGAATAACGACCGGTTCTTTGATTTGAATTGAGGTATTGCCCGTGCTTGGAGCAGGCGCAGGGCTAGCTGCTTTTGCCGCAGCAGGCGCAGCTGCTGCGGTGCTCACTGGAGCCGAACCTCTGGTTTCCAAGAATTGGAGCATGTCTTTTTTGGTCACGCGGCCTTCTTGCCCAGTGCCTTGTATGCTGGCAAGCTCTTGGGCGCTGATGTTCTCTTTCTGAGCAATGGTGCGCACAAGCGGAGAATAAAAACGACCGTCGGTACTTTTGGCAATAGGAGCTGAAACAGTAGAAGTAAGCTCAGAAGCAGGGCTTACCTCGGCAACAGCAGCTGGTGCAGGCGTTGATGCAGCTGCAACTGGCGCAGCGGCTGAAACAGTGCCGTCAGTGGATAAAATAGCAATGACGTCGCCAACTTGAGCAACCTGATCTTTCTCGAAAAGAATTTTGACGAGTGTACCGGCTGCTTCCGAAGGAAGTTCGTTGTCTACTTTGTCGGTTGCGACCTCCACGAGTGGTTCGTCCATGGCAACTGTGTCGCCGATGTTTTTGAGCCAATTGGTAATGGTTGCTTCGGTAACGCTTTCTCCCATTTTGGGTAGACGAATTTCTATTTCTGCCATATTGCTGTTAATTGATGTCGTTGATTTGCCTGCAAAATTAAGCAAAATCAGGTAATTATTAGTGTGGTTCGTTGTCGAGCTTCCCGAGTTGTTTGTAGACCGAAGTGAGGTCGTGGGTAAGCGCGTAAGTTTTGGTGTATATAAAAGCTTGCAATTCAAAAGGTTGATCGCTATTGATGAGCGGTTCTAAAATGAAAAGCTTGCCCTTTTTGTGTCCTTCTTTCTGAGCGCGCACACCGACAAAAGAACAGCGACCAATGAGTACATTGAAGACGTTTTTGAAAAATTGTTGTGGCTTTTGAAAGCGCCATGCAAAGAGGGGTGAAAGCAAAAGTAAGAAGCTTGCTAGCACGAGGTCAAATAGCCGCTTGATGCGTTTGTTGGCAGGTAGCTGTAGTGCATCAAAATGAATGTTGTAGTAGGTGCCGGCTTGGTCAATAGAGGAGCTACCGATAAGGTAACTCGTGTTGGGTTGTGCAATTTTGTATTCGAGATCGAGGTTGGCTGTGTCTGCCATCGATTGGATGATCTTGGAGGCACCCACGTCTTGGGCAGAAAAGATGAGCTCGTTGAGCTGCTGAACCCTAATGATTTCTTCGAGTTGTTCAAGGGATGGCGCTGTGCCGGCACTGAGTGCTATCTGTTCAATGCGATCAATTTGAGGATAGGTAGCGCGCAACAATTCAGCGATGCGCTCAAATTCGCTATTGTCGGCAACAATTCCGAAGCGTTTTTTGGGAAGTTTACCAAAGTCGATTCGGCCTTTGGTGAGCAGTTCCTTGAGTGCACGGGTCAGGTAAAAAGCGACTAAAAACCCTACGGCGCCTAGCAAAATAAAGAGCCTAGAAAACTGCCATTCTTTTGGAAATAAGGCGTAGGCTACCAAAATGGTAATGGTGCCAAAAAAAGTGCTTTTCCAAATTTGATGTATACGGGTACCGCGATCGTAGAGTCCGAAAATCCAGGTGCAGAAAACCCAAATGGCGATATACGCTGGGCTAAGCCATGTGTAGGCCCAATCTGGGAATCGAATGTCGTGCGCCTGCCATTGCTGGGCAAGAACATACAAACTACCGTAGGCGATTGCGGCATCTATTGCAGGCCAACTCAGATTCCCAATAATACGCTTGAGAATTGACGCACTTGCGCGCAAGTAAATGGCCAAATGAATGGCTAACGAAAAAATGCGTGCATATCGCGCCGAGAAATGCTTTTTTGCAAAAATGACCATGGCGTTGTAAAACACAAAAACATAGTTGAGTGAACCTTTTTTGGTGCTTTCGCCTTTGTAGTGAATGATTTTAGTCTCAGGAAAATAAACATTGGTATAACCGCCTTGCTGAATGCGATAAGACAAATCGATGTCTTCGCCATACATAAAAAAGGCTTCGTCTAAGAGACCAACCTTATCTAGGGTATCTGAACGCATGAGCATGAAAGCACCACTCAACACATCGATTTCGTGTGTTTGATGTTCGTCGAGAAAACCGAGGTGGTAAGTGCCAAATTTTTTGCTCTTAGGGAATAGTTTGGAGAGGCCGAATATTTTGTAAAAAGAAACTGCAGGCGTTGGGAGGCCTCGTTTGGATTCGGGTAAGAAGCGACCTTTGCCATCTAGCATGCGAACGCCTAAACCACCGGTTTTTGGATGTGCATCTAGGAAGGCGATGCATTTGTCGAAGGTATCTTGCTCTACCACGGTGTCCGGATTCAGCAAGAGCACGTAACGGCTGTCGCTTTGTAAAATGGCCTGATTGTTCGCTTTAGAAAAACCGACGTTTTCGGTGTTGGCGATCAGCTTTACTGTTGGGAATTTTTCGCGGACCAAAGCCACAGAGCCATCGACGCTATTGTTGTCCACGACAAAGACTTCAATTTGCAGATGCTGGCTGGCCGCAAGAACGCTGTTCAGGCATTGTTCTAGAAAGTTCACTACATTGTAGTTGACAATCACAACACTTAAATCAAAGCGGCGCTGTTTGCTCATTTTTGGGCGATACAAGAGATTTCTATCGTAACATCTAGAGGAAGTCTAGCAACTTGAACGGTTTGCCTAGCTGGAGCAACTCCTGTAAAGTAGCTGGCGTAAATTTGATTCATGGCTTGAAATTCTTGCAGGTCTTTCATGAAAATACTGACCATGACAACATCGTTGTAAGAAAAGCCAGCTTCTTTTAGCAAGGCACCTATATTTTCTAATACACGCGTGGTGGCGTTTTCAATGGTGTCTATTTCTAGCAAGCCAGTATTCGGATTGAGCGGAATTTGACCACTCACATAAAGCGTATCGTTTTTAAGGATCGCTTGGCTGTAAGGGCCAACCGGAGCAGGCGCGTTGGGTATTTGAATGGGTTTTTTCTCTGCTGACATGCCAAATGCTTGAATTTACTACTTTTGCAAAGTAACAAAAAACAAGCTACGTGAAGGTTCTTTTGATCGATTTTTATGACTCCTTTACGTTTAATCTTGCGCATTATCTAGAAGGCATGGACCTTCAATTAGAGGTACTGCGTTACGACGCACTCACCGAGCGCGCATTGCAAAGTGCAGATGCATTCATTTTGTCGCCGGGGCCTGGTTTGCCGAGTGAAAAAAGCGGTCTAAATAGCTTGTTAGAAACTTGGGTCGGAAAGAAACCAATACTCGGTGTTTGTTTAGGAATGCAGGCGCTTGTAGAGCACCTTGGTGGCTCTTTAGTCAATCAACATCAGGTCAAGCACGGGGTTTCAGAAAAGATCAACATTTTAAATAGGGAAGGTTTATTTCGATATTTGCCGATAGAAATGGAAGTGGGGCTCTATCATTCCTGGAAAGTAAATTGCCCTTCGGCCTGGATCAGCGCTAAAAGTGCAGAAGGGGTTCCTATGGCCATAGAGCTTCCCGAACTAAAGGTTTATGGGGTGCAGTTTCATCCGGAATCTGTCATGACTCCTCACGGTAAAGAAATTTTGCGCAATTTTATACAAATTGCACAACATGGTTAAGTTCATTTCATTTTGTTTCTTTCTTTGGCTTGGATTGGTAGCTAGCGCGCAGTCTTGCACGGGCCTCTGGATTACCATCGACGACGCAACGGGCCTCAAGAAGTCTATTGTGGAGCTCTACAAAAAAGACGGCGTGCTTTACGGTAAGGTAGTCTACATTTATAAGAGGGGTAAAGATGGGCCGCACTCCAAATGCACCGAGTGTTCCGGTAAGCTTTACAATCAGCCCATCCTCGGGATGCTCATTGCCAAACAACTCAAGTGGAATGGTTCAGAATGGGAGGGAGGCACTATTCTAGATCCGGATAACGGTAAAACCTATGCTTGTTCAATATGGTTGAACGAAAATAACACTGATAAACTGAATGTTCGCGGCTATATCGGCCCTTTTTTCAGGACCCAAGAATGGATCCGTACCGATAAAATTCCTGCTGACTGAAACCTTTTTGTTCAACTTTTGTTGTTGATTTGTATTGTCAAACTTCAACAAAAAATGAAATCAATTCCCTTCGTCTTATTTTCTTTTCTCTTTTCACTTTCTGTTTTTGCGCAAACAGGCTCATTGTCAGGTGTTTTAACCAACGCAGCGAACGGAACGCCCATTTCACCAGCCAAAGTAACGATTGTCGAACTGCAATTACTCAAAGCTGTTGACCTCGAGGGGCGTTTTGCATTCTCTGAGCTCGCGCCCGGAATTTACACCGTGAAATTCACTGCCCCAGGCTACGAAGACAAAGTGCAATCAGAAGTACTCATTACCAATGCGCGCCCAACGGAGCTCAATATCGAACTCGACGAGAAAGTCCAGACTTCTAAAGATGTAAAGGTGAGCGCTGCTCCTTTTCAGCGAAAAGCAGAATCGCCAAATTCACTCAAAACGCTCAGCGCTACCGAAATTGAACGCTTACCTGGTGCCAACCGCGACGTCAGTAAAGTGATCGCTGCGCTTCCGGGTGTGGCCGCACGCGCTACCTTTCGAAACGATATCATTATCCGTGGTGGCTCACCAGGCGAAAACAAATTCTATCTAGACGGCATTGAGGTTCCAAACATCAATCACTTTGCTACCCAAGGGAGCAGTGGTGGCCCGGTTGGATTGTTGAACGTGAACTTCATTAGAGAGGTGGAGTTTTATTCTGGTGCTTTTCCTGCCAACCGCGCCAACGGTTTGTCATCAGTGCTTTCGTTTAAGCAAAAAGATGGCAACAAAGACGGCTTGATCACCAATTTTGCACTCGGATCTTCTGACGCTGCACTTACTTTCGACGGCCCCATTGGTAAAAAAGGCGACTTCATTTTTTCTATGCGTCGTTCCTATTTGCAATTTTTATTTGCGGCCCTGAAATTACCCATCTTGCCAACCTACAATGACTACCAATTCAAATTCAATTTTCAGCTCGATCCTAAAAACAAGTTGTCGATCATTGGTTTAGGTGCACTTGATCAATTCGGGCTCAATACCAATGTAAACGATGGTCTTACCGATGCAACTCAGGTGGAATACAACAACTTTATTCTTGGCAATCTACCACAACAAGGTCAATGGAACTACACCATGGGTGCGGTTTGGCAGCACTCTTCTAAATCCTCGATTCAGACCGTTGTAGCGAGCCGCAACATGCTCAATAACCGTGCATACCGTTACATGGATATGATCGAACAGCCTCAAAATTTATTACAAGATTACACCTCGTTCGAAGCAGAAAATAAATTTCGCTTTGAACACACTTATATCAAAAATGGCTGGCGTTGGAATGTGGGTGTTGGATATGAATACGCCAAATATTTTTCGGATACCTATCAAAAAATCACCATTTTTGGACAGCCTGCAGTAGTTGATTTTGAATCGACACTCAACCTTCATAAGTATGCGGCCTTTTCTCAATTGAGCCGCTCATTTATGAACGAAAGACTGCGACTTTCTGCAGGCGTTCGTGCAGATGGCACCAACTACAGCGCACAGATGCGCAACCCGTTCAAGCAATTCTCACCGATGTTTTCGGCATCGTACAGACTCACTGAAGATTGGGCAATCAATACGAATGTGGCGCGCTACCACCAATTGCCGGCCTACACCATCCTCGGCTTCCGCAATGCAAACGGCGACCTCGTGAATCAGCAAAATGGCGTGCGTTATATTCAAGCAGATCACTATGTGTTGGGAACAGAATACCTGCTCAAATGGAATGCACGCGTGACGTTAGAAGGTTTTTATAAAAAGTACAATTATTACCCATTCTCTTTGAAAGATTCCATTTCTTTGGCCAATATTGGTTCAGATTTTGGCGTCGTGGGTAACGAAGCCGTTAGTTCAACCTCGAGCGGACGCAGCTATGGGGCAGAATTCCTCTATCAACAAAAATTATACAAAGGATTTTACGCTGTCTTGGCATACACCTGGGTGCGTTCAGAATTTCTCGACAAAAATAACCAATATGTGCCTACCTCTTGGGATAGCCGTCATATTGTATCGCTCACGGGCGGAAAGCGCTTTAAAAACGGCTGGGAGTTCGGAATGCGATGGTTGTTTTCTGGAGGTGCGCCTTACACTCCTTACGATATCGCCACTTCAAGTTTGACCACAAATTGGGATGTCAATGGTATTGGCGTACTCGACTACTCTCAACTCAACACCCAACGCGAAAGTAGTTTTCATCAGCTTAATGTCCGTGTTGACAAAAAGCTCTACCTCGATAAATTCAACATGAATTTTTATTTTGACATTCAAAACTTGTATGGCTATAAAGCAGTTTTAGCGCCAATCCTTTTGGTTCAAACCGACGCTAATAATCAGCCTTTGACCGTTGAAAACGACCCTACGCGTTACCAAACGAAATTAATAGAAAACGCGTCAGGAATCTTGCAGCCAACACTCGGTATTATCGTGGAATTTGTTGCAAAAAAGCGAAAGTAAGTTCGTTCTTTCCAAATTTTAAAAAAGTGGTATCTTTGCACCCAAATTAAAGAAAATACATGGCTACCAACAGAACCTTTACAATGCTTAAGCCCGATGCAATCGAAAACGGGCACATGGGCAAAATCATCGACATGATCATCGGTGCTGGATTCAGCATCAAAGCAATGAAATACACGCAACTTTCTGAAGCGCAAGCAAAAGAATTTTACGCAGTTCATTCAGAGCGTCCATTCTACGGAGAGCTCGTTGAATACATGACCAGCGGCCCAATCGTTGCTGCTATTTTAGAAAAAGAAAATGCAGTAGCAGATTTCCGTGCACTTATCGGTGCCACAGACCCAGCAGAAGCAGCAGACGGAACCATCCGTAAGGCATATGCAGAAAGCAAAGGTCGCAATGCGGTTCACGGTTCAGATTCAGACGAAAACGCTGAGATCGAAGGTAAATTCCATTTTGCTGCCAACGAGATTTTTTAATTTCGTCTTACAACAATTTTTTTAAAGACCGCTCTGCGGTCTTTTTTTATGTGAAGCCTTATGAGATTTACAGAAGCCACTGAGAAACGCCGCACGTTTGGTATCATTTCCCACCCAGATGCAGGTAAAACTACACTGACCGAAAAACTTTTACTTTTTGGTGGGGCCATCCAAACTGCCGGTGCGGTCAAGAATAACAAAATCAAGAAGTCAGCTACGTCCGATTTCATGGAAATCGAAAAGCAACGCGGTATCTCCGTCGCAACTTCCGTGATGGCTTTTGCTTATAACGGCAAACAAATCAATATCCTAGATACTCCAGGTCACAAAGACTTTGCCGAAGACACCTTTCGCACCCTGACCGCTGTCGATAGCGTTATTTTGGTCATCGACTGCGCTAATGGGGTTGAGGCCCAAACAGAGCGTCTCATGGAAGTGTGCCGCATGCGCAAAACGCCCGTGATCATTTTCATTAACAAAATGGACCGCGACGGTAAAGAGGCCTTTGATTTGCTCGACGAACTCGAAGCGAAACTTTCGATTCGCGTTAGGCCCTTGACCTGGCCAATAGGTATGGGAGATCGCTTCCAAGGTGTCTACAACATTTATCAAAAAGGTCTCAATTTGTTTTCGGCCAATAAAACCAAAATAGCAGAAGACGTTGTCTCCATTTCTGACCCAACTGACCCTGCACTCGATCAAATCATTGGCGAGGCGCCAGCAGCCGAACTCCGTGAAGAACTCGACATGATCGAAGGTGTATACGACGCCTTTGACCGCCAGACCTACCTCGCCGGCGATGTTGCACCCGTATTTTTTGGTTCAGCGGTTAATAATTTTGGTGTCAAAGAATTACTCGATACATTTTGTGAAATCTCGCCATCGCCGCAAGGACGCGAGAGCGACACCCGCATGGTGGAGCCAGAAGACGACCGTTTCTCAGGCTTTGTATTTAAAATTCATGCCAACCTAGATCCCAAGCACCGAGACCGCATTGCCTTTTTGCGCATTGTATCGGGGCGTTTTGAGCGCAATAAATTTTACCACCACGTGCGCTTGGGCAAAGACATGAAATTTCCGAATCCAACGTCTTTTATGGCGCAAGATAAAAGCGTCATAGACGATGCCTATCCAGGCGACGTCATTGGGCTCTACGATACCGGTTCATTCAAAATCGGAGACACCCTCACCACAGGTGAAAAAATGCTATTTAAAGGCATTCCTTCGTTTTCGCCAGAAATCTTCCAGGAACTAGAGAACCTAGATCCGCTCAAGTCTAAGCAATTAGACAAAGGCATTCGCCAACTCATCGACGAAGGGGTGGCGCAGTTGTTTATTCAGCAACCTGGTAACCGCAAAATTGTTGGTACCGTAGGGCAACTTCAGTTTGAGGTCATCAACTATCGCCTCATTCATGAATACGGCGCCAATTGTCGTTTTGTGCCGCGCAATTACTTTAAGGCCTGCTGGATCACCAGCACAAACCCAGAACAGCTTGCTTCGTTTCAAAGAGCCAAAAGCAACTATTTAGCATTAGATAAAGACGAAAACTTGGTTTTCTTGGCCGAAACGCCCTTTTTATTGCAAATGGCCGAACAAGATTATCCAGATCTCACTTTCCATCAAACATCCGCGTTTAAACTTGATCAAAATCACTAGTTTAGCTCTTTATGGCGCTGAAAGTTCTTCATTTGATCAATCCATATGCAGTTAATGATGCCCATCAGCGCTCTATTATGGAGCTCACGCTGAAAAGCATCGAGGACGCAATCAGTTTCGGTAACTCGGATATGGAAATAAAGGTGCTGGCCTTAACAGACGAGCAAGAGCAAGTCAATCTTCCTACAACTTTCATACATCGGGCAGTTCCGCTCAAAAAAATAGGAGCTGTAAATGCAGCGCTTCAACAGCTGCCTTACCCCTTGATTCAAAACTTGCTAAACGAGGCATTCAAAGAACCCTTTGACTACCTGATTTACACCAACATGGACATCATTCTGCTGCCTCATTTTTATCGATTTTTAGCCGACACCATTCCCGCAAACGATGCCGTCGTGATCAATCGCAGGCGCATCGCTCATCGAAAGCCAGTACCTTCTCTTGCTGAAATCCAAGCAGAATTAGGTTGGTCACATCCGGGTTTTGATTGCTTTGTGGTGAAGAGATCAGTTTTGGAGCAATTTGATTTCAAAGAAATTTGTATCGGTGTTCCTTTTTTAGAGAGTGCTTTTGTTCACCAAATTGCCGCATTTACTAATGCACCGCGTTATGTGCTCGATGCTCATTTGACCGTCCATTTCGGCTTGGAAGTAATGCCAAAGGTTCATAAAGGGGCTTACCTTCACAATCGCCATGAGTTTTTCAAAAAAATAAATCCAGGGTTAAAGTCTGCATATCGCTTGAACGCTTTTCCATACGCCAATGAAGGGCAAATTTTACGCTCACTCAAATGGATGCTCAACCCAAGTATGTTTACGCGTACTTATTTGCAGTTAGAGTTTCAAGAGAGATCAAAGCGTTGGCAACAGCGCATTCAGCAATTGCGCTGGTACTTTTTGCAGCGCTAACCCACATGTAAGCATAGCGCCTCCAGCTGTTTCCTTTTTTTTTCAAATTGACTTCTTTCGAGCTTCATCCAGCAAAATGCTTCGTTGTTTTCTTTGGACATTGGCTCAAATCCTAAGGCTTTGTTGTAGGCAATGGCTACTGTGTTTGTGGCCTTCACTTTGGCATTTAATTGTTGCAGATCAAGTTCGTCAAATGCGCAGCGCAGTAGTTCCAAAGAGCCGGGCAAGGTGAAGCCAAGGCCAGTTTGGATTTCAGGATTGGTGATGAGCCCACATTCTGCCGTTTTTTCAGGCCAATTAATCTGTTTGATATGAAAAAAAGCAACGAGTGCTCCTTTGACAAAAAAGGAAAAATACCGCTGTTTGGCCGGGTCTAAATGCGCAAACCATTTGCGTTGGTCAGCGGCGGTGATGGTTTGGTTCACTTCAAACCACGCTGCATTGTGCGGATGATTGCGCCACAACCGAAGTGTTTCAATGTCATTTGCGCCGAGCGCAATAAATTGGAAAGGGTTAGTCTTCAATTTTGCGGGCGTATAGGGTCTTGATTTGTGCGCCTTGCAGCCATATTTTGCGGATGTATTCTCCGATTACTCCCAGTGAAAATAATACTAAGCCGCTTGAAAATAAGGTGGATACTATAATTGAGGTGTAGCCGATAGGTACGTCGTAATAAACTTTTTGTATGAGGAAGTATATGCCAAATCCAAAACAAATTAGGGCGATAATCAGGCCTAAGCGAGACATCCATTTGAGCGGGGCGCCAGTATGAACAAAAATCAAAGTAAGGCTAAGTTTGATGAGTTTTAGTGCGCTGTAACTTGATTTGGTTTCTTTTCTTGGGTGGTGTTGGACGGTTAAAAAAGCTATGGATGGTGCCATTTGCCTTAATTCAAAGTCCAGGAAGACTACTTTTCGGTCTAAGCCTCTGAATTGTTTAAGTAGGCGGTGGTCGATCAGGCGAAAGGAGCTTACGCCATTGTAATTGGTGCCGGTTAATTGCAACAAGCGCCTAAGGATGGCAGCGCCAAGCTTGCGCGGGAGTGGATGCTGCTTTTTATCGTAGTCGCCGTAAATGAGTGCGCTCTGCGTTTGATCGTAGTGTTTGAGTAATTCGAGTGCTTCAATTGGGTCGTGCTGAAGATCGTCGTCTATGGTAATGGCAAGGGCTGTTTGTACTTGGCCAAGGCCGTAAGCTGTTGCAGTAAATTGACCCTGATTTTGGTGAAAGGTGTGTATCTCGTGAGAAAACGCTTTAGTCAAATTTGTGAGCTGTTGTAGGCTGTTGTCGCGGCTAGCGTCGTCGATAAAAATGACATGAAATGCGGGCGCTATTTTACTTGATGCTAGGTTGTTTAGCCGCTCTATTAGCGCGGAAAGATTGAGTTCAGATTCAAAAACAGGAATGACAAAACTAAAAAGAGGCTTTGGGCTATTCATAGTCAAAAATATGGAACTTACAGGAAGCAGGCAAGGTTAATAAAGCGCTTGCAATAGAAAAACCAACCCCAAACCCCGAGATGCAGAGCGGTTGGTTTACATTTGTTGCGGGTGCAGAATGGCAAAGAGTGAGTGGAATACTGGCCGATGAGGTATTGCCAAAATGCTGTATACTAGAGCGGTTATGGAGCTGATAGTTTAACTTTTTCTCGATGAATTGGTTGATGACTTGATTGGCTTGATGTAAAACCAGAGAAGTATTGGCGTTTTGATATGCAGAGTGTTGTGCAAGCAGTTCGTTGATTTGTATGGGGACATACTGAACCGACAACGAAAATACATCGATTCCATTCAATTTCATTTTGAGCTCATTGGCATCATTTGCCTCCATATTGATGGCCTGAATACCTTTGGAAACGGAGCCTAAAGAAAAATGCATAGGTAGGGCAGAGGTGTCGTGGCGCAAGAAACTAACGGTAACGGCATCAGAAAAAACCGGCTGCGTACTTGGGTCTTTGGTATCAGTAAGGCGCGAACTGAAATCACCGACACATAAAAGTGCCTTGGCAGCAGGTATTTTTTCGAGGTATTGGGCTACCACACTGAGCCCGTAGACATAGCCAGAACACCCTTGATTGATGTCAAAGCAAATACAGTGGTCAGGCGCGCCTAGCATTGCGTGGAGTTGATTGGCGCAACTTGGAATTGCTTGGTCTGGTGTTTGACTTACACAAATGATGACGTCGATTTCTTTTGCTTCCCAGTTAAGTGCATGCATGCCTTTTTTGCATGTCTGAAGAAAATAGTCGCTGATGCGCGCTTCTTCAGTGGCTAGAAAACGATGGCGAATGCCGGTATGTGCGATAAATGCGCTTGGATCTGAGAGTAAAGGATTTTCTAGGTTGTCTAGTTTCTGCTGTGGAGTACACGAGAAAATAGCATCAATCTGAACCGAAGCAACCGTTAGCTTAGCCATTGAGCTGCTTTTCGATGTATTGGCGAATATGGCCAAGGGTTTGCCATTGAGAAAGATCGCTCGATTGAATGAATACGCCGGTATGTTCTGTTAGTGCTGAGATGAATAGAAGCGCATTTAAAGAACTCCAGTTGTCAAAGTTTCGGAAAAGCGTTTGATCCGTAAGTACTTCGTTTTCGAGCTGAAATTCTTTTTTCACAAGTTCAAAGAAGTCAAAATTCATGGTCATCGGTTAACAAAAGAGCTAGCAATTTTACGCGTTCAGCCGTAGCGCAAAGGTACTCAATTTCACTTCAAAAAAGCACAACTGAGACCGAGAGTATTTTCATATCTTTGCAAACGGAAAATGGACGTCAAATTCAACAAAAATCCTAATGTTCAGTTCTTTCAGCAACACCTGCAAGAACTCTTGACCGACTACAATTCTTTCAGGCAAAAAAAAGCCTCAGAGCTTTGTGTGTCCTTGTTGCAGCCGCTTTTTAAAGAGCGGCATCTTTGGCTAACCCATTCGGGAACAGCTGCATTAGAGATAGTTGCCGACTTGCTTTTGCAATCCGGAAAAACAGAAATCATTGTACCTTCTTTTTGTTTTGTATCAACAGCTGTAGCCTTTCAAAACAAAGGTTTTCAGTTGCGCTTTGCCGAAGCTGATCCCGAAACCCTAAGTGCTTCGGTGCCGGATATCCTCAACAACCTCATCAACAAGAACACCGCTGCAGTTGTCTGGATGCATTACGCTGGTACAACTAGCTCTGCTTTTATGGAGTTGGTCAATTATTGTCGAGCAAATGAAATCTTTCTGATCGAAGATGCAGCTTTAGGCTTTGGTCGGACTTTCGAAAACCAAGCGCTAGGAAACTTTGGCGATGCTGCAATTTTTAGTTTCGACATTACCAAGCCAATCAGTGCCATTCAAGGTGGTTTACTTGTGGTTCAGAACAAAGATTGGGTCAAGCAAGCAGATACCTACTACCACATCGGTACCAATCGCAGTGCCTTTGAAAAAGGCGAGGTGACTAATTATCAATGGGTAAGTCTTGGCAGCAAATGCCAAATGAACGAATTAAATGCGGCGTTCTTGCTCGACGACCTTCAAAACTATGCTTCAAAAATAACGCGTCTGCAGCAATTGAGTCGGTATTATATGCAAGGTCTCAACGAACTCCAATTGCAACACGCTTTTGAATTACCTTCGGTGTTTGAACATCTCGAAAACCATCACGTTGTTGGCTTGCTTTTTACGACGGCAGCACTCGCGCAGCACGTTCAAAAACAAATGCAGCAATCGGGGATTGAAGTATTTTCTCATTATCAAGCGCTTCATGCAGCGCCTTTTGCCGTGCAAAATCAGCAGCAACGAACCCTGCCAATTGCCCAAAAGCTATCGACCAATTACTTGCGTTTACCTCTTCACGAAGACCTTAGTTTTGCAGACATCGATTTTGTGATAGACATGCTGCAGCAAGCCATTCTTAACGCTTCATGACACAAAAGAAACACCTTACACCTCAATACGCTAAAACAAACATGACGTCGTCAAAACATGCTCGGGCGGTTGGAGATTTTTACAATCTGCGCACCAATGACTTTATCGAGGTCTACGGAGAGGTGATTCAAGCATTCAGAACTAACGATATCGATGAATGGCTTACCTATACCTTGCATTCCATGGGGCTTTCAGCTCACATGAACGCACTTGACGCAGGTTGTGGTATTTGCGGCCCTACGCGCTTTTATGCCCAACAAATCCAAGATCTTCATCTCACTGCCTGCAGCATTTCTGAAGTTCAGGTGAAGCAAGCAAAAGAACTGAATGCCGCTGCTGGTTTGTCAGAAAGAATCAATGTCCAACACCTCGATTACCATCTGCTTTCTACTGCGTTCCCCGCGGCGTCGTTTGATCTTGTTTATTTTTTGGAATCTTTTGGCCATTCAGCAAATCAGGCTCAACTACTTCAAGAAGTTTACGGCGTTTTGCGCGAAGGAGGCACCTTATATATCAAAGATCTTTTCAAGGCCCAAGACCCCGATGAATGGAAGCAGCAGCGCATCGACGAATTGTGTGAAGACATCAATCAGGCTTATCATTATCATATCCCGTCACTGGAAGCTTTCCTTGGTGCGGCGCGCAAATGCGGTTTTAGGCTCGAATGGGTGCGCATTCCCCAAGTCAAAAGAGAAACATTCGAACACCTTCAAATTTCCAATGATTTCCAAGAACTTTTTGAGGTGGGTAAAATTGAAACATGGTCAGACTACGTCTTTCCGATTGATTTTTACGAAGTCAAACTGATCAAGCCAAAGGCCTTAGCGCCAGCAGATTTACACAAGTATTTCATGAATCAGGATGCAGCCGTTTAATTGGAGTCATACGTTGGTCAAAGCTTTGCGCATGAAAGACTGGCGCTTTAGTTTTATTCCAGTGATTTTTGGCCTGCTGTATCTCTTTATCTATATCGGGCAGGGGAGTAGCCAACCACAAATCGACATCATTCTACTGCTCCTTGGCTCGCTGTTCACGAGTTTTGGCTTTGCATCATTTGGTTATTTACTCAATGAATGGGCTGATATCGCAGATGATGCAAAAGCGGGCAAGCAAAATAAACTAGCTTATTTATCTCTTTTACAACGTATTGGCTTGTTGTTTCTCACCTTGGCTCTGCTGGCTTTGCCGTGGTTTTTCTTGCCAAAAGACTCAAAAAGTTTCATTTTGATACTCCTTGAAATAAGCCTTTTTGTTGTCTACAGTTTGCCACCCATTCGTGTTAAAAATTGGTTGTTGATACCCAATGTGATCGATGCGCTTTATGCCTATGTTATTCCCATTTATTTGGCCTATCATACATTTGCATTGCACTATGGCGAACTCTTAGGCGCTGAACAGCGCTTGCTTTTATTTTTCTTATTATTCGTTCTGGGCTTTAGAAATATCCTGATTCATCAAATCAATGATCTTCATTTTGACAGACGTTCCAACAAACGAACCCTTCCTGATTTTTTAGGTTTACAAACTTCAAATCAGGTTTTGGTTGCCCTCCTTTTCATTGAGGGGGCAGTACTCCTTTATTTCTTGGTAAAGGTTTTGTTTTTAGGCATTTGGCCTTTTCTTCTCTTGCTCATTTTATGTTGGATTTGGTTGAGTCGACGAAATTCAATTTTTAAAAAACCTATTGTCAATCAAAAAATCGTTTACCATCCGATACGGCATCTTTATGACCCTTTATATCAAATGCTTTTTCCTTTGCTGCTTTTGATTTTACTGCTCCAAGCGTCACTATATTGGATCCCCTTACTTCTCTTACACTTGATGCTTTTTGTGCCTTTCTCCTTTGTGCAGCACTTGTTCAATAAAAGTCGCATTTATTTAAGTATAATTGTCAATTACGGGATATGGTTATTCTTTTTAATTATTGGAGTTGATTTAAAAAAAAGGAAGCAATCCGCGCTTGGTTTTTTGGGTTCAATTTTTTTAAGGAAATAGGCAGCAGCATTCGTTCATAAGTAGCAAACCAGAAGAGAAATGTGTGGAATCATCGGTCAGTTTCAAAAAGAGCAGCCTATTTTAAGGCCTGTGTTTGAGCAGAAAGTCCAGCAGCTGATTCATCGCGGGCCCGACGGTCAGGGAATCTGGATGAGCCCAGACGAGCACTTAGCGTTGGGGCATACGCGCCTTTCTTTTTTAGATCTTTCGCAAAAGGGTAGCCAGCCTTTTACTACCAGTGACCAAAAGGTTATTTTAACTTTCAACGGAGAAATCTATAACTTCAAAGCGCTCCGCGCTGATCTGAAGGCTAATTACCAGTTCACCACTCAATCTGACACAGAGGTGGTTTTAGCCGCCTACTTACATTGGGGAGCAGATTGCGTCAAATATTTTGAAGGTATGTTTGCTTTTTGCATTCTAGACCTGGACACCAATTCGGCATTTCTTGCGCGCGACCCGTTTGGAATTAAGCCGCTTTATTATGCCCTCAACGAACACTTGTTTGTTTTTGGATCGGAGCTCAAAGCGCTCATTCCAACGCCTGGCCTTTCCGTAGAGCTCGACCCAACTTCGGTAATCGACTATTTAGTTTACCGTTATGTGCCCAGTCCAAAGACTATTTGGAAGGGCATTCATAAACTGGCACCTGCACAAACCGCGAGGCTCGATCTGAGCACCTATGAGCTCAATATTGATACTTACTGGGATCCTATTGACAAGCCTCATTTTGAACAAAAACAGTTCAATACGGAGGCCTTTTCAGCCGAATTTGAGAGGTCAGTTCAACAACATCTAGAAGCCGATGTTCCGGTTGGCGGTTTTCTGAGTGGCGGTTATGATTCTTCTGCGCTGGCTAAGGCAGCTAAATCCCTTCAAACGGAGTATACTACTTTTACCGTCGGATTCAGTGCTTGGGAGAATTCAGAGGCGCAGGCAGCAGCAAAGGTAGCGTCGCAACTACAGCAAGAAAACTACCAAGTGGAACTCGATGACTCGAGCTTAGCGCTCCTAGACAAAATGCCAACTGTTTACGATGAGCCAATTGCAGATATTTCGATTATTCCCACTTTTGCAGTGAGTAACTTAGCCGCTCAACACAGAAAGGCCGTGCTGAGTGGTGAGGGTGCCGATGAATTATTCATCGGTTACCATTGGCAAAAAGAATGGCACCTCAAACAACAGCTTCCTTCGTGGAAAAAACTGTTCCGCCCTGTTCCGGACCTGCTCTCTTTTTATACAGCGTCAATGGCAATGGGTGAATTTAACCGCTCAATCCTTCTTCAAGCGCTCACACCAGCCTTTGCCGAAGCGCTGCCCCAAGACCTCAGTTGGTTTTACCGCTCACAACTCAAAACCACAAAAGAACCCATCAAAGCATTGCAATACCTCGATCAAAAGTGTTTCATGGGAGAACTTGTCTTGACAAAAATTGACCGCGCAAGTATGTCCAACTCACTCGAGGTGAGGGTTCCTTTTCTCAAAAAACAAACTTTCGAACAAATTCATAGTTCGCCAACTAAGAGCTATGCCAGGCCTGGTATTTCTAAATTCCCTATATATGAGTACCTTCGCAGCACCTTTTCGAAAGAACACCTGCAGCGTCCTAAACAGGGATTTGTAGGGCCTGATTCCTACTATATGAACAAGGAATTCTATCAAAAAGCTTTTGAAAACGCTTATTTAGTGAGCGATGGCATTATTCAGAAAAAGTTCATCGAGGCTGAATTGAAACAAGATTATAGTTGGAGACTTTGGAAGCTCCTCGTTTTAGAAAAATGGTATGCGCATTGGCGCCAATACCGCACAAAAGAAATGTAACAATTGGATCAAAAACGGCCACATATATTATTGACCGGTGCTGCTGGTTTTATTGGGTTTCATCTTCAGCAAGCATTGCGGGGGAAGGCAGAGGTTCGCCTGCTCGACGCGCTTGTTGCGCACCAACCGGCTAGCGCACTGCGTGCCCAACGTCTTGTAGGGCTGCAAACAGAAACCTCAGATGCTGCGCTCGATGCACAGCTTGCTGGCGTAGACTGCATCATTCACTTGGCAGCCGAGACAGGAATTCGCCCTTCAATTACTTATCCAGAGCGTTATTATGCGGCAAATGTACACTTCACCATGCGTTTATTAGAGGCCGCAAAACGGGTAGGGGTGAACAACTTCATTTATGCGAGCAGTTCGTCGGTCTATGCACCTTACAGTGGTGCTGTCAGTGAAGAGGCGAATACTGATGTGCAACTCTCTTTCTACGGAACTACCAAAAAGATGATGGAGCAATTGGTGGCGGCCTATACCCAACAACAGGGCCTGCGCGCTATTGGCTTGCGTTTTTTTACGGTTTATGGTTCCTGGACTCGTCCGGACATGGCGGCCTATAAATTCATGAAAGCGATTCAAAGCGGAGCGCCAATTACGCTTTACAATCCGGCCGTTTTGCAGCGCGACTTCACACATGTCTCGGATATCGTAGCGGCTATTTTAGGGCTTTTAAGCAATATTGAATCATTGAAAGTTGGTCAACATGAGCTATTCAATATTGGCTATGGTTCTCCAGTTTTAGTGCATGATTTTGCTCAGCAAATTGCATCTGCTCTCGATAAGCCATTATTTATAAAATCGGAAGTATTGCCTTCGAATGAGGCGCGTTCTACCCATGCTAATACCGATAAACTCTTTGCTTTTCTCGGAAAAAAACCGCAAGTTTCCACCGAAAAAGGAGTCGCTGAAATGGTGAATTGGTTCAGGAATTTCAACTATGAATAAGGCATTTGTTTTCGTCGTTTGCGGTGCAGCAGAACACACCGAAACACTGACTATTGCGCATGAATATTTGCGTTTGCGAACAAAGTTCCCTATCTACATAATTACAGATCAGCAGCGCAACGAAATCCCTATTGCACTGAGTCATGTTATTGACGTCGCCACTCCAGCGGAATATACCAACCACCAGGCGGCCATTTACCTCAAGACGGGTCTGCACCGTTTTTTGCCAGCAGGGTTTAACTATGCCTACCTCGATACAGATATTTTGGCCATTGGCAACAATATAGATGAGGTGTTTGAAGAATTCAAAAGCCCGATCACCTTTGCTCCGGACCATTGTGTGGTACAGGATTTCAGTGCATATGCAGTAAATTGTGGCTGTCTGCAAACTTGGCAGTCCGATTGGGATCGATATCAAGCGGCATACGATGAGCTCGATCAAAATAAGACCTTAAATTTAACCAAGGAGCTCAATACGCAAAAGTTAGTTCTTCTTCAGTATTTTGCGGACATCCAGACCAAATTCTTTATCCGGTTGTTTTATGCGCTCAAATACATGTTTGCTTTTAGAAAATTTAAGTTGAAAAACACATTTGTTTTCGACAAAAAGCACAGGGTATGGCAAAATCTATCTGGTGAAATACTCTTATACGAAACACCGAACAAAGCAATTGCAAAGAGCGCAGGTTTGCGCTATCATTCGCTGCTGAGAACCTGGAAAACCAGCTCCGGAAAACCATTATGGGAAGCCAAATGCACCCACCTAAATACAGCACTCAAACAGAAATTTGCTACGCCAGAAATTCCTGCAACTTGGCAGCACTGGAATGGCGGTTTTTTCTTGTTTAATGACGAAAGTAAAGCGTTTCTTGACCGTTGGCACGAGTGGTCGGTAGCCTTATTTACAGACCCGAAATTCAAGACCCGAGATCAAGGCTCCTTGATTGCAACGGTTTGGATAATGGGGCTTAATGAGCACCCTACACTGCATCAGAAATGGAATTTTTTACTGGACTATCACTCCAATCAGATTGTCTTTAATGCAGCACAAGAAACATTTCGGATTCAAAATGGTGCGTTTTTCAAGCCTGAATTTGTTCACGTTTACCACCATTGGAACGACAGCTCTTGGGATCTCTGGCAATGGTTGCTTTCTAAAAAAATACCGGCATGATCAAATCCTATTTTGCCTTTCTTGTATTTTTTGCTGGAGGTTTGCTTTTGAAAGAGATGTATCCCTTTACGAGGTTTCCGATGTACAACGAATTTCCGAATTATTCTTATGTATTCTATATGAGCAATACCGACGGGCATCCTATCCCACTGAAGCAACTCAGAATGGGAGGTGGGGAACTAGCGCACAATTACTTTGCAATCGCCAACGCAATGGGGCTGCCAAACGGAAAAAATTTAGAGACCCAACAACATCTTGCGCTCATCGGTAAAAAAATGGCCCAAATTATACGTCAAAAGAATCCAAAATTTGTGGAGCGCTTCCAAATTCACAGGCTTTATTTTTACAAGCAAAAGAACCAACTCAAAAAGCAAGACCGTGTCATTTATACAACGCCAAAGTTTTAAATTCAACGACCTTGAATGGTTGTGGCTGCGCCTGAGTTTTGGTGTTTATTGGTTATACAATTTTCATTGGTCGCTATGGAATTTTGAACAAGTGCAGGTCCCGGTTGGCATCGCAAATTGGATAGACCTTCATTTTTTATCAATCTATGGTGTTAAAGTACTGTTTACCATCCTGGCATTTGGCAGCTTAGCAGTTTATTTTTTCGAGAAATATGTGAGCGTTGCGCTGAGTTTATTGTTTTTGCTCAGTATGTTGGTCTTTACAGCTGAAGAAAGTTCAGGTGTTTTTTATCGTGTAAGTTTGTTAACGATGATTTGGCTTGCTCAATTACTTGCGTTGTTCATGAATGATTGGCGAGTTCAACGCGATCAAATGATTTTCTTTTCAATTCAGGTCATTTCTGCGGCTTATTTGTTGGCCGCCTTTTCGAAGTGGTCTTTTTCAGGCTTTAGTTGGGTTGCTGACGCCAAGTATTTTGATTTGCAGGCACTTAAAGGGCATTATTTTAATTGGGCAAGCGATTTGAAACAAGGGCATCTTGCTACGGCAAAGGCAAAGGTGCGGTTCGTTGCCGACCATTTGTGGTTGATTCAATTGTTATTGGCCTTGAGTTTGGTTCTTGAAACAGCAGCTATATTTATGTTGCGTTCGAAAAGCTGGGCTTTGTATTTTGGTTGGGCATTAGTGCTCATGCATTTGGGGATTTACCTAATGATGGATATCTTTATCGCACCTGTTGCGATCCCCATGTTCATTTTCTTAGTGAATCCGGTTTACAAAGGCATACATTTATTTCAATCCAAATCTAAGTCCAATACAAGTGAATAAATTCGTCACGATATCGACCCTATCTCACTTGTATAAAACAGCAGCAATTGCCGAATCATTGGCCAGGTACGGTCATGAACTCGACGTTTGGTTAATAGAGGACCTGCCCACCCAGTTTGCATTCGAGTTGCCTGAAAGTTGTCAATTGCATTCTATTGATGAGCTCCAAAATGAAAGGCTTTCACCATTGTTGTCAAAATTCAAGCGGAACTCAGATCAATTGCGTTGGGCCTTGAAATCAGTAGTGCTTGAATATGCGATCTTAAACGGAGCCGATACGGCCATTTATCTCGATAACGATCAGTATTTCATACAAAGCCCCGCATCTATATTAGCGGTGTTTGAGCAACATTCCATCCTGCTTACACCTCATTTTTATCCGATTGATCCAAATAGGAGAGGGGCCAATTGGTTTGAGGCGACTTATCAGGTGGGCGTTTATAATGCGGGTTTTATTGGTGTTAGAAAAGACGCCATTCCTTTCTTGAATTGGTGGTTCAACTGCTGCACCTATTCGGTTCGGAAATCGTATTTCCGAGGCTTGTTCGACGATCAAAAGTATTTAGATGCAGTGCCTGCACTTTTTCGTGAAGTGTATGTTCATGGGGCTCCTACATGGAATTTTGCGGCTTGGAATGATTGGGTGCCAGATTTGAATTGGGATGGGAGTCAACTCAAAATTGGTGCTGACCCTATAGTTTTTGTGCATTTTGCAACCCTGACACTCCAGCAATTTGCAATGGAAAATCATGGTGCGCATGCGGTATATCAACAATATGTTGGGCACCTAAGTCAATTCATCAAAGAGCCGCTTCAATTTGCTGAGCCCAAAATGTCTCGGCGCAAGATCCTTAATTTCTTGCGTTATTTGCATTGGCGTTTTTTAACCACCCTTCAAGATTAACGACATGTTTGCATTTTATAAATCGCACCAAAAGCTCTTGATTCTCTTAATAGTTTCCTGCTTGGTCATTTACCTCAGAAGCATCGGAAACGGCTATAATTTAGATGATGAATTGGTAACGATTCAACATCCATTAACCGCACCTGAGAATGGACTCGATTTGCAAGCTATTTTTACGAGTCCGTATTCAATTGAGAAGTTCGGTTACACCTACGGCTATCGTCCGATGGTTCATTTATCTTTTGCCATCGAACACCAACTATTCGGCGAAAGCCCTGCAATGAGCCATTTTGTCAATTTACTGCTGTATGTGCTTACGGTTCTATTTTTGGCTTATTTCCTGACTGAATGGCTGGGTGCTCAACACTTTTTTGTCATCGGCTTGAGTAGTTTGTTTTTTGCGATTCACCCCTTGCATGTGGAGGTGGTTGCGAGCATAAAGAATAGGGATGAATTGCTGGCATTTTTAGCCGCGCTTTTGGCACTGCATGCCTACTTGCGTTCGATCGATGTTTTTAAGATCAAATACCTCATCTACATGTTCATTTTTGGAGCGATCGCTTTGCTTTCCAAAAAAACAGCAATTCCTCTACTCGTACTGATCCCATTGTTAGATATCATTTACCATCAACGCTTTCGCAAAACAACGCTTCTGCTCTGGACCCCTTTATTGTTGATGTCTTTGTGGGTTGGCCTGGATTTTAGTCCTGCCTTTTTTACCTACGCTGTAGCTGTTGTCGTTATTTTGATCCTCGCTTTTTTGATTTGGAATCAGTACCCAAAATGGGTTCAAAGAGGCGTGTTTACTTCTTCATTTTTTAGCTGGTTAGCTTGCGCAGTTATTTGTGCGTTAGCAATATTCCTGGCCGTCCAAGTTCACATCTCCTTGAGCTTGATTTTGGTATTTCCTGTTGTTTACGCGTTCCAAAGAGCGAAGTATCCACTACTCATCATGGTGAGTGTCGTGCTGTTTTACTTGGGGATTTATTTCAAGCAGGCAGTTTTTGTAGAGGTGATCTACTTAAGTGCCATCTTAATGATTCCAAAGTTATGGCGATTGCCGCAAACGCTGAGATGGCTCTTCATTGTTAATGCCATCCTTGCACTCCTGACTTCTATCTGGATCATCGAGCATCTCTATTATTTAACCGCTTTAATGACCTTTGGCTTAAGTGCATTCTTCTTTTACCGTTCTAGAATTGGTGTGGCGCTCCTTATTTCACTATTTCAAACGGTGTTTACATTGGTTACGGGTGATTTTAATTTTGCCAGCGTTTACTTGAGCACTTTACTGCTTGCTAATTGGATCGGGAATTTTCCCAAAATGGAATTTTTACAGCGTTCCTACTTTACTTTAGTGGGGAGTTTGGTGTTTTGTTTTGGATTTATAGCCTTACCACAACCTAAGTTTGCTGAACTCACCAAAATCGACAAACAGACCCTCATTAGCCAATCTAATCAGATTTCACAACAAAATGGGGTCAGGGAGGGGAGGCCACTTGAGTATGTAGAAAATCCGTTGGTTTATCCGCACTCTAAGCAAGAAAAGTTGGCCACGAGTTTGCAAGTCGTGACCACCTATTTGAAACTACATGTCATTCCATTTCCACTGCGCTATTACTATGGTTATCAAACGACCACTGTGCACAGTTTGGCCGAAGGATGGTCTGTTGTAAGCTTGGTGCTTGTTATGTTGCTGTTTTTTGCTGCCTTTCGATTTTATCGAACGAATCGGATGCTCACTGTAGGAATGCTATTGTTGTTAATTCCTTTATTGATGGCCAGTAATTGGTTTGTTTTGATTGCAGGAATGGTGGCCGAGCGACATACCTATGCTGCCACAATCGGTTTTTCCCTTCTTCTAGGCTTGTTGTTTACAACTTTTAAAATCAATAGTTGGGCGCAACTCAAGCAAAAAAGACCGCTCGGCATTCTATTTTTTATCCTGGTTTTTGGATTCACGATTCAATCTTTTACAAGGGTTGCCGCCTGGAAATCACCGATAGTGCTTATGGAGACGGATGCCAGTGCTTGTCGGGCATCTGCACACGCCAATTCTTTGTTAGCTACATCTTATATCAAGTCTGCTACAGAAGACCTTACTTTGTCTGGTGCTGAAAAAGAAGCGCGCATTGATCAGGCTATATTTCATATGAAAAAAGCCATTCAGATCTTTCCGTATTTGTTTAATTACGAATTTGACCTTGGTCGTTTTTACGTGCTTAAAGGAGATCTAAAACGCGCTTGTGTCGAGTTTGAAAAAGCCCACCGACTTGTGCCGAGTAATCCGCTCGCTTTAGATGAATTGGTAAAATGTAATTTTGACCTGAACCGAACGCGTGAAACCCTCTTTTTTGGTGCTCGTTTACTCGACGCAGTTGGCCCTCAGGAAAAAACTCTTGAACTCATGGCATATCAAGCCCTTACTAGTCAAGATTTTGCAGCTGCCCAAAAATGGGCGAGCAAAGGTTTGCAAGCATTTGCCGCTAATCCGAACTTCTCGCGGCTCCTTGCAGATGCGCAAACAAAACGAATTATCCACAAAAACCAATAGTTTATCAACAATTCAGCGAAGAAATAAACATTATTTCGTGCTTGAATTTGTTTGTCATACATTTGCAGCCTAAATTTTAGGTGTACCTTATCGTATGAGAAAACTATTTGTCAACCGTCTTTACTTTTTAGTATTATTTTCAATCAGCACCTTCGTTGTTCGCGCACAGTGTAACGTCGGAACAAACGGCTGGACCCTCGCTGCTCCTACATCTTGTTCATGGAACTACTATGGCATAGGAGCGGGTGAATACGAATACATTCCTTTGGTTCAGGGTGTTTCCTACCAATTCAACCTGACTTCTTCTGCAGGTACCTTCAACTGGGGAACTTTCTTTGGTCAAGGTGTTTGTATCAGTGGTACAACCTATGCAAACTCTGTAAACTACACGGCACCTACCTCTGGTTCATATGCAATTGGTACGGAGCGTTTGTCTGGCAACTACGGATATTATTGGAATGGTGTTTCTGCAACGCTAAGTTATGCGCCAATTACACCTAACACGCCAGGTGCTATTTCAGGAACCACCACCCTATGTGAAGGAGGTTCAAGTTCTTACAGTATTTCCAACGTGACCTACGCTAAAAATTATTTGTGGCAGTATACCGTAGATGGCGGTGCGAGCTACACCACGGTAACATCCACCGGTTCAAATACCGTCAACATTACATGGCCGAGTGTCGTAACATCCAATGCGTATGTGCGCGTTCAAGCCCAAAACGGTCCTTGTAGTAGTGCCGGGTTTGCTTACCTCAACGTCAATCTACTTGCCAATCCGTCATCACCTACAACAGCAACATTATCGCCGAATGCGACCGAAGTTTGTAAAAATCAATTAGTCGGACTGAGTGGCGCTGCAACCGGAGGCGTAAACCAAGGTTGTACCATCGAATATAGGTACACTACAGACGGCGGCTCTACCTGGTCTTCACCTTCAACTACTGTGCCAACGGGGCTAAGTAGTGCCATTTCTGGCATGAACCGCATCCAAATTCAAAGTAGAAGAAACAACTGTAATGTCAACTGCCTGACCACAACTGCTTGGAATACTATCGCCACCTGGAATGTAGACGTTACGCCACCTGTAGTCGTTACACAAAACTACACAGCGACGCTAAATTCAAGCGGAACATTCAATCTTTTACCTAGTCATGTAAACAACAACTCTTTCGATAACTGTGCGATTGCAACAATGACCGTTTCGCCGAGTTCGTTTACTTGTGCCAACATCGGACCAAACACAGTTACCTTAACCGTAACAGATAATGTCGGAAATGCTACATCTGCTACAGCTACGGTAACCATTCAAGACTTAACGGGCCCAACGGTAGCGGTTCAAAATATCTTCGTGTCACTCAACGCAGCTGGTACAGGTAGCATCACACCAGCCATGATCAACAACGGTTCAACAGACGCATGTGGCATAGCCTCTTATGCATTAGATGTGACGCAGTTTGATTGTGATGATATCGGATCAAACACGGTTCAACTCACCGTAACCGATATCCACGGTAATTCTTCTACGGCACCGGCCACTGTTATCGTACAAGACTTGATCAATCCTGTTCTCAATCTTCAAGATGTTACCCTTCAACTCAATGCCAATGGGGTCGCGAACTTACTTCCGTCCATGATTGACAACGGATCAACAGATAACTGTTCAGTTACCTTGTTTACAATTCCAAGCTCATTTAACTGCAATAATGTAGGTCAAAATACAGTTTTAGTTTTGGGCTCAGATCCAGGAAACAACGTCGTATTTTCATCCATTACAGCAACAATTGTAGATAACATTTTACCAACAATCACTGCTCCTTCCAACGTAACGGTGAATGCCAATGTCAGTTGTACGGCCACTGGTGTTGTTTTAGGAACACCTGTTACTGCAGATAACTGTTCTGTTGCAAGTGTTGTCAATAATGCACCTGCAACTTTCCCACTCGGCACCACAACTGTCACTTGGACCGTCACTGACGTCAATGGAAATACGGCAACAGCAACGCAACAAGTCACTGTAGTTGATCAGACAAATCCAACGGTAACTGCCCCTCCTGTGGTAGTGGTAGGTGCCAATAACTTATGTGTGGCTCCAAACAATAGCTCTTACATCTCATTTGGTTTGGTAAGCAACGACAACTGTTCTATTGCAAGTGCTGTTAACAACGGACCATCGAATTTCGCATTGGGTTATTCATTTATCAACTGGACTATTACAGATGGTTCTGGCAACACGGCAACGGCAAGCCAAACCATTCAGGTCGTAGATAACGCGGGCCCTTCAATTTCAGCTCCTGCTAACGTAACGGTCACTGCAAATGCCGCTTGTGGAGCAACGGGTGTAACACTCGGAACGCCAACTGTTACTGATAACTGTAGTACACCTACTGTAGTTAACAATGCACCTTCAACGTATCCAATTGGTACAACAACCGTTACCTGGACTGCTCTTGACGCCGCAGGCAACACCACAACAGCTACTCAACTTGTGACTGTAGTTGATCAAATGGCACCTTCAATTACTTGCCCTTCGGGAAGTCCGTTTGCGCGCAACAACACAGCTGGTCTTTGTGCTTATATTTCAGTTGGGAATGAATTCCATCCAACGGCTACCGACAACTGTCAAGCACCAACGCTTTCACACAACTACAATGCTTGGTCGAACCCAAGTAGTTTAGCAGGTGCAAGTTTCCCTGTGGGTAACACAAATGTTACATGGACCGCAACAGATGCAGCAGGAAACACAAGTACCTGTGTTATTGCAATTAATGTTGTCGATGTACAATTACCAACAATTCAAAGTTGCCCGAGCTCACAAACACTTACAGTAGGGCAGTATAATTGTGGATCTAACCCTAACTGGACTATTCCAGTAGCAACCGACAATTGTAGTATTGCAAGCTTTACACAAACATCAGGTCCGTCACCTAACGCCACCTTATCTGTAGGTAATTACCCTGTTACATACCTTGCAATTGATGTCAATGGCAATCAATCGAGTTGTGCATTTACAGTGAATGTCATTGGAACAAGTGCGCCTATCGTTGTTTGTCCAACTTCAATTTCAAGCCAAAACACGAATGCGAACAACTGTTACTGGACAGCATCTTCTTACATCGCTCCAATTCAGGCTATTGGTAATTGCCCAACCACTACTTGGTCTATATTAAACCCTAACGGCAGCACTAATACCGGAACAGGAAGCGCAACAGGCTACAACTTCCAAGTGGGCACAAGCACACTTACCTATACAGTTACAGACAACGCCAATAATGCAGTGAGCTGCTCTTCAACTGTTCAAGTTGTTGACTTAGTGGTTCCGACCATTACCGCACCAAGTGCAATGACAGTCAATGCAGGTGCCAATTGTCAAGCTTCAAATGTTGTTTTAAACACACCAACCACTGCAGATAACTGCACGGTTGCAACCGTGACCAATAATGCCCCAACTTCATTCCCGTTAGGTTCAACTACCGTTACCTGGACGGTGACCGATGGTGCGGGTAATACAGCAACAGCTACTCAATTAATTACAGTTGTAGATAACACTGCGCCTGTCATTAATTGTCCATCAGCTAACTTTACGGCTAACAATACGCCTAACGCTTGTGGCTTTACCATTACAGGAGCAACAGCAGACGTCACTGCAAGCGACAACTGTACTTTAGCTTCCTTGACCCACAATTATTCTGCGGCACCTTCCAACACAACACTCAACGGTGCTAATTTCCCATGTGGAACAACACAAGTAATTTGGACAGCCACTGATCAAGCGGGAAATACAACAACTTGCACGCGCACAATCGTCATTACCGACACACAAGCGCCTGTATTCTCTAATTGCCCTGCAAACATTACGATTGGAACTTATGCTGGTTGTACTTCAGGTCCAACATGGACTGCTCCAACTGCAACCGACAACTGTAGCAATGTAACCGTTGCTCAGACTGCTGGCCCTGCTAGCGGCACCGTCTTGACTCCAGGGACTTACACAATTGTATATACAGCTACAGATGCTGCGGGTAATACAGCAACTTGCTCGTTTACAATTACTGTCAATAACTCATCGGCGCCAGTTGTGGTTTGTCCGGCGAGTTCAACTCAGAACACAACCATTCCAACAGGATGTAATTGGATATCTCCAGCAGGTTCTTTGTCAACTGTAATTGCAGTAGGGAACTGTCCGAATGTTTTATCATGGATGGTTACTAATCCTAATGGAACAATTTCTTCAGGACTCAACAATGTCAGTGGTTATGCCTTCTCATCAGGCGTGTCTACTGTGACTTATACCATCAATGCTGCTCAAAACACATCTGCTACTTGTTCGTTTACCGTTACTGTTTTAGAACAAGTTGCGCCAACAATTAGTGCTCCAGCAGCGGTAACGGTGAATGCAAATGCTTCTTGTACTGCAACTGGTGTAACACTTGGCACGCCAATCACCGCAGATAACTGTTCGGTAGCTAGCGTCGTTAACAATGCGCCAACTACATTCCCAATCGGGAACACAACCGTTACCTGGACCGTAACCGATGCTGCAGGTAACACTGCAACTGCAACACAAACTGTAACCGTTGTTGATAATATCAATCCTACGATCACGGCACCGGCAGCTTTAACGGTTTCCACAAATACAGGATGTACAGCTACCAGCGTGAATTTTGGTACACCGGTCACCTCAGACAACTGTACTGTTGCAAGTGTGGTCAACAACGCACCAGCTGCACTACCATTAGGCAATACTATAGTTACCTGGACCGTTACCGATGCCGCTGGTAACACAGCTACTGCTACGCAAGTGGTTACCGTTGAAGACAACACCAACCCAACCATTACAGCTCCTGCAAACTTAACCATCAATGCCAACAGCGCATGTGCCGCGTTCAACGTCGCACTTGGAACGCCAGTTACAGCAGACAACTGTTCTGTTGCAAGTGTCGTGAACAACGCACCTAGTGTATTCTCCCTCGGTTCAACTACCGTTACCTGGACCGTAACCGATGGTTCTGGCAACATAGCAACTACCACTCAAACCGTAACTGTTGTAGACAACGCCAATCCAACGATCGTTGCCCCAGCAGCAATTACCGTAAATACCAATACAGCATGTACTGCAACAGGTGTAGCACTTGGCTCGCCAGTT
>JACCDV010994657.1_pt1 | contig 111539 bp, 111 predicted proteins | sample 7446131 | NCBI WGS metagenome assembly JACCDV01 (sample SAMN15323448, study PRJNA562643) | freshwater metagenome | isolation source: river surface water | place: USA:Blue River Watershed | collected 2017-08-17 | reverse complement strand
GGTGAAAATCCAATATATTGTATGCTTGCTCCAATTGGGATATTTACAGGCGACAAAGAGTTGAAAGAGTTGGGGGCTGTCTCTATTGGTCCTGATGGGCTTACGTTGTTTTTGAATAACTTAGTGAGGTTTGCGATTGCAATAGCCACAGGACTTGCGGTGGTGATGATTGTGATTGGAGGAGTACAGTACGCATCAACTGATGCGATTAATGGTAAGTCTGATGGTGCATCAAGGATCAAACAAGCTCTTTCTGGACTTATGCTTGCAATTGTTTCGTATGTGGTGCTTGAGACAATCAATCCTGATGTGTTTGCGACGGGGTTGGGTTTGGAAGAATCAAAGCCAGAGGTCATTTTTACCCCCGCAGAAATACAAGAGATCGAAACTGCAGACGGACATGCCGAACACGAACACGGCGGACCTATTACAAACCCCCTTGAAGTATTTGAGCCTACCGAAGCAAGCGAAGCGGCTTTCCCTGGTATTGGTGACTACAAAGGAGGGGCATTTAATGTAAAAGATAATTCGAATAACCCCGGAACAATTCTCCCCCAGGTAGCATACTTACGAGATACGGTTCCTAAGAGATGGAAATATTTGGTTCCTATTAGTACATTCCGAAGCGAAGAGCACAACAAGAAGATTGGTGGCTCGGCCACATCAGACCATCTACGTGGGGCCGCAATTGATTTTGCTGCGGCAAATAAAAAGATTAATAGTCCAGAATTTATTAACGATGGATATTCTCTTATGGAATATCTAAAACAGAACGGAAGCGCAATCGGTGTTGATCAAATAATTTTCAGAGAAAAGAACTGGCGGTTCCAAGACGGCAAATGGGTTCGTGGGGGACAAGTGAGTGGTCATATGGACCACATACATATTGGTTTCCAATAATTCTTATATATTGGTAGAATATACACAATGAATAGGAAAACTCTTGTTATTTCCATAATAGTTATCTTAAGTATTGTTCTTGGTATCCTTGTTGGTTTTTATTTTTATATAAAAAATCAGACTCCTGGTGGTGAAATAGATCCTAGTAATCAAAACGTAAGCTTTTTTGGAACTAGTTCTCCGAAAAATGTTTCGGTTCCAAACATTCCTGGACAAAACAATACAAATATTTCAACCTCTACACCAACAAATACAAACTATTTCACCCCAGCAACATGGAGACTTATTTGGGATAAGCCGGTATCTGTATTTGGTTTTGTGTATAAAGAAACAAAAGCAACATCAACAAAACAAACAAAGGTACCTGCCGAAGAAAAAATCCGCTTTAGCGACCGAGAAACAGGCCACATCCTCGACACCGCAACTTCAACCCTTATTGTTGATCGTCTCTCAAATACAACATATACGCGGGGTGAGGAGGGGTTCTTTGCAGGAAATGGGGGAAATAGTGTTGTTTTGAGACGGCTCTCTACAAAAGGAGACGACATAGAAACCTCTTTGGGGTCACTCCAGACGCTCACCACAACATCTACAGCTCAGTCGCTTATAATAAAAGAGCTTCCCAAAAATCTCCTCTTTAGTAGCCTTTCTCCTGACAAAACACAGACCGCTTACATAACAAATGACCCAAATGAGAGACTTATCACAACCAAACTCGATGGTTCTGGAAAAACTGTAGTGTGGACAAGCCCTCTCAAAGAATTTATTCCGTATTGGGTAAGTAAGGATTCAATTATTTTACACAGCAAGGCTTCTGCATTTTCAACTTCATATGTTTATAGTGTGAACCCGTCGACAAAGGCGGTAAAAAAACTTCCTCTCGGGACAAAAGATCGACTAGGTTTTACAGCAACAGTACGAAGTGACCTTAAGAAAGCAGTAATTAGTTACCTCGATAATACTCGACATATAGTAACCGCGATTAGAAACATCGATTCAAGCGACGAGACGCCTTTGTACATATCAACTCTCGCAGAAAAATGTATTTGGAGTAAGAAAAATATTGAAACAATATTCTGCGCAGCTTCAGAAACCACTCCACAAGGTATATACCCAGACACTTGGTATCAAGGAAACATTTCGTTCCAAGATAATATTTGGCAAATAGATACTCGAACAGGTGAATCAAAACTCATCTTCCGACCTTTTGACTACCTTGTTGATGGTCTTGATATACAGAAGCTCGAGCTCAACAGAACAGAAGACTACCTTATATTCCAGGACAAAAGAACCCTCACCCTCTGGGGGTTGCGCGTGAGTATCTCTGCTCCAACTTCTACACGATCAACTCGATAAAGATACCCTAAACAGCTTTCACATCAATAATCTTTCCGTTCTCTTTTTTAATTGTGTTTCTAAAATAAACTTCCTGAGCAATTGTGAAAAGGTTGCTTGTGATCCAGTACAAAGCGACAGCTCCTGAAACCCCAAGCGATACGAAAAATACAATTGCTGGTAATACAAATCTCATGTTCATATTCATGCTTCGGGCAAAATCATCCTGAAAAGATCCGTCTTTCTTTGCTTCATACTTTGGAATTGAATATTGAATTTGGAAAAATTGGGTTATACCTGCAACAGCACCGAGAACGATACTTTTAACACTTACATCGAGTATTCCGAGAAAGTGCGTGTTTACCACCTCTGGGACCTTAATAAATGAGTAAAGGATATCTGTGTGTATCGTAGGAAAACCTCCACGAAAGAAAATCCATGCGAGAGCAAGTATAATTGGAAGTTGAATTAATATAAGAAAAATACTTGCGAATGGGTTTAATTTATATTTTCGGTATAGTTCGAGTGTTTTCACCGCCTGTTCCTGTCTATCTTTATATTTCGTTCGAATTTCTCTAAGCTCTGGGTCAATCTGCTTCATAATGATCTGTGTTTTCACCGCACCTTTAGAGAGAGGGAAGAGGACAAGCTTTATGACAATTGTAAAAACAATAACAGCAACACCAAGATCCTGCCCTGGGATGTTCTCTATAAGCCAAACAAGCCCGTTATACATTGGATTATAGATAAACGTATTGAATAGGTATGACATACTGAATTTAAGCCTTATATATTAAAACGAACCTCAATAATATGGCGATTATACACCTATTTTGGATAAAACTCTTGTTATTTGTTCTTGTAGGTCGAGGTGTGAACAATCAAAAATAGACTTATTAGCTATAAATACAGCCTTAAATAATGGTTTTTTTGTGTCTCTCTCTAATAAATTAATTGCTCCGTATATCTTCCTTCGTGCCCTATTTCGAAGTATGGCCGTCTTAAACTGTCCTTTTGGGGAAAGGGCGGATATAAAATATCCTTGTTTTGAGCCGTTTTCTAACGATTCTTCTATATTATCCGCGAAAAATTTACACAAAAAGGTGGGGGAGGAGATGGTTTTCCCTTTTTTCATTATATGCTCTATTTCCTTCTTATTTAGGTGTTTAATGTCCATAAATGCTACCAAAAATGGCCCTGTTGGGCCATTTTACTACTTACTAACAGAAAGTTTCTTTCGTCCTTTTCGTCGTCGCGCTTGAAGAACTCTCTTTCCTCCATGAGTTTTAGATCGAGAGAGGAATCCGTGAGTCTTTGCTCGCTTTCGTTTTTTAGGCTTGTATGTGAATGACATGGCGTGAATATACACTATATTTTTATTTTTTCAAAGTACAAAAAACTCTTATTTCCACAAAACGGCGCCATTACAATGTTTTGAAACTTTTTGTTTTCTCTCAATATTTACAAAAAGTTGTGTTGTGGGATGAAAATAATCGTTATTCACAGTATCCACAAGTTATCAACATATAATTTTATAAAAAACAAGTTCTTTTATATTCTCTTCTGACTATAATGTTCTCAACATGGAAATAAAAAAATTGTGGGATAGTGCTTTAACTCAGATTGAAATGGAAGTTTCTAAAGCAAACTTCAGTACATGGTTTAAAGATACTCACATTGTGAAATTTGATGATGGAATCGTCCACATCGGAGTCCCAAATGTTTTCGTAAAAGACTGGCTTTCAACAAAATTCCACAAAACAATTCTCCAGTCGCTCAGAAATACCCTCGAGACAATCAGATCTGTTGAATATTCAATTTCACAGAACAAGGCCCGAGAAGCAGAGGAGGTAAAAGAGGTAATAGAGCAACCAAAAAAGGATTCTCTCGAAGGATTATTTATCAACCCTGATGATAACCTCAATCCTCGCTATACTTTTGATACCTTTGTGGTTGGGCCGTTCAACGAGCTTGCCTTTGCCGCTGCACAGGCAATTTTGAAGAAACCTGTTGCATACAATCCCCTCTTTTATTACGGAAATACTGGTCTTGGAAAAACACATTTGATGCAGGCAGTAGGGAATAGTCTCAAACAGCACCATAAAGACGCTCGTATTCTCTACGTGACATCAGAGAAATTTACAATGGACTATGTTGCTGCAGTGCAGGCTGGAAAAATGACTAATTTCAAGGAAAAATATCGAAAATATGATGTATTTATCATGGACGATATTCAATTCCTTTCAAACAAAGAGAAGACTCAGGAAGAATTGTTCCATCTTTTTAACTATATGTACGACAATAATAAGCAGATTGTCTTTTCTTCTGATGTACATCCTACATATCTCCAAAATCTTGAGGACCGCCTCAAATCACGCTTTATGGCAGGGATGGTTGTTGATATTTCACCTCTTGATAATGAGTCGAAGATCGCAATTATTCAGACAAAAATGAAAGTTCACCAACACGAACTTGCACAAGATGTCATTTTTCACCTTGCAAACTCTATAGAGGGGAGTATTCGTGAAATAGAAGGTATTTTGAACTCAATAATAGGGCAGGCTCAGCTAAAAGGGAGGACTCTTTCTCTTAATGAAGTAAAAAACATAACCAAAAACTCGGCAAAGCCCCATAAAACAGTTTCTGTAAAAGATGTTGTTCGTGCTGTTTCAGCCTTCTACAACATTGAGGAACAAACGATATATAACAAAACTCGGCGACAAGAGGTTGTAAAACCACGCCAGGTTGCGATGTATATTCTTCGTGAGGACTATAGTGTGTCGTTTCCTTCAATTGGACAAAAATTTGGAGGTCGAGACCATACAACAGCAATTCACTCGTGTGAAAAAATAAAAGAAGAATTAAAAAACAACTCCGAGCTCGCGGGGGAAATTAATCAGATCCGCGCAATGATTTAATTTGCGGAAAACTTTGAGGAAAACTATGTTAACAACTCCAGGAAAAGAAAAGAATAACATTGTGAATTTCTTGGAGACAAAAACAAAGATATCCACACGAGCTTTTTTATCCAAAACTATCCACACAGAGGATTCACATTTTCTTAAAAAAATTTTCAGGAAAAAATCATATATATCAAGGAATTATGAGTAATCCACATGTTCACAGGGATAATAGTAATAATAAGTTTTAATATATAGATATATGAAAATAGAATGCATGCGAGAAAGGTTAGCTTCAGCTCTCCAAAAAATAGATAAGATCGCGAGTAAAAATACATCGCTCCCTGTACTGAAGTGTGTTCTTGTTCATGCCCGCCCGGAAGGAATAACGTTTACTGCAACAAATCTTGAGCTCGCTGCCGAAATTGAAGTTCCTGGAAAAGTTATTAAAGAAGGAAAAGTTGCTGTGTCTGCTACAACTCTTTCAAACCTCATCTCGCAACTTGGAAATGAAAAAACTATCACACTGGAGTCTGAGGAAGGAGTGCTTCGTGTTGTTGGTCAGAAAGCTCTCACAACAATCAAAACGTTGTCAGTGGAAGAATTCCCGCCAATCCCGCACATCGACGCTGTAAGCGAGTTTAAAATGGATTCAGACGACCTAATAAAGGGATTGAAGAGTGTTTGGTATGCTTCTGCGGTAAGTTCTATTAAACCGGAGTATGCGAGTATCCGAATTAGTGAAGAAAATGGTGAAGTTGTCTTTGTGGCAACGGATGCTTTTCGTCTCGCGGAGAAGAAGATAAAAACAAAAATAAAGGCATCTTTTAAGCCAATACTGATTCCGTCTCGAAATGTAGCAGAAATCATTAGGATTTTTGATGGAGTGTCTGGAGAAATATCCATTTCAATAGGGCAGAACCAAATAGGAATGCTTATAGATCAAATTTATGTTGTTTCTCGGACAATTGATGGAAACTACCCTAACTATCAAGCAATTATACCTACTTCATATGCTACGGAAGTAACTGTTTTTAAAGCAGATATATCAAATGCCCTTAAGGTTGGGTCAATTTTTAGTGATCAGTACAACAGAGCGACGCTGACAGTATACCCGGATACAAAAACATTCTCTCTTATGACGAAAAACAACGATGTGGGGGAAAACAATCTTTCTGTAAGTGCTGTGGTAAAGGGAAATAAAATAGAAATGAACTTTAATTACCGACATATTGCTGATGTTCTCTCTTCAATTCAGGCAGACCAAATAGATTTTCTTTTCAATGAAGTGGGGAAACCTCTGGTGATACGGGGACATAAAGACACAATGTTTACATACCTTGTGATGCCTATGAATAAGTAGGATAAACTCAATACATGAAATTAAGTGATATTTTAAATAAACTAAAAGCAATACAACCGTTATCGAAAGATCTTCAAGATGTTTCGGATATTGTTAAAAAACATACAGGAATAACTATTTCTATAGAAAAAATAAAAATACAAAAGACTGTTATTGTTTTTGAAATAGAACAAATAAAGAAAAGCCTTATTTTCAGAAAAGAAGACGCGATAAAACAGGATATTTTAACAATACTAAACTTGAGAATTGATAAAATAATCTAGTTATATTCCGGAAACAATAAAAAGAACAGACGCGGAACTTTGTTGTCCAAAGGAATCTTTAAGAATTACTTTGAGTTCGTTTTCAACCTCGGCCCCTGTTGAGCGAGAAGGAATAAAAGAAAGGGTAAAAGGGCTTTGTGCACTAGAACCAATCCACTTTTCGTTGAGATAATATTCCGCACTCGCGATATTTTGAGGAATATTAGAGAGAGTAATTGAGATAGGTTGTCCTGCCGGAATCGTTGAGCCATATGAAGGGGAGATAAATTTTGCACCACCTATTCCAAAAGGAAGACCTTGTGATGGGTTTGCCGGACTAATGATAGACCCAGCCCCACCCCTCCATGACAAGACACTTGTTTCCCAGTTATTAAACTGTGGATCAGATGCGGGATTTGCTGGTGAAGGACCTTTAGGATTTTGTATATTAATCCAGTAAAGCTCAGAGTGTACATTTCCTCCCTGTTGCCAATCCCCAAGAATAAATGAATTTGTAATCCCTGAGGGAGGTTCCGGAGGGGCGAACTTTTCAACAGGAAGTGTGTCGAGGACATAATCCATAAATTGTTTCCACATTGGAGCGAGAATTGTTGCAGAAGCTTTTTGTACCATTGGGCGATTATCGTTATTTCCCATCCAAGAAACTACTGTGATACTCGGTGTATATCCAATCAACCATGCATCACGAGAGCTGTTTGTTGTTCCTGTTTTCATTCCAACTTGATACGTAGAGCTAAAATAGTTTGCCCCAAAAATTGGCGCCCGCGCTACAGCATCTGACATAACACTTTGTGTAAGGCGCACCGCCTGGGGATCAACAACTTCTACGGGATTAGGCGTGTATTCCTCCAACACTTCGCCCGTATTCGTTTCAATTTTTAGAATTGATGAAGCGTTGTTTCTTACTCCGTCGTTTGCGATAGTGCTGTACCCAACAGCCATTTGAAGAGGAGAAACTTCTGCACCTCCAAGAACAAGACTTAATCCATATACGTCACCTCCAAGAAGATCTTCAACACCCATTTTTCGAGCAAGAGTAATTGCATCATCGAGACCAGAAAGATAAAGGAGTTTTACAGCGGGAATGTTTCTTGATTGAGCGAGGGCATCACGTAAGGTCATAACTCCTTTTGCGCCACCTTCGTAATTTTTTGGGCTATAGCAACTATCTTTTGTTGAGTCACCACTTGCGTTACAACTTGGATTAAATTCTGTTTCCACATCAAATATTGGAGTTTGTGGAAGGAACCCTTTATTAAATGCATTTGTGTATACAAATGGTTTAAAAGAAGACCCGGGCTGTCTTTTTGCAGTAATAACATTGAAATTACCCTGGATATTTTTGTCAAAATAATCTCGCGACCCAACCATTGCTAGAATTTGTCCTGTTTTTGGATCAAGAACGACCATTGCTCCGTTTTCTGCCTTGAATGTTTTCTCATTTTTTAGGACATAATCTTTCACTATCTGTTCTGCTTTTTGCTGGTATTCGTAGTTCAAAGTAGTAATTACCTTAAATCCACCACGGAACAAAAGATCTTCTCCATATGTTTGTTCAAGATATTCTTTTACAAACATGACAAAGTGAGGAGCTTTTATACTCCCTACATTTCGTGGCTGGAACACAACCGTCTCACTTATTGCGTCATTATATTCTTTTTCAGACACAAGGTTGAGTTCAAACATTTTCTTAAGAACGGTATTTTTTCTTGCTTCCAGGAGATGAAAATTCTTTCCATATGGAGAATATCGGGTAGGAGACTGTGGGATTGCAGCAAGGTATGCAGCTTCTGCGAGACTCACGGACGAAGCTGGTTTACCAAAATATACAGACGAAGCTTCTTCAACACCGTAAATGTTGCCTCCATAAGGAGATTCGTTTAAATACATATTAAGAATTGAGTTCTTATCAGTTGCCCGCTCAAGCTTTACCGCAAGAATCCACTCTTTAATTTTTCGAGAAATAGCCTTGTCGTTTGTGAGAAGTGAGTTTTTTACCACTTGCTGAGTGATTGTCGATCCTCCTTGAGAAAATTCAAGTGTGAGTATGTTCGCAAACACTGCTCGCAAAATAGCTTTTGGCTCGATTCCTTTGTGTGAGTAGAATCGCTCATCCTCGATGGCGATGGTCGCATTTTTTATATAAAGAGAAATTGAATCAAAAGAAGTAACTGTTCGTCTGATTTTTTGGCTAAGATCGTACAGCAAAACAGTGCCCGTTCGATCATAAATCTTCGCAGACTGACCAAGAATTCGATCATCAAAAGATTCAAGACTTGGGGGTTTTAGTGTAATAACCCAAATACCAACTAGTCCGACAGAAAGTATCCCAAAAATAAGAATTACAAGAGTAGCGTCTCGGAAAAGAGCGCGACGCCCCCTTGTGTGTTTTGTCTTTCCAAAAAAACCTTTCAGTTCGAAGATAAAAGTTTCGTATAAATGAGTAAAGAAACGAGAAAATTTTCTCATAATGTAATATATCTTAGTAATGTGAGAATTATACCAGGTCTACTGTTCGTAGTCTTCGGGAGTAAACGAATCATCTATCATTGCTTGCTCCTCGTCCTCTTCACTTTCGTCTTCGCCCATAAAATATCTTTTTTCTTCTGAAGAGAGAGGGTCTGCTGTTTCTTCTGTCTCAACACCGAACTCGCTCATACTCATTGGATCAATTGGAGCTTCATCTTCTTCTTTTTCCCCAGCAACAGCAAGGAGATCATCACCGTCGAGTTCTTCAACATCATCACCAGCAAGCGCAACAATATCTACCGGCATATCGTCAGACCCTTCAGTCTCTTCTTCTATTTCTTCTGCGGGGAGGGCTGTATCAAGCAAAGAATCTTCATCTTTTATCTCGTCTTTTTTTGCAGATGTTGGTTTTTTTGGTTTCATATGAATTTAGATATATTTAACATAATTCGAAAATTATGCAACTTGTGAATTACACACAAAAAACGTTGGAAAATAAGAATATTTTGCTACAGAGACATTCTCTTATAGAGAGAAAGGCAGGCAATTCCACAAGCGAGTGCATCGAACTCATCGTCTAGTTTTTTTAATCCATCTGTTTTGAGTATGAGAGAGACCATTTTTGTCACTTCTTCTTTTGTTGCAGAGCCTGTTCCCGCGACGGCCAGTTTTATTTGCGGTGGTGAAAATTCGAACACTTTAATTCCAGATTTTGCACAGACATATAAGAGAGCTCCACGCACCTCTGCAATTTTGGTAGCAGTTTTTTGATTGTTTGAAATAAAGACCTGTTCTATACCCACCATGTCCGGTTTATATTCACATATGTATTGTTCCACGGCAGTGACAACTACACGAAGTCGTTCAAGGTATGTATCTTTTTTGTTCGTTTGAATACATGTTGAAAAAACAAGAATATGTTTTGCTCCCCGTTCGTCAATCACTGCAACACCGCAACGGTCATATCCTGGGTCTATAGAAAGTACGCGCATTGTGTTTAAAAATTAAGAGAGCTTTGGATAGTCAACCTTCATGTGCTCGTACCCAAGTTTTGTCACTATACGCCCTCGTGAAGTTCTCTCGAGAAAACCAAGTTGTATAAGATATGGCTCGTTAAATTCTTCGATTGTCTCTTCATCTTCAGAGAGAGACGCGGCAATTGTATTTAGTCCAACCGGTCCACCATTATATTTCCTGATAATAGTTTCAAGGAGTTTTCTGTCAGATTGTGTAAGTCCTTTTTCGTCAATTCCAATCATCTCTAGAGCACGGTTCACTGTATCCGTGGTGATATCAACGCGATTTACTTGGGCAAAGTCACGACACCGCTTGAGGAGGTAGTTTGCAGTTCGGGGCGTACTTCTGCTTCTCTTTGCGAGACTGTCTGAAGAATGTTTATCTAGATTGATAGTGAGAATCTTTGCTGACCGCTCGATAATCTGTTGTATTTCCTTGTCTGTGTAGAATTCAAGTCGAAATACACCTCCGGAGAATCTTGATCGGAGAGGGGAAGATATCATACCGATTCGAGTTGTCGCAGCAATGAGGGTAAAAGGAGGAAGTTCGAGCTGAATACTTCGAGCAGAGGGACCCTTTCCAATAATAATATCGATGTGACCTGATTCCATGGCCGGGTAGAGCACTTCTTCTACAGCCTTGTTGAGGCGATGAATTTCGTCGATAAAGAGGATATCTCCAGGATTGAGATTTGTGAGCACTGAAGCCAGGTCACCCACCTTTTCAATAGCTGGGCCTGACGTGGCTCGCAGTTCAGCCCCCATTTCCTTCGAAATAAGGTGAGCAAGCGTTGTTTTCCCTAAGCCTGGGGGACCGTAGAAAAGGAGGTGTTCTGGGGCATGAGACCGCTCTTTTGCGGCTTTTAATAGGATTTTAAGGTTCTCTTTGATTTGTTCCTGCCCAACATACTCAACAAATGACTCCGGGCGCAAGGTAGAGTCCAAAACACGATCATCATTTCTACTTAATGTGGGTGTTTGAGATGTATTGTTTTGGTTGGGGGTAATGCTTGACATGATTTTGGTCGTATGCTAGTATGTGGGTGAAGTTTGAAGTTGATCTATTTTTGCACTCTTCATTCATTGGCCGGAAGCAATTCCGGACTTGATGTGTGAATGGATCGATTTTAACACATTTTCAGCAAAACAGCCCCTTAAATTTCTAAGCAATACACCTTCGCGGGTTTTTCGGTTTTTCTTAAAGGACGATACTGGTGCTCAACTTCGGTTGTTCGTCTGGTTCTATCCTTAAAGACCAATCGGGCGTCATCTTCTAGGAGAAGACGCATTGCTTAGAAATTTGATAGGCTGTTTTTTGTTTTTTAATTAAACAGTGAACCCTTGTTGGTTTTGTTGATACTGATCTGCTGTTTGTTCGCCTTGGGCAACTGATGTTGAGTCTCCAACAACATCAACTACCCGCTCGAGCTCTTCGAATGTTGTTATTCCACGAAGTACTTTTAATACACCATCTTGTCTCATATCAATAATTTTCTGTGGTTGAGCGGCGGCTTTAATTTCTCGTTCAGAAGGATTTTCTCGAATAATGTTTTCAATATATCTGTCTGCAAGTACACCCTCAAACACCCCAAGTCGTCCCGTATATCCTGTGTTGTTACATTTCTCACATCCTACTGCCTTCCATACTTCTGCTGGTCGAGCAGGGAATTCTGTAGCTTCTTCATATCCTTCAAGCGACTTCAATACTTCATCTACAAGTGCGGCTCTGTTTGCTGGCATTGGGATTTTTGTTTTGCAGTTTTGACAGAGAACTCTCACAAGTCGTTGTGCGAGCGCAATTCGAATTGATGATGTGAGAATTTTTGGATCAGCACCAAGATCAACAAGTCGTGTGAATGTTCCCGCGGCATTGTTTGTGTGAAGTGTTGAGAACACTAAGTGACCAGTGAGTGCCGCCTGAATAGCGGTCATAGCTGTTTCTCCGTCTCGGATTTCTCCCACCATGATGATGTCGGGGTCTTGTCGCATTGCAGATCGGAGGCCCGATTCGAATGTATATCCTTTTTGTTCTTCCACTTGCGTTTGCACGACTCCTTCGAGGTGGTATTCGATAGGGTCTTCAATGGTAATTACTTTCATATCAGGACTCTGCATTTTTCGGAGAAAGGCATAAAGGGTTGTTGTCTTACCAGATCCTGTTGGCCCTGTGGTGAGGATAAGTCCGTTTGGTCGGGCAATTTCTCCCAAAACAATATCGTAGAGACGTTTCGGCATACCAAGTTGTTCAATTGGAACAGAGATAGACTTCGGATTGAGGATTCGCATTACAATTGATTCACCATATGCACCTGGGATTGTTGATGTTCGGATTTCAATATCGCTTGTGTAAATTCGAACTGTGTATCGCCCGTCTTGGGCAGCTTCCTTGATGTTGAGCTTGAGACCTGAAAGAAGTTTGATTCGAGAAAGCATGAGTTGATATGTTTCCATATCAAAACGCACAACTTCAATAAGTACACCATCGAGTCGATATCTGATTCGTGTGTATTCAGCTTCTGGTTCCACGTGTACGTCAGATGCTTTTGTAGAAAGGGCACCTGCCATAATCACCGCAAGGAGACGAGAAATTCTATGACTCTTTTTTACTGCAAGTGCCTCGTTGATGAGGGTAATAACATCATCAAGTTTTTTTGTTTTCTCGATAAGCTGTTCGATTTCATCACTTGAAATATCGAGAGATCCCGCCTCTGTTTCCACCGCAAAAGAAAGATCTTTGTACCGCCCCCAAGCTTTTTCAAGACTTTGGTTTGAGCACATAAAAAGGTTGATAATATATCCTTTTGCCTCAAGTCCTTTTACGGTAGCTATAGAATTTTCGTTGTTGGGTGAGAGGATTGCTATAAATATTTTCTTTCCAACATTGTCGAAAACAGCAAGTTTATTTTCTCGGGCCTCGGCTTCGGCAACAAGACGCAAAGCATCTGTATTAATTGGAACTCGAGAGAGGTCTATATATGGAATGCCGTGACGTTCGGAAAGTATCTGTGCAGACGCTTCCTCTTCCTCAAGGCGGAGAGCTTTGAGATGCTGATTCTGTTTTTCTTCATCAAAATGTATTGTCATTGAAATAGATTATACATGAATTATATTACTATTTTGTTTTTTGATATAGTTATACTAATGAAAAAAATGATTGTGGGCAGAGATGAGATGGGTGAGTTTGCTGAACAAATGGCCGTGCAGGCAATTGAGTGGCAAAAATCAGCAAACAATACCGGAGCGATTGTTTTTGGACTGAAAGGAGATCTTGGGTCAGGAAAAACAACATTTACACAGAGGTTTTGTGGGTATTTTGACATTAAAGAAGATGTTACAAGTCCTACGTTTGTCATTCAAAAGTCATATCGAGTGGGGGAGACCGTAGACTTAGGAGCCGGCAAAATTAGGGATTTTGGGGGGATTGAGAAGATTTATCATATTGATGCATATAGGCTCGAGTCTCCAAAAGAGCTTGAAGTACTTGGTTTTAAGAAGATTTTGGAAGATAAAAATGCTGTAATTGTCATCGAATGGCCAGAAAAAGTGGCCGATCTATTGCCACCAGAGACAAAATATATTGATTTTACATTTATTGATGAAAATACGAGGGCGGTAGAGTACAATTGGGCAAATGCCTAAAGCAAAAAAAACAGCACCCGCAGAGCGAAAGAAAATAGTTCTCCTTGATTCGCATGCAATTATTCATCGCGCATATCATGCGTTGCCTGATTTTGCTTCGAGTAAAGGGCAAGCAACAGGGGCTCTCTATGGACTTTCGACTATGCTTATGGGAATTATTGAGCAATTCAAACCAGACTATATTATTGCTTGCTATGATCTCCCAGGCCCAACACATCGACATGAAGTGTATAAAGAGTACAAAGCGGGGAGAAAGAAGGCCGACGACGAGCTCAAAGAACAACTCACCACATCACGAAGAATTTTTGAAGCATTTGATATTCCTATCTACGACAAACCTGGATATGAAGCAGATGACATGCTCGGGACTATTGTTGAGCAAGTATTGTCGAAAGATTTTGAAAAAAAATACGGCGTATATGATGTGATCATCGCATCGGGGGACATGGACACACTTCAACTTATTGTGGGCGATCGAGTGAAAGTTTTTACACTGAAGAAAGGAATTAAAGATACAATTGTATACAATGAGGAGGCGGTAAAAGAGAGATTTGGTTTCGAACCAAAACTTCTTGTTGACTACAAAGGCCTTCGAGGAGATACATCTGACAATATTATTGGTATTTCCGGTATTGGAGAAAAAACAGCAACAGCAATTATTTCCGCATACGGGACACTTGAAGATGCATATAGGGCATTAAAAAAAGATAAAGAAAAGTTCAAAGAAAAAACAGGAGTGACAGATAGAGTGTTTGACCTACTTAAAGATGGTGAAGATGAGGCTATGTTTAGTAAGGCTCTCGCAACAATCCGAAGAGATGCGCCGATCGATTGTGTACTTCCAGAAAAGGCATGGAAGGAAGCCGTCTCGATACAAAAAATAAAGGACCTATTTGCAGAGCTCGAATTTAGGTCTCTTGGGGCGCGACTCAATAATGTATTTACAAGTTCAACAGCAAGTTCAATTCCTGAACCAACGGAAGAGGAAATAAAAAAACAGAACGCCTCTCTTAAAAATATATTTGAGAAGTCTGATAGGAAGACGACAAATAAAAAAGTTGTTGATAAAAAAGAAAAACAAGAAGTGGTGGGGGAGGGAATGTTTGGAAATGAATTTAAAAATGCCGTTTCGCGAGAACTTCTTGAACAATTGAAGATCGCCGCTTGGGTTCTCAATTCAAATCTTCTCAATCCAACGTTTGAAGAGATCGAGAGAGAGTGTTCGGCTGAGTATTTCTCATTTTTGAAAAAAAGCGAAGGAAAAATTACTCCTGAAGAACAGGCAAAAGAAATGTTGAAGTTTCTTGAAGCGCGAATCGCACAGGAGGGTCTCAATAAAATATATAAAGACATTGAGCTTCCACTCATTCCAATCATTGTTGAGATGAATAAAAACGGGGTGAAAATTGATAAAGGTTATTTCAAAAAGCTTTCTGACGAATACCATAAAGAACTTACAAAGATTGAAAAGAAAATTTGGGAACTCGCGGGGGAAGAATTTAATATCGCATCACCAAAACAGCTCGGAGAAGTGCTCTACGGTAAGCTCGCACTTGGTGGCAACAAAGTGAAGAAAACTTCGACGGGGGCTTTTTCAACAAAAGAGTCTGAACTTGAAAAAATGCGAGATTCTCACCCAATTATCCCTCTTGTATTCGAACACCGAGAACTTTCAAAGCTCCTCGGTACATATATAGATACAATTCCTGAGCTTGTTGCAGAAGACGGACGACTCCACGCATGGTTTGTTCAAACAGGAGCAGCGACAGGACGAATGTCATCGCAAGATCCGAACCTTCAAAACATCCCAATCAAATCAGAGCTCGGTCGACGAATCCGAAACGGGTTTGTTGCAGAAAAGGGGACAAAAATTGTTTCGTTCGACTACTCACAAATCGAACTTCGAATTGCCGCAATGCTCTCGAAAGATGAAAAACTCACAGAGATTTTCAAAAAAGGTCTCGATGTTCACACCGCAGTTGCGGCACAAGTATTTAAGGTTGATCTCAAAGATGTCTCAAAAGATATGCGTCGAAGTGCAAAGACAATCAACTTTGGCGTGTTGTTTGGAATGGGAGTGAATGCACTTAAGGCTGGAATCGGAGGAACACGACAAGAAGCGCAAGAGTTCTACAACAACTATTTCGAGACATACTCACAACTCTCACAATATCTTGATGATACAAAAGTGTTCGCGGCAAAGCACGGATATACAGAAACGTACTATGGACGACGACGATATTTTGAAGGGATTAAATCAAAACTTCCGTTTATCAAGGCAGCTGCGGAGCGAATGGCAATCAATGCACCGATTCAGGGAACTGAAGCAGATATTATTAAGATTGCTATGGCGAGGATTTATGACAAGTTCGCAGACGCCGGCAAATTGGATGACGTAAAGATGTTGATGCAGGTACACGATGCTCTTGTGTTTGAAATTAAAGAGTCAGAGATCAATAGTGCTGCAAAAATTATCAAGCAGGAAATGGAAGGGGTTCTTACTCAAAAGGAAACGGGAGGAATACCTATTATTGTTGATATGTCGGTAGGGGATAATTGGGGAGAATTGGAGGATATAAAATAATGATAAAATAATCTTATGCTCTATTTTCTCCACGGAACAGATTCAAAAAAGGTGCGTGCAAAACTTGATCAGCTTGTTACAACTCTTAAGACTAAGAAACCTTTGGCACCAATTGTTCGTCTCACCACCGAAAATTTTACCATTGAGCAACTCAACCAAGTTCTCGAAGAGCAATCTCTATTTACGGAAAAAAATATTGTCATTCTCGACACTCTTCTCAAAGAGCACGAAGAAATATTTGAAAAACTTGGCGCAATTAAATCGAGCGAGCATGTATGTATTCTTGTTGAAGGAAAGGTCGCAGAAAAAGATGTAAAGACAATTGCGAGTGTTGCGGAAAAAGTAGAAGAACATAACGAAATCGAAAAGAAATATCGACATATTAATTTCGAAATCACGGACGCGTTTGCCACAAGAAACAATCACAAAGCATGGGCACTCCTCACAGAAGCGGGCGACACACTTGTTGCCGAAGAAATGCACGGAACAATGTTGTGGCAGGTGAAAACACTCATTCTTGCGATGAACTCCAGTAGCGCAAAAGAGGCAGGAATTTCTCCATATGCATTCCAGAAGGCAAAATCCGCATCACGACTTTGGACTGCAGATGAACTTCTTTCGGTACAAAATAAACTTTTCAAAATGTATCACGATGCAAGGCGGGGGGTGGGGGAGTTGGGGCTTAGTCTTGAGAGTTTTTTATTGAGGACCAACTAGTAGTCTCACCACCCACCAACTCATTGATAGTAAATATGAATCTGTAAGGAAGGGGCAGTTTTGGGTTTCCTCTTTTAACCACAACTATCGCAGAGTGAGTCTTAATTCCAATTCTATTAAGGATCGATCTTGTTTCTTTAATACTACTTCCCGACGTAAGAACATCGTCAACGATAACCAAAACATCCTTCTTATTTGGAATGTAACCATCAATGAAACCTTTTTTTCCATGATTTTTCTCTGTATTTCTTACCGCGGTAAATTTTTTATTAAAACGTGATGCGATGACTGATGCGAGGGGGATGCCTCCATAGCCAGAGGCTGCGATACAAGTTGTTTTTTGGGGAAGTTTCAGACCAATTTCATCAGCGAGTGCTTTCAATATGTGAGGAGAACCAAACGCTTTTTTAATGTCACAATAGAAGTCTGAAGTTTTGCCCGAGCGAAGAATGGTCTTTTCTTTATGAATTATATTCAAATCTCTAAGTTTCTTTATAAGATTTCTCTTGAGCATACGACTATTTTAACGCAGATACTGCATAGGGGTAATATAGGAGAGAATATATTTGTGCGCCCGGTTGGAATCGAACCAACGACCCTCTGCTTAAAAGGCAGGTGCTCTACCGACTGAGCTACGGGCGCGTATGTTATTGGTCGTTTGGTGCAAGGTTCCATTCAACCAATAAACAATATTCGAAAATATATCAGAAAACCGCGATTTGTCTATGAATTGCAGAGCAAGGGAAACGCTGTATAGTAGCTTTTAATATATATGAAATCTAAAGCAAAATACAAAAGGAAGCAAGAAATTGTGCTTATTCTTCACAATATACGTAGCTCATACAATGTTGGGTCGCTTTTTCGGACGTCGGATGCTGTTGGTGTATCAAAGATAATTATCTCAGGCTACACACCGAGCCCACGAGACAAATTTGATCGGGAAAATAAGGAAATAAGTAAGACGGCGATAGGTGCGGAGAAGACGGTTGAGTGGCTTAAAATAAAGAACCTAAACAAAGAGCTTCTAAAACTCAAGCAAGAAAAGTTCAAATTAATTGCTCTTGAGCTTCATGAAAAAGCTGTTGATTATAGAAAAATAAGATCGCTTACAAGAGGAAATAGAATTGCGGTTATTCTCGGAAATGAGGTTAGAGGGGTTTCGTCTGAGTTGCTTAAGAAAGTGGATCTCATTGCTCAAATTCCCATGAACGGAAGGAAAGAATCCCTCAACGTTTCTGTTGCGGGAGCTGTGATGCTTTTTTCTTTGATATAATAAATATATGAAAAAAGCATCGATAATTATCGGAAGCCTTCTCCTCCTTGGGATTGTGTATATGACAATTCGCCTCACGGTCCTCACAAAGGACAATACTATATATGATGTGAATGGACTCCCTATTGCTCCAGCACAAGACGGTACTACACCGAATGCTCAAGTAGATCAGGACGACAAAGTTGTAACTCCAACAGACGATGAAATTATTGAGCGAATTTTTCCGGAAAAAACATACAAAAAAGTCAACGAGGTAGAATACGTTCTTCGATCTGATTTAGATGAAGGGATAGTTGGTAATACGTTTATTCCTGATTTTATTGTAAGAGGGGATATAGACAATGATCTGTATACAGACGCTTTTGTTATTGCAGAAGTGACAAGCGCGGCAAGTGTTTCAAACACTGCGTACCTAGTTACCCGAAAAGGCATTAAGGAAAACTTTGATGGGACAACACTTGAAGGACGAATCCTTTTTCTTGAGGGAGGATTTACAAACAATAAACAGCTTTATATTGTTTATATCCAGGTGGTCACAGGTGAAAAAGAGAGAGTGTTGTATGACTATTCAGTGATTAATGGAGAAATGACTTTGAAAAAAGTAAGTAGCCGAATGCTCCCGGCAGATAACCCACAACCAAGAGAGGTGGTGCCCGCTGAAGAGGATATTGTTGAAGAGGTAATTTAACCTCCAAAAATCGCCGTGGCTATTTGTATCGTGTTTGATGTATGTTACAAAAATGTCCTGATCGACCACCAATTATCTTTCGGACAATAACGCCTGTGCAGCCTCGCTTCTCGCAAGGCTCTGCTGTTCGTCGATATGCTTTGTGCTCTGCTTGGAATTTCCCTCTTTCGCCATGAATATTTCGGTAATCGCTCATTGAATCACCTCCAAAATCAATTCCCTTAACAAGAACCTCTTTCATAGAGGTGTAGAGTTTTTTGAGTTGAGCGGGCGGAACTTTTGAGGGGATAGATTCAGGATGAATACCTGCTCGCCACAACATTTCATCAGAATAAATATTGCCGATACCCGCAATAACAGATTGATCCATCAGAACTGTCTTAATTTTTCCCGACTTTTTATTGTTGAGAATATCGGCAAACTTTTTGTATGTGAATTCGGGGTCAAGCGGTTCGGGGCCGATACCTATCAAATCGTTTGACTCATGAAGGTTTGTGGTATCGAGAAGAGTTACTTTTGCAAACCGTCTCATGTCGGAAAGGATGAGATGAAACTCTTCGTTCGAATGGCTAACAATGTTTTGGTTTATAATTGGGTTTTTACCTTCAAGCGTAAAGACAAGCCGAATATGACGGTTGAACGGATCTTTTAGTGCTTCTCGTTCAGATGCGTGGGGCTTCCATGGATCTTTTTTGTCTTTTGTGGCCGTACTCATTTCATATCGACCAATGATCATGTGGCCTGTCATTTTCATATGAATGAGAATTGTTTTTTTATTGCTCAAGTGAATGAGAATATTTTTTGCTCGGCGCGATGCGTCGACAATTGTGGTACCACAAACCTGCTTACGAAATTGTTCAAAAAACGCAGGATTTTTCACGCTGTTTTTGTACGCTTTGTATGTGCTTTTATAGTTTGTCCAAACATCGGTGATTTTGACACCTTTGAGAAGGGAAGAAATCCCTTGGACGGTTGTGTGTACTTCGGGGAGCTCGGGCATGAGGGTAGATTATGCCTAATGGGGAATTAAGTAAATATCATTTTTAATATATACTTGATATAAGCATGAATGATTTAAACAATCAAAAAAGAATAGTTTTTACACGAGGAGGATTCGCGACAGATTTATCCCGACGAATTCCTGAGGAGGACGAAGTTATTTCGGGGATAGAAGGTGAAAAATATGCCAATAGAAAAGACGATCGATCGCTTACATTTAAAATGGTTGCTTTTGATATTGTAGAAAGGTCTCAACTCACGAAAGATTCAAAAGTATTGGAGGTTTGTTGCGCCGCGGGGCAATTGGCGCATGAACTCGCAAAATATGTTAATCCCGAAAATATTCTTGCAACTGACGGTGGTACTGAGCTAATTAATGCTGCACAAGTCAGATATGGGTCCGAAGGAATAAAATTTGAAGTACAAGATGTGCACGATATGAAAGCCACAACGGGGTTCGATTGTGTTGTGTGTAAAGATTCATTTCATCATTTCCATGACCCTGTTAAAACCATTAAAGAACTTGTGGGTCAGCTTAGAAAAGGTGGCACACTGTACATCTTTGATCTTTGTCGCGCTGCAAATGACACACAAGTAAAGACTCGTGAAACTGCTATAGAAAGTGATCATGAGGCCATGAGATTTCTCCGTTCACTCAATGCCTCATTCACGCCCGAAGAATTCTCTGAAATTACTAAGAGTGCGGGTGTCGAGAAGCTTGAAATTGTATATCCGCTCAAATACTCAGACAAAAATGAACAATTCCACCAGCAAGAAATAAAAAATGATGCAGTTAAGGAATTTAAACTTGAAACATTGTCGGCCGTTTATTTACTAAAAAAGTAGCGCCCGTCTTGGTGATTAATGTCTTAAATAGTTATTTCTTTCCCAATACTTTAAGCGCCGCTCGAATCTTCGCGCCCGCCTCAACGATATCTTTTGGAAGTCCTTCGAGAGCGTCTCGAGACTCTTTGTGTGAGTAGCCGAGAGACTTAAGACCCTCAATAGCATCAACATCACTTTGACCCCGAGCGCTCGTTGTACCACCATTTGCTGTATGCATAAGCCCTGCTTTATCCTTGAGTTCAAGAACAATTTTTTCTGCCATTTTCTTACCAACGCCTGCGATTTTTGTGAGGTAACCTGTCTCTCCGGTCGTAATTGCTTCAAGGATTGTGTCTGTTGTCGCTGAGTTGAGAATACCGAGGGCTGATTTCGGTCCAATTCCAGAGACGTTATTTATAAGGAGCTCGAAGAAATCGAGGGTGTCTTTGTTTTCAAAACCATAGAGATCAAAAGCATCTTCTCGGACAACTGTTCGTATCCAAAATTCAGCGAAATCACCATGAGATAGGTGAGAGATTTCCTGTTCAATCCCAAAAACGAGGTACCCAACACCTGAGACATCGATAACGACACTCTTAATTCCGATATCCACCACCGTTCCTTTGAGTCGTCTGATCATGGGTCGATTTTACCAAAATTATTGATTTAGTGCTTCTTTTCTGTTAGTATCCGGAACACATATGCCAATTACAAAATCAGCAAAAAAGGCTCTCCGAAGCTCAGGCGCAAAGCGGGTAGTTAACATCCGACGAAAACGACTAGTAGAAGAAGCAGTAAAAGAAGTTAAGAATGCCGCTCAGTCTGCAGAATTAAAAGCAGTTAAGGAGGCTATCTCACTTGCTTACAAAGCAATCGACAAGGCAGCAAAAGCTGGTCTTATGAAGAAGAATAATGCTTCTCGAAAGAAATCACAGCTCGCGCTCCTCGTTAAGAAATTTGCCAAGAAATAATAAAAAGAGATAGTAAAACAAAAAGACCCCATATCGGGGTCTTTTTGTTTATTGATTTATCGTGGGAGGAGTTGATTGTGATGTTGGCCCTACGCTGATTCCACCTTGCTGTATTCCTCCAAGCGGAGAGTGTCCACCGCTTTGTCTTTTTGCCTGCATTGCGATTTCCATAATCCTATCTTTCACTGCCTGTGGATTTGGAATTGCAAGGAAGAGGAATTTTTTGTCTGCGCCGGCACTCTGCACATCGAGGTCTCCGTAGTTCATCATTGTTGCAACGGCACCTTTCATATGGAAAGACACATCTTGAATATTGAGAAGATTAAGCTCCGCAACTTCTCGTGAGAAAAAACCAATTTGTTTACTATCAACAATTCGATAGTTTGTCACAATCCACGTATCGAGAATATACATCGTGAGGTGATAGAAAAGAATGTACCACAGCATCATATAGAAAATTGCCCAAAGGAGAACGTATCCCATCACAAGTTCATATTGAACAAGTACTTCGCCGAACATAACGAATACCAAAAATGGAAGTAGTGCTCCGACGAGAACGAGCGTCATCTTGTTGAGAAGTACGAACCAGTGTTGTCGAAGGAAAAGCAACACCTCTTCACCTTCTTTTTTACCTTCGAATGTATAGTGTGTATCTGAGAAAAGTTTAAAGAGTGCCATATTGTTAGCTGATTATTTGTCCAAAAAGGAGCATTGCTATTAATGTAAACACAAGTGATCCACCAAGAAAGACCGCAGAGAGCTTCTTTGGTCCTGCACCTACCCCGAATCGAATGAGGTGGTAGAAGATGAGGAATGCCCCTGTCCAATACACGAGCATTGCAAATACAAAAATGAGACTAATGAATGAATTGATTGCATCTGGTTGCATGTAATAAGTATATCAAAATGAAACAAAAACAGAGGGGCGAATATGGGCGTAATTGAATATGAGGCTTTAGTAGGCTAGTATGTACACATTATGAATAATACCCAATTGGCAGATCTTCTATTTAAGCCCGACACGGTAAAACCAATACAATATTGGTTCGACAAATATCCTGAACGAAATCTTCCAGCAGGAGCAGAGGTTGTTCGTCTTTGTCCAAGCCCAACAGGGTTCCTCCATATCGGCGCGCTTTATATGGCGGTGATAAATCGCCGAATCGCTGACGATACCAAGGGTGTTTTTTATCTAAGAATTGAAGATACGGACGCTGATCGGGAAGTTGTGGGGGCACGAGCCCTTATCGTAAAAGGGTTTGATGAATTTAAGATAAAATTTGATGAGGGATTTATCGACGGAGAAAAACAATTTGGAGAATATGGTCCGTACCTCCAGTCACAACGAAAAGATATATATACAAGCTTTGCTCGAGAGATGGTGTTGAAGGGGCGGGCATACCCATGTTTTATGACAAAAGATGAGCTTGATCTACAACGAAAAGAGCAGGAAGCTGACAAGGTTCGACCTGGTTACTATGGGAAATATGCTAAATGGCGAGATGCTTCAATTGAACAAATACAAGAAAAGATAAATGCGGGTGTTCCATATGTGCTCAGATTTAAATCAATGGGTGATCAGAATAAAAAGAGATCATTTAGTGATGTGTTTCTTGGAGATATTCAAGTGCCACAAAACGATGAGGATCTTGTTTTGCTTAAGGTGAATGGAATTCCAACATATCATTTTGCGCACATTGTTGATGATTATTTAATGCGCACAACATTTGTTATTCGAGGAGAAGAATGGCTTTCTTCAGTGGGGAGACATTTGGAATTGTGGGAAGCTCTTGATTTTGCAATACCAAAATATGGACATCTCGCGCCGATAAATAAACAAGATGGTTCTACGGTTCGAAAATTGAGTAAACGAAAAGATCCCGAAGCAGATATTATGGGGTATGTTCGTCTTGGCTACCCTACTGACGCACTTATCGGATATTTGTATCGCCTCGCAAATCCGTCGTTTGATGATTGGTGGCAAACAGAGAAGCGGGGCTCTGTTTGGGATTTTCCATTTAATATCGAAGAGTTGAAGAGAGGGGGAAGAGGTCCTCTGATCGATATCAAAAAACTTGATGATATTAGTTCAGATATTGTTGCGATGATGTCTGCAAAAGAGGTCGCCGATCGAATGATTGCGTGGGCAGAAGTAAATGATCCTGAATTCGCGACGCTTGTATCGAGTGATAGAACATATTTTGAGCAAATACTTAATATTGAGAGAGATTCAGAAAAACCACGAAAGGATATTACCAACTGGTCTGTGGGGCGAGATGCTGTGTCATATTTCTTTGATTCAAAATTTGATGCAAGCCAAACAAAACAAGCAATGGTAGAAGTTGGGCTTGATACGCACATGATGAGTTCGATCGCGAAGGATTTGATCGGAGAACTATCAGCAGACAAGTTCTACAATACTGGGTCGCTTGATGCATGGCTTGGCGAAGTAAAAACTCTTTCAGAAAAACTTGGGTTTGCAACGGACAAAAAAATCATGAAAGAAAATCCTTCCGCATATAAAGGAGATTTTGCTACATTTATGAAAATAGTCCGAATGGCGATTACGGGAAGAGATCGAACACCAAATCTTTTCTATGTACTGAAAGTAATGGGGAAGGAAAGGGTTGGGGAGAGGATTAAGGCGGTATTGGGGTAATTATACGATTGTTCGCTGGTAAATAATAAAATATTTATTAATTATTTTGTTGACAATTTTAGGTCAGAAGATTATTATTTTATCACTGTGCCTTCGGGCTCCGAGATTCCGCCCTTACCGGGGCGGTTTCGTTTTTTTATACAAGACTATTAATGATTGTTTGCACAATCTTATTAAATTGGTCATCCGCCAACCTATGTATTTTTCTAGTAAGGCGTTTATTGCTTATCGTCCTAATTTGTGACAGTTTCACCGTACGTTTCCCCTTTGGAAGCACAATTATGACATTATTCATGTCTTCTCTTGGTCTTGTGGTGAGAGGAACAATTCGAGAAGTTTCCTTGCTTAAGGTTTTTAAAATTAAAACAGGTCTCTCAAATAAATCATTTTTTCTATCTTCCTCTGATCCGACGTTAAGACAAAGCGAGCACCACCAAATTTCACGTGCGTTGCAAAAAGGTGTTTTTAGTCTTTGATTAACATTTTTATCTCTGTGCCCTTTCAGACTCTTAATTTTTTGTTAATAGATAAGGGGTATATGGATAGGTTTGCTAATAAAATTAATCTATTTGTCTACTAACTATCTTTGGTCGAACTCCTAAAGCTCTTGTGATCATTAAACGAGTATTGCCACTAACAAGGTGTAATGTACCATTACCATTTCTTACAATAACAGGACATTCCATTTTATTTCCAGAATTGAAACCCGCTAGAAGTTTTGTAAAATCACGCTTATTCTCTCCTTCGAGTACCTCATTATATTTAGCATTGATTTTTTCAGCTTTTTCAATTTGACCCAGAGCAACATTTTGAAAAGAATCCGTATTTTCAAGAGCTTGCCAATCAGCGTCAGATAACTCAGTCATCTGAGAGTGCTCTAAAATTTCTATGAGAAATCTAATAGTTTCTTCATTTGCCTCTCTTCCAAGAAATCCACTAGTTACCCTCATCAGCTCACCTCGCTCTTTCTGCAAGTTTGGTCTAATCCATTCCGGTATATTCTTGTTAGTTTCTCTCATTTCTTGATTTATATCTAAAAGTATACCAAAGTTCAAATAAGAAAATATCAGGTGCCCTTGCTCGGTCTCGGAAAATGTAAAACGAAACCCTGTAAGGGTGACTTGGAAGATTTTAAAATATTGGATTGAGACCTCTCGGTCAGTGGTAATTTACAATCCCAAAAGTTTTGAGCTCAACTCAGGGTTCTTACCATAAACCTTGTTATATGCTTCCTTGTATTGGCTATAATTTAGTTTGATTTTTGAATACTCTGCCGCGTCGATAGCCATTCCTCTTGCATAGCCTTTGATGACATCCGAGCCAAGCCCTTTTGAAGCAACAGCGTCAACAGTTGAGCTCGTTGCGAAAGAACCTACATCAGCAGACATATCACGTTTGATATAACCAACTATCGCACCTCGGTCATCTTTTGAGTCAACATTATTCAATTTTTTTACTTCATCAAACAAGACAGTATTTGAAACTGCATCCCCATAATGGGTCATATATGTAAACCATATAAATCTCGTCTTCGCAGCAAGAAAGAAATGGGTAAACATCCATCCAAACAACACAACAATACCAGCAATCACAAAAGCAATTGCAGCTTGTGAGGACGGAACCGTATCACTGAACACAAACCTATGAAGTGTGCCCATTGCATAGAAAAGAGTGACCACATAAACCAAAGCTATTACCGAGTAGTATTTGAAGAAAAGAGACAGTCTGAACTTAACAGTTTCCTTGAAAATTTTTCTTGAAAGTAGAAGACTTTGCTTTGGCATCATCTTTTCTCCATTTTTATCTGACATCAAACGAATCACTCTTTCAATATATTTCGTGTGTCCTGTAATAAAAGCATAAACTGCTCCTATAATTCCATAAATGATTATGCACCCAATCACATACGGATTTTCAACTCCAATACCATATGCAGCTAATGTTTCAGGAGAAGCTGATTTGAACCAAAAATAAGCAATGAAGAGAGGGAGGAAAACAATAACCCAGAAGAAACCCAAGAAACTTCGTTTGAATATAAAGGCAATTTCTAAATTTTTTTGTTCCATGATTTTAAAACTATACAATAATTATCCTAAATTGTGTAGCGATTTATCAACCTTAACCACCTCGGCCTGTCTCATTAAAGTGTGCCCTCGCCAGGAATCGAACCTGGATTTCTCCCTTCGCAGGGGAGTGTCCTATCCATCGAACGCCGAGAGCAATGTCATATTATTTTATATAACACACCCAACTTAACACAGCTCAAGAAAACAGAAAACCGCCCAGGAAAGACGGCTTTGTGCGAGTTATCTCTCGACAGAGAACCTGGTCACTAAAATCCAAAAAGATCGAAGAATTTTTCGGTAAACGATTCCTCTCTTTCTTTTTCGGGAACATGGTCGAGCATAAAATCTCTTACGATCTGGGCATTGAGTTTATCTATTGGAATACTAAGAAGGGGCGCAAATATTCGCTTTGACTCAATAAGAAGTTTCGAAGACTCATCTTCTTTGTGTGTTTTGTCGTGAACACAAAAAGATGCAATTGATGAATATGGAAAGAAATCTTGACCAACAAGGATGCCATTATTATTTATTTCAAAACGAATTGTTCGTGGCTCTTTTGTTGAAAGAACAATAAGTGCAAAAAAACCTACGATGAAAATAACACCAAGGAGAATATTGTCGAAGATAAAACAGAGAATACTAAGACAAACGACAACAATAACAACAGCCCAATACCAATCACTCGACTTTGGTGAGTGAGGATATTCTTTTTCTTCCCAAATAATAGGTTGTCTGATCATGCTGATATTTTACACCATGGTTACAAAAAAGTCCGTAAGAGTATAGAATATATGTGTATGTTTTCAATATTTTGGTTTCTTATAGTATTTTTGGTTCCAATATTAGTAGTAATCGGTGTTATTGTTTTGTTCTCTAGGGTAAACAAACTTCAGTCGGATGTAAGTATTCTTAAGCAAATTCTTTATAAACAAGGAAACTCTCAGCCTGTAGTCCAACAGCCTGTTGCACAACCCCTTCATCCTGCTCCACAACAAGCCCCATCGACGTTCCAACAAGAAGTGGCCAATTCAAGACAGGGAAGTCTTACCGAAGAAGCGGGAGGGCGATGGCTTGGAAAGCTTGGGGTGCTCGCAATTATTCTCGGCGTGTCTTTCTTTTTGAAGGATGCTTTTGAAAATAATTGGATTGGTCCAGGAGGGAGAGTTCTTCTTGGTGTAATTGGTGGTGTAATTCTTCTTGTTGTTGGTCAGATGATTCGAGCAAAGTATAAGAATTATTCTGATCTTTTGGTTGGTGGTTCATACGGAATTTTCTACCTTACGACATTCGGAGCGTTTTACTTCTATCACTTGATTACTGCGCCTGTTGCGTATGGATTCTTCATTGGTATCACCGCTCTCTCTGTTATTATGAGTGTGGTGGATAAGTCATCCCTCCTTGCGAGCATTGGTGTTGTTGGTGGCTTTTTGGCACCACTTCTTCTTACAGGTCTTACACCAAAGAGTGTTGGGGCCCTCGCACAGATTCTGTCATATATATTGATACTCAATATAGGTGTTGCAGTAGTTTCATATGTATATAAATGGAAAATGCTCTCATTTATTGCTTTCGTGGGCACAATTTTCACATATCTCGTGACGGTTGATTATTATTTCAAACCAGAAATGAGACTTGTTGCGTTTGTATTCATAACCCTCTATTTCCTTATATTCCTTTTTGTATCTATCGCACACCATCTCACTCGGGGAGAAAGATCTACTTCTGCAGATATTTTCCTTATATCACTCAATGCACTTCAATACGGAGTTTTGGGAGCGGCGATTATTGAAAAAATTGCACCTGACTTTCTCGGATTCTTCTGTCTCGCCGTTGCACTTGTCTACTTTGTCACAACGATGACGGCTTGGAAAAAGATGAAAGACGACTCTCTTCTCAATTTTTATCTTCCTGGTATTGCAACTGTTTTTCTTACGGTCGCCATCCCTGCGCAATTTGATGGAGAAAGTGTGCTCGTTGCGTGGCTTATCGAATCCCTCATTGTGGTTTGGGTTGCACACAAGACAACAATCAAAAATCTTATGTACGGAGGCTTCGGTATCTTCCTTGTCGCAATGATCAAGTTTATTAGTGACTTTGAAGATAACTATCAGATAAATAGGAGACTCGGCATGTATGGTGAAGAGATTAAGAAAATCGACGACTACAATATTATTTTCAATGAAAAGATGTTGTACGCCATACTGGTTTCGGTTGTGGGAGGTTTTGTAATTTGGTCACTTCATCTTGCATGGAAAAAGTGGGGAGCAGGAGCATGCGGTGTTTGTGCCGGAATTCTATTTGTTATTACAAACATATTCTTACTTACAAATATTCTTGGTGAGGTACAAACTGCATATCGAGTCGCAATACATAATCAGAAAGTAGGAGTTGTTGAGAAAAAGTTTGCTGAACAGGGATATCGAGATGTACAGAATAGCATCGGAGGCGATTTTGGTCTTACAGAGGAAGGGGCTAAAGAGGTAGTGAAGAGTGAGTACTATCATTCTTATAATTTTGATTTCGATTTCTCTGCACAGGAAAACCAAAAAGAAATGGTGAACTCAATTATCATGGCGTTGTATGCAATCATTCTTCTCATTGCTGGGTTCAGTGGAAATAGTAGGTTTGTTCGAATTTGCGGACTCGTTCTTATCTTTATAACCGCCCTATACATATTCTTCAGTATTTGGGATCTTGGTTCTGTATATCGAATCATCACCGCACTTATATTTGGTATAATTGCACTTCTCGGATCATTTGGTTATGCAAGATTTAGTCGAATAGCGAATAGTCAAAATAATTAAACACGTAATACGTATACAGATGAAAAACATATTTATTTTCCCACTAGCCTGCACAATAGTTGCGACGTGTCTGGCTTGTGGCTTGTCGCCACAAAACGCGAGTGCGGAAGAATTGGCACCAACAATGGTGAGTACCACTACTCCACTTGGAAATGTGCTTGTTGCACGGGATCGGGCTGGGGTGAGAGAACATAAATACGTTACACGACTACATACGCAGACACGCGCGACAACAACTCTTGGATATGTAGAGCTCGCCTGGCCGGTTCTTGCCCTCACTACATTTAGTGATATCCGATTGTTGAATAGTAACGGAGAAGAGATTCCATATTTCCTCAAGCGAGGAGACGAACAAGTGGGGAAACTTGAGGAAAAAGTTGTTGAGGGCGAACTTTCAAACTTGATAGTTCGAAATGGAAAAACAGAATTTGTTGTTGATTTTGGAGGTGGTGTGCTTCCTCACAACAAGATAACAATAGATACCAAGACTCCTAATTTCACACGAACAGTTAGTTTATATGGGTCTGATGAGAGACTTCCTCTTGATGATGCGAAGTGGGGCCTTGTTGCAGAAAATAGATATATATATTCATATAACGATCCAAAAGCTGGTGTATATGCTTCCTCAAAAACAATTGCATACCCACAGACTGGTTTTCGATATATCAAAATTGTTATTAATCGAGATAAAAAACAACCGTCCGAGTCAGTATCCGTTTCTGGTGCCCGAGCAACACTTAAAGGAGTAGACAATGAGAAAGCGATTCTTTCTTCACTGCAAGACAATACAAATGTTGTGCGAAGTCGATTGCTTGAGATAAAGCAGAATGATGCAAAAAAACAAACAGAAGTATATGTTGATCTTGGTTCTGCGGGGGTGGCAGTGAGTGGAGCGACTCTCAAGATAGAGGGAACGAACTTTACAAGAAGCGTTGTTGTCCAAGGGGCTTTTGAGATGTCTTCGACAACAGTCTGGAATACATTTGGTTCGGGAGATATACATAAGATCGATGCGACATTGTATCAGGGGTCAAAACTAAATATTACTTTTGCACCAAAGCGATATCGATACATCAGAGTAGTAGTCAAAAACAATGATAGTAAACCGCTTGATATTACCGGCGTAGATCTTGTGACAAGGCCTGACTATCTCGTCTTTAGTAACACAGAGCGAGCGGAAGATAAAACATTCGTTGACGTATATTTTGGTAGTCAAAAAGTGAAAGCTCCAACATATGATCTAAGCGGGGAACTCCTCTATGGAACGACAGAACAATTTCAGTTATTTACAGTTGGAAAAGTAGAACAAAATCCATTCCTGAACCCCGCACAACCACAGGTACCATGGTCTGAAAAAAATAAATGGGCTATCAATACCGCACTTGTCGTTCTTGCAATTATTATCGCTGGACTCGTCTTTGTTTATATTCGCAAAATCTCTGTTATCAAAAGCTAGTTATCAGTAAGTGCCGCCGATCCGACAAAATATCCTTTTCCTTTCGCAATTTGTTCATAATTGCCAATGATCTTTTCGAAGTTTTTCTGAACAAAGTAGTCGAGGCCGGCAATAGTTACAACAACAATTCTTCCTCCTGGGTTGAGGTGTTGTTTTGCTTCTTCGAAAAGAATCCAGAAGAATTCTTTGCTCACCTTCGCAGGGAGATTTGAAACAATGAGGTCAAACTTTTTGTTAGGAGCAACATGTGAGAATCCGTTGCTCAAGTAGCAGTCAGCTTTTATCCCATTGATCGTGGCATTTTTCTTCGCATACTCAACAGCAACAAAATCTTTGTCGATCATGTGAAGACTTCCTTCAAAATTTCCTGAAGAAGTGTGCGTTGATGATGCCTTGGCGAGTGCAATACCGATTGGTCCATATCCGCACCCAAGGTCGAGCACTGAATCTGTTGGCTTGATATCGAGATTACTTAGGAGAACCTCTGTTCCTTCGTCGATTTTTTCAGGACTAAAAAGACCCCATGTTGTATTGAATATAAGTGGTTGCCCCTTGAGTGTGGTTTTTATCACAAGGTCTTTTTTGAGTTCGTCGATAGGGATAATTGGCATGGGGGATAGTGTAGCAGAGAAGAATATTTTTTGCAGGAGAGAGATGGCCTGTGCGGGCTAGTATAAAAAAAGCCACCCAAGGAGATTGAATCCTCAAGGTGGCCCGTCACGAATAGTCGTAACCCTTTTTAGTTACCCCAACCCCGCTCATTTGCCGGGATTATCGCCTCGGCCTTCTGGGGGTGAATTCGGCCAGTAACCCAGCGCGCGCTTGGAGTAATTGGGCGGAGAGCACGCTTGACTACACTCCGCGCCGTTTTGAACGGGATGTTGGAAATGTCATCAATCACTCGAATATTTGTACCCTCAAACTCAGGTCGTGAACTTTGGGATTCGAGTAGTTGGTATTCAGATGTGAATTTCCACTGTGTGACGTCAAAGTAGACAGTGATGTCGCCTTTGGCGTTGAGCACGTACCAGACATTCAAGCCAAGTTTGTGCATTTGAACCGGACGAAGGTTCGTCTCGGTTTCGGGAGCAATTTTTCCTAACCAGCTCCATAGGTCCAACGTGAAGTCAGACCGGCTTATTATTCTATGCATTTTATTGTTTCAAAAATACGTGAAATAAAAACCGCCTGGGAGGGAATGGGACCCTCATTCCAGGACGGTTTTGCGGTTACCAGATGCGTTTGGTGATAAGGTCTCCAGCAGCCTGGCTTTTGCCGGCGGCGATGATGCCGCCCGCGCGAGGGTTTAGGACTTGCGGGAGAATTTCCGCAACCTGACTTGGGGTTTTGCCCCTACCCAGATTTATCACTTCGACAATTGAGTGAGTCAGGCCGGGCATGACTTTCGGTGTAATTTGCTTTCCGCTGGAGTTGAACTCCCATTGCTTGGGGCTATAATATACACAGTCATCCCCGTGGTCGTGCTTGATGAACCAGATGTCGGGACCCATCGGGGTCATCGACACTGGCTTGAATGTCATTGCGCTCTGTGGCGCGACGAAACCAAGAAACCGGAGGAGTTCCTCGGTGAATGGATTTTGATCTGTCATTTTTTGGTAGGTGTTGTTTGGTTTTGAGTGTACTGAGGAGTGTTGTGGTTTGCCCCAGTATAAAGCATGTAAGATGAGTCCTACAGGCCTTATTTCTAGAGCAAAGACAGAGATCGGAAACTAAAAAAACCATACCATATTTTTGTGTCTGTAGCAAATAATGTTGTATTACAAGTTCCTCTTCGTTGTCGAATCTCCCAACAGCACTAGCAGTCAATATAAAAACACCAGCTAGTCTGGTGTTTTTATATTAATGCGGAGGAGGTGAGATTCGAACTCACGGGACCTTGCGGCCCTCTTGTTTTCAAGACAAGTGCGATAGACCACTCTGCCACTCCTCCATATATTGATCAGACCTTGTGGCGATACTTGGTCAGGCCTGACGTGAAAGGATAGTATCAGAAACATTATATTTTCTCAATACTTTGGGCCAAGATAGATACATAGCACGTTTGGTTGGGGAGGGTATAATGAACCGCATGAGATATTTAGGAATTGACTATGGGCATAAGAGAATTGGAGTAGCGGTTTCAGACGAGCTCGGTAAGTTCGCCTTTCCGCTTGATGTTGTTGAACAGGGCAAAAGTCATGAGGACGCGACTCTTCTCATCAAGGAGATTATTAAGAAAAATAATATCCATGTGGTTGTCATAGGGGAATCAAAAAATCTTGATGGCACCCCAAACCCGATTGCATCAGAGATAGCTGTTTTTGCAAGACGACTCCAGACACAAGAAGGACATGCACATATCAAAATAGTTTTTGAACCCGAGATGTATTCATCTGTACAAGCAGAACAGATTACGGGGAAGAACAGCAAGAGCGATGCTTCTGCTGCCGCAGTTATCCTCCAAGGATATCTTGATCGGTTGGCATTTCAGGCACATCGTTCTGACAGCGTTGATACAGAGACAAATAATTAATTTTAAGTAAGATACAGATATGATTACATTTGATGATGTGAAAAAAGTGGAGATGAAGGTGGGGAAGATACTCAGCGCGGAGAAAGTTGAAGGGTCAGAAAAACTTCTTCGTCTTGAAGTTGATTTTGGTGAAGAGACTCCTCGACAAGTTGTGTCGGGAATATCACGAGGATTTTCAGATCCACAGACACTCGTCGGTGGTTCATATATATTTGTGACAAATCTCGAACCTCGAAAGATTATGGGACTTGAGAGCCAGGCAATGATTCTCGCACTTGTCTCTGATGAGGACATTGCTCTTGTGACACCTTCAAAGCAAGTTTCTCCTGGCGTTGTTCTCTCCTAATTTGATACAATTGTATCAATGAGTTTTCCAGATTTGTTTCTTCGATATTTTCCTGTACCGCATTTTCTTGATATGCCTCATGCGGGAGTTGAGATAACCCCTCACTTTGTGAGATTTCTTGAGCTTGCCAAAAAGGACGGGAAACTAGGAGTGAGAAAGTATGGAGTTCAACCAATTCCACAAGCTAGTGTACAAGGAGGTGCGATGCAGATGCCCGCCGAAGATTTCTTTCAGTCTCCAGAAGTAGAGGAAGCGCTCCGCAAAGTGGCACGAACACATAAGCTTGATCTTGTTGAAGTATCTGTCCCGGAGGGGAGGTCGTATTTGTATACAACAGAGATTCCATTTGGTGATGATGCTTCGATTCGAAGCAATATTGAATTTCATCTTGAGGAAAATGTTCCTATTTCGCTTGCTGACGCAGTGTTTGATTACTATATATATAGAAGAAACGAGGCGACAAAGACTCTTTTTCTCACGGTAACAGTTCTCCCTCGATCAGTGGTTGAAGGTTACATCGATCTTTTCAAGAGGGCAGGGCTTACACCAGTCTCATTCTTGGTCGAAAACCAAGCGGTATCAAAAGCGGTGATTAGACGAGGGGATGAAAAAGCATATTTACTCGTTCATGTGGGAGAAAAGAAAACTGTGCTCTCAATTGTTTCTCAAGAGGCAGTGCAATTTACGTCTACTGTACCAATTGGTTCTATCGATTTCACACAAGCAATCATGAAGACGTTTAATGTGAATGAGGAAGAGGCAGAGAAAATTAAAAAAGAAAAAGGTTTTTTGAAAAGTAAAGAAAATGAGAATCTTTTTATGTCACTTATCAATACCGCCTCAGCGCTTCGAGATGAAATTTCACGAATCTTTGCATATTGGCAGTCATATCGAGTGAAAACAAATCAAGAAGCGACAATCCCAGAAATCCAAACAGTCCTTATCACAGGGAAAGACGCGCTCATTCGAGGATTTAGAGATTACATCGCGGTTTCTCTAAAGGTTGATGTGAAGGTGGCAAATGTATGGAGCAATGTTATGGATTTTGAAAAAGAGATTCCACCACTTGAATTCATGGAATCACTCGACTATGGGACTGTCATCGGACTTGCTTTGCCAAAGAAAATCGCATTGTAGAGAAATAGTTCTCTTGGCGAAGCAAAGTATAGTAGAATGGAGAGGTAATAAAACCCGCGACGTGTATGTTGAACCTTTTAACAGATGAATATAAAAAAGAAATATTGTGGGAATACCGCAAGCGTTTGATTGCGATTACGCTTTTTCTTGTTTCCTTCGCTGTTGTTATCGGTTGTGTCAGTTTGATCCCTACATATTTCAATATTCTCCAGAAACGACAGGTACTTGAGACTGACAAAGCAATTTTCCAGGCGAAAATCGGACTTGTGGGAGACAAGGAAATAGTCGACAAGGTGCAAAATCTCACTCGAGATACAGATGCATTGGCTTCGCTCCAGATAATCCAACTTAGCTCAGTCATTGATCGAGTCATTGCTCGCGCAGAGGAGGTGAGGTTGGGGAAATTCACATTCACGCTCAACTCCGACGGCACATACACGCTTGATATATCCGGTGTAGCCCCGAGCCGAGAATCTCTTCTCGCGTTCTCAAAAACATTGAAAGCTGATGATATGTTGAAATATGATGATAAGTCTTTGCCTCTTTCAAGTTTTACAAAGACAAAAGATATTAATTTTTCACTCAAGATGGGGGTGGTCGCGCCATCGGCTGTAAAATAATCAAAATATGAAATCAAGGTCGAACAAAATTCTAACAATTGCTTCAGTCATAACCGCAGTTGGTATTGTGTTGTTGTATTTTGGATACAGTCAGATAGGAAAATTAAATCAGGCGAACAATGATCTTGCTGTTGAGACGAGCAACCTGTATGTCCAGGCCGTACGAGCAGAAGCACTCAAGAAAATTGTTTCAAATGCCGGAGACAAGGGGATTTCTCTTGATACATATTTTATACAAGCAGGAGAGGAGGTTGAGTTTGTAAAAAAGATTGAGTCACTCGCTGGTTCGTTGAACCTTACGTACACAACAAATTCTATAGGCACTCAATCAAATGAAAAACTCGAACCGCTAGGGAAAGAATTTCTCGAAATGACGATGACAACAGAAGGGTCGTGGCAGAATACACGAAGATTTATTTCTCTCATCGAAAAGATGCCAATGAATATTCGAATCAATTCAATTGATCTTAAAACAGAGATTAAAACTGTAGTTGTTGCTCCTACAAAAACAGAAACGATTTCATCAACGACACCAGCATCACTTAGTCCTGCTCGAACGGTGTGGAGGACGACGATAGGAATGGTTGTTGTAAAGAAAAAATAAATATATGCCAAAAGAAGAAGTAAAAGTAGAAACAAAAAAAGAAAAAGAGAAAAAGGCTATTTATTTTCTCGGTACATACCCAGAGAAGGATTGGCCTCGCATGTTCCTCGCTTTTTTGATCGTTCTTGTCGTCGTTATCTTTATGGGTACATCGATGTATTTTTCATATATGAATACAGTTCCTGTTCAGACAACAAGCAGGACAGTTACGGGCAATGCAACAACTGCGACTGATGTAATTTTCGAGACATATACACAAAAGCAAGCTGAATATGAAAAGGCGAAGAGTTCGGTATCTGGTGAGCTTATGGTGCCAGATCCGTCGCTTTAATATCTCTCTCTAATTGTACGCTCTAGAGATGTTACTTGCCTCTGGTTGGCTTGAGGATGTATATTGCGATTGTGTCAGAGACACAATGCCTCCGTAGTTAAATGGATATAACAGCGGACTTCTAAGCCGTTATTCGAGGTTCGATTCCTCGCGGGGGCACCAATACGACGAATCGAAATTTTGCTATACTATTTCTATACAAATTAATGATGGCTCTTAGGGCATATATATTATGAAAAAATACCTTATCGAAGATTATCGACAGAATATTTATAACTTCTTTTCACCAACAATTGTATTTATTGCGGCGTGGGTAGGAATTTATTTCCTCCTGACAAAAGGAATCATTCAGTTCCAGGGGCTTGGAGTTATCGACATTTTGATTATTGCGCTTGCGACAACAAGACTTATCCGACTTGTAACATTTGATTCTATGTTCCAGTGGGTACGTGATTTTATCGGATACAAGAAGACTATTGTTGAAGAAAATGGAATGAAGATGGTCGTTCTTACACCGGTTGGATTCGGAACACGACGACTCCTCACAACACTTATTGATTGTGTATGGTGTATCGGTATCTGGGCAACGGTTGCGGCGTTCCTTCTTTATGTTGCACACCCAATCACAATGATAATCACTATCATTCTTGCTATTGCAACGATTGGAACAGGAGTGCAGCTTTTGATTAGTCTTATTGCAAACAAGAAAGAATTGGTTGAATTTGAAAATGACAAGAATATTGCCGCGGCACATGCAGCTTCACACGGAGCATCATCTGTAGTTGCAACAGGGGAGAAGTGTGTACACTGTGGGCGATAAAATATTTTCTTAAAAAACAAAACCACCTGTATGGGTGGTTTTGTTTTTTTATTTTCCGTCTTACCAGCACGATTAGTATATTCTTCTCTTACGGCCTGTCAATTTCTTTCAAAATTAAAATACACAACGTAAAGTTGTGTATTTTAATTTTTGTGGGCGATACAGGACTCGAACCTGTGACCTTTTCGGTGTAAACGAATTGCTCTACCAACTGAGCTAATCGCCCGTACGCACAGTACTATACAACTAAATTAGCTACATAATAATCGTGCGACTAAATTAAAAAAGAACCTGTCACGCATCATAGGGTATTTTTGTGACAAAAACAAGATCCCTTTCGGAGCCATAGTAAATCTCTTGGTACATGGCCGATATATCAGAAAAGTGTGCTAGGCTATGAAAACAAATGGCTAAAGATATCCTCAAAAGCATAAAAGTGCTCTACGAAAGCGACGATGTCGCGGTTTTGAACAAACCCGCAGGTCTTGTTGTGCATAGTGATGGAAAGACTGACGAGCCGACACTTGCGGACTGGGTACTCAAGAAGTGGCCACAGACTCTTCATGTGGGTGAGCCAGCTCGAACACCAGATGGGCAAATGGTTCCACGACCAGGTATTGTTCATCGACTCGACCGCGAGACATCTGGTGTGATTATTGTCGTAAAAACACCCGAAGCATTCGAAGCGCTCAAGAAACAGTTCCAAGACCACACCATCCAAAAGACATACGAAGCTATTGTGTGGGGGCACGTTAAAGACGACAAAGATACAATCGACAGGCCAATTGGCCGAAGCAAGAGTGATTTCCGTAAGTGGTCAGCAGGACGTTTTGCGCGAGGGGATATGAGACCGGCGGTGACCGACTACAAGGTGCTGAAGCGATTTGTTGTTGATTCAGCTATTGCATATACCGGCGCTGATGGAGATATGAGCGATACAGTAAAGGCATCGCGTAATGATTCTCAGATTCCAACAAACTTCACACATGTTGAAGTCTCACCAAGAACAGGGCGAACACATCAGATTCGAGTGCATTTCCACTTCATACATCATCCTATTTTGGGCGATACACTCTATGCTCCGAACCACCCACTCGCTCTCGGATTCGGGCGACAAGCTCTCCATGCGCGTAAGATTAGTTTTGTTGATCCAAAGACGGGAGTTCAGACTATAGAAGCACCCTTGCCTGATGATTTTGTACACGCTCTTGAAAAAGCCATAGAACCGCTTGATATATAAAAGGAGCTCTGCTATAGTGCTTCCACTATGGTAGCTAAAACAGAAGCAAAGGTAGCAAAAAAATCTGGTCCAAAAGGTCCGGTAGTGCTCGCAAAAATCAATACAGAAGCCCGAAAAAACATCGATATGAAGGTGGGTGATACAGTTAAAGTTCACCAGAAAATCGTTGAAAAGGGTAAGACTCGAACACAGGTATTCGAAGGAATGCTTCTCGCTCGAAAGCACGGCAATGAAGCGGGAGCGACATTCACAGTACGAAAGAACGCTCTTGGATATGGAGTAGAACGAATTTTCCCACTTTATTCTCCAAATATCGAAAAAGTAGAAGTAACACGACGAGCTAAGGTTCGACGAGCAAAACTCTATTACATTCGAGACAAAGCAGCGAAGGAAGTAAGTAAGCGAATGAAGATGACTATGATGCGAGGTGGAGCCCAGGACCTCAAGTATGTAGAAGCAGTGGAAGCACCAGCTGAAGCAGTAGAATCTACAGAAGCAAAGTAATCTTAGGCGAAAGTCAAAGAAAGACCCGAAACAAAATCGGGTTTTTCTTTTTGCTATACTTACTAGTATGAATTACTATCTCATCAAATCAGAAGGCACCTGTTACTCAATCGACGATTTGAAACGTGATAAGAAAACCGCGTGGACAGGAATTCGCAACTACCAGGCGCGTAACTTCATGAAGGAAATGAAAAAAGGGGATCTCTGTATCTTCTATCATTCAAGTTCTGATCCGACGGGCGCATTTGGAGTAGCAAAAGTTGTTGCAGAGGCATATCCAGACATGACGCAGTTTGATAAGAAAGATGAGCATTTCGATCCGAAAGCAAAGAAAGATGCGCCGACGTGGTTTTGCCCGGATGTCGCTTTTGTTGAGAAATTCAAGACGCCAGTATCTCTTTCTCTTATAAAAAACGACAAGAAACTCGAGGGAATCCTCGTCGCAAAGCAGGGGATGAGACTTTCGGTGATGCCAATGACAAAAGAGCACTTTGAGAGGATTGTGGAGTTGGGGAATTTAGCTTCGACCATGTAAGTCTGAGGCAAAATGGACTATTTTATATTTTCTTAAGGTTGCTTACATTAAATTTGATATTGTAAACCGCGATATCAAATTTATGTATGAATAAAGAAATTATAGAAAATATTATATCAGCTGAAATTGTCAGTGAACGGATATATATTATTCGTGGGAAGAAAGTGATGATAGATAGAGATTTAGCAGTGCTCTATGGGGTGGAAACAAAGCGTCTTAATGAGGCAGTTAAGAGAAATATCGAACGATTTCCTGGAGACTTTATGTATCAACTTAATAAAGATGAGACCGAAAACTTGATGTCGCAAATTGCGACATCAAGACATGGGGGATCAAGAAAACATCCTCTTGCTTTTACTGAACAAGGTATTGCGATGCTTTCGAGCGTTTTAAACAGTCCTCGGGCAATACAAGTGAATATCCAAATAATAAGGATTTTCACAAAATTGCGTGAAATGGTCGATGTATATAAGGAGTTGAGGGAAAAGATAGAGGAGATGGAAAACACGAATGAGGCTAATTTTAAGGAAATTTTCAGAATTATCCGCTCCCTCATATTTGAAAAGAAAAAACATAAGGCCAAAATAGGTTTTAATACCGAATCAGCCTAAAACGGCCAGGTTTTGTAAAAGGTTGATAATAAATTCATATTTGGCTATGATGAGCCAGCCCTATACGAAACATATATCGGGATACATGCGCAGGTGGCGAAACTGGTAGACGCACTACCTTGAGGTGGTAGCGCCCGCAAGGGCATGGAGGTTCAAGTCCTCTCTTGCGCACAAAATAATGTTATTGGCCCATACGAAAAAGTCATACGAACCGTGTATAATGGTCGCATGACTTTTTCATTTCAAGGTATTGCATCACGTCGTGAGTATGCGTACACACTTATTGTCGTTTTGGCTATAGAGACACTAGCTGCGTCCTTTTTTGGCTGGACAGCTCCTCGACTTGTCGGAGCGAATATTCTAAATACAAACGCTTTGGTGCTTGGAACTATTTTTGCATACGCCATAAATATAATTGCAATCGCCGCTCAGTTTAGTGTCACCGTTCGACGTCTCCGAGGTTTGGGACTAAGTCTTTTTCTTGTACTTCTCCTTATCATTCCCGGTATTAACCTTCTCCTCGCACTTGCGCTTATATTCGGTGAGGAATCAACAGAGAATGCCCAGTTTGAGAGAGCCATGAAAAACGGAAAGGATGTTATAGATCAAAAAACGATTGATGAAGAATTGAGAAGACAAGCAGAGGGGGCTGTGAGGGGTGAGAATGTTGTTGATGCGGAGGCAAAGGATGTGAAGGGGGGAGATAATAAATAATTTTTTATTTACAATGCTATACACCCGCAAAGGAGACGATGGAACAACAAAAACATGGGGCTGTAATCAGCGTGTATCAAAGAGCTCGCCGATTGCAGAAGCACTTGGTTCTCTTGATGAGGTGAATTCTTTTCTCGGTCTCGCAAAAGTGCGAGCGACTGAAACTAGGTATTCGATTGATGCACTCAAAGCTGGGGAATATGGAGAAAGGTATAAGGGTCCAACAAAGGTGGAGCATATTGTTCACTGGATTCAGGACACATTGTTTACAGTACAAGCTCAGGTGGCTGGATTTCCAAAAGAAATTCCTGAAGGAAGAATTGAGGATGTGGAACACATTACTGATACGATTGAAAAAGAACTCCCGCCGATTACAAGTTTTTTCATTTCCGGTGGTACAGAACTTGCCGCGACATTCGATATTGCACGGACTCTCGCGCGCCGAGCCGAGCGACGAGTAGTTGCAGTATCAGAGCAGGCTTTAGAAAGTCCGATGGAAGGGGCGATGCCTGGTGTGGTGAAGATTTCTCCAAATACCCTTCAATTTCTCAATCGTCTCTCGTCTGTGCTCTACGCACTCGCAAGGTATGCGAATTACCGAGCGGGAGTTTCCGAGAATCTACCGAAGTATGAGTAGTGAGTAGGGGGTTGTTGACTAATAAAATAATAGAAATATACTCACCGTCAGATTGAGCGCGCACAGCTCATCTTGGTGGGCACGAGATGTGTTCGTCAAAGTCACGATGCATAATTGTTCTCCTCAAACACTTAGAAAGGAGGTAAAAATGCCAGTAGGACCAACACATCGTAATCGGAAGAAGAAAATCCGAGCCCGATTTCCTTTGGTCAAGTATGGCCCAAGCCATACGCCAGCAGACCCAAACTCGGCGAGGTCAAAGGCACGAAGGGTACCGTTAGAAAATGATCCTGCGCCTTGGTATGCGCCGGCCCCGCGCATACCACCAAGGTATGTTCTGTGACCCCTGCAAATGCCGCCATCCTCGCTCGAGGGTGGCGGCCTTCTTTTTTGAATGGTGTATATAATAAGAACACATAAGTTTCCATAATTGCCATTGTCTAGCAGACCGTGATAAGGTAGAGAAACAAAATTTCTGAAAGAGATTTTTTGAAACATGGTGCCTATAGCTTAGTGGTAAAGCTCCGGTCTGTGGATCCGGCTACGAGAGTTCGATCCTCTCTAGGCACCCCAACGTAGAATCAGTGAGGCAAAAGCAGCATTTCGTGCCTCAGCTGAAAGGTATTTTTGTAGTTCCAACCGATGATATTCAGCTTCAAGCTCTGGATAGGCTTTTTCTATTGGAACAAACCAATCATTGGCTTTAATGCTCACTATTTTGTCTTTTATTGAAAAGTTCCAACCAAGTGCTGCAAAGATTTCTCGCTTCTTCTCCAAGGTCCCAGAATTAAAGTTTTCTCGCGCATAGCAGGCAAAGTTAAATGTCTTATCAGTAAGTTCTAGCCACTTCTCGGCTCGGTTTTCGGTATTGTGCAGGTTAGCCTTTAACTTGGTAAGTTTTGCTTTCAAATCGTCACGTTCTTTCACGAAGGTCTCGTCATCAATCAATTCTCGGTAACGCATCTTGGTAAGAGCGTCGATTTCTTTTTGAGTTTCGGCGACTGCTTTATGCTGTGTCTCGTAGACCCTGGTTCGGTCCTCAATCTCTTTATTATTTTCTCTGTTCAAAATCTCAAGAGCCCAATCTTTAAATTTAGGAAGAATACTGTATCGCTCAAGTTGAATGTCTACTTGTTCCTCAAGTTTTTCGAGTGTAATCGGTTTTCTTTGCGTACACGTGATTCCTTTCTTACGTCGTGTGCAGTTATAGTAAACATATGTTTTAAATTTCTTTTCACTTTCAACCCACTTGGTTTTTTCACTTGCGGTATACATCGAGCCACATTCCTCACAGTAAATAAGACCGGTGTATGCAAATTCATGAGTTTGGCCACGCGGCTTACCATTTCGGCCGAGAATAGCTTGGACCCGATCAAACTCCTCAAGGCTAATCATAGGCTTATGGTTGCCCTTATACAGCTTTCTAGACCATTCAAACATGCCGGTATAGAAGATGTTGGTGAATATCTTGTAAATCATGCTATTGGCAAGTTCACCGCCACCACTTCGCTTTGTCTTGGGTGTTCTAAAGCCCCACTTATCATTTGCAGTCTTTAAAATTTGAGAAGGAGTGTAATTGCCGGTAAGCATCATGTCCCACATTTTTCGGACCAAATCAAAACGGTCCTTATCTTCGATAATAGTGTGCTCAAGTTTGTCATTTAAATATCCCATCGGAGCACGAGAGGGTAGCCAACCTCGATCAGCTTTCCCAACCATTCCTCGCATGCTGTTTTTCTTAAGATCAATGATAAATTGATTTGCCATTCCGCTTTCAACACTAAAAAGAAGGACGTTATCATCAGGTAAATATTGACGATCAATCGTTTGAATACATTTTAAAACTCCTTGCTGTAACATCCAGCTGAGAGCTCCGCTATCAACTGGATTTCGAGAAAGTCGATTAAGTTGCCAGCAAAGAATGCCATCAGCTTCGCCTCGCTGAATGCGTTTGAGCATGTCATCGAAGACTGGTCGACAATAGGGCTTCTTGGCCGATTTAGCTTCAGTCAAAACTTCTTTAATGGTGATTCCTAGACTGTTTGCGAGTTCTTTAAGTCGGTTCACCTGATCATCAATAGACTGAACTTGCCGGTCCTCACTTTCAGAGGATTTTCTGGCGTATATGAAGAGTGTTCTTGGTGTAGTTTGGTTCATAGTAATTTATCCTGCACTGCCCGCACTTATATCCTCATCCCTAATGTTATTTAAGTAAAGAGGATTTATAGGTTCTTCCGCTTTATTCCGCTCTATTTCGTCTAACGCATCCGTTTTTTCACCGTTTTTTAACGGTTGAATGATATCAGAATTGTTATCATCTACTGACCGTTTTTCCACCGCTATTTCGGACTCAATGTTATCAAAATTGATATCACTCGTTTCCCGTAATTTACCCGTATTTACGGGAATACTCTGAGCCTCCATTTCCCCTGTACTTACGGGTGCATTATTGTCCCTATTTTGCCCTAAATTTCCCTTATTGTCAGGCCTATGCCAAGGTGGAACCCAAGTATTGCCAGAACCCTCTTGAATAGCAAGCTTCTCTGGTCTCTTGTGTATCCTCATATGGTCAGCCAGGGACTTTATTCGGTTATTTAAGTATTTAGGAGAATTATTATTTAGGTTAGTTAGAGTATCAATTTCACTGCTTTTTACTGAATTATCATCGGGTTTGATATCATTATTTCTTGATTTTTGATATCTTCCTTTCCAATTTGATAGCTTAATACGCGGTGAGTGTTCACCTAAAGATTTCCAAAAGATCGAACTTTGAAATGCATAGAGATTGGACCGGCCAAAACCATGTTGGCCTCTTTGGACAATAATAATTCCATGATCTTCAAGAATTTGAATTGCTTTACTTATGCTGGTCGGATTTTTCTCACCAGTAAATTTCAGCAGACGTTTGATACTTGGAAAAGCTCCTTGAGTTTCAGTATTACAATGCCGTAAGAGAACATTTAAAACGGCACCGCAAAGTCTGGGGAGCTTCGCTACATACCAACCATCAACATACTCGTTGTCTACAAAATAACGAGTGGGTTTATCTTTAGGACGCAGTCGATCGAAGGGGATATCACGCAATAGACTCGTGGCTCTCATTCTCTTGCGATCCTTCCATGAGTTGGGGTCTGGATTCCAGTTCATCTTGGGTAATTCTTTTGATTAATAAAGGGAGTGTAGCTTTTCTATGCTCTTGGATCTTTTCAAATTGCTCTTTGGTCATTGGCCGATAGACAGCAGACATAAGCCGCACAAGTTTGATACCTTGCTCATAGGCTTGTTCAGCACTTATTTCCTTACCGAATTCGCTTCGGTAGAGTGCCTGAAACTTTGAAATGTCGGCATCGGTCAGGACCATGGCTATTCCGAGTAGAGTTTGTTCTTGAGGGCTTTGATGCTGTCAAAGAACGACCGAGCTTTGACTTTCAGTTGATCTGAAAAATATTGATTGGCATACGTATCAATTTCTGCCTCTCGTTTGAATACGAAAAGAGCCTTGCGAGGATCGTCTCGGTCCAAGCGGATAAGCTTGTAACCAAGGCACATGAGTGCCGCCGATACTCCAAGGTCATAAGTTGTGAACACATCAGGTCCATCAGCTTCGGGCTGGGACCAACTCCGTTTTTTAATCATGAGTAATGTAGTTAGTGATAATGCGCGCTTCCAAATTGAAAACGCACCCACATTTTCTGCGAGTGCGTTCATTCAATATTCAAAAATGAATCTGATTTCTAGTTCTTTTTATCTGGGTCAAAGTACCAGCCCTCATCTTTCTGGCTGTAGATTACGTCTTTCTTGAAATGAACTTTCAATGAATTACGAAGCTCACTGACATACTTTGAAATTGTTGTTTTAGAGACAGTCTTACGTTTGTCGGCATTGATGATATTTTCTTTGATATCATCTCGTGTAAGCAAGCGCTTGGGATTACGCATAAACATGCGGCACAAGTCCTTGAGCTGGCCACGAAGGGGTAGGATGGTGCCTTTGTAACGAATAGTACCGTCAGAGTAAGAGGTAAGATCACCAGTATCTAAATCAGGTTTGAGGTTCTTTGTCAGGAGTAGGGTATCTTTTATTGGTTTAGAGACTTTTGCTTTACCGGCATTCTTTGCTATGAGGCCAAATGGATCAAGAGGTTTGCTTGTCATTTCAAACCAAACATCTTTACCTTCGAGTGGGATGAGACCTTTTATAAAACCATCTTCCTGAAGCTTTTTGAGTATTAAATATTGTTCTTTGGCGAGCAGAGTAAAAGACTTGGTGAAGATATCAGTAATCGGTAAAACAACAGGACCTTTAGGGCTTATTGTTACCTTGTCTTCAATTCGGTTCTTTACGAACCTGATTTTTGCTTCAGGAGTCATGGTAATAGTAATTTGATACAAATCTACAATGAATTTGGCTTTTCTACAACATATTTCAAGTTTGTTTACATTGTTTCTGTGAATGTAAGGAAACTAGGCACTTTTGCTTACATTTCCAATAAAGCTGAGAAATACCTGGCTCAACAGTAAAATCTTTACTTTTTGGCTCAAATATGTTAAATTATAGGGAATTTATGGAAATCAAGTCCAAATTTGAGTTTTTTAGACGAAATAACCTCATTTATCTCGATAATGCGGCCACTACACAGGTGCCAGATTCGGTCGTAAGAGGGGTGGATCAAGTGCTTAATTACCGAGGTAACCCAAGCCGAAGCGCTCATGTCGTATCTGAGAAGAATGAAGAACTTTTGATAGAGGCTAGAGAAAATATTGCTAGATTTATTGGAGCGGCTAAAAATGAAATTGTCTTCACGAATAATGCTACAGACTCAATTAACTTGGCAGTCGATGCAATTGCAGATCATATAAAAGCCGGTGATGAAATAATCATCGGTATTTCGGAGCATCATTCAAACATGCTTCCTTATTTGAAATTGACTAAGAGAGGAGCAAAGATACGAACGGTAGGTTTGAAAGACGGAGTAATATCACCCGAAGACATAAAGGCTGCTTTAAATGATAAAACAAAAATAGTTGCTGTAGCTCACTGCTCAAATGTTCTAGGTAATATTAATGATGTTCAGGCAATTGGTGATTTGGTAAAAGAAAAGAATAAGAATATCTTCTATTTTGTTGACGGAACACAGGCTGTTGCTCACTTGCCAGTAAACGTAAAACCGTTGAAGGTAGATTTTTATGCTTTCTCCGGACATAAAATGTACGGACCTGACGGAGTCGGTGTTCTCTATGTTTCAGAGCATATCCATCATTTTCTTTCTCCTGTTCGAGTTGGTGGGGGGACCGTAAAAAATGTTGCAGTCGCATTCCAAAAGGACGGCGATATCATTTCTCCGGACTATTTTCAATCACTGCTTGTGCTTGAAGGAGGAACACCTAACACATCAAACATTATAGGTTTATCCAAAGCAGTAAATTTCCTTCGCTCAGTAGGTTTTGATGAAATACGCAGACATGAACATGTCATTCTTTCTAAATTATGGGACGAACTTAAAAAAATTGATGAAATAGTAATATTCGGTCCAACCGATTTCGAGAATAAAATTGGTTTAGTTTCTTTTGGTCTAAAAGAATACAGCACTAAAGAATTAGGTGATCATCTTGGAAGACAAAAGATATGTATTCGATATGGCTCTCATTGCGCATTTCCTTTGGCTGAGCATGTGGGTCAGGAAAGTTTGCGCATAAGTCTTGGGGTGTATAACACTGAGGAAGACATTGACCAGATCATAGGAGAAATAAAATTCTTCTTAGATAAAAAGAAAGGTCTAATTAAGAATAAGAATCTTGAGCCATTACGATCAAAAATTTATTATCGCAATACTCACATTGTTAATACTCCGGCTTCTATCGTTGAAAAGATTAAACAAGGATTATACGGACCACAAGATACGGAGATAGTAGTGATGGGAGGACATTTCCTTGGTATACCTGATCTCAATAACAATAAATTCTGGCCAAGCATTAAAGGTCTGTTGCCTGAAGGATTACATGATCTTCTGGAAGAGTTTGGTATGACGAGTTTTCCTTTGTATACCTGGGAACTGGCATGTAAGGTAGTCTCTCAGCTTAAGGCGGCTGGATACTCAGCAAGCTTGTCTATTATTGCGAATGATACTACGGGTATAAATGAACTCCGTCTTTCTAAGGCAAATGTGGGTGGCAAAACAGCTGAGATATATAAGGATGAACTCCTAAGTTCTTTTGCTGAAGATGATATTCCAGAAAAATATCTTGAAATCTTAAAGAAATATAAGCTTGGCAAAAAAGATGTCATTAAGAATGCAAGTAATTATTATTTTAGAGAAACCATCCTTCGTTCGAATTTCAAAAAGTTTATCAGCAACAATAAAAGATATTTCTCTGGAATCATTGATTATACTGCTGAAGGAGATGAGAATATCGATCTTTCAATTAATATTCTAGATAACCAACAGATTAAAACTTGTAACTTTGAGACATTTCATTCAAAGACAGGTGGTAAATTCTGCGTGGTCGAACTTTGTCAGTTTATTGCTGAAATGTTTGGTAAGGCGAAAGACGTCGAATTTGGCTATCTTTCTGAAAAAGTAAATAAACCAAAAATAGAAGCTAAACATAAAGTGTTGGTAACACTCACTCCATCAATGTGTGATAACGCAGTAACTCGATCTGCTGAACTATATACAAAACTTTTTCTTCAGGAGAAGGGTGAAGGTTCTTTTAAGTTTTTTAATATTCCATTGGGACCAAATGCGGAAAGAAATTTGGCTATTGGTACTGAGCTTACCTATATTTCTGACAAAGATAATCTTGAAATTCTTGACACTGAAAGCGAACCGGCTTTTCCTGATCTGTGGAAGCTAACGGAATATAAACTTCTTTATGATCCAAAGTCATACTTTAATGATGTTGAAAATCTTTTTGAGAAAATAGGAATAAACAAGCAATCTAAGATACTTGATACTGCAGTTGGTCCAGGTTTCTTTTCAACAGAACTTTTGAAGGAAGGATATGATCTTTCGACAGCTGATAAGAATCCAAACATGATTGTACCGTTTCAGAATTCCCTTAAAGAACAGGGCATCAATCATACAACTGTGATTTCTGCATGGCTTGATTTACCGAAGTATTTTAAGAAGGAATCTTTTGATCTCCTATTCAATCGAGGTAATACTTTTATTTATGCTGCAGGTGGTTGGAATGAGATGATCCCTGTTAAGAGGGAAGAAACGTTGGCTGCTATGAAAAACACCTTAAAGGTCTATTATGATCTGTTGAAGCCAGGTGGATATCTCTATATCGATAAGTTTCGAGACTCTGAAATTCCAGATAAAAAGGTTGTCGCACGACTCAATATAGAAAATAAAGATGAACAAGAAGACATAATCTTCTATGTTGAAAGGAAGCCTGAGCAAAGTGTGCGATTTGCGCAAATGCTTCTTCGAGATAAAAATGGGAAAGAAAAAGGTATTCCCAATGTGGCTTACGATTTGAGCGAGGATGAAATGGAGACTCTTCTTAAAGAAGCCGGATTTAAAGTTAATCGAATACCTGTGAAATCAGAAAGACACTTTGTGGTATGGCTAGCTCAAAAATAATGAAAACATCTAATTTCGATCATGAGCCAACGTTTGCGGAATTATGGGATGTCTGCGTCTATAACCTTTTGTACGTTTCAGAAGAGTATAAAAAAGACCTGGAGAATCTCTTCAATAAGCTAGATATAGGCAAGAAATCAAAAATTATTGATACTTCGGCCGGCGGCGGTTTTCCAGGTCTTGAGTTAATTAAAGATGGGTATGATGTAACCTGTGTTGATGGTTTTGCTGATCAAGTGGAGTTATTTAATCAAAAGGCTAAAAGTGCTGGATTGCAAAATACGTGCTTAATGGCTTTCTGGAAAGATTTACCCTCTTTATTACAACCCAATTCATTTGATTTTCTTTTCTGTCGCGGCAACTCATTTATCTATGCCGGTGGAGCATGGAACTCAACGGTTGAGATAAACCCTGAAGAAGCGATAGATAACTACAAGAAAACGCTCAAAGTATTTTATGATCTATTAAAGCCAGGAGCGAAAATGTACATTGATAAGTTCAAAGATGATGAGACAACTCACAGAGAAAAAGTTTGTGAGATAAAGATAAATAATAACGATCCAGAGAGTCTCATTTTCTGGACCCAACGATTCCCGGAAAAGAAAATTAGAGAAGCCTCAATGATTAGGGAGACCAGCGCCGGAGAAAAGAAGGTCCCTAATATTACTTATGACTTATCGTCTGTCGAGCTAGAATCTTTTCTTTCGGAGATCGGATTTAAGAATGTTGAAAAAGTGACTATTCCAAGTGAGAAGCGCTTTGATGTTTGGATACTTCAGAAGTAGTTTTTTATTTATGAACAGATGATAAAACTCACACTTGATACAAATTGCATAATTAACCTATTGGACTATAAATCGGAGTCGGCAATTTCTGTTGATGAGTTAACAGAAGTAATACGGTATGGACTTGATGGAGATGTAAATATAGCAATTACTACGAGAGTAGAAAGTGATGTTAGTAAAGATAAAGATCAAGAAAGAAAAAATGAAATAATCAGACGCATATCAATGTTTCCTGTTATTGGAACGGTAGCCCGTTGGGATACTTCTAAATGGGATAGTGGTGATGTTTGGGGAGGAGAAGAACATCAAGCTCTTGAAAATGAACTCAAAAGTATTATTTTCCCTGGTTTGAAAGAAGATGACCCACACTATACCAACAAGATAAATGATATAGATCATTTGATAGGTCACAAAATAAACAAGAGAGATATTTTTGTCACGGATGATAAGCAAATTCTCAAGAAAGCAGAAACTTTGAAATCAAGCTTGGGTATAGAAGTGATGGACCCAAAGAAGGTTTTAGAGTATTTAAATCTCCAAGCAAACAAGATTGTTCTTGCTCAAGAATTTTATGATAAATTTTTGGAGTATAAAGATATAGTGCTTGCATCAGTATCGAGTACTGAAATCGATGAACAGGTACTATCAAGATATGAAGAATTACGTAAATGGTTTATCCGTAAATACCCTGCACTACAGGACGGGCTACTCAATTTCAAGTTTCAGATGGTGTCTGTGCCAACTGGTGGTCAAAGAGTCTTTGGGCAAGATGATCTCATGTCTCTTCAAATGTTTAATGATCGGTTAAATGGGATCTTAAAAGAGAGAAATCCTTCACTCATTCCAAAAATCGCTTCGACCCATCGTCATGATTATGCATCATACAGGTCTGAGAGACAGGAAGTTGAAATGACAATATCTTTTTTAAATAGTATAGAAGATAGTTTGTTAGCCTATATTGGAAAACTTGAGAGTAGATAATAGCGCAAAGACTGTTCTTTTTTGCACCTATTTGCCCTAATTTGCCCTTTTTCACCCTAAGGCTTTCTCAGGCTAGGCCAGATTAGGCCAAAAAGAGCCAAAATTACCCAAGAACTGCTATACTTTGAAAGTCAGGAATGTAGATCGTCGCATCATTCCTTTTCTCAAATATAGTTCTAACTTCCTCTACGACGGCACCCCCCAAGGTTCTCACGTCAGCTTAATAAGGATATACTTTAAATTATGAAGAAAATCATAATAATAACTGCCAGTATCATTGTTCTCGCTGTTCTATGGTATGTGGCATCACCGATCTTTATCAACAACGAAGTGAGCGAGTCATTTCCTACAAGTTCTTCAGCCACAAGTACGTCAGAAATTGTTGCCAAAGGGACTTTTGCTGGATTTGATCGGCTACATAATGGCACAGGCACAGCTAGCCTGATTAAAGTTAATGGTGTGCACATTGTTAGATTCGAAGATGATTTTAAAGTGACGAATGGTCCTGACCTCTATGTTGGGTTTGGAAAGGACGGGAAGTACATTCCTGGAAGTGAGATAGCTACTCTCAAGGGAAATATTGGTTCTCAGAACTATGAGGTACCAGCGGGATTTGATTTGAGTAAATACAACGAAGTATGGGTTTGGTGCAAACAATTTTCTGTACCATTTGCAAAAGCGGAGTTGAGGTAAGTTTGAACTTTTTTAAACGTCTACTGACTTATATGAAATAGCAAAAAGATTCTCCTCTCAATTCTTTGATTATGGGAAAAAAGAAAGAGCGGGCTGAAAGATAAAAATAAATTACACATGGACTACCTCACACCCGAACAGAACTACATTATTTGGCATGGAGTTACCGACGAGCAGATACAGGAATGGCTCAAGCCGGAGAATCTCGCAAAAAGAGATCGACGGACATTCGAGGGTTTTGAAATCATAAACTCTATCGACGGGAAACAAGATGATGCTGTTGAGGTATCTTTGGTGCGAATTTCGAAAGAGGGTCCCCATCCACAACATATTCATTATTATTCTGATGCACACCTTGTGATCACTTCTGGGCGAGCGATTTTTCTGAGTGGTACCAGTCGAATTGAAATGAAAGCGGGGGAAAGAATAGATGTTCCTCGAGAAATGCCACACGGTTTTGAAATTCCTGTGGGAAGCTATATTGAATTTGTCTCACTTCAGTCTCCACCCATCAAGGATGGGCATACGGGGGAGGAGGATTTTTATATTGTTGGTTAATGGCAGACTAATTCTCTTAATGCATACTTTTTCCGTAAGTATATAATTGTTATATGACAATACACGCAACACCATATCAAGAAGAGCGCCCGTGGGGTCGCTTCAGACGGTTTTGTAAAAATACTCCTGCAACAGTGAAGATATTAACCATAAAACCAAACGAGGCATTCTCTCTACAAATTCACACAAAACGAGAGGAATTCTGGCGGGTTATTTCCGGAAGTGGCGTAGCGATAGTGGGGGATCATAAGAAAGAAATAAAAGCCGGAGAGGAACTTACTATTCCTTTCAAGACAAAACATAGACTCTTGGCAGGCGAGGGAGGTCTTGAGATCTTGGAAATTGCCTATGGAGATTTTGATGAAAAAGACATCATCCGATATGAAGACAAGTACGGGAGAAAGTAGTCCTGGTGGGGTATACTATATCCTATATGCATTTTGATTTAGGAGAAAAACAAATCATCGCCTTCGACCTGGACGGCACGCTTTCGCACAGCAAACAACCTATTGGTGCGGAGATGGTAAGTATCCTCGAAAAACTCACGAAGCATGTGGAGGTAGCTGTCATCTCAGGAAGTTCATTTGATCAATTTCAAAAACAATTTTTGCAATTTTGGAATGGTCCAAAAAATAATCTTACGGTGATGCCTGTCGAAGGTAGTCAGTGTTATGAATATGACGAGAGTAAAACGGAGTGGCAACTCGTTGAGTCTGAACAATTTCCTGAATCATTGAAACAAAAAGTATATATAGCAATCGACAGAGTCATTCAAAACCCTCAATTTCAAATAAAAAAGCCCGATGAAGCACACGGCAACCTTGTTGAAGATCGGGGGACACAGATTACTTTTTCCGCACTTGGACAGAATGCTCCGATTGAAGAGAAAGAGGTGTGGGATCCCGATCAGAAGAAAAGATTTTTTATTCGTGAAGAGCTCACAAAACTTCTTCCTGATGTCGATATTGTTTTGGGTGGAACTACCTCGATCGATTTTTTGCCGAAAGGATTCGATAAAGCAACCGGTCTCAAAAAGCTACTGAAACGACGAGGACTCACAATGGGTGATATGTTGTTTGTGGGAGACGCAATCTTCCCTGGTGGAAATGATTTTGCGCCGAGCGAAGCTGGTATCGAGTCAATCAAAATATCAGGACCTGAAGAAACAAAAAGCGTCATTCAAAAATTGCTTGGTACCCATAGTGCGTAGATAGTTTGCTGGATAGAACAATATCCTATAGGCTTACCACATGATAAAGGGCGGGATTATAGACGGAAAGGCAATTGCAAAACAGATAAGTGAAGAACTTAAACTTAAAGTCACGAGTATTCGAAGGCCTCTTGCTTTGGCAATTGTTCAGGTTGGTGATCTCTCTCAATCAAATCTATATATCAAGCACAAGAAACGAATAGGTGCCGAAGTTGGTATTGAGGTCATGCATGTTGTCCTTCCTGCGGAAGCATCCTTTGAGAATATACGAGATCATATTATCGATCTCAACAATGATGGTTCTGTAACGGGAATAATTCTTCAGCTTCCGCTACCTGATAAGACTGCGGGTATGACTGGGAATCTTATCAATACTATTGATCCCCGAAAGGATGTTGATGGACTTACCGCACACAACCTAGGGCTTCTTGTACGCGGAGAAAGGGGGATCATTCCTGCAACACCGAAGGGGATTGTGACGCTGTGTGAGAGGAGCGGTATTGAACTTGCAGGGAAGAGAGTTGTTGTGGTTGGAAGGTCTTTTCTTGTTGGTAAATCCACAGCTCTCGCTTTTCTTGCAAAAGACGCGACAATAACTATCGCTCATAGCAAAACAAAAAATCTTAAAGAACTTACACACACCGCAGACATTGTGGTTACTGCAATCGGAAAAGCAAAATTTTTTGATAAAACATATTTCAAAAAAGGCCAGATCGTTATCGATGTTGGGACAAATGAATTTCTAAATGAGACAACACAGACTCTCAGCATCGTAGGCGACGTGGATTTTCATGATGTGGTTCAGTTGGTAGATGCAATTACTCCAATGCCGGGAGGTGTTGGCCCTATGACTGTTATCTCATTGTTTGAAAATGTATATCACGTAGCTCTTCAATCGGGAGCGAATGGTGCTCTTTAGAAATCGTTACCGAGGAATGTATCGAAGTATTCTTTTATAGTCATTCCTTCATCATATATATCTTTTGCCGTATCGATTCCTACATATCGAAAATGCCATGGCTCATAGCGATACCCGGTTACCGCTTCTTTTCCTTCAGGGTAGCTCATAATAAACCCATATTTGTAACTGTTTTCTTTGAGCCATATACCTTCTTTTGTTTTTCCTAATTTTTCACTCACTCCTGAATACCCGATTGATTTTGCAGTGAGATCTACTGTGGTACCAAGTTGATGTTCTGAGTGTCCTGCTTCTGCAATACCACGTTTCGCATCTTCTCCTGAGAGTGATGTCCAGTATGCATAGAGCGATGTTTGTACTTCTGGTCTACGAAATGCAGATGTCACCATAAGTGTGTGGCCCGACTTTTGCGCATCAACAAACATTGCCTTTAGTCGTGGGATAACATCACTACGTAAGCACATGATGCCACTTGTCCTGATTGTTGAAGGAATTTTTTGAAGATCTCCAGGCTGATACGACAGTCCGACTCCGTTTTGTCTGTTTACATTTTCAAGTGATTTATCGTCATCTGGGTTCCAGGGTGTGTCGGGGCAAATATCTTGGAAATATATTGCATTGATAATATCTCGAGTCTGTTTTGGGGTTGTTCCTGTCTGTGGGAGTCCCATCTTTTTTTGAAATTCTTTGAGAGCCACAGCGGTCTTTGAGCCAAAAGTTCCTGTGGGAGAAGTATTTTTGAGTACTAATGTATAGTTTGAGAGCAATTCCTGGAGAAGTCCAACATCAGTTCCTCGCATCCCAGGTCGGAGGGTTCTTGTAATACCTCCTTGAGCTTGCCACTGTCTTACCGCTCTTACATCCATGATAATTGGCGTCGGAGAGGGGGAGATGGTTTGTGCTTTTGCTGGAATTGGAAAGGAGACTATTCCAAGGAGAAGTGTGGTGATTGGAGAAAGTAAAAATGGCTTAATCACAATATATGATAGGATTTTCGTGTACTGTACAGGGGTCTTTCTTGTGATACTATCCATGGTATTAATTGCTATTATAATTGTTTCGTATGAAAAAACTAATTAAGAGCTTTGGGCATGCACTACACGGAATACACTTTGCTGCCATGCATGAGAGAAATTTTCGAATCCATATGATTGCGTTTTGTGTTGTTATTCTTTTTGGAGTTGTCTTTAGTGTAAGTGCGATGGAGTGGATAGCTATTTTTATATGTGTTGGAACAGTTCACACCACAGAAATCATCAACAGCGCACTTGAAAAGTCGTGGGATTACCTCGAACCAGAACATCATGAAGTTGCAAAAATTGTAAAAGACCTCATGGCCGGAGCAGTTCTTTTTTCTGCAACAATTGCATTTATTGTCGGAGCAATCATTTTTCTTCCCAAAATATTCTAAGGGCATATAATGGCTCCATGACTTTTTTAAACAATATCAATTGGAGATACGCGACAAAGGAATTTTCAGATCAAAAGGTAGAAGAGGGGGTTCTATCTAAAATACGTGAAGCAATTAGAATGGCACCGTCATCTTTTGGGCTTCAGCCGTATCATATTATCGAGGTAGTTGATCCTGCTATTCGTGCCAGACTTCAAGAGAAAAGCTGGGGTCAGAGCCAAATTACTCAAGCGTCGAATTTGTTTGTGTTTTGTATAGATAATAGAGTTGAAAAAAGAATAGATGAATACTTTGTATTAGCTTCAGGGGGAAGCGCAGAAATTCGAGAGAAGCTAGCTGGATATGAAAAGGTGATGAGAGGATTTGCGACAGGTCTCGATACGCCACGCATAAATTCATGGGCAGGTAAACAAGCATATATTGCTCTCGGTTTTGCAATGGCGGCATGCGCAGAGCTTCAAGTAGACTCTTGTCCAATGGAAGGATTTCTCCCTGAAGGATATCGAGAGGTGCTTGGTCTTCCTGACTATAAGTCAGCGGTGGTGGTGCTCCCGATTGGATATAGAAAGTCCGGCGACCCACTTTCTCCAGAATCAATACCAAAGGTGAGATTCCTAGAGAGCGATCTTTTTAGTAAAAAATAAAACCGAGATTCGTCGGATAATATTCTGCTATAATGTAGGTATGTTCAATAATATTTCACAAAACGAAAGATTTATTCCTTCTGCTGTTCTTGGTGTCGCGTTTATAATCGGCGTCTTAATTGCTGGGGGATTCTTCTACAATATTAAGAGTTTCGACAATACGATCACAGTTACAGGATCGACAAAAAAGGCGATTGAAGCAGATAAAGGAAAATTGATAATTACATTTACTCGCGTTACCACGATTCCAAATCTTAAGTCTGGGTATGACCGAATGGCAAAAGATTTGAAAGAAGTAAAATTATTCCTTGCATCAAAAGGTTTCGGCGATGCTGATTACGCAGTATCGACTGTATTTAGAGACGAGATTTATGATAATCGACAACTCAATGCTGATTTCAAAGAGTACACACTTCGACAAGCAGTCGATGTGACATCTATGGATGTACAGAAGATACAGGACCTTGTTGCTTCTATACCTTCTCTTGTTGAAAAGGGAATTGTTATCCAACCAAGCCAGCCTGACTACCAGTACACAAAACTTCCTGAACTTCGAGTGCAACTTCTCTCATCGGCAATTGCAGATGCAAAAGAGCGAGCAGAATCGATTGTGGGTTCAACAGGGCAATCAGTTGGAAAACTTAAGTCAGCAAAGAGTGGTGTTGTACAGGTACTTACTGCCGGTTCAAATGATGTATCAGATTATGGTTCGTACGATACTTCAAGCATCAAGAAAGATGTGATGGTGACGGTGAATGCGACTTTTCAGTTGAAGTAAATAAATGAATTTAACAACGAATGAAGTTTTCGTCCAATGGAATTGTGATAAAATAGAGTTCTTACTAAATTAAATTAATTCTCATGAAAGACAAAGATATAAATCTAGGACTAAAAATGGCGGGAGTTGTGGCGCTCGGACTCCTTTCACTTTTCCTCTTTATTAAAACAGTCAACGAAGTAAAGACATTCGAAACGATCGGTGTTGATCCAAACGAGATGAGCCGAGTTATTTCTGTCTCTGGAAAGGCTGAAATCAAAGCAGTCCCTGACGTAGCGACATTCAGTGTCACAATCGAGGAGGAATCAAAATCTTCTATGGAAGATGCAAAGAATAAAGCAGCGACAAAAGTAAATGATATTCTCGCATATCTCAAAAAGGAGGGTGTTGAGAAAAAGAATATTACATCTACTTCATATACTGCATATCCAAAATACAAGACGGTAAATCGACCTTGCCCTATGCCTGCCATGGAAGGAGATGTAAAGACAATGATTGCGCCGGGATATCCATGTGTAAACTCGGATGAGATTGCGTCTGGATTTGTAGTATCTCAATCACTTGAAGTTAAATTAATTAACTACAAAGCAGATGAGAATAAACTTGGTAAATTAATTTCAGGCGTAACGACTCTTAAGCCAAAGTATGTATCAAGCATATATTTTACAATTGAGAATATAGAAAAGCTTCAACAACGAGCTCGATCAGAGGCGATTACAAAAGCTCGAGCTGAAGCAGAGGTGCTCGCTCAGAGTCTTGGTGTTCGACTGGGCAAGGTGGTGAGTTTCTCTGATGTTGGTGCATATCCATATTACTCGGCCATGTCTGCACGAGCAGATAAAATGTCAGAAGGTGCTACGGAAGTTCCAGTTGCCGAAATGCCAATAGGGGAGCAGACAATTACCGCAAGTGTATCTATCAACTATACGATTAAATAACCTAAGTACAGTAGCAATCAGAACAAATAAGTGTTAGATTACACAGACAAATCGTCCCTCCGAAGGGGGCGATTTGTATTTATGTGCCGTTTGACTCCCTACATAGAAATGGTAGTATATGCCCATAAAGAAACACCCCAAAAGGGTGTTTTAAATTAGAAAAAAACAGCCTCCCAAATTAATAAAGAGGGGCATATATCAAAACCATGGGAATCATCAATTACATCAAAGAAACACAAGCGGAAATGAAGCATGTAAGCTGGCCAACGAAGCATCAGACATTTGTATATACAGGTCTTGTTATCATTCTTTCGGTTGTTGTCGCGGCATACCTCGGCGCATTCGATGCACTTTTTGCAAAAGGTCTCTCATTCATCGTCGGGTAAAATACAGGTACGTATATAAAAAGAGGTAAATTTTAATAAAAAGTTAAACCAAACAATATGGCTAAACAACAAATAGAAGGACAGCGAAATTGGTATGCGATCCACACATATGCTGGATATGAGAACGCCGTGCTCCGAAATCTCAAACAGCGAATCGAATCTCTTGCGATGGAAGACAAGATCTTTAATGTGATTGTTCCAATTGAAAAGAAAATTAAGATCAAGGGAAACAAGCGAGTAGAAGAAGAGGAAAAAATCTATCCAGGGTACGTACTCGTAGACATGATTGTAACAGATGATTCATGGTTCGTAGTTCGAAATACTCCTCGAGTAACAGGATTTGTTGGTGCAGGAACTACTCCAGTGCCTCTCAATAAGACAGAAGTAGACGAACTCTTCAAGCGAATGAGTAATGATACCGTGAAGCATAAGATTGATATCGCGGTAGGCGACCTCGTTTCTATCACCGACGGCCCATTCAAAGATCTTGAAGGAAAAGTGTCAGAAGTTGACGATAGTAAGGGTAAAATCCGAGTCCTTGTATCAATGTTCGGCCGAGAGACCCCGGTAGAACTCGACTTCTTGCAGGTAAAGCGAGTCTAGTGTAATGTACTAGCACTTCTAAGCAGGTAAAGTGGCAAACAAAATAGCTCATCATTTATAAACAAATTCAGAAAACAATGGCAAAAAAGGTAGTTAAGAAAATCAAACTTCAGATCGCCGGTGGTAAGGCCAATCCAGCGCCACCAGTAGGTACTGCTCTTGGTCCTGCAGGTGTAAACATCGGAGAATTCGTAAAGCGATTCAACGATGCAACAGCTAAGCGGGCAGGTGAAATCATTCCGGTAATCCTCTCTGTATACGATGACCGATCATTCGATTTCATCCTCAAGATCTCTCCAGTAGCGAACTTAATCAAGAAAGCTATTGGTATCGAATCAGGTTCTGGAACTCCAAACTCAAAGAAAGTAGGGAAGATCACAAAGGCTCAAGTGAAGCAGATTGCTGAAACAAAGATGCCTGACATGAATGCTAAGGATCTCGCAGGTGCTATCAAAATGGTTGAAGGTACATGCAAGTCGCTCGGTATTGATGTTATCTAAATAAAACAACATACTCTCTGGTCGCACGTCCTCGGGCAAGCCCGCGTAATCGCTTCCGGAGAGTATTTTGTTTTGTACTTCTTTTTTAAGTTTAGATTAAGATTATTTTCCCGTACTCCCGAATTTTCCAGTGCCCCGTGCAGAATCAGGGAGATTATCTACTTCAACAATTTCTCCCGCAACAACAGGTGTGATAAGCATTTGAATTACTTTATCTCCTTTCGCAAAAGTGTATGGCTTGTCGCTAAGATTCATGATGCCAGCCATATACTCACCGCGATATCCTGCGTCTACGACACCGCCAAAAGATTTCAGACCGTACTTCTGTGAGAGACTACTTTTATCCCAAAGAAGTGCAACATATCCTTCGGGTATGTCAGCTGCGAATCCGAGACCGATTGATTTTAGTTCGCCTGGTGCGAGAGTGATTTGCTCATAACAGAAACAATCAGCTCCTGCATCGCCCGGGTGAGCATAAGAGGGGAGTTTGGCTTCGGGGTGGAGGCGTTTGATGTGGATTTGCATAATGTATTAAGAAAATTACTTTATTATTTTATAATCATTAAAAACTGTACCACTTTCTGTATGCGTTGTTGATACAAGTTCAAGTTTTAATTCAAGTGGTTTATTAAAGAGAGACATTCCTGTACCGAATAAAACTGGTTCGATAGTGAGGTAGAGGCGGTCGACGACACCGGCGTTCATAAACATCGTATATATTTCTGACCCCCCACAAATGGCAACTTCTTTAAAACCTCTCTCTTCCAATTTCTTAATCAACACTTTTGGATCCTCAGAAGTAATCTCAATCCCTTCTGTAGGTAGGAGGGTTCGTGAGTATACAATGTTAAGTCTGTCTTTTAGAGGTTTTGGGAATGTCTTAAATGTATTTCCCCCAAGAATAACCACTCCCGCTCTTTTTGTAAGTTCTACAAAACGTTTTTTGTCATCTTTACTTGTCCAGCCCATGGGGCTGTGGCTTGTGTTTTGGGCAATAAAACCGTCTGAACTGATCGCTCCTATTATAAATACGTTGATCATGTAATTGATTTAAGGGGTAATGGTGTTCTAGTGAGGGTTTTGATTGACCCTATTTTTCTCATTAATTATACTTGTTTTATCAAAAAAAGCTTTCCCATATTATGAAAAAAATTAAAGAAATCCTAGATTCGAGACCTAATCATGACAGCAGGTTTGTACCAGACTACAAAGAACTCAAAGAGATTGTAAAAGGATTTAAAAAAATGGGATATCGAATTGTTCTCACGCTCGGTGTTTATGATTTGATTCATGAGGGTCATGCACTTTATCTTGAAGAAGCGCGGAGACTTGGAGATATTCTCATTGTGGGAGTTGATACTGATGAGATGACAAGAGAGCGAAAGGGTCCCAACCGACCAATTGTGGGACAAGAAGAAAGAATCAAAATGCTTGTACATTTGAGATCTGTCGATCTCGTGACGCTTCGTCATATTCCAATTGAGAGAAATGAATTGATGCGTCTTGTATCTCCAGACGTGCTTGTTGTTTCAGAAACAACTAAAGATTGGTCAAAGCGACGAGTTGCTATATGTAAGAAATATTGTGGCAAAGTTGTATCACTTCCTCCACAGGCTACCACAAGTACAACGGCACGCATTCGTAATCTGACAATCGAAGGGGCGGAGAAATTAGCAAAAGAAGTTTCAAAACTTACAGAAGAGTTTTTAGCAAAAATTAAAAACGGATAATGTCATCAATCATCTGCTTTGTTCCAGCTTTGCATGCTGGATACATACGGTTCTTCAAAAAATACCCGGGTACTCTCTATTTGTTGCACAGTGATTTTGTTACTGATTTTCATCGACTTGAGCGAGATCTAAGACAAATCGATGCCGAGGAAATGAAGAAAGCAATCGAAGCTCTTGGTATTTTTAAAAAAGTATGCGTTCTTCATCAGAAAGATATACAAAATACAGAATTTGACGGAGAAATTATCATGCCCGATGAAGATATAACCCGCGAACTCAAGGAAAAATATTTTCCAAATACTGAAGTTAAGTATGACTCGATATTTTTGCGTTGGGAGAAACAGATTAGTACAACGGAGACTATTGTCCCGCCAGACAGAACTATTTCCACGGTGCAATTTGACAATGAAATGATCGGCATTGCCACGAATTCAGCTACAAAAAGTTCGGATTGGTGGAGACAGGTTGGTGCTGCCTTAGTACAGGGCGGTAAATTAATTTTGTCTGGCTACAACAGACATATGCCAACTGATATGACAATGGATGTATACGGTGATCCAAGAAGTAGTTTTGATGCGGGTATTCGAATCGACCTTTCAACAGCAATTCATGGAGAAGCTTCGGTCATAGCACGAGCAGCAAAAGAGGGTATTAAATTAGATGGTAGTTCTATATATGTAACAACATTTCCATGCCCAGCATGCGCGAAACTTATATGTGATGCGGGAATAAAGAAAGTATTTTATTCAAAGGGGTACTCACTGCTTGATGCTGAAAATATTCTTAAATCTGCAAACATCGAAATTGTATTAGTTCAGGAAAAGTAATTATCCTAATTTTGCCATGATTGGCTCTCGATCAGGATTGTTGAAGTCTGGTGTGATAAGGTGGGCATGAAGGTGGGTAACAGAAGCACCCGTCATACTTGTATCTCCGCACCTCATCATGAAACTTCCTCCTGGAATATCATGCATATCAACTAGCCAGTTGATATGGTTATGCAATTCTGTCCACTCCTCGTTTGACAGCTCTTTTGTATCAATTTTGTGTGCTTTTAGGATGAGGAGGAAGTGGTGTTTGGCATTTTTATAAGGATACATATTTGTTGTGAGTGTCCAAAAGGCCCCTTCTTTCAGAGTAGGATTCTTATGGTAGTTCTCAAGTTGATCTGGGCAGAAGGGGCAGACAGCATCCTGCTGTATTTTTTCAATAACCTTCTTATATGTATCGTCTCCGGGGCGACCGGCATTCGATAAATTTACATGATTATCTTTAGACATGGTTTTAGATTACTGCTTTTACAATCATTTTTGGATGTGGCTCGTAATCTTGCAATTCAAAGTCCTCACGTCTGAAATCTTTGATCGATTTGATTTCTCTTTTTGGATTTAGCACAAGCGTCGGTAGTCTTCGTGGTTCTCGAGCTAATAGTTCCTTTATTTGAGGAATTTGTACATCGTAAATCTGAGGATTCGGGAGATAGTGGGTGTAGTTTCGTAATTTGTATCCGGTAATATATGCAACCATCATACCGAAGGCTACCCATTCGGTGAGATTGATGGGGAGACCAACAGCAATATCAGCTGATCGCTGGTAGTGAACCATGTCCATTTCTTTTGTATCAGGAAAAATATTGAATTGAACTGTATTTCCATGACAAGGTGCCACAACAACTTTTCGAGGAGAATTCTGTTCATTGTCGGCAAGATCATATGGAGGATACCAGGTTGTGATGACATGTGTTCGAAGATATGGAGCTCGTTTGATTTGTCGAATGAGCGCCTCGATTTGATCAAAAGACTGACCATTTGGCATTGGCGTTGCAGTGAGGACAGCTCCGTACGAACCAGGTCCAAGATCGTGTTCATCGAGTCCAAAGCGCTCACACTTGTCCTTTGTTACCCAACGTTCCCAGAATACTTTTGGACAACCAAATTTCTCAAGGTCTTCAAGCGTACGAGCACCATTGATAAAAGCAACAATTTCTCCAATAGAACCCTTATATCCGGAGCTAAGGTCTCTAATTGGAAGTATGGGCATACCATTTGAAAGGTCGTAGTGAAGCATTTTTCCTGATAGCTCAAGGCAATACTGGTGTTCTGATTGAGCATTTTCAGGAAGTGATGCGTGTATCGTCTGTTTCTTTTGGCCTTTTTCCAACACCTCTCGTAGCAGTTCCTCGTATTGAGTGTCTGGGGTGCGCTCATTGTATGGTTTCATAGAAGTATTTTCTCATAATTTATTCAAAAAGAAACCGCCGACACCATCAGGCATCGGCGGGGGAGGATGAGTCAAATCTACACTCAAAAAGAGGGTTGTCAATCTGTGGGCTAGGTATGGTAAAAGTTATAATTTAGTCATGATCTAACTTTCAACAATGGCCCGTATTTAGTAAATTAATCTTATCTACACATGAAAGACAAACAAATCGAAAATATCATCAAGTTGGAAGCCAAGCGACAAAAAAGTGTTATCAATCTCATCGCATCAGAAAATTACGTTTCAAAAGATGTTCTTACGGCTCTTGGTTCAGAACTCACAAATAAATATGCCGAAGGATATTCAGCGTTTCGATACTATGGTGGAAATCAATATTCAGACAAGATTGAGGATCTTTGCATAGCCCGAGCACTAAAGTTGTTTGGCCTCAATAAGTCTAAATGGCATGTAAATGTACAAGCACTTTCTGGATCTCCCGCGAACGTTGCAGTGTATCTCGCACTTGCACCAATTGGATCAAAGATTATGGGCATGAATCTTACCGACGGAGGACACCTCACCCACGGACACAAAGTATCTATTACTGGAAAGGCATGGCAACAGGTTTCTTTTGGTGTCGACCCGAAGACAGAACAAATTGACTATGACAAGATTGAGGCGCAAGCAATTGTTGAAAAACCAACAATTATAGTTGCGGGATTTACCGCATATCCACGAATTGTTGATTGGAAAAGATTCCGAAAGATTGCTGATGCTTGTGGCGCGCTCCTTATGGTCGACATGTCACATGTTGCAGGGCTTGTTGCGGGGAAGGTGTACCCAACACCATTTGAATATGCTGATGTTGTCACAACAACAGTACACAAGACACTTCGAGGGCCACGTAGCGCACTTATTTTCTCAAGAAAAGATAAAGTGGTTGGTGAAAAGGGAAAAGAAAAAGACATTGCTACACTTATAGACAAAGCAGTGTTTCCGGGTATGCAAGGAGGACCCCATCTCAATCAAATCGCAGCGGTTGCAGTGACAATGAAAGAAGACGCGACTCCTGCATTTAGATCATATGCAAAGCAGGTGATAAAGAACGCGAAAGCTTTGGCCGAAGAACTTACTCGATTGGGTTGGCGAGTTGTCTCTGGCGGAACAGATAGCCATATGGTGCTCGTAGATACGTGGATGAACGGAAAGGGAATTGGAGGAAAAGAGGCAAGTGATCGACTCGAGAAAGTGGGTATCATTGTAAACAAGAACACAATTCCAGGGGAAACACGAAGCCCTGTTGATCCATCAGGAATCCGGCTTGGAACAGCGGCCGAAACAACACGAGGAAAGAAAGAAAAAGATTTCTTTGCTATCGCAAGGAAGATTGATAAGGTGTTGAGGGGGTAATAGAAAAAGACTCTTTTTCTGCTATACTCTCCCCATGACAAAACAGGCTACTCATATAGCAAGAAATACTGAAAAAACAGTCAAATTATCTATCCAAAGCGCACTTCAAAGTGAGCTTATCAACCTTGGTATTGAGAAGCCGGAAATTACTCTGGAGCGACCCGCGGATCTCGCTCATGGTGACTATGCAACAAATGTAGCTCTCGCGTATGCAAAACAACTCAAGAAAGCTCCCCTCGAGACAGCACTTCTTATTGTTGCTGGGATCAAGACAGACACAGGAACAAATATTGAAGGAGTAGAGAAAATAGAAGTTGCTGGTCCAGGTTTCATCAATTTCTATCTTTCAAAAGAAGCAATAGAGAATATTATCAAAGAAGCATTCGACACTGGAGAAGATTTTGGAAAGACAGATATATTTTCTGGAAAAAAGAATCTCTATGAATATACTGACCCGAATCCATTCAAGGTATTTCACATCGGTCACGTCATGGCGAATACTGTGGGCGAGTCACTTGCTCGACTCGGTGAATTTGGGGGAGCTGAGGTAAGACGATTCTGCTATCAGGGTGATGTTGGACGACATATTGCTCTTGCAATGTGGGGGCTTAGATTTTTTGATCAACCATCTCCAACTGACGAGACTTCAATTCGAGACAAGGTGAAGTATTGGGGTGATGTGTATGCGTGTGGCGCGACAAAATTCTACGATCTCGAAAAAGAGGCAAAAGAACTCGCTACGAAAAAAGGTCTTACCGAATCTCCGACAGATCTCGCAACTGCGTCTCCAGAATTTTCAAAGGCATCACAAGAAGTAGCAGGTATCAATAAGAAAATTTACGATCGAAGTGATGAAGAAATAAATGCTCTCTACGATAGTGGAAAGGAATGGTCTCTTGAATATTTTGAGATACTTTATGACATTCTTGGAACAAAGTTTGATCAATATTTCTTCGAAAGTCAGGCTGCAGGCCCTGGTCTTGAAGTTATCAAAGCTCATCCTGAAGTATTTGAACAGAGTGATGGAGCGATTGTTTTTAAGGGTGAAGCACACGGAACGCATACTCGAGTATTTGTAAACAAAGACGGACTCCCAACATATGAAGGGAAGGAAATGGGTCTCGCAAAGATGAAATACGATGCATTTCCATATGATATTGGATATACAGTTACAGCCAGCGAACAGGATGGATATTTTTCTGTAATTAACCAAGCTATCGAACTCGTCTACCCAGAGCTCAAAGGCAAACTTGTTCATCTTTCACACGGAATGATGAAGCTTACGACAGGAAAAATGTCTTCAAGAAAAGGCGGTGTTGTGGCGGGAGAAGAAATGATTGATGACATCAAAGAAACTGCGGTCGCAAAGATGAATGAAGCAGGGCGAAAGTTTGATGATGCCGAGAAAGAAAAAATCGCAGAACAAATTGCTGTTGCGGCGATCAAGTTTACAGTGCTTAAGCAAACAATTGGAAAAGATATTGTATTTGATAAAGAAAAGTCTCTTTCGGTAGAAGGGGATTCGGGTCCATATCTTCAGTATTCAGCAGTGCGAGCAAATTCGATTCTTGAGAAAGGAAAGATGGGTGGATTTACACCAAGCGAAATCATTTTTGATGAAAATCCTACAGCAAATTCTCTCCAGAAACTTCTTGTTCGATTTCCAGAAATAGTTGCTCGATCGCAAAAGGAGAATGCTCCACATCACATTGCGACATATTTGATTGAAGTCGCGTCTCTTTTTAATTCATACTACAACAGCACACAGATTGTCGTCGAAAATGATCCAATTTCAGAGCACAGACTTGCTCTCGTTCAACTGTTTCTACGAGTGATTAGGAATGGTTTGTATATTTTGGGTATCAAGGTTCCGGAGAGGATGTAAAAACATAGGACTACTCGATGCAACTCACCTAATGATGCATCGTCTTAACCCATTTGACTTATTTATACCAAAGTATATACTTTAGTATAGTTTATATATTGAGACGCGGGCTAAGAAAGTTTAAATTAAATATAAAATATGGACACAACAATATTAATTAAAACAAAAAAAGATATTAAAAAGAAAGCGCAAGATCTTGCAAAAAACCTAGGACTTTCTCTTTCTGATGTTATCAATGCATCACTCCGGCAGTTTGTCGTGAATCAGGGTATTACCATTTCTCGACTGCCCACAGAGCCTATCTCAGCATACATTAATGAGTCTGAAATTGTGTCTGCGTACAAAGAATCATTCACTGAATTTCCTCGAAAGACTAAGTAGGGATGTTAAAAAGTATGTTATATAAGACGAAGAATTATAGGAAATCTGCAACACAACTCCCGAAGAATATTAAATTATTTTTATCAAAGCAGGAAAGGTTTCTATCGAAAGATATATTCTATCCAAAGCTTCACACCAAGAAGTTGCAGGGTTTTGATCCTGATCTTGTTTATTCTTTCAGAATAACACGGGAGTATCGCGCATTATTTCGCATTCAGGATAGTGATATTATCCTCTTTGCCATAGGGCATAGAAAAGAGGTATATTTCGATTAAGGGAACAAGATGGTATATAAAGAGAGAGTATGAAAGAGGTAGAAACAAATTACGAAGTCATCATTTATTATAAATACGAACCAGTAGCTGACCCTGCTGGGTTTGTTGCATGGCACAAAGAATTGTGCGGAAAGCTTGGTATGACGGGGCGAATTCTCATTGCAAGTGAAGGTATCAATGGAACAGCAGAAGGGACAATTGAGGCAGTTGAGGCATATAAGAAAGCATTTTGGGCTAATGATGGCACACCTGGAACATTTGGTAATTTTAGCGATGTGTGGTTTAAGACGACGAAGAATACAAGTGGCACGTCTTTTCCGAAACTCAAAGTAAAAGTACGACCAGAAATTGTCGCTCTTGGACTTAAACAAAGCGTGGGGAAAGATGTCGATCCACGAACAGATACGGGAAAATATCTTTCTGCTGAAGAGCTCCATGAATGGTACGAGAAAGGCGAGGACTTTGAGATTATCGACATGAGAAATACATGGGAATTTATGGTGGGAAGATTTAAGAATTCTATTGATCCTGAAATGAAATATTTCCGTGAACTTCCAAAAGTCGTTGATAAATTTTCTCATCTGAAAAAGAAAAAAGTTCTCACCGTGTGTACATCGGGAGTTCGATGTGAGAAGGCGTCTGCATATCTTAAGGCCAAGGGTTTTGAAGATGTATACCAACTCCACGGTGGTCAGCAGACGTATATGCAGAAGTATCCGGGTAAAAATTTTGAAGGATCACTTTATGTATTTGATAATCGAATTACGATGGAGACGGCGCCGGTGGGAGATCGGAAAGTTGTGGGTAAATGCGTGAAATGTCAGACTCCCTGCGAAAAATATACAAATTGTTTTAACGATGAGTGTCATGTCCATCTCATCTGTTGTGACGCATGCGAAGAAAAGCTAGATCACAAAGTGTATTGTGGCGAGGCCGGGTGCAAAATGAGATTGACTGTTTGTGCGTAGAGGCGTAGCGTTTATATACAGAGGGCTATGGAAGCTTGGGTCAATACCAAGGACAGCCATAAGCTCACGAGAGGGGGTGTATTGAAATAAATAAAAGAAATCTGTTCAACTATAGTTTGCATGTGGATCGTTTTGCGCGAGCGCTTGTGATCATCGTTCTGTTCGTCATTTTCATTCTGTTTTGGCGAAGGCTCGATGGCAACGGCGACGGGCAAATTGTCATCGTAATTCGAGGAGATGTTCAAGAGGAACAATTCCCGGTCTCATACGCCGGGCTTCGTTTGGATAGTCTCCCGAAGGGTGGCGATGTAGGCGGGATAACCAAGAAGGTGGCAACGGCCACAATATCTCCGTGTCCAGAGTGCGGGGGAGTCACGATTGTCTATCGGTTACCCGATGGTGAGGTCGTAGCGGTAGCCCACACAAATCTGCCGATGGAGGCGACGGGGCCACTTGATCTTGTTGCACCAAAGGAGGGGCATGGTGAAGAATTGCCGAGCACTGAGGAGAGAGAAGAGACTCCTCTTGACGAGGCACGCTTCGTGGATCCACTGACAAAGGAAAAGCTCCTATAGTCGAACAATCTGCACATGTGGTCAGGATGTAGGCCACAAAAGATGTGCGGGGCACGCTTCATGCCTGGCAACAGAAGGGTCGTTAGCGACTCAGAAGCAATTAACTTCGGTGTTGGGAGACTGGCGCCGGAGTTTTTGCTTGTTTTAATACTATTTACATATTCCATATACGTGGTAGCATGCTTACCCGGAAGAAGCACAAAGCCCTTCTCGTAGATCGCCGATTGGCCATTTACGCACTCAAAACAAAAACAGAAAGCTAAGCAATGGGTAAAAAAACCCGACACCACCACCGTGATGCGCAAATCAGCGCATCACAGAAAAACCGCAATGGGGACAAGAACCCCCTCGCCACCGCCACCAAAAAAGCGTTGGCACAAGTTGAGAAGGGGCCACCGAAGGAGCGAAAACTCGCGTTCAGGAACCAGCCACCAAAACAACGCAAGCACGCACGGCGCCATCAACGCCCTACAGTGAGGTGTTAAACCCACCCAGGAGAATTTTCTCCCACCCCAATCGCGCAAGCGAGTGGGGTGTTCTTTTTGTGTAAACACTACCATGTGCTATTGACATAGTATGGTTATAGGAGTATAATTTAATTCCGGAGATAGCACTAAGGGGTATTTCTATTCTCGCAAGAGAATGCGGTCTGAAACCACAAACCAACCAACAACCACAAGAAAAATACACAACATGATCCACGCTGATCACATGAACATTGTTCCTGGCGGGTGCCTACACCCAGCAAGAAGAAAACCAGATCCTCGGCAAGGACGGCTTGAGCTTGAGCGGATCCTCAAGCAAGACGCGGAGAAAAAAGCCCCTCTACCTCCTCGGCAGGGAAGTCATTCCCAAAGACCGATGGGTGCGAGTTCTGGACGCTGGAAATGGCGACCCTGACAACAATAAGAAATAGCGGGTTCGATCCCCGCGCCACTCGAAAGGGTGGTTTTCTTTTTTATAGAACACACCTCTCGAATTTAAAAGACATTGCTAAAAAATACATTAGGTGTAGAGTTTTATACGGTCCTCCCGAATTCAACAATCTCTCCTGTATCGGCATGAGAGAAACAACAACAGAAAAACCGCCCAACCGATATTGGGTATAGTTCCATTGATAATATGAAAATCCTACGTCTGACCCTCTCATGGGTCGCATTAGCGCTTCTGGTTTTGGGTATCCTCATCGTTTGGAAGACACACGGCTTCGCCGTAATTGGTTGCTCCATCGGGGCAATGGTAGTCAGTGGGTGTGTCCTTTTCACCATCCATTTGGGATCCTCGGATGATGATGAGAATCCCTCAACCTGGAGATGGTTCCTGTACCATCGCTACAATCCAGTCGGCTGGCTTGACGAGGTTAGCACTGGTGGCGGGGTCGAACTCGCCCAGAGCATACTCCTTGCCTTGATCGCACTTGTTCTAGTGACGATTGAGATCATCCCCGTCGTTCTCCTGGCCACCTTTGGCAAAACAGGGGGTTCATAGCCAAGGAAATCTGAATAGGCAAGCCGGCACGCACATCCCCAACGGGTGAGCGTGCCGGCTGTTTCATTTTAAGAAAATTAAAAAATTAGGGTATACGTGTCTATAAGCAGATGATAGTATTAGAGCGATTTTTAGTGTATATATTAAAGAATTCATGACTGACAAAGAAATAAAAAAAGCGCCTTCAGATTCGGGTGCGAAGATGCCACTTGATCCACAGCCAATAGAAATGACAGATGTTGCAAAGCGAGAGTACGCGGTACTTGAGTATTGGAACAAGAATCAAATTTTTGAAAAATCAGTTGCAAAAGATGCACCGATGGGTGAATTTGTGACATATGATGGACCTCCATACGCGACAGGCCTTCCACACTTTGGCCACATGCTTCCATCAACTGCAAAGGATGCGATTCCTCGATACAAGACGATGAAGGGATATCGAGTACGACGACGATGGGGTTGGGATTGTCACGGACTTCCAATTGAAAACCTGATCGAGAAGAAACTCGGTTTTTCTGATAAAAGACAAATTGAAGAATACGGAATTGATAAATTCAACGAAGAAGCGCGGGGAAGTGTGATGATGTTTGCTGATGAGTGGAAAAAAATAATTCCACGAGTTGGACGATGGGTTGATATGGAAAATGATTACAAAACAATGAACGCTCCATTCATGGAGACATTGCTTTGGGGGTACAAACAATTCCACGAGAAGGGTCTTTTGTATGAAGGATATCGAGTGATGCCTGTGTGCCCTCGATGTGGAACAACACTTTCAAATCATGAGCTCAACCAACCAGATGGATATCAGGATATCGCTGATATTTCTGCGTATGTGAAGTTTCATGTTGTTGATACTAACTTTTTGAATAAGTATTCTCTTTCTCCAAGCACGTATTTAATTGCGTGGACGACAACGCCATGGACGCTTCCAGGAAATACTGCGCTTGCGGTAAACCCTGATCTTACTTATGTAGTTGCAACAAACTCAAGTGCGACTGATGCACCAGTGTATATTTTTTCAAAAGATCGACTCGAAGCAATCCAAGCTCTTAAATCAGAAGAAAAATTCATCATCACAGGAGAAATTTCTGGAAAAGATTTGATCGGCGCGACATATGTTCCACCGTTTAATTACTATCAATCAGAAGGCTCGCTCGCAAAAGAAGAATCAAAACGAGCAAACGCATGGAAGATTTATGGTGGTGAATTCGTGACTGCAACTGACGGTACTGGTGTGGTGCATATTGCTCCGGCATATGGTGAGGATGACCTCAATCTTTCGAAGGAGTACAATATTCCTATTGTTCATCATGTTGGAATGGACGGACACTTTAAAGCAGAAGTAACAGATTTTGCTGGCCAGGCTGCAAAACCGCGAGAGGATCATCAGAAGGGAGATGTTGAAATTATCAAGTATCTTGCTCATGCGGGGTTCCTTTTTGCAAAAGAAAAGTACACTCACTCATATCCTCATTGTTGGAGATGCAAAACTCCGGTTCTCAACTTTGCGACAAGCGCGTGGTTTGTAAGAGTTTCAGAGATGCGAGAGAAACTTGTTGCTGAAAACAAAAAAGTAACTTGGGTACCTGCTGATATTGGTCATGGACGATTTGGTAATTGGCTCGAAGTTGCCCGAGATTGGAATATTTCACGAGCGCGATATTGGGGAACACCTCTTCCAATCTGGAGATCAGAAGAAGGAAAAGATCGAGGCGAATTTGAAGTCCTTGGTGGCACAGAAGACATTAAGAAAAAAACAAGACGAAACACGTATGTGATTATGCGACATGGAGGAGCAGAACATCTTGTAAAGGATATTTTGAGTTCAACACGAGAGGTTGCGGCTACACACCCGCTTACTGCGCAAGGAATAGAGGAGGTGAAGAAGACTGCTGAAGAACTCCGAAAGAAACACGAGACATTTGATGTGGTGATCGCGTCTCCACTTCTTCGAACGCAAGCAACTGCAAAAATTGTAGCTGAACATTTGGGATACAAAGGTGAAATTCTTTCTGATGATCGAATAATTGAAGAGCAGTTCGGAGATCTTGATGGAAGACCTTTTGCGGAGTATATAAAATTCTTTTCAGCTATTTCAAATCCAATAGAGCAACTTACCACGCGTTGCCCAGGGGGAGAATCTGTAGTTGATACAAAAAAGCGAACAGCTGAATTTCTCTACGATATTGATTCAAAATATGAGGGGAAGAAAATCCTCATTGTTTCTCATGAAGGAATAATAAAGACTGCGCTTGCAATCGCCGAAGGACTCGATATTAAGGGCCTGCACAATATCAGATTTAATCAAAAGGTGAATACTGCATCGGCATTTCATCTCGACTTTGCTTTTCTTCCACACAACAAAGAGTATGAACTTGATTTCCACCGACCGTTTATCGACGAAGTGACTTGGAAAAATGAGAGAGGAGAAACAATGAAGCGAGTACCTGAAGTGTCAGACGTGTGGTACGACTCAGGAACTATGGCGTTTGCTCAGGCACACTATCCTTTTGAGAACAAAGACAATTTCCTTGGAAAGGCAGGGGACGCATCAGTGAACCGACATTTTCCAGCGGATTTTATCGCGGAAGGACTCGATCAAACACGAGGATGGTTCTATACATCACTCATTATGGGAACAGCGCTCATGGGACAATCTCCATACAAGTCAGTGATTGTTCATGGATTGATCCTTGCTGAAGACGGGCGAAAGATGTCAAAGAGTCTCAACAACTATCCGCCGCTACTTCCGACTCTTGATAAATACGGAGCTGACTCGCTTCGATATTTCCTATTGTCATCACCTGCGATGAAGGGGGAAGAGTATAAGTTTGCAGAAAAGAGTCTCGATGAAATCAATAAGAAATTGTTCAATAAGTTGCTTAACATCTACACCTTCTTTGACATGTACGCCGACGAATCTGTTGCGGATGTGAAGAAGCTCACTGAAAAACCAACATCAATACACCCGCTCGATATCTGGATCCTTGAACGACTCAACGAAACTCATTCAAGAACAACTCAAGGTCTTGAAGCGCTTGAGCTCGATCGAGCAGCGCGACCGCTTATGGATTTCGTTGATGATCTTTCGACTTGGTATATAAGGCGATCACGAGATCGACTCAAAGGAGAGGGAGAAGATAAGAAGCAGACGCTCCACACAATCTGGCATGTTCTCTTCCGAACAGCAAAACTCCTTGCACCATTTACGCCGTTCTTTGCTGAAGATCTGTATCTCAAACTCACAAAGAATGCACTCAAGGAATCTGTACATCTTGAATCATGGGATGAAGAACAGAAATTCGACGAACAAGTTCTTGCTGATATGAAGACGCTTCGAGTGATTGTTGAGGAGGCACTCGCGCTTCGATCAAAGTCAGGAATGAAAGTACGACAGCCACTTCAAGAAGTTGTTGTGAAAGAAGGTGTCATTGCTCACGAATCATTTGTGTCGCTTGCTGATATTTTGAAAGACGAGCTCAATGTTGAATCAGCGCGAATTGTATCTGAAGCGGACTTTGCAAAACTTACAACAGATTCAGACTACCAGGTTGGAGGTATGAGTGCTCTTAACATCAAACTCACTGAAGAGCTCAAACAAAAAGGTTTGGTTCGAGATTTTATCCGAGCAGTACAAGACATGCGAAAAACAGAAAATCTTTCTCCGAAAGATAAAGTAATTATCGAAGTATCATGTGATGCTCATACACGAGCAGCGATCGGAACATACGAGCAAGAGCTCAAGGAAACAACAAACGCAGAGAATGTCGTATTCGGTCCAACTGCCGAAACGCTTACATTCACTATCAAGCGTATTGGATAAAAAACGTGTCGTATAAGATATATACAACTAGAGGATTTGTATTCGAGACCAGCCCACAGGGAGAAGCGAATCTTTTTGTGAAGATTTTTACAAAAGACTTTGGGCTCATCACCGTGATCTCGCAAGGGACAAGACTTCTCAAGTCAAAACTACGCTACGGCATCCAAGAAATGACGTACGGGAATTTTTCTTTTGTTCGTGGCAAAGAGTATTGGCGACTGACGAGTGCCGAAAAGCTTATGTCGTTTGCGGATTCACGCGTGAGTGTTCGTGCAAGCAAGATAATTAAGTCGACATTCAATTTCATCGACCGATTCATCAAAGGGGAAGAGCGGGTGGTGGAGCTTTTTGATTTTCTCGAGAAGTTTGTAAAATTCATTCTCGTCCCGTACTCAAAAGAAATCTCAAAAGCTAAGACAAAAGGTGAAGTAGGGCAACATATAGACGAACACCTTGTTGCGATGGCACAGCTTAACGTACTTTCACTTCTTGGATATACAACAACGAACGAACTACTCGCAAAAGCTATGTATACTGAAGGATCGGATATAGAAAGTGCAATCAATCACGCACAAACAGTTGCACTATCAGTAATCGAAGCTGAGATTAATAAAATTATTTCCGAAACGCACCTTTAGTTGTATAATCTGAAGGTATACGTATGGCACCTTCGTCAAAACAGTCTAAAGAAAATAAGATAGAAGAGCTTAAAAAGAAGCTTTACTCAAATGCTGGGCAAAGTGTTGTGAAGCATAGAGGCAAACTCCACGAAATTCCTCTTGATGTCCCACGATCTTGGGATGAAAAAGATATTGAACAAGGCAATCCTGTTTTTGATGTGGGAGACGGAGAAAATCCATCAGACAGACGAGGTAAACTTCTTAAAAAAATCCTTTTCGGCGTACTCGTATTTGCGGTGATTGCGCTCTTTTCGGCGTGGTATGTTGTGTTTCGAGGGGATAATTTTGTGAAATCAGACAGTATCGACATCGTGATACAGGGTCCTGTTGCAGTGCCATCAGGAGAGACAATGTCACTCGATGTGTTTATTACAAACAAGAATAAATCAGATCTTCTTCTTACAGATCTTGTCATCAAGTATCCAGAAGGTACTCGAAGTGCAGTCGATGGAATCAGCGGACTTCCAATGGACAGAGTAAGTGTGGGGACAATCAAATCTGGAGAAACTGCGCAGAGAACAGTGAAAGCGATACTGTTTGGGGAAGAGAATATAAAGAAAAATATTAGATTTACACTCGAGTATCGACTTCAAGGATCTCGAACGGTGTTTGTGAAGGATAAGAATACGTCAATGTTTATTGGAAATTCTCCCGTAACACTCAATGTTGAGTACCTTAAGGAATCTGTTGAAGGCCAGCAGACGACGTTTCTTGTAAAGCTTAAATCAAACTCTTCATCTATTGTGCGAGGCGTGATGCTTCAGGCGAACTATCCTTTCGGATTTAATTTTATCGAAAGTGACCCTGAGCCATCATTGAAAAATAATATATGGAGACTTGGTGATATTTCTCCAAACGAAGAAAGGGAAATTGAAATTATCGGCGCAACGGTTGGACAAAGTGATCAACAGAGGAATTTTAAATTTTTTGTAGGGACAGAAGATGCAAATGATAGTGCAAAGATTGATACCGTATTTGCATCTTCTGACGCAGAAATAACGGTGAAGCGACCATTCCTTGTAGCAGACCTGTCACTTGATGGAAGCTCTGATGATATTGGAGTTGCGGTTATGGGTGACGCAGTACAGGGAGAAGTGCAGTACCAGAACAATCTTGATGTTCCGGTGAATGATGCGGTTATTAAGGTAAATTTGTATGGAGATATTTTGGATAAAAAGACGATCAATGGAGACCGAGCATTCTATCGATCGCAAGACAATGTCATTATTTGGGACAAAACAACACTTCCTGCGCTTGAGAATATTCCTCCGGGAGAGGGTGGTCGTGTGACATTTACTGTGGGAACTCTCGAGCCAACAACGGGTGTGAAGACCCAGTATAAGAACGCATCATTCAAAGTCTCGGTAAATATCGAGGGTAAGCGACTTAATGAACAAAGTGTTCCTGAAACAGTACAAACATTTTCAACGAAAGAGATGAGAATTGCATCAGGTCTTCGAATCGATTCTATTCTTGCTCGAACAGTTGGGCCATTACAAAATACAGGGCCAATTCCGCCACGAGTTGATAAGGACACGTCATATACAGCGATTATCACTCTCACAAATGCCTTCAATGAAGTGAAAGATGCTGTTGTTACCGCAACTCTTCCGAACTACGTGAAATGGTCTGGTCAGTGGTCTCCATCAGATGCGCGTGTGTCGTATAATCCCGACAAGAGGGAGGTGACGTGGAATGTGGGGACAATTGCTTCTGGAGCTGGATTTACCTCAAGTCCTATCATTCTCCATTTCAAGGTGTCATTTGTACCGAGTGTGAGTCAGGCAAACAGCACCCCTATCATGGTGAACAATCAAAAGATTCTTGCAAAGGACATATACATCAATCGAGTTGTCGAAGATATTGCTCCGGAACTTGATATCAAGATAGATTCTGATCCACTCTATGAGTATGGTGACGACAAGGTGGTTGACTAGGTTGAGGGTGTAGATATTTTACGCGTTTTGTTTTAGTAAGGTGCTACAATACTTTTATGAAAAATAATCAAGGTTTTGGACAAATACTGATTGTCATATTGATTGCTATTGTTGCGATGTATTTTATAAAAGACGATGCCGGAGTTCGATACACTGATAAAGTCATTAATTCTATAAAATACTATACCGTCGATCGAAATAAAGATGCTCTCAACAAGGCCGAAGGCGCAAAGTCTATTCTCGAAAAAAGGAACGTTGATTTACAAAAAATGATTGACGAGAACTAGTGTTGGCGTGAAAATGGTGCAATTGAGTGCTAAATCTGTCAAATCTACAAAAAGAGACACATCGGACACTTATGTTTGAGCTTTGTGCATAAAAAACGTATAGTACTCATATATATAAATAAACGTATGACAAACGAAAACCCGAAAGAAAAGGAGCTCACGACTATGGAAAAAATTATATCTCTCTGCAAGCGACGAGGGTTTATTTTCCAGGGCTCTGAGATCTATGGGGGACTCGCGGGTACATGGGACTACGGACCACTCGGCGTTGCGTTGAAGAAAAATATTGAAAATCTCTGGTGGAAGCGATTCGTCACTGATCGAGAAGATATGTATGGAGTTGATGCGGCGATCCTCATGAATCCAAAGGTTTGGAAATCTTCTGGTCACGTAGATACGTTTACAGATCCGCTTGTTGAAGATCTCAAAACAAACAAGCGGTATCGAGCTGACCACCTGCTTGAAGATGCGGGGATTGATGTGAAGGGAATGAGTATTGAGCAGATGTCAGCTGCAATCAAAGAAAATAAAATTCTTTCTCCAGACAAGAATCCACTTGGTGATGTTCGAAAATTTCAAATGATGCTTAAGACGCACATAGGCCCAGTTGCTGACGATGACTCTATTTCATATCTTCGACCAGAGACAGCCGGAGGTATGTTTGTGAATTTTAAAAACATTCTCGATACATTCCATCCAAAACTTCCATTCGGTATGGCACAGATTGGTAAGGCATTCCGAAACGAAATTGCTCCACGAGATTTCATCTTCCGAGTACGAGAGCTTGAGCAGATGGAAATCGAATACTTTGTAAATCCTATTGAATGGGAAGGGGTGTTTGAATCTTTCCGAAAAGACATGTGGTCATTTATCACAGACGATCTCGGACTTCGAAAAGAAAATGTTCACGAACTTGAAGTTGCTGATGAGGATCGAGCACACTACTCAAAACGAACAATTGATTTCGAATTTGATTTTCCTTTTGGTAAAAAAGAACTCTACGGCCTTGCGTACCGAACAGATTTTGATTTGAAGAGTCACGCAGAAGGTTCATCTGTTGATCTTTCATATTTTGATGAAGAAACAAAACAGCGATTCGTGCCACATGTGATTGAACCATCATTTGGTGTTGGGCGATCGGTTCTTGCAGTCCTTGCAAATGCATACGCAGAAGATGATCTCGGGGGAGAGACGCGAGCATTCCTCAAACTTTCTCCAAAAGTTGCACCATTTCTCGTAGCTGTTTCTCCGCTCCTCAAGAACAAGCCACAGCTTGTTGAGGTTGCGCAATCTATCTATCGAGATCTTAAGAAGAGGCTCGGACGAGCGATTTTTGATGACAATGGAAACGTAGGGAAGCGATATCGACGACAGGACGAAATCGGGACACCTTTCTGTGTTGTTGTTGATTTCGACACAATCGGTGCACCTGATTCGAACCCAGAATTCAAAGATATGGTAACTGTTCGACATCGAGATACGGGTGAGCAGGAGAGAGTGAAGATTGCAGATCTTGCAAATTACCTTGAAGCAAAACTTAAATAAACTCATAGACACTCTATTACTGGTGTGATACTTTTGTACTAGCCGTCGCGTATCACAGCACCTATCGGGTGTGAACGTTCACAAAAACCAAACAAAGTCAGAGGTTATACCCCTGACGGTTGGGTATGATCTTTGCAAGGTGCTTTGAAAGGACACCTTTAGGTAACTACTATGCCAAAGAAGATTGGCCCCAAGCTCACAGGGTTGAAGTGTGAGCACGTTGCGGTGAGTTGCCCTCACCCACGAAAATTCGCTGACTGGCTCGTTGAAAAACTGGGCTGGTCGCTCCGCAAAGACATTGGTTGTCCCGATGATCGTAAGCACCCCGTGTGTTTTGTCGAAGATCGGGAGGGGCGATTAACCGAGCTGGTAGGGGGCACTATTACTGGCTCATCTCACATCGCGTTGCGAGTCCACGCCGAGCACTTCGATATATACCTCGAAATGTTGGTCCGCGCAGGGGCAACTCCGGTGGAAAGACAAAAAGAGCGAACCGAAGATGTCATCTTCCAGATGTTCAATGTCTGCGGGGGGTTCTTACAGCTTGTGTCCCGGCCAAGGCTGGATCACGGCGATCAGCCTCCCCTGTTCTGAACCTGAAAATCACAACACCCGACCTCTGTGACAGAGAGGTCGGGCTTTGTTTTTTTTGCAAAAAATCACCCCACGAAGTACACTCATGCCTATGAAAAATCTTGCTAAAAAGTCTACAAAGAAATCGTCCGGCGCTCTCGAAATGAAATTCGACATCAAAACACTCCCAAGTGGCGTTCGATATATTTTTATTCCAATGAAACAAACTGAGACAACGACTGTTACAGTGCTTATTGGTATTGGGTCTGAATTTGAAACAAAACAAGAAAACGGTATCTCACATTTCCTCGAACATATGTGTTTCAAGGGTACAAAGAATTATCCTTCATACACAGATCTCTTTTTTGAATTCGATAAAATCGGCGCTCGCAACAATGCATTCACAGGAGGGTTGGTAACGGGGTATTGGGCAAAATCAGCGAGCGAACATGCGGAGCGAATTCTCGAGCTTGTGACAGAAATTTATCTCCATCCTATTTTTCCAGAAGAAGAAGTTGAAAAAGAAAAAGGGGTAATTACTCAGGAAATCAATATGTACGAAGATGATCCTCAGGCAAAAGTTGAAATGCTTTCTGACAAACTCGTTTGTGGAGATCAGCCGGCAGGAAGACCAATTATTGGCACGAAGGAGAATGTGATGTCATTCACACGACAGAATATTGTTGATTATCGAAATGCAAAGTATGTTCCGGAGAACACCCTCATTATTGTTGCGGGAAATTTTGATGAAAAACGAATCAGTAATTATCTCAAAACTCATTACGGTAAACTTCCAAAAACAAAAAAGCCAAAACGAGAAAAAACAAAAACTCTCAAAGGTCCTGTGGTTGAAATTATTGAGAAGAAAACAGATCAGACACATTTTGTGCTCACGTTCAATGCATTTAGTCTTTTTGATAAAAGACTTGCTGATGCATCAGTCCTCGCGACAATCATGGGTAACGGAATGAGTTCGCGCCTTTGGCAAAAAGTTCGCGAAGAACTCGGACTGTGTTACTACATTTCAGCTTCAATGCAATCGCATCCGGATGGCGGAGCGTTTGTCGTGCGATGCGGGGTGGGGAATGATCAGCTCGAACTTGCAATCAACGCGATTGTTGATGAACTCAACCGAATCAAGAAAGAGGTCGTTGAAAAAGCCGAACTCCAGAAGTCTAAGGAGTACCGAATGGCCGGTCTTGTGCTCAATCTCGAGACGCCTCAGGATTGGTCAGACTTTGTAGGGAGCCAGCTTCTCATACGAGGCAGGATTGAGATGCCACGTGTTCAAAAGGCAAAAATCAAAGCCGTTACAGCCCTCAAGATTCAAAATACCGCAAAAGCTATATTTAAGGCCACAGATTCGTTCCTCGCAGTCATTGGTCCCCATAAAGACACGGAGAAGCTCAAGAAAATTCTTAGAAAACTGTAAAAAATGGCCGTATTGCACGTCATAAGTATCGCCACAATTACAAAGCGATGATATTCTAGTGTAAATGGATAATAAAATTCTAAACATCAATATTTCAATAGGCACTATTTTGAAAGTGCTTCTTGCGGTTGTTGGGTTGGGAATTGCATTCCAGTTGCGAGGTCTCATCCTTATCATTCTCACATCAGTTGTTATCGCATCGATTGTTGAACCTGGAACACGTTGGTTTGTTCGAAGAAATATCCCACGAGCACTTGCAGCCGCGCTTGTATATTTCATCATCGTTCTCGGTATTATTGGTATTGCATCATTTGTGATTCCGCCACTTTTCTCCGAGACATTAGCAGCACTCAATAGTCTTCCGAAATATATTAAGACAATCGATCTCTTTAGTGGAACGACATCTGCATTCCTTGGTTTCAAAACATTGTTCCCGGATCTTCCAAGTACAATTTCAATTGGTAATGTTATTGGGATTTTTACAGATACAATTTCGAGTTTTTCAGGAGGAGTGTTTGATACTGTTGCGAGCTTCTTCGGGGGAATTATCAGTGTCGTCCTTGTAGCAGTGATTTCATTTTATCTTTCTGTAAAAGAAGACGGAGTTGCTGATTTCCTTGCAGTGATCACACCAGTTCAATATGAACGATATGTTCGAAATCTTTGGAAGCGAACTCAGATGAAAATTGCTCGATGGATGCAGGGACAAATTATTCTCGCGCTCTTCGTGGGTATTGCGACATATATTGGTCTCTTGGCTGCGGGAGTTTCTCATCCGTTCTTGCTTGCATTTGTTGCGGCCGTGTTTGAGCTTATTCCTGTTATTGGTCTCACCCTCTCACTCATTCCTGCATTCCTCTTTGCTCTCCTTGATGGGGGAGTTGGTCTTGCTCTTATCGTCCTTGCGATCTACATCATCATTCAACAAATCGAAGCACATGCTATCTACCCACTCGTGGTGAAGCGAATTGTTGGGGTCCCACCACTTCTTGTGATTATTGCGCTCGTAGCCGGTGCGGAACTCGCAGGGTTTGTGGGAGCGATTCTTGCAGTGCCTCTCTCTGTGGTCCTTATGGAATTTATTGATGATATTGAGAAGCGGCGAAAAATGCAGATGCTTGCTAGCGAGGAGAAATAGGGATAACCTAAATATCTATTTGTGACTATCGCCCACAACTATATGACTCAACACAAAAAGAATTTTTATATAACGACGACTCTTCCGTATGTGAACAGTGATCCACATGTTGGTTTTGCTATGGAAATTATCCGAGCTGATGCAATTGCTCGATACTACCGATTGATGGGATATGAAGTTGCTTTCAATACAGGAACAGACGAACACGGACAGAAGATTTATCAGAAAGCACAAGAGCAGGGAGTTGATACTCAGGCATATGTTGACGACTATGCCGCTCGATTCAAGAATTTGAGAGAAGCTCTCAATTTGAGCAATACACATTTCACTCGTACAACAGACAAGCACCATGTCATGGCTGCACAAGAGTTCTGGAAAAAATGCGATGAGGCAGGTGATATCTACAAGAAGTCATACAAGACAAAGTACTGTGTTGGATGTGAATTGGAAAAAACAGATTCAGAACTTGTAGATGGACGATGCCCGATTCATTCAGACAAAGATCTTGAAATAATTGAAGAAGAAAACTATTTCTTCCGATGGTCAAAATACGCCCAGCCACTCCTCGATTTCTACAAGAAAGATCCAACATTTGTGCTCCCGGATTTTCGACTCAATGAAATTACTAAATTCATCGAACGAGGTCTTGAAGATTTTAGTATTTCTCGACTCAAAACAAAGATGCCGTGGGGTGTACCAGTTCCAGGAGATGATAATCACGTGATGTATGTGTGGTTTGATGCACTTGTAAACTATATCGATGCAGTTGGATGGCCAGATCGAATGGATGAATTCAATACATGGTGGCCAGGAGTTCAGATTGCGGGCAAGGACAACCTCCGCCAGCAGTCGGCGATGTGGCAAGCAATGCTCATGTCAGCGAAGATTCCAAATTCCCAAAAGATTCTGATCAATGGTTTTATCAATAGTGGGGGACAAAAAATGAGTAAATCTCTTGGAAATGTAGTAAATCCTTTTGATGTCGTGAATGAATACGGCACAGACGCGCTTCGATTTTATTTGCTCCACGACATTCCATCTTTTGAAGATGGTGATTTTACCGCGGAGAGTTTCAAGAGTTCATACAACGGTAATCTCGCAAACGGAATAGGAAATCTCACAAATCGAATCATGAAAATGGCCGAAACATCTCTCACTCAGCCTGTGACTATTCCTGAGAATACTATTCCTGATGAATACAAATCAGCGTTTGAGTCCTTTGATGTAAACAAAGCTACAAAAATCGCATGGAGAGAAATCAACGAGATGGACTCATTCATCCAATCAACAGAACCATTCAAACTCGTAAAAACAGACCCAGAAAAAGCAAAAGGTATCATCGAAGAGCTTGTTGTTCGTCTCTACAAGGTTGCACGTATGCTTCAACCAATCATTCCTCAGACATCTGATGCGATCAAAGCAGCGGTAAAAGCAAATAAGAAACCAGAGGTCGCGCTTTTTAATCGAAAATAAAATGAGTGGTTTAGGCAATATAAAATTCATCGACGCACATGCTCACGTGCATTTTGATGACTTCGATTCTAACCGACTCGAAGTTATTTCTCGATGCTCCGAAGCGGGGGTTGGCATGCTCAATGTGGGAACGACAATTCAGACATCCCGCGACGCACTTCAAGTTGCTGAGGACTTTGGTCAGTCGGGCGAGGTCACACAAGATCCTGCATATATCAAAACAATTATCGGTATCCATCCAATTTATGCATTACAAGAAATGCAGAACCCAAATTGGCTTGCAGAACTCGAACAACTAATTTCACACAACCTCGCAAACGTGGCGGGAGAGACGGGTAAGGGAAGTGTTGTCGGAATAGGTGAGATCGGTATCGACGTATTTCGAATTAAAGATGAAGAAGAAATAAAGAGAGAGCTTGCGGCACAAGAAATTTGTTTCCGCGCCCAGCTCGATCTTGCGATCAAATACGATCTTCCGATCATGCTCCACGCTCGAGAGTCATATCACCACATCCTTCCAATTCTTGAAGAATATTTCATACAGCATGGTGCAAAATTGCGTGGGGATGCACACTTCTTTGCGGGGTCGATCGAAGAAGCTCAGACATTCCTTGATTTAGGATTTACTCTTTCTTTTACAGGTGTTATTACTTTTGCAAAAGAATACGCCAAGCTCATAGAATTTATCCCAATGGATCGAATATTGATCGAAACGGATTGTCCATATGTGACGCCGGTGCCTTTTAGAGGGACGCAGAACGAACCTATTCATGTTCGAGAGATATTTGCCAAGATTGCTCAGATTAAGGGTATAGAAGGGGAGACGGCGCAGGAAGAACTCAGATTGCAGATACTCCAGAATACCGTAAAACTCTTCAAATTGGCTTAATTTAGGCCATTTAACGGGCCTCAAAAGCCAAATACTCCTTATTTAGGGCGATTTTATTGCTTCTCAATGGGCATTATGATAGTCTGACCGCATGACAAATAATATAGAACAAGAAGCGCCAGAGGGAGTACGAGTATATGAACTCGCATTTCACTTGGTGCCAACGATTTCTGATAGTGAAGTCGCTGTCCAGTTCTCACACCTCAAAGCTCTCGTTGAGAAGCGAAAGGGTGCGTTTATCTCGGAACAAGCGCCAGCTCTCATGAAATTGATGTACGAAGTCCCTAAGACGGTAAAAGGTCAGAAGAAGTGGTACGAGAATGCCTACTTCGGTTGGGTAAAATTCTCTGTCGATGCAACAGAAATCGAAGGTCTTGAAAAAGAAGTAAAGAACTTTGAATCTATGCTCCGATATCTTCTTATCAAAACAGTAGCTGAAGATACTATGGCGCCAGCACATCTCACCGCTCCAAAGGATGCTCGACGAGCAACTAAGGACGAAGATGGTATTGCCCCAGTAGAAGCAGTTGTTGCAGAAGTAGCTCCAGTAGCTGAAGAAGTAGAGGCGAAGGAAGACAAGAGTGAAGAAAAATAATTAACCACACAAAACATGTATCTTAACAAGGTATTCATCATAGGGAACCTCACACGTGATCCAGAGCTTAAGGCTCTTCCATCAGGTATGACGGTAGCGAGCTTCAGTGTTGCGACAAATCGAACTTGGAAAGACAAGAACGGTGCAAAACAAGAAGCTGTCGATTACCACAACGTTGTAGTATTCGGAAAGCAGGCAGATATAGTTGCTCAATACCTTAAGAAAGGTGCATCAGTATATATCGAAGGACGGCTCCAGACTCGATCATGGGATGGTCAGGACGGTAAGAAAAATTACCGAACAGAAATCATTGCAGACCGATTCCAGTTTGGTCCACGAGCCGGAGGTGCAGGTGCACCACGAGACGAAGACAGTACTTCAGCTCCGAAAGGAAAGGGAGGAAAGTCAGAAGACAAGAATCCGCTCGAAGGCCTCGATACTATTGAGTACCCATCAGATGAAATTAATCCTGAAGATATTCCATTCTAATCAGTTAGCAAATTAACGAAAACATATGACAAAACAGTGCTTTTTTACAGCAAATAGTATAGAACACATCGACTTCAAGGATATCGCTATCCTCAAGAAGTTCTTGAATCCACACGGACGAATTATGTCTCGAAAGAGAACTGGCATCACAGCGAAGAATCAGCGAAAGCTTGCTCTTGCAGTGAAGCGAGCTCGATATATGGCTCTTTTGCCATATGTGATGGGATAATTCAGAAGACATTTTATCTATCTAGCTATTTAGGTTACAAAAGAACCAACAAAACACCCACCGAAAGGTGGGTTTTTTGTTGGCCGTAGCTTATTTTAATTTATTGGAGCTTGGTAAGTATTGACTCCTATTGCGGTTGCATTTCCGCTAGTTCCACTAATATAGTTGCCAGATATACTTGGACCGATATTGCTTTGTGTATTTTTAATTTCAGTAATCCTATTTTCAAGAATATTAATTTTCTTCGTTGCTATTTTAAGTGTGATGCTTGAGGATACTATTGTTGAAATTATTGTAGTTATAATGATATCCATATTTCTTATAATTTAAAAAGATTTAATAATGATTGAGTAATTTTGAACTACACTCGCTCCACGTACTCACCAGTTGATGTATTCACTTTGATCACATCGCCTTCGTTCACGAAGAGGGGAGTTGAGATTTCAGTTCCGTTTTCGAGTACACATGTCTTGTATCCACCCTTTGCTGTGTCACCTTTCACCGCAGGAGGCGCTTCAACTACTTTGAAATCAACTTTAATAGGAAGTTCGATGCCGATTGGTTTTTCATCGAAGTATACCGCTTTGATGATCATGTTTGGCTTGATCCACTTTGTCATATCACCGATAAGTTCTGGGCTGAGTTCGAATCGATTTGCAGGATTGTTTGGTTCTGCAAACACGTACTTACCTCGACTTTCGTAGATAAACTTTACCTCTTTGTCTTCGAGTTCTGCCTCCTCAGCTTTATCTGACACGTGGAAAGTCATTTCAATTACCCGTCCACTGATAAGGTTTTTGAGCTTTGTTTTGTTTTGCGGCTTTCGCTGCTGCATTCGGAAAACGTGTGAGTCGAGAACTTCGTAAGGTTCGCCATCCACGATGATTCGTTTTCGGAGTGTGATTTCGTTATATTCCAACATAATACGGCCATTCTAACCAAATATGACCCAATGGCAAGCGAAGAGTGATTGACTATACACATGCATGATGGTTAAGTTATCTACGAACAAACAACCAGTCCGAGGCATGTACGCCCCGGGTGGGGAGTACAGGTCTTTGACGCAACGAAAATCGCCATGAAATTACAACGAGGGGTAAAACCCCACTATGTGCACTCTAACGTCACAGTTAGTTCACACGAGCAAGGGGGGGAGACCTCTCCTGGGCGGGTGTATCTCTGTCACTGCAGGGTCACTTTCTACGAGTTTCTTCCTTGGGTGACCAAGGGGCAACTTAGTCTGTTTGAGATAAAAATTGGCAGTATGGTGAGTCAACACTGCCAAGTCGATGTTTCAAAGGATGAATGGGATGCGTGGATGGAGTACGAAAGTAAACTCCTTGAAGGAAAACCTGGAATTCCACCACCAGAAAACAATCTGGATGAGGATCCTGAAGCCGATGAAGGTCTCGAGGCGGATGGAAATGGAGAAGCTGATCAACCTCTTTGCGGTGATTGCGAAGGCAACGTCGAAAATCAAATCAGGAGAGGTGGTAGGAAGCCGTCTCTTAGTCGCCAAAGAACGAAGATTATAGTTCTGCTTCGACGGCGGATACGCCATCTCAAAAACATTGCAAAAGCTTCTGAGGAGGCCAAGAGGAGAGGCAGACCTTCAAGGAGAGAGTGGGTCGGGAATACAAACAGTCCGATGGAAACTGCGCTTATTGATGCGAATCCGCCAGCAACCCCCATGTCTGTTGTTGGTGGAATACCACTGGTCTATGCCGATGACTATGTGCTCAATATTACAATCCGTGGCCGTATCGATTTGATAAAGGTTGGTGCTGGTCATAGTGTGAGAGTTTCCTCTGGAAAGTACCCGTCTCGAATTACAAGGATTGGTGCTGATAATGCAGTATGGCTTCTCATCGAGTTTCCAATTGGGAGCGGGCAAGAAGTTGGTCTCCCTATCGGTGATTGGTTAAGATATCAGCGTGATCAGTTCAGCGGTAAGGTGGAGGTCAGAATTGAAGGCCTCGAATAATGCAGAGCCGCGCACATTTGGTGCGCGGCTCTTTGAATTTATATTTTATTTTTTATTCAATTTAATGTAATTAGTTGACTTTATAACTACTCACATGATTTAGTGTAAATATATCTAACCAGTCCGAGGCATGTACGCCCCGGGTGGGGAGTACAGGTCTTTGACGCAACGCTGTCACAACAGCAGAAAGGAAACAATGCTTCAGCTAGTCTCAATCTTCAATGATGGAGGTCTTCTTGTCAGGGAGTCGTCTATCCTGCCAGATCCGCATATCATGAGCGGTACATTCAGGAATGGGGTGGAACAAGAGTTTGCGGATTTGCTCCCCTTACCCCCATACGGCAAGCCGTGGGGCGTGGCGCAGGTATATCGATCGTGCAAGGTGGTTCGTCAGGATGCTGTTTTTGGCAAACTCCCGGACTATGAAATAGCACAGATCAACGCCTCAATGAATACAAGGCAAATTGTGTTCTTCATCAAGAACTACCACGTGCAACTCCTCGAGGTCGAGCGTTCAATGTACGCGTATTTCTACAGTCGCTCCGGTGTCAAAATCATCCGTATTCGGAAGGGGCCTGGTGGGGGCATGTCCATTCAGTTGTGTGATCAAAAACAAATTCAGTCGATGGAAGAAGGGGATATATTTGTCCGAATGGTAGATTACACCCATACTCCAACGACTGACGTGTGAAGTCCCGCCTCAAACACAAAGCCCGTCTTGTGTGAAGGCGGGTTTTTGTTTAGTTTACCTTTTGTTTTACACAAAAATATCCCAGCTTTTGCCGAGATATTTTTTTATCAATACACACCTTCGCGGGGTTTATATGTTTGCTTTATTCACCATTTGATGCATCACCGAATACCTGCACTGACGCAAGATTCTCTCGAATCTTTCCGAGGATTTCATCTGCTGTTTCTTTGTTCTCTCGGAGCCATTGTCGTGTTGCGTCATACCCTCGTCCCATTTTTGTATCACCAAATGAATATGACACTCCTGATTTTGTGATGATGCCCATTTTTTCTCCAAGAGCGATGATTTCACCTTCTCGAGAAATACCCTCGTTGTAAATAAGATCGAATTCTGTCTGTCGGAATGGGGCAGCGACCTTGTTCTTTACTACCTTTACTCGACATCGTCCACCAACCACTTCTTCTGCTTTTTTGATCTGAGCAATTCGTCGGATATCAAGTCGTACTGATGTATAGAATTTGAGGGCTTTTCCTCCCGGAGTTGTTTCAGGATTTCCAAACATCACACCGATTTGCATTCGAATCTGGTTGATGAAGATAACTACAGTCTTTGTTCGAGATACGATACCTGTGAGCTTTCGGAGAGCTTGTGACATCAGTCGAGCTTGTTTACCAACGTGCTGTGCTCCCATATCTCCTTCGATTTCGTCTTTTGGAGTGAGGGCAGCAACAGAGTCGATCACAATGACATCAATCTTTCCTGATCGCACGAGACTTTCTGTGATTTCAAGAGCTTGTTCACCCGTGTCTGGCTGAGAGATGAGAAGCTGATCTATCTTTACACCAAGCTTCTGAGCATATTCAGGATCCATCGCATGTTCCGCATCGATGTATGCGCAGATACCATCTTTCTTTTGTGCTTCAGCGATGACGTGGAGGGCGAGGGTAGTCTTACCAGAAGATTCTGGGCCAAAGATCTCTACAATTCGTCCCCGAGGCATACCACCAACCCCAAGCGCAGCATCAAGACCGATCGATCCGGTAGGGATGGTATCGATGTTTACTCTCGGTTTTTCGCCAAGCTTCATGATGGCTTCTTCGCCAAACTTGCTCTTGATATCAGAGATTGTTGCTTCGATAGCTTTCGGATTTAGTTTTTCAGCAATCTTCTCTTCTTTTGCCGCTTTTGCTTCCTTGCTCTTTTTTCCTTTGATCATACTGTTTGTCTTGAAATTAGGTTTGTTAATGGTTGGTAATGTTGCCTATGTCTTTATATGGTCTCTGTGTTGCTTTCATACACTACATCAACGGTCTTTGTGACCATTGCCCCAAACTTATCTTTAGCCTGAAGCGATATCACATTATACCCCGGATACAGGAGGATTTTTTCTGCAAAATACCCTCGTTCGTCTGTAAATACTTGGCGACCATTGATTTCAAGTACAGAGGTATTGTGTGCACTGCCATCGATGGTAAATAGGGGAGTTGTTGTCGATGTGCCGTTTTGAACATTTGTAATATCAATACGAGGGCCCGAGACGATCTTTGTACTTTGGAAGATTCCATAACCAATGATGACAATAAGTAAAAGTATTGAGAGGGTAACCTTTATTATTATCTTGCCATCGTGGTATGCAGTCATTGTATATATTGTGTCTTAAGAAAAACTAAATTTATGTTGGATATTTTATGATAATTTCTCTTCGTTTGACGTCTCTTCAGTAATATCCGCTTCATCTTCTTCTGTTCCGGAACTGTTTCCTGTGAGCACTTCTCGAGGTTTTGCGCCATCTGCTGGGCCAATAACTCCCCGAGATTCAAGAATGTCCATAAGTCGAGCAGCTCGAGCATATCCAACTCGGAGTTTTCGCTGAATGTATGAGGTAGATGCTTTGCCAGCCTCAATAACAATTTGCTTTGCCTCTTCGTAGAGATCATCATCGTCCTCATCTTCGTCGCTGTCTGACATAGTCACATTTGAGCTAAAGATTGGATCTGGCGTAGCGCCGGGGTTCTCTCCTGTAAGACTTATTTCACTTTGGAGCGTGTCATTTGTATCAATCAAGTGCTTCACCACTTTCTTAAGTTCTGGTTCTGTGACAAATGCTGACTGGAGTCGGATAGGAGCTGGGATATCTCCAGCAAGATAGAGCATGTCACCGGCACCGAGAAGTTCTTCAGCCCCACGCATATCAAGGATTGTTCGAGAGTCTACTTGTGACGCCACTTGAAGCGCGAGTCGAGCCGGAACGTTTGCTTTGATGAGACCAGTGATCACATTTACTGATGGTCGCTGAGTAGAGAGGATAAGGTGAATACCTACCGCTCGTGACATCTGTGCGAGTCGCACAATAGCTCCTTCAAGTTCGCGTGGATATGCCTGCATGATATCTGCAAGCTCGTCTACAACAATCACAATGTACGGCATCGTATCAGGGATGTCTTTCACATCATTAGCATCTCCAGATTTTTTTGCTTTCTCGAGAGCAGGAAGAAGGATGTTCTTATGATACGAATCAATGTCTCGAACAGAATGTTTTTCAAGGATGTCGTATCGTCGACTCATTTCCTTTCCAGCCCATCGAAGTGACATGATCGCTTTCTTTGCATCTTTGATAACAGGGGTGAGAAGATGCGGAATCTTATCGTACAGCGTGAGCTCTACTCGCTTTGGATCAATCATAATGAACCGGAGATTGTCTGGTGAGTTTCGATAGAGAAGGGAAGTGATAACTGCATGAATAGTCACTGACTTACCAGAACCTGTTGCTCCAGCAATCAAGAGGTGAGGCATCTTTGCAAGATTCGCGAAGTATGACTTACCGCTAATATCTTTTCCAAGCGCTACATATAGTGGCTTGTCTGACTTTTGGTATGCATCCTGAGCAAGCATAGATCCGAGACCTACTTTTGATTTAGATGCATTTGGCACTTCGATACCTACAAGCGACTTACCAGGAATCGGTGCTTCGATTCGGAGTGGGTGAGCTGCGAGAGCAAGCGAGAGGTTATTCTGGAGACCTAGGATCTTTGAGAGCTTCACTCCCTCGGCCGGCTTCATCGCATATCGAGTCACGGAAGGTCCTATAGTAATTTCGTCCATTTCAACATCAACACCGAAGTTCTGAAGTGTCCTCTTGATAATATTTGAGTTAGCTTTTACATCTCCAGCACCTGCTTTACCCGCATCTTCTTCAAGAAGATCGAGTGGGGGATTCACATATGTATTACCCAAAAGATATGTCTTTCGAGAGATAGAAATCATGTCCGATACTTCACTGTCCTTAATATCAGCCTTATTTTGCTTAGGTTTTTCAGTATCTTGGCCACCACCAGTCACCTTAATTGGCTTCTCGTCTTCTTCGTCTGCGTCAGATTTTTCATCGGTGTCTTTTATAGATGTTGCCACATTTTTTTTCATTCTCTTTGTGTCTTTTACGACTTCCTCGTCTTCATCATATTCTTCGTCATCTTGATCCGCGTCCTTTTTCCAGAATAGTAAGCTTCTAAAGTTGAGTGGACTGTCCAATATAATGACAACGGACACAACGAGTATTGCGACAAGGAATATTGAGGCACTCGTTGTTGCAAACATATTTACGAGCGGGTTGCCTACGAGTCTGCCGATAATACCTCCAGAGTCAGTACTAATGATATTGAATATACCGAGTCCTGAAAGGAGGAAAAGGAATGATCCGATTGCTTTAGAGACGGGGAAGCGTCTCTCGTGATTTCCGAAGAAGGATATAGCTAAAATCAATAAAAGAGCAGGTACAAGATAGTATCCAATACCAAGAAGATAATGGAAAAGGTCGTACAGCTTTGTGCCTACCCAACCACCCTTATTGAGTGATGAGAGGAGGGTAAATACTGATAGTACCAAGAATATTATCCCGTACACTGTTTGTAATGTCTCTGATTGGAGGTCTCCTAAAATACCTGACTCATTATCAATGTTTCTTTTTGGAGTACTTCGTCCGGAAGTTTTACCGCCATTTTTACCGCTGGATTTCTTTGCCATAGAGCCATTTTATCACCATTTGCAAGTGTATTACACCCCAGTATTGCAAATACTTTTGTCTTATATATACTTACGACATTTCCACAGCCCGGCACGCTGAATTATGGGTTAAAGACACACATATGAATCAAGCAGAAAATCAAAATAATAAAAAAGACATTACACTCAATTCTGCGGGACTATCACTTTTCAATGGAGACAACTATTTCTACCATGTCTTTAAAAAGACACAGAAAATACTAAGCGCTACATACTTAATTAGTGACTTTATATCAGACACAGATCCTATCAAGCACTCTATACGAGACGCTGGTTTAGCCTTGTACAAATCTGCTGCAGAAATGTCCATTAGTTCGTCGCCTAACCGTAAAAATTTACTGGACAAGTTTTTTAGTCATGGTTTGTCCTTAATATCATTTTGCCAAGTTGCATCACAGGCAGGGTTGATGTCTCTTATGAACTCAGAAATTATGAGCAGTGAAATTCGAATGCTTATGAATACAGTAGAAGACCGAGAGGTTCCACATAAATTAGGACGGAGCTTTGTGATCAATAAAGATATTCTCCAAACAGATAACCTCCCGCAAAATTCAATAAGCACAGCACCTCAGTCGCTTAGTCCATACAGCTCGAATAGATCTGAGTCTTCAGTGGTTTCGTATAAAAAAACTTCTTCAGTGAGCAATACAAATTCAAGCCAAAAACAACAAATTCCTTCACAATATGATCTTGGAACAACAGCTTCTGTAACTGAAAAAGATATTTCACGACGTCAAAAAATCGTTGATCTAATAAAAATGAAGGGAGAAGTGTCAATTAAGGACATTTCGGACAACTTTTTTGATTGTAGCGAAAAGACGATCCAAAGAGAGCTTATTACACTCGTCGAAGAGGGTGTTTTGGCCAAGGTCGGGGAGCGAAGATGGAGTAGATATAGCATTGCAAAATAGCTAGCAGGTACATTTTTATAGATGAATTGGTGGCAATAATAGCAATTATTGACCTTATTTAGGGCCATTTTTAAGATATTCGGCAAAGGAGGACCTCGAGGCTCTCAAAATATTAGACAATGTTTTTGGATAAAGGACATATAGAAAAGACATTTTACCTATATTTTATATAGGTATTTTGTTTGACCCACCCACCACTTTTGTGTAATATGGCTCTTTGTACCGCGTCATATTATATGTCCGTACCGCGGTGTTATTCAGATTGACCGAACATTGACATTTTAATACACATTGCGAACTTATCTTTCAGATACCCGGCTTATTCCTTATTGTCTGCATGTCAGAACTTCCAATTCAAATTGTTTATTCGTTAAAAGGATCATCTTTATTATCAAGGGTCATGTAATCTGTGAACCCACATCAGACATCTATACATATATATAGACAGATGCTTGATGCGGGTTCGCAAGGTTAAATTAACCCGGGAATACGTAGCTCACACATTATTAAATGTTTATTCATTAATGTGAGCGAAATGTTTCGATTAATCAAAACAAATTATTATGAAGAAAATTTCATCAGCTATGTTGATTGTAGCTCTTGCAGTAGTGGCAGTTGCCCCTGTTGCAGCTTCAGCTCAATCATCAGCTTGCCCATTCGTGTCAACTCTTAAGAAGGGTTCACGAGGTTCTGAAGTGACAGCACTTCAGGCTAAACTCGGTGTTGTACAGACAGGTTACTTCGGTAACTTGACTGCAGCAGCCGTTTCTAATTATCAGGCTTCAAAGGGACTCCCACGAGTAGGCCAGGTTGGTCCACTTACACGAGCAGCTCTTTGTATGGACATGGCTGGAACACCTAACGTGGGTAATCCAGGAGTAGTTAACCCAACACCTGTTTCAACATCAGGAGTTGAAGGGACACTCGATGTTAAGCTTGCTGCATCACCTGCAAACAATGCTAACATCCAGACATCTACAGATGTTCCTGTATACGGTCTTGAATTGAAGGCTCGAGTGAATGACGTAGTTGTTCAGACTCTTGACCTCCAAACAGCGGTTACTCTTTCAGGAGCAGCTGAAAACCCATCAACATTGATTAATACAATCAAGGTTTGGGATGGATCAACAGTACTTGCGACAATCCCTGTAAATTCAACAACTTTCACAAAGGATTCATCACAGGTTTACTACATCCGACTTGCTGGTCTTAACTTCCCAGTAGCGAAGGAGACAACTAAGTTCCTTACAGTATCATTCTCATCTAACTCAATCGATTCAGATCGAGTAGTAACACTTGATGGTTACAACACATCATCAATCCGAGCTGTATCAGGAAATGGTATCTCTAGCTTCTACTCAGTGGATGGTGCTTCATACACACGAACACATACATTCAAGAAGCCAGGAACTTCAACCCTTACACTCTCATCAGCTTCTTCACCACTTCGATCACAGAACTACCGAAGAAATGCTGACTCAGGTGTACAGGGAGCGGCTGTTCTTACTTTCAACGTAAAGTCTGAAACAGGCGATTCAAAGATTTTGACAGTTAATGCATCTACAACAGCGTCAGGAACAGCTCCTACAACATTGTACTTGTATGACGGTTCAACTCTTCTTGCATCAAAGACTGTAGTTTCATCAGGTGCTACTATTGCGTTTGATAACCTCAACGTAGTAGTTCCAAAGGATGTTACAAAGACTTTGACAGTTAAGGCTGATTGGCCTTCAGACGCAACTTCAGGTTCAGCTGCTTCAACAACAGTTGCTTCTGTAGTGTTTGAAAAACCAAACGGATCTTCTGCAAATGCTACTGGAGCCCAGGTATTCGGAGTTAACCAGTATGTATTCTCAGCAGCCCCTCAGTTTGCTCTCGTTGGCGTGCCTACAATCACAAAGACAAGCAACCAGGGTGCTTCTACAACTGAAATGTCAGCTTCATTCACATTCAACGTTACGGCGCTTGGAGGTGCTATGACAAAGCCAACAGCAGCTACATTCACAGTTGTTGCAGCTACAAACTCAGTTAACCTTCTTGGTACAGCTGAGGGTACACCAGTAACTATCCCAAACAACGATATTGCTGATGGATCAACAGCTCAGGTTACAGTTACAGCTACTCTTGCTAACGCTGATGTTACACATTCAGGTCAGTATGGATTCGCTGTATCGTCTATTGCTTGGACAGTTGGTTCAAACACAATCACACAGACATGGGGTCTTGATGATTTCAAGACACCAGCTACATCATTCTTCCAGAAATAATTTCTAGAGGAATCGTAGCTAGCTCTGATAAAGATGAAAATCTATATCTGAGTTAGTGTGACTCAACCACAAAGCCCACCCCTTGCGGGGTGGGCTTTTGGTATTTGTAAGAATATGTTTTGGTAACTGACGAGCATTAAATAAGTAGAAATTTCTTGATTTTTTCACTATATATAGTAGTATCCTCACAAGGCTTCATAGACAGTAGGCAGCTTGCGGGGCAACCCAAGAGCACAGGCCCTACCGAGAAGTAGAAACGATACCAGATCGGCGCAGGCCGATAAGGGATCGCAATACTCACTCCTTGTCGCCTCGGTCGAAACGACCAGGTTTTTTCTTTAAAAATTTCTCACGAGATTTGCAAAGACGGACTTGATCGCAAAACAAAAATAAAAGTTTATTTAAAAAACAAAATGGCTTTAACAAAAGAGCAGAAAAAAGTTGTAGTACAGGATGTGAAAGACATCTTGGCTAAATCAAAGACAGTTGTTTTTGCAAACTTCCACAAGCTTCCAATGAATGAACAGATTGAAATTCGATCTGATTTTCGAGGAAAGAATGTTGGATACTATGTTGCAAAGAAAACTCTCACAAAGATTGCTCTTAAGGAAGCAGGAATCGAGGGTGTTGTTCCAGAACTCGAAGGAGAGCTCGCAATCGTATATGCAGATGATGCAATCGCGGCTGCTCGAGAAATCTACGCGTTCCAGAAGAAGTTCGAAAAACGAGTTTCTATCATGGGTGGAATTTACGAAAAAGAATTCAAGGCTGCTGACTTCATGGTATCTATTGCTGCGATTCCATCGCTCAATACGCTCCATGCTCAGTTCGTCAACCTTATCAATTCTCCAATCCAAAGATTTGTTGTTGCCCTTAATGCAATAGCGGAAAAGAAGACAGCTTAATTATCACTATAAATTAGAAAATATTATGTCAGATACAGAAAACACAGTTGTAGAAACACCTGCTCAGTTCAAGACAGTTGTTGAATCAATTGAAAAAATGTCAGTTATCGAACTCCACGAACTCGTGAAGTTCCTCGAAAAAAAATTCGGCGTATCAGCAGCTGCGGTTGCTGCTCCAGCAGCGGCTGGTGCTGCTGCAGGTGCCACAGAAGAAAAGACATCATTTGATGTTAACCTCGCTGATGGTGGTGGCAACAAGATTGCTGTTATCAAGGTAGTGAAAGAAGTTCTCGGTCTCGGACTTAAGGAAGCTAAGGATCTTGTAGATGCTGCTCCTTCAGTACTCAAGGCTGGAATGAAGAAAGAAGATGCGGAAAACCTCAAGAAGCAGATTGAGGCTGCGGGAGGAAAGGTAGAATTGAAATAAGTTTAATATAAAACACCCTCTCTGGGTCTGTCCTCGGCGTACAAAGTGTTGCGTCTGCGGAGGATCTGCGAGAGGGTGTTTTATATTGAATATTTCTCCAAAGGAAATTGTGGTACAGTATATTCATATGACAACGTTAGAAAAACTGCTTGGCGGACAGGGGAGAGTACGAGTAATGAAACTGTTCCTCTTCAACCCAGAATTTAAAGTTCAATCAGACATAATTGCAGAAAAAACTCAGATAAAAGGAGCGTCGCTAAAACGAGAAATGAAATTTCTTGTTGACGCGGGTTTTTTAAAGAAAAGAGGATCGGGGCGAAAGACAAATTATTACCTCAATGAAAGTTTTAAATTTAAAAACGAATTTAAGGATCTTCTTATTCAAAATGCATTTACATCGCACGATGTTCTTCTCAAGAAATTAAGTAAAATCGGTCGACTGAAGATGGTTGCGCTTTCGGGAATGTTCACGAATCTCACAGACGCGAAAGTAGACATGCTTGTTGTCGTTGATAATGCACGACAACCAGTGATTAACAAGGTCGTCTCACATATTGAAGCTGAAATGGGGAGGGAGTTGAAGTTTGCGTTTATCGGCGCTGACGATTTTAAGTACCGGATTGGCGTAGGAGACCGACTTATTCGAGACGTGTTTGACTATCCTCACAATATTATTGTCGACAAAATTGGGGTAGCGATGAATCGATCTTAATTTGGTATAATTACATTACTCATTATTCGAGTAATTTAATTATTATTTATGACAATATTTTCATCATGGAGCGATGCTCTGACACGAGCATTTACTGAAATTGGAAGCGAAGTGGTAAGAATTGGAGTGTACCTTCTCTTCTCAATACTTCTTTTCGTAATTGGTTGGCTTATCGCAATCTACATTGAGAAATTTATCAAGCAGGTTTTTGTATGGGCAAAAGTTGATACGGCTGTCCGACAGACGGGAGTAGAAGAGGTTCTCAAGCGAGGACATCTCAATTTGAATTCCGGTGCATTTGTTGGGGGAGTGGTGAAGTGGTTTATCATCGCAGTATTCCTTGTTGCAGCGATTGCGACACTTGGGATCGAGCCACTCACATTCTTCCTTAGTCAGATAATATTCATCTATGTTCCACGAGTCCTTGTTGCGGCAATACTTCTTGTGATTGCGGTGATGATTGCAAATGTCGTGCAACGACTCATTGCTACAGCTGCGGGAGCAACAGGTATCAATGCACATCATGGTATTGCAGCACTTGCACGATGGGCGATTATTATTTTTGCAGTTCTTGCGGCCCTCTCTCAAATCGGTGTGGGGACTGACCTTATCCGGACATTGTTTATGGGTATAGTTCTTATGCTCGCTATCGCATTTGGTATAGCTTTTGGCCTTGGTGGAAAGGAAGTGGCCGGACGAATCTGGGACCATGTTGAGAAAGATTTCACGAGAAAAGATAGGTAGGAAATGAGTATATTTGTGGGTATATTGTGGAGAACTTGTGGAGGGGTAGATTTTGTCTAAATTTAAGTCAAAAACCACCCCTTTAGGACAACTCAATAATCATCAGAAAACAGCTATAAATATAGATTTTATCCTTAAAATACAAAACCCCTCTGTACCCAAAAGATCGGAGGGGTTTTGTATTTGACACTATTAGAGCCCCGTGTATAATGGCCGACATTGCTGATATGAGTAAAAACTTTAGGAACGGTCCAAATATGTAGACGCCTTCTGAAGGTAGTGTGCATACTGGACCGCTCGAAAGAGCGGTTTTTAAGTGAAAAACTTAGACAATCGAAACTAAAGATCCCGAATTCCTGACACTTTGACAACAGAATCCTGTCACGCGCTCCGTTCGAAAGAATGGACCTCAGCGTGGAGACAGAATGTAAGGTTAATGCATTTAATCAAAACATATTAGATTGTGGTTTTTACATTTCCTAATAGGAAATGTTAAGAGCATATGGTGGATGCCTTGACACAACAGAGCGATGAAGGACGCAGTATGGCGGCGATACGCTTCGGGGAGGTGCCAAACAACCTTTGATCCGGAGATGTCCGAATGGGGAAACCCAAGAGACATGATTCTCTTATTCCAACACTTTAGTTGGTTTGCGTACCCAGGGAAGTAAAACATTTCAGTACCTGGAGGAATAGAAAACAAGCTAGCAATAGCAAAATTTCCTAAGTAGCGGCGAGCGAAATGGAAGAAGCCCAAACCATGATCTCCTATGGATGACAACGTAAGTTGTACTCCATAGGGTATCCTGGGGTTGTAGGGTGGCATACTGATATTTATATCAAAAAGTTACAAATTGTACTGTTAGTAGAATCTCCTGGAACGGAGAGCTCAAAAAGGTGACAGCCCTGTATACGAAAATAGTACAACTTTTAATGCCAATCCTGAGTACTTCGAGACACGAATAGCTCGGAGGAATCTGCCGGAACTAACCGGTAAGGCTAAATATCTGTTGTGATCGATAGTGAACTAGTACCGCGAGGGAAAGGTGAAAAGTAGTCCGGTAAGGACAGTGAAATAGATCTGAAACCATATGTTTACAAGGAGTCGGCGCGGATTTATTCCGCCACGGCGTGCCTATTGAAGAATGAGCCAACGAGTTACTGTGTACTGCGCGACTAAGGGCGAGAGCCTGGAGTCCTAGGGAAACCAAGTGTGAATAGCGCGTTCGTAGTACACAATAGACCCGAAGCCAATGCGAGCTATCCATGAGCAGGGTGAAGTTCATCGAAAGATGGATGGAGGCCCGAACCGGTTTGTCGTTCAACGCATTCGGATGACTTGTGGATAGAAGTGAAAAGCTAATCGAGCTTGGTAATAGCTGGTTCTCTCCGAAATAGCTTTTGGGTTAGCGTCACGTGTTCCTCTGAGGGGTAGAGCACTGGAAGGATTCGACAGGGAGAAATCTCGCGAATCCTATCAAACTCCGAATACTCAGAGTCATAGCGTGGCAGTTAGTCCGTGGGGGCGAAGCTCCACAGGACAAAAGGGAAACAGCCCAGATCTCTACTTAAGGTCCCTAAATTTATGCTAAGTGCACTTGAGGTGGTAAGATTTCGAAGACAATGAGGAGGTTTGCTTAGAAGCAGCCATCCTTGAAAGATAGCGTAACAGCTCACTCATCGAGAGATCTTGCGCCGCAGATAAGCGGGGCTAAAGCATAGTACCGAAATTGAGGGTGTTCACACATTCGTGTGTGGGCGCGGTAGGAGAGTGTTCGTATCAGCCTTGAAGGCAAAGGGGTAACCCATGCTGGAGCGTTACGAAGCAAGAATGTTGGCACAAGTAACCACAATCTGAGTGAAAAACTCAGACGCCGAAAGATCAAGGTTTCCTTGGCAATGATTGTCATCCAAGGGTTAGTCAGGCCTAAGGGGATGGAGAGATCCGAACCCGATGGACACATGGTTAATATTCCATGACTTTCGCATAGAGTGATGGAGGGACGGAGTGTAGTATGTACGGCATATTATTGAATTTATGTTCGTGGTGTAAGGAAGTGTTCTAGGTAAATCCGGGCACTGGGTTAAATCCTGATTCCAAGCACAGCGGTGTAAACGTACAAAGCACGCTTCCGAGAAAATCTTCTAAACTTATCTATGCGAAAACTGTACCGCAAACCGACACAGGTGATCAGGTCGAGTAGACCAAGGCGAACGGGTGAGAGGTCTTCAAGGAACTCGGCAAAAAAGCAGCCGTAACTTCGGAATAAGGCTCGCCCATGGAGTGATCCATGGGCTGCAACTAAAGTTTCTCTGGCAACTGTTTACCAAAAACACAGCTCCCTGCGAACTCGTAAGAGGATGTATAGGGGGTGACGCCTGACCAATGCCAGAAGGTTAAATATCGGCGGTGATATAGCAATATATTGCTGACTGATATATGCCCTGGTGAATGTCGGCCGTAACTATAACGGTCCTAAGGTAGCGAAATTCCTTGTCAGGTAATTGAATTGCCTGTGTGGAGAGTGATCTCCATAACAAAACTGGCTAATAACGGTGAAGTCCTCGCTGGAGTCTTGTCTCAAGGACAAGATGATGAAAGCAAGATAATACCGTGGGAAGTCGTCTTAAGAGTAATCAAGAGATTGACCCCGTAACGACTGATGTCATCACTAACTAGTGGTGACAGAGATAGAATTTCATCATTTCTTTATCAAATATTCATCTTGTATGAATATAATAAAAAAAATGATTGAAAACTATAATACGCCGGCACTAAGAAAAGAGTTATCAAACTATATATCTGGATATGTAGATGGCGAAGGATGTTTCAGTGTTTCTTTTTCTAAAAGAGAAAAAATGAATATCGGATGGGAAGTAAAACCAAGCTTTGCTGTCGGTCAAAATTTTGATCGACGAGAAGTACTAGATCTAATGAGTAAATATTTCAATTGTGGGTCTATGCGTAGAGATTATGCAGATAAGACTCTCAAATTCGAAGTACGAAGCTTAAAAGATATTTTGGAAAATATTATTCCTCATTTTGAATCATTTCCTCTTAAATCTTCAAAACAAAAAGATTTTATTCTTTTTGCAGAGATTTGTAGAAGAATGAATAAATTAGAACATCACACCATCGAAGGCTTCAGAAAAATAGTAGAACTCGCATACAGTATGAATGGTTCCGGTAAACGGAAATATTCAAGTTCTGAAATGCAGAATTTTCTCAGATGAAGATATAGTCTATGCCTCTATGAAAATAGGGGAACATCCAAACTTTCGTCAGAAGTTTGAGATATAACATGAAGTTCTGACGCGCACGAATGGCGTAATGACTGGAGAACTGTCTCGAAGACTCGCCCGGTGAAAATGCAATGGAGGTGAAGATGCCTCCTACCTGCAGTTAGACGAAAAGACCCCAGAAGCTTCACTGCAATCTGGTATTGGCCGTATGTTTTTACTGCGTAGAATAGATGGGAGAGGTTATGCACATGGTTCCGGCTGTGTGATACTCGTCAGTGAAATACCATTCTGTAAAAAAATACGTTCTAACCTAATGGGCAAAAACCATTAGAGACAGTACCTGATGGGCAGTTTTAGTGGGGCGCTATCCTCCCAAAAAGTAACGGAGGAGTTCATAAGGTTCCCTAGGCGCGAATGGAAACCGTGCCGATAGCGCAATGGCATAAGGGAGCTTAACTGTGAGGCGTAAATGCCGAGCAGATACGAAAGTAGGACATAGTGAACCGACCATACGCATTAGATGCGGTGGAAGATCATCTGACAAAAGCTACTCTGGGGATAACAGGCTAGTTCCGCCTAAGCGTCCATAGCGACGGCGGAGTTCGGCACCTCGATGTCGGCTCGACTTATCCTGGGGCTGGAGAAGGTCCCAAGGGTTTGGCTGTTCGCCAATTAAAAAGTCACGCGAGCTGGGTTCAGACCGTTTAGGAGTTCGATCGTAAGATTGAAACTTTTAAACAGTCTGAATCCTCATCAAGGACACTCTTGAAATAAAAGAAAATAAATAAAGAAACTGTTATACCAATCAAATCGCGGCGGTGAATTTCAGCAATGAAATTTTCACAACCGACTCATATCGGTGAAACCTTCACGAATCGATCAAGTAGTTGACGATGTCGAAAGGCGATACCGAAGGAAGTCTTTTCAAAATAACTAAATAACAAAACTCGCAAAATTTTAAATAAAATTTGTGCAAACTTTGTGTATTTAGGAAACTGTAACCAGTTCAAACGTATGTATAGGAAAGATCCTGTAGAGACTACACGTCGGTCATCCAATCGAAACTAAAAATTTCTCTTGGGATGATGGTATAGTCCAATGCATCTAGAAATAGGTGATAACATGCGCGAGACAGGTTGGTCTCCTATCTACTGCAGGCGTTGATATTTGAGGAGATCTGTCTCTAGTACGAGAGGACCGAGATGGACTGACCTCTGGTGTACCTGTTGTCGCGTCAGCGGCATTGCAGGGTAGCTATGTCGGGAATGGATAAACTCTGAAAGCATCTAAGAGTGAAGCCAGCTCCAAGATTAGATATCGTCAAGACCCGTAGAAGATTACTACGTTGATAGGCACTAGATGTAAGCACAGCAATGTGTTCAGTCAAGGTGTACTAATGCGTCGATTCCTATTAGGAAATGTGAAAATCAACAGTCTAATGTGTTAATTAAGTAAATTAACCTTACAAAAATTGAATGTCAGAAAGAGGGTTTGTTTTACAAATCCAATGTTTCTGACATTCAATCAGTGTCGAAAGATAAGAAGAGAGGTCATGTTCTTTTAGTGAAATGGGGCTGTAGCTTAATAATCGTCGAAGCCGAGTTCGAGAATTTCTCGGGATCGTAGTTGGGGTTGCCCCAACAATAGACGATAAAGCGACCGGCTGTCTACCGGTAGATCCACACGTTAAGTGTGGTAGCTCCGCCACTTTTTGTGGCAAATCACTCGTGGGGTTTCTCAAACAATTTTGTTTGTAATACGAACCCCCTCTCTTCTTATCTTTCGACAGCGCCTATGATATGGCGTTAATAGTAGAACCTTTTGTTCTGGTGACTCATCGGAAAGGCCACACCTGATCTCATTCCGAACTCAGAAGTTAAGCTTTCCTGAGGCGATGGTACTAGCAATGCTGGAAGAGTAGCCCGTCGCCGGAACAAAGGGTTTTAATTTTAAAAAATTAAACAAATCTAAAAGAGGGAGTAGAACGAGCACACATAAAGGTGTGTTTTTTCTTATTATCAAATGCTGATATAATGCACACAATATGGTTTCTTGGTCAGCACAAAAACAGATTACATATGGAGGAATTTTTGCGCTCATTGTTTTACTTATCGTGGGCATTCCTGCGTATTTTGTGCTCAAGGTGGAACCAACATGTTTTGATAAAAGACAAAATCAAGATGAGCAGGGAATTGATTGTGGAGGTATCTGTAGTCGAGCATGTGTTGAGCAGATCGTGCGACAGCCGATTACAATTTGGGCACGATCGTTTGGTGTGACGGCAGGGTACTACAATCTCGCGGCGTATATTCAAAATCCAAATGTTGATTATGTTTCAAAACGCGTGAAGTATCAGTTTAAAGTTTATGATCAAGACAATGTTATTCTTGGAGAGCGTGAGGGGGTAACAATTGTTTCTCCTACAAAGAATATATTGATTTTTGAGCCAGGATTTCAGACGGGAGAGAGAGTTCCTGCAAGAGTGTTTTTTGAGTTTACAAATCAAGTGGAATGGGATCGGTATAATGAGAGACGACCAGAGTTTCGTGTGACGGAAGTTCAGCTCCTTTCTGCATCAACATCTCCCAAGGTCGTTGCGAAAATCAAAAATCAATCAATAGAGACCTTTAGAGATCTCGAGGTGGCTGTTGTGATTTATGATAAAGACAACAATGCCCAGAGAGCATCTCGCACATCTATCAGCACCATTTTTGATGGAGAAACCAAGGAGGTTACCTTTACATGGCCAACAGCGATTGATTTTGAAATTTCAAAAATTGAAGTTCTTCCGAAGTTGCCAATCAATTAGGCAACTTGATGTTTGATTACGTTGTGCATAGCAAATTATTGTTGATTTATGTTTCAGAAAATATCACGAACACATATTGATTGGTTTCTTTTTATCCCCGCATTGTTTGTGGTTATTGCTGGTATGGTGACTATGAATTCGTTCACGGATGCGAATAATTTATTTGTCCGACAGGGAATTTGGCTGATTGCAGCTATAGTTATATTTTTTGTGTTGCACCATGTAGACTTTCGTTTTCTCCGACGTACTAATTCGGTTGTACTTATATATATATTGTCATTAGTGCTTCTTGTCCTCGTATTGCTCGTAGGAAATACATCAAAGGGTGCCCAGAGTTGGATTTCTTTCGGGGCGTTCACCTTACAACCATCTGATCCCGCAAAACTTGCGCTCATTATTCTCTTAGCAAAATACTTTTCTCGACGACATGTTGAAATTGCACATGTTCGTCATATTCTTGTTTCGGGTGCATACACAGGGATCCTGGGCTTGCTTGTATTGATGCAACCTGATTTTGGTTCTTCACTTGTTTTGTTTGCAATCTGGTTTGGACTCATTCTTGTTTCTGGAGTATCAAAGAAACATTTGGCCATAGTGTTCTTAATAGGGACAGTATTGTTTGCGGGACTATGGGCATTTGGTTTCAAGGATTATCAAAAGAAAAGAATTTTGAATTTCATTAATCCTCTCGCGGATATCCGTGGCAGTGGGTACAATGCGTATCAAGCAATGGTGACTGTTGGTTCGGGACAGGTACTTGGCAAAGGTATCGGATATGGAACGCAGTCACGACTTGAATTTTTGCCTGAGTATGAGACAGACTTCATTTTCGCTGCGTTTGCAGAAGAATGGGGTTTTGTTGGAGTTGTGTTATTACTTCTTTGTTATGGGGTTATTATTTTCAGGATACTTTCACTTGGTATAACAGGGGAGTCAAATTTTGAAATTCTATATGCCCTCGGTCTCGCGATTTATTTTGGTGTTCACATGCTTGTAAATATTGGGATGAATTTGGGGCTGATGCCGGTGACGGGTATCCCTCTTCCTCTTATGAGTTATGGAGGGTCACATTTGATGATTGAATTTATGGCGCTTGGGATATTGATGGGAATGAAACAATATCGAAGAGCAACACATCGCGAAGTTGTGAAGAATGAATTTATTGTTGGGTAGTGTTACGCGATATAGAGTTGCTTGAGTTTTAGGTGAATTGCATCGAGAGAGTATGTATATACAACCTTACTGTTTAAGTTCTGGACGAATTCTCGAGCTTTGTCTCGATTGTTAATGATATATGTGAGAGCGTGGTGTATCTCTTCGGGACGTCGTGGGTATACAACAAGTCCATCTTTCATATTCGTGATGAGTTCTGGAATTCCTCCAACATTTGTCGTAATTACAGGTACTTGTGCTAATCCTGCTTCGATGAGTACGTAAGGAAGTCCTTCTTTTATTGATCCAAGGATAAAGAAGTCAAAAGCACCCAGGTACTGTTTTGCATTATCTACTCGTCCTGTGAAATATACACGATCAGCTATTTGTAGCTCCTCCGCGAGAGATTTCAAGGATTGCATATCTTCTCCTTCGCCAATAATGATGTATATAAATTCTTTTCCATCGAGCATAAGTTTTCGAAGTGCGTGGAGGACATAAGGGTACCCTTTATTTTTTGTGAGTTCTCCGATAGTTCCGAATACAAAGGCATTTTTCTCTTTTATGTTATTTGTTATCTGACTGCCAATGAGTTTGATTCGCGCTTGTTCCCGATCAATTGTTTCGAAAGGGTGGACTCCGACAGGGATGAGAGTAAATTTTTCTTCTCGCCCCGGTATTTTCCAAGAAGAAATCATACCAAGCTCTCTTTCAGAGAGAATGATGACTTTGTGGCAGAGAAGAACTGTAATATATGAAATTATTTTAATGAGTGCTGTTTGCCATCGTGGTCGTTCTTCATTAAATGCCCAGCCATGGTTTGTATATATAATCTTCTTGATACCGAGTAATCTCCCAAGAAGTGATCCGAGACCTCCAATCTTCGGGCTATTGAGATGAAGAATATTAGGTCGAACTGTTCGAATTGTCTTGGCAAGAGAGAAAAAGGCTTTGATTTCTTTGAATATACTTATATCTCGCTGAGCTCCTTCGATGTTGAATGTTGGAATACTGATTTCCGCCAATCGTTCGGTAAGAAGTCCTTGTCCTCCACATGCAACGAAGACCTCAAACCCCTCTTTTTTCATAGCTCCGCTTGCTTCGAGGACGTATTTTTGGGCCCCGCCGAGGTTTGATTTGGTAACGACATACAGTATTTTTTTCATATTATATATAGTATATTAGACCCACCTTAATTGAAACAAGACACAAAACCATGAAAGGAAGCTTCAAAAACGGCATTATTACTATGATTTTAGGGGATATAGCGATATTTGCTGTATCTCTCTACTTTGCGCTTCTCGTAAGACAGGTTGCAGTTCCGGGTAAAGCATTCTATCTAGATCATTTACTTCCATTTCTTCCTATATTTGCATTGTGGTTTATTGTATTCTTTGCCTGCGGTCTTTATGAGAGACGAGTAGTTTTTTTCCGAGAAAAGCTTAAGTCGGCTCTTGTGGTTGCACAAGCAATTAATTTTGTACTCGCGGGAGTATTCTTCTACACAATAGCTTGGTTTGGGATTTCACCAAAGACAATTCTTTTCTTGGTGGTGGTATTTGCCGCAATACTTACATTTATTTGGAGACGAGGAATCTTCCCTCGATTGAGTGAAATGGGACAGACAAAAGTATTTTTTATTGGAGGAGGTAACTTGCTTATCGATATCGAACGGCATCTTTCAAAAACACTTTCTTCGGATATTAAAATTGTTGGATCACTTGAAGAGGGTATAACACTTGGTGGACATACATCGGTTGAGGAGGTGAAACAAAAAATTAGAAACAACCACGTTGATTTTGTTGTTGTCGATACTCGGCATAGTGAAAACAAAACATATCTGGATGAATTTTATGACCTTGTATTTGATGGCGTGAAATTTATTGATATAAAAGATTTCTACGAGGAAATTCTTGAGAAAGCACCCCTCGCACTCATTGATGCTCAGTGGTTTGTTGAAAATGTGTCAGTAAAGAGAGGAACAATATATGATTTTCTTAAGCGAATTATGGATCTGGTAATATCGATCCCACTCGGTCTCATCTCTCTTGTGTTTTATCCTTTTGCAATACTTGCTATCAAGTTTGATGATGGTGGTCCTGTATATCTCTATCAAGATCGAGTGGGTGAGAGAGGGAAGACAATTCGGATTATCAAATTCCGAAGCATGAAGACGAGTGATGCTGGTAAATGGGTAACAAAAGATGATGATCGAATTACAAAAGTGGGCAAATTCCTCCGTAAGTCACGAATAGACGAGCTTCCTCAGCTTTGGAATGTTATTCGAGGCGATCTTTCGCTCATTGGTCCACGGCCTGAATTACCAAAGCTTGTTGATCTATATATTGATACAATCCCACACTATGGGGTGAGGCATGCGATTCGTCCAGGGCTTTCTGGTTGGGCACAGATTCATCATGATATTCCACCTCATTCTATTGATGAGACAAAAGAGAAGCTTGCGTATGATCTCTACTATATTAAACGAAGATCTTTCGCGCTTGACCTCAAGATAGCCCTTCAGACAGTGAAAACACTTATTTCGAGGACGGGAATTTAGGCAAGAATATTAAGAGATTTCCGGGGGTTTTTGTCTGTGGCGCATATAGGGCGCGTATGGTACCCTCTAGGAGTTAAATTAGAGTAATTACAAATTAAAGAATATATGAAAGGAATCAGAATTACGGCTGTTATCATTCTTCTTCTCGGAGCACTTGTAGGATATGGCGTTCACGCTTCAAATACTGCAGGAAACGGATGGATCTCAAAATTTCCATTCAAACTCGGATTGGATTTGAATGGAGGAAGTCATCTTGTGTACAAAGCAGATGTATCAAAAGTACCTGCTAGCGAAGTAAATGGTGCAATGGATTCACTCAAACAAGTTATTGAATCTCGAATCAATGCATTCGGAGTTTCAGAGCCTATCGTTCAAACAGAGACAGCTCGAACAACAGAGGAGACTATTGAGAAACTCGTGGTAGAGCTTCCTGGTGTTACGGATGTTTCAAAAGCAATCGATCTTATCGGTAAAACTCCAGTTCTTGAATTCAAGATTGAAAAACCAGAAGCGCAGGCGCTTATGGCAAAAGCTGAAAAAGATGCAAAGGCCGAAGCCATCAATATGGCTGAACTTTTCGTTGACACACAGCTTACTGGGCGATATCTGCAGACAGCAAGTGTTCAATTTGATCCAAATACACAACAGCCAGAAGTCCTCCTTATCTTTAATGACGAAGGGAAAAAACTCTTTGCTGAATTAACACAGGCGAATATCAATAAAGTTGTAGCGATTTTCCTCGATGGGAAAATTATCTCAGCTCCTGTAGTTCGAACTGCAATCACAGACGGACGAGCGGTAATTTCTGGCAACTTCAACCCTCAAGAAGCAAAGGAACTTGCTCGAGATCTCCGATATGGTGCACTTCCTGTTCCAATTGAACTTATCGGTACACAGACAATCGGAGCATCACTCGGAAAAGGTGCACTTGATGCATCAGTTCTAGCGGGTATTTGGGGATTTATCATCGTGGCCCTTTTCCTTATCTTCTGGTATCGAGTTCCGGGGGTCGTGGCGGTGATATCTCTTGCACTCTATGTCATCATCAACCTCGCACTCTTCAAACTCATTCCTGTTGTCCTTACATCAGCAGGTCTCGCTGCGTTTATCATCTCTCTTGGTATGGCGGTGGACGGAAACATCTTGATTTTCGAACGAATGAAGGAGGAAATGAAGAAAGGACACTCACTTGAAGAGTCAATCCGAGAAGGATTTGCGCGAGCATGGCTTTCTATTCGAGATTCAAACCTCTCGAGTATTATCACCGCAATTATCCTCTATACATTTGCAACTTCTGCATTGATTAAGGGATTTGCGCTTGTATTCTTCATTGGTGTATTGGTATCAATGCTTACATCTATCACAATCTCACGAACACTCTTGATAGCACTTAGTTTCAAGCATATGCATCCAGTAACAAAGTTCCTCTTTAGTAACGGTATAAAGAAATAATATGTGGGTAATAACATACAGAAAAATATTCTATTCGCTCTCAGTAATCATTATAGGTTTCAGCGTATACGCCATATCATCATTTGGACTCAACTTCGGTATTGATTTCAAAGGAGGCTCGGTTATTGAAGTTGAATATGCAACAACAACTTCTCAAGAAGTAGTAAATAATGCTGTTCGCACAGCAATCGGTGGGGAAGTAGTGACACGATCAATCGGAAATAACGGCTATATTATCAAGACAAAAAGTCTCACAGAACCAGAACGATTGAGTCTTGTGTCATCACTCGAATCAGTTGTTCCAACATCTACACCAACTCAAACATATGGCAAAACACGACGACAATTGAGACTCGAGGCCGAACAACAGCAACTTGCTACCACATCAGTTATGTCTGTGAAGCGATTCGACTCGGTTGGTCCGGTTCTTGGGAAAGAACTCCAGCGAAAGGCGTGGATCTCAATTATCTTAGTAATTCTTGGTATTGTCATCTTCATCACATTCGTATTTAGAAAAGTATCTCGACCAGTTTCATCATTCAAGTACGGTATGGTTGCAATCATCGCACTTCTTCATGATGTGATTGTTCCGACTGGCGTATTCGCGTATCTTGGACGAAATGGGGGATATGAACTCGACTCACTTTTCATCACCGCACTTCTCGTTATTCTTGGATTCTCTGTACACGATACAATTGTAGTGTTTGACCGAACTCGAGAGAATCTTAAGTCAAAAGATGCTGATAAAAAGCCATTCGAACGAATTGTAGGAGAGTCCATATCACAAACATTTACTCGATCAATCAACACATCACTTACAACAGTACTTGCATTGATTGCTCTCTATATCTTTGGACCAGAATCAACACACAACTTCTCACTCGCATTGATCATCGGTATCATTGTCGGTACATATTCATCTATCTTTATTGGAAGCCCACTTCTCGTGACGCTCTATAAATGGAGTATAAGAGGGAGAAAGTAATATCTAGATTTACTTTTTAACAAAATAGAAACGCCCGAAAGGGTGTTTTTATTTTGCTTTACATTTATACAGAAACCAGTAGGCTTCTTATAGGTAGAAATTTAGTAGAGATGTGTATTTCCGTGCAGTACACGTAACTTGTATTCAAAAAAAGCACGGTTAGAAAGGAGAAATATGGCAAAACATGCCCACGGTCGTCGCCGAAAAGGTCAAAGATGTCGTCGTCATGGCGGTCGGCAAAAACACGACCCCAAGACAAAGAAGGTGGTCAAGAACGCGAAGCATGCCGCTGACCTCAAGCGAGGGAAAGCTGCGTGCCAGCAAAGGACGCGAAAGAAAGACGTCGAGACAAATTCGCGAGACCAATACCCCTGGACGAACAACCCCAGCTTCTGGGATTGATCATCAACACCCCGGAGAACCAGTTTCTCCGGGGTGTCCAATTTTATGGCTATAAATAAAGGTTTTTTGAGCCCCAAGAATACCCAAAAGTTATACAGAGGATATCCCCAAAATCTCTTTATTTTCGGCCACGAAATAGAGTTGACAGGAAGTGAGACCTGTATATAATGGCAACCACGCCTGAAAGAGGGCGATTTTTAAAGAGTTTTTTGACAACTACATAGTTAATTATTGACCAAAACATAGAACCAGCATTGTTCCTGTTATTTTGTTCTGTTTGAGTTTTAAATTAGAGTTTGATCCTAGCTCAGGATGAACGCTGGCGGCGTGGATAAGGCATGCAAGTCGAACGGATACCATAGCAATATGGTATTAGTGGCAAACGAGGTAGTAATACATAGGTAACTTACCCAGAAGTCAGGAATAACTCATCGAAAGATGAGCTAATACCCGATAGTCTCCCTTGATAATTTCAAGTGAGTAAAGTTTTTCGCTTCTGGAAAGGCCTGTGGGATATCAGCTAGTTGGTAGTGTAAAAGACTACCAAGGCGATGACGTCTAGGGGAGCTGAGAGGCTGACCCCCACCGATGGTACTGAGACACGGACCATACACCTACGGGTGGCTGCAGTCGAGAATCTTCCACAATGGACGAAAGTCTGATGGAGCGACGCCGCGTG